>JAEEGG010022904.1_pt1 | contig 12253 bp, 10 predicted proteins | sample 9134161 | NCBI WGS metagenome assembly JAEEGG01 (sample SAMN16246543, study PRJNA631951) | gut metagenome | biome: gut microbiome; feature: rumen; material: CR-attached | host: Bos | place: Iran: Karaj | collected 2018-10
GTTACGCACCCTTCCGCCGGTCGCCGCCAGAGTATTGCTACCCCGCGCTGCCCCTCGACTTGCATGTGTTAAGCCTGCCGCTAGCGTTCATCCTGAGCCAGGATCAAACTCTTCTTTGTATATTCTTAATATCACTAAGCTTGTCCTGACGCTATACAATTTCACAAAGAAATCAACGCTCTCGATCTATTAGTTCCGAGTCCCTCGCGGGACCCGGATCGTTCGGTACTTGCTTGTACTTATCTTTCAATATTTTCAATGAACTCCCGTCTTTTCGAAACGGGCTGCAAAGATAAGGACTTTTTCTTTCTTCCCAAACTTTTTGGGATTTTTTTTCGAGAAATCCGTAAATTTGTTTTCCCGCTTTATGGACAGTCAGATTTCACTCGCCAGGATCTTCGCCGTTTTCGCCAAAATCGGCGCTTTCACCATCGGCGGAGGCTACATGATGGTGCCCGCGATCCAGAACGAAATGAGCAAGCGCGGCTGGATCAGCGACGAGGAACTCCCCGACATCGTGGCCATCGCCCAGGGGGCTCCGGGCCTGCTGACGGTCAACATGGCCATCTTCGCCGGATACAAGCTGCGCGGCGTCAAGGGCAGCATCGTGGCCACCCTGGGCAGCATCACCCCGCCCTTCCTGATCATCCTGGCCATCGCCATGCTGGCCGCCAACCTTCAGGACAGCCCCGTCGTGCAAAGGATACTCCAAGGCGTGCGCCCCGTCTCCGTCGCCATCATCGCAGCCTATACCTTCAAACTCTCGAGGACCAACTGCCGCAACTGGTGGCAATGGATCATCGCCGTCGCGACCCTCCTGCTGGTCACCCTGCTCAAGGTCTCCCCGATCTGGATCCTGCTCACACTCATCGTCATCGCCGTCGCCCTGACGGCCTGGAAAGAAAGGAGGACGCGCTGATGGACCTGACCCTGCTTCTGCTGGAACTCTTCTGGACCTTCTTCGTCATCGGAATGTTCACTTTCGGCGGCGGTTACGCCATCATGTCCCTGATCCAGGCGCAGGTGGTGTTCGGCAAGGCCTGGATCACCGAGGAAACCTTCATCGACATCGTCGCCATCTCGCAGATGACCCCCGGTCCCGTGGGCCTCAACTGCTCGACCTATGTGGGTTACGAGGTAATGCGGGCTGCGGGATACGGCCAGGCGCTCGCCGTAGGCGGTTCCTTCATCGCCTCGCTGGCCATCGTCCTCCCCTCCTTCCTCATCGTGCTGGCGATCGCCCGGGCATACGCCAGATTCCATGAGAATTCCCTGTTCAAGGGAGCGATGAGCGCCCTGCGGCCGGCGGTGGTGGGCCTGATAGGAGCGGCGGCCCTTGTCATGATCTTCCGCATTTCCCTAGGCGGCGGCACGCCTGCCTTCTCCCTGATCCGGGAGAATTTCCCCGACTGGAAGAGCTGGGCGCTGTTCGCCGCGGCCTTCGTCGCTTCCTGGCGCTTCAAGGCGGACCCGGTCGTGATCCTCCTGGCCGGCGCCGTGCTGGGGTTGTTCCTTTATTGAAACGTTTTTCCTATTTTTGTCTCCGGACTAAAACAAAAACAATAGATATGCCTTCCAAGAGAATCCTTGCCGTTTGCGCCGCCCTGCTGGCCGCCATCGGCCTCCTGGCCAAAGAAGCCGAACCCCTTCACGTCATCCCCTATCCGCAGAGCGTGGAGATGCAGAAGGGCAGTTTCAAGGCGCGCGGCGCCCAGTTCAACTGCGATCCTTCCGTGGATCCCGTCAGCCAGCGGGCCATTCGGGGTTTCGCCATCCAGCTGTCCAAGATCAGCGGCAAGACCAGTTCGTTCGCCACGCCCATCGGCATCAAGAAAACGGCCCTGGACGGCACGGCCAAGGGATTTGCCTTCTATGGCGACCCGGCCCTGAAGAGCGGTGAATACACGATCTACATCAGCAAGAAGGCGGTCGTCGTCTCCGCCTCGGACCGCTACGGCTTCCTCTACGCGATCCAGACGCTCAAGCAGATGCTGCCCGTCGAGATCTACGGCAGCAAGCCCGCTTCCGACAAGGTGAATTGGAAATTGCCGGCGGTCCTCATCAAGGACGCGCCGCGCTTTGAATACCGGGGCGCGCATCTCGACTGCTGCCGCCATTTCTTCAGCGTCGGGGAGGTGATGCGCTATCTCGACGTGATGGCGATGTACAAGCTCAACCGCTTCCACTGGCACCTCACCGAGGACCAGGGCTGGCGGATCGAGCTCAAGCGCTACCCCGAACTGACCGAGATCGGCGCCTTCCGCAACGGTACGATGATCGCCAAGGACAAGAACAGCAACGACGGCGTCCGCTACGGCGGCTATTATACCCAGCAACAGATCAAAGACATCGTCGCTTATGCGGACGAGCTGGGCATCACCGTGATTCCGGAGGTCGACCTCCCGGGCCACATGGTCGCGGCGCTGGCCACCTATCCGGAACTGGGCTGCGGCACGGGCCCGTATGAGGTGCGTACCACCTGGGGCATCGCGGACCAGGTCCTCAACGTCGGCAAGGAAGAGACGATGGTTTTCCTGGAAAACGTGCTCTCCGAAGTGGCGGACCTTTTCCCTTCGGAATACTTCCACATCGGCGGCGACGAGTGCCCCAAGAAGGAATGGAAGGAGAATCCCGACTGCCAGGCCAAGATCCGGGAGCTGGGGCTCAAGGATGACGAGAACGGCACCGCCGAGCAGCACCTGCAGAGCTATGTGACCAACCGGATGCAGAAGTTCCTGGCGACCAAGGGCAAGAAGATCATCGGCTGGGACGAGATCCTCGAAGGCAATCTCGAGCCGGGCGCGACCGTCATGTCCTGGCGGGGAGCGAAAGGCGGCATCAAGGCCGCCCAGGCCGGATTCGACGTCATCATGACGCCCAACACGCATTGCTATCTCGATTATTACCAGGCCGAGGACAAGAAGCGCGAGCCGCTGGCTATCGGCGGTTACTTGCCGATCGAGAAGGTCTATGAACTGGAGCCGACGGACCAGATCTCTCCCGAGAACCAGCACCACGTGCTCGGCGCTCAGGCGAATCTATGGACGGAGTACATCCCTACTCCGCAGCAGCTGGAGTACATGCTGCTGCCGCGGCTGCTGGCGCTGAGCGAGGTGGCTTGGTGTCAGCCGGAGGTGAAGGATTTCGACCGGTTCAAGCAGACGGTCATCTCCCACGAGTTCCCGATCCTCGACCTGCTGGGCTATTCTTACTGCCTGCAGATCGAGAAATAGTCTGTCCGAAATGGCCACATAGGGAGGCCCGCTGAATTATACAGATTACAGACCGGATTGTCGGCCCAGCCGTAGCGGACGGCTACGGGATACGGGACGTCCGGGCTGGAGACGATGACGGACTGCGGCCGGTTCGGGGCTTTCAGCGGAACAATCCGGGCTTCGGCCCAATGCCAGACGCCGTCGGGGCCGGCAATCTGGAAACCAGTCGGCGTACCGTTTTCGGCTTGCTTCACCAAATCCAGATCCATCGCCACCGAGCCGTACCGGGCTTCGGCATACGCCCCGGACGGCTTTGTACACAAGCCCATCGCGACATCCCCGAAACAGAGTTCGACAGCCCCGTCCACAAGTTTGTAGGACAGCAGCCGCGGCCCGTTGCAGACGACCCGGCGCACGCCGTATTGATTCCCCAGAGCCAGCAGGGCCAGGCGCTCCCCCGCTTCCTGCTTACGCACCGGGTGGACGTCTTCCGCTTCTCCCAGGTCGATGATGCAGGCCTGTTCCACGCCCTTCATGTGCAGGGCGGTCAGCGACTGCGCTTCCCGGAGTTCCGCCCAGGTCGATTCGGCCGGTTCCGGCTGGACGCCGTGGTGATTGGCAATCTGGGTAATGTAGAAGGGGAAATCGTAGCCCCAGGTCCGGCGCCAGTCAGTGACCATCGTCGGCATGAGGTCGCGGTAGCGCGCCGCGTGGGCGGCGTTGGATTCGCCTTGATACCAGATCACGCCCGCGATGCGGTAGGGCGCGAGGGGCCGCACCATCCCGTTGTAGAGCACCGACATCAGGTTGGGCTGGCGGGCCGTGTTGACGGGGATGTTTTCGAAGGAGACGGAGAGTTTCACTTTCCACTTGTCAGCCAGGGAGATACGCTGCCCGTCCGGGCCTTCGACCCAGAGGTCCGCCGCGGCGCCGTATAGGCCGCCGTTGCCGTGGTCGTCGGTGTTGCGGATGCTGATCACGGCCTTGCCGGACTTAACCGCCGTGCCCGGGACTTTGTATAAGCGGGGAATATTCCAGACGCTGCCGCTGCCGACCTGTACGCCGTCCCAGAAGGTTTCGTCGAAGTCGTCGACCGGGCCCAGGCTGAGGGTCAGGTCCTTGCCGGCCCAGGCCGCGGGGATGTCGATTTCCTTGCGGAACCAGTAGACGCCGTTGACCTCCGGCCAGAGCACTTGCACGGGATTGGGCAGGGAAATGTCGCGCCAGGAGGCGTCGAGGGCCGTTCCGGCAGGCAATATCTCCCAGTGTTCCTTCAGGCCGGCATCCTCCTCCCGGGCTTGGCGCATCAAGGCGTCGACCGCTTCCTGGAAGGTGCGTTCGCGCTCGCTTTCGCTCTTGGCAAGCAATTGCACGTCGGCGAGTTTTTCGCGCAGTTCGGGGAATTCACCGATGGCGCCCGCGCTCATCCAGGCCTCGATGATCGTCCCGCCCCAGCTGCTGTGGATCAGACCCACGGGGACCTTCAGGTGCTCCTGCAGCTTGCGCCCGAAGTACCAGGCAATCGCGGAGAAATTGCGCACGGTCTCGGGCGAAGACGGCTGCCAGCCGTCGAAATCGGCGGCGAAGTCCTCCCGCTCCGACATCCCGGTGGCGCGGCTCACCTGCAGCAGGCGCAGGTCCGGATAGCGGCCGGAGGTGGCGATGTCATCCTGGTTGATGCGCACCGCCTGCCAGCTCTCCATCGGCATCTGCATGTTGGACTGGCCGGAGCAGAACCAGACTTCACCGACCAGGACATCTTGGATTGTTACGGGCTCGACGCCATCGTCTATCGTGAGCGTATGCTTCTTGAAGCTGCCCTTGGGGGTCTTGACCGTTACCGACCAGCGCCCGTCGGCGTCGGCCGTGGCCTTGGCGGTCTTCACCGTCCAGGAGGGCTTGACGCTGACCGTCGCCCCGGGCGCCACCTTGCCCCATACAGGCACCCCGGCCCGTTGCTGCAAGACCATGTGGTCTGTAAACAAAGGATTAAGCTGCATCTGCGCCGCCGCAGGAAGCAGGACTGAGAGGGCCAGCAGGGAGAGGAAAAATCTTTTCATTTTCATTCTTTTACGCAGCGAACATTATAACCGTGGCCGGGATTGGAGCCGTCACCCGTATTGGGAGCACTTCCTCCATTGGAGGCAAGGGCTTTTCCACCGCCACGCGTCCACACACGGATATTTTGTCCGGTGTTGTTGTGGCTGCTGCCCCAGCGGTCACCCGAAGCAGGGAACCAGGCTTCCCCATTGAATACACATCCGTGATAGGTGCTCCAGTTGCCATCCTTGACGACAAAGGTCGTGGAATTGAAACCGGATGCGCTCCATAGGTCTGAGGCCCCAACATGCCAGCCTGGCGGACAAGGGTCGAAGATGGTCTTGTCACCGGCCGTCCAATAATCAGGGCTGCCCCCCCAACTATCCGTCCCGAAGACAACCGTCGGTCTCAAGATAGAGGAAGCGAGCGTCGATGTGCCGGCAGCACTCGTATATGTGCCCAGCACGCCGAGCGGGGTGTATGTAGTTCGGGTTGCCGACATCATAAAAGGATCCTTGCGCCCGTTCTGGTAGGCGAAGCCGAAGTCCAGGGCATTATCGGCCGCATAGCAATTGGTAAGGGCGCCGAGATTCCGGTCCATCACGACATAACCGGAGTTGGGATAAGTCTGTGCGGTCGCGGATAAGTCGTCGCTTTCGAACCAGAGATGCCAACTCCAGAGAATGTTGTCGGAGGCGTCCTTGACGGCTATCAGCGCATTCCCTTCTTTGTAGGGACTTCCGGTGGAGAAGGAGACATAGCCGTCTTTGTATTGGATATCTTTGATCAATTCCCCTTCTGCGGGCGCTTCCGTGGTATTGAAAGTGGCCCATACCAATTCCGCCTTGGCAATCTTGGCCGGATCGGTATCCTTTGCAATGCCGCCCAGGTCGGCCGAACCATTGCCCTTGACGGTCGCCTTGAACATGTATTGTCCCTCTTCCGGCACCAAATAACAGTTGGCCGATTGCGCCTCGCTGAGGTCGACGGTCACTATATCTTTCACCGGCCGGATGGCCATCGCAGGATTCGTGCCCCATTCGTTGCGCTGGCCATTCTGGCGATGAGCGTACGCCTTGGGGTAAGAAGTCGCCGTGCTAGTGCGGTAATAGCCGTCGCCCGGGTTTCCGAACGCATCCACGGAATTGCTGAATCCCGTTCCCGGCAGTCCGGAGAATCCGTTTTGCTGGGCAGATGTCGGCACCCTCCACCCTGCCGGGCAGGGATCGTAGATGGTTTTAACGTCATCCCGCCAGGGCAGCGTACCATATTCCTCCCGCGACATCCAGGAGTTCGGGTCACCGTTGTTGATGTGTACGGTCGGATGTGCAATCGTATAAGCCATGCTCTGGATGCCGGCGATGGTGCTGAACACCGTTTTGAGCGCAGGGACAAAGGTGAAAGAACTATAGCTGCCGGTAGCGGCGGAGAAAGCATCCTTCCTGCCCCACTGGAACAGGAAACCCCGCATGCCGTTGCCCGGATCGACGGCTCCCAGATTGCGGTCCATGAACACGGATCCGTTGTGTACCACGGTTCCCGGTTGTTCCGTGCTCCAGATGAGCCAGCTCCACAGGATCTCGTCCACATTCTGGTCATAAACGCCGGAACGTCCTCCTTCACCGTCCTTGAAAATCGCGACGCAGGCTACGCCGGAGACAAAAGTGTCCGGCGTTCGGAAATACACGTAGCCGCCGGCATGACAGATCTGATATTTCCCTTCGAATTCGATGGTGCGACCCCGCTCTTGCAGTTCCCAAAGAACGGTGGCGCCGCCGATGGTCCCGGGATCGATGGCCGTGGCCGTTTCTCCCGTCAGGGGATCCAGGCCGCCATTGCCCTTGACGGTCGCCTTGAACTTATATCTCCCCGCCGAAGAAACGATGTACGTATTGGCCGTTTCTTTTTCGCTCAAGTCGCCATACAGCCCCAGGTCGTCGTCTTCGATGCTGGGGAAATGATCATCACCCACGCAAATGGCACGGACGGAAAGGCCATGGGGTTGGTTGGCACTAACCGTTGAGGTAGGACGGGAGGTTCTGGTGAAGTTGATGAAAAACGCTCCCGAACCACCGGCGGTCGAAGACCAGAAACACCCTCTGCTTCCGACCGTTTCCCGGGCCCTGCGGTTCTGATCCCTGATGCCGGACATAGGGAGGAAGATGGAATTCTCCGTGTATCCCGGCGCCTTGCCGGTAGCCTTCCAGCCCTGCAACGTACAGCCGGGGGCGAACTGGACACTGGATCCGTCGCAATAGGTCCATTCGCAGTTGTCCAGCAGGGCTTGCTGCTGCTCGCGGGTAGGCGTCACCCAGTTCGCACCCCACAACTCGGTGGCCGTATCCTCCACGGCGCCCGCGTTAGGCGTGGAGTCCAGTCTCCCCCGATAGGAATAATATCCGCCGGTTACAGCCGGATGGGTGAATTCCGTGACTCCCTCGTAACTATAGATGGCAGAACCCACGTTGAAGCAGGCCCATTTGGGGCCTCCGGGCCAAAGCTGCACCCAGGGCTGCGGGCTGCCCTCAGCAACATCAGCGCTGCCGGTAGTGGCGCCCAGCTCCCCGAAGCCCAGCGTGATGGAAGTGATGCTGCTCCGTTCCACCTCGATGGCGGCCGTGGCCGTACGGGTCTGCACCTCACCGTCGGTGGTCACAACCGTGATGGCGAAGTCCGTATAGCTCCCGGCCGGGACGGCGATATGGAAGGGAATGGCTTCCCCGCCGATGGCTACGCCTTCCTCGCCGCAATCCAGGGTGACACCCTCCGTCCCGGAGACGGTCGCCGCATAACCGTTGGAAGAAAGCGTCGAGGCGTTGGTAATGGCGCCGCTCAAACCCTGGGCGGCGCGCAGGATGATGCGACGCACCTTTTTCCCTTCCTGGGTCGTACTGACGCTGAGGCGAACGATGTCGCAGAGATTCTTGAAGGCCAGGCTCTTGCTGCCGCTCTCCGCATACATCGGAGAACCTGTGATATTGCCCTCCACATAGGTTTGGGTGGCAGGGAGGGCCGGCGCGCCGTCGTTGTAAAGCGTGGCCGGATAGTATGCTTTGAAGTCCGGTGTGACGGCTTCGGAGCCACTGCTTAGTGTGAATTCAGCGCGCGTTTCGGAACCGGTCGTTTCATAAACGCCCACGTTCGGCGTCCCAGCGCCATCCACGACGGTGATCCGGTCGCCATTGCTCCAGACCACGTCATAGGCACTTCCGTTCTGGCTCAGCGCCGTACGGGTTGCGGAACTCTCGGTCGTGGCCGTGAAGACGGACACGCCTTCATAGAGAATGTTTTCTGTCAGGTCCTGCCGGCAGGCGGTCAGGGAAAGGGCGGCGAAGGCCGCAATCAATAACATTCTTTTCATCGTACGGCCCTCCTCAATTGAACAAACCCTCACCATAATTGTTGCCATCCGTGAACGGTTCCGTGCCGCCGGAGGTACAGACCACGTACCCCTGCTCCACCCCGATGAGCTGCATCGCGGGCGCGTCATAGTGCTCTTTGTGCGTCATATCCTGGATTTTTTTCGAAAGTATTGTTTTTCAGCCATAAATCCAAATCAATCTAAATGCTTATCTTTGCCCGGTATGAAGAACGTGAAGATCACCGCCGTGCGGCGGACGGAATATCCCGACCTGATGGCGCGGTACGAGAACCCCATCGAGCATGCCTGCGAGACCTGCCTGGGGCAGACGTGGATTTCCGTGGGCGGCCGGAAGCCGGAGGGATTGTGCGAAGCGGCCTGGGTCTCGATGCGCCCCTTCGTAAAAGCCCTCGCACGGGGCGAGGGCAATTTCTATGACGGCTGGATGAAGGATCCTTTCAGCGCCATGATCAGCTGCAACGACGGCTTCCGCCCCGTCAGTTTCTATCTGGAAGCGCTGGATCAGTAGACATACAGGACCGTATGCCACACGGCCACGAACTCCTCGATGGTCAGGGGACCGTCAAGGGTGAAGCGGACATCTGAATTGTAGTTGGAAGTCCCGTCATACACCTTCCCGTCCCGGATATTGGCCAGAACGTCAGAATTGTAGATGGAAGTGCCCTTGTAGATCTTCCCGTCCCGTATCGTCATCACGATGTCAGAGTTATAGACGGATGTCCCCCGGTACACTTTCCCGTCCCGGACGGTGTACAGGACATCCGAGCTATAGATGCTCGTTCCCTTGAACACCTGATCCTTCCGGACGGTGCAGACGATGTCCGAATTGTACACGGAAGTCTTTTTGTAAACCTTTCCGTCGCGGACGGTGCAGATCACGTCGCTGTTGTAGCGGCTCGTGCCTTTGTATACTTTTACATCCATATTGCCGGCCCGGGTTAAGACAGGGATCAGAAGGAGTAAGATGACGCTGAGTTTCTTGAACATATCTATCGGCGTTCTCCCGCAAAGATACAAAAAAACCGCCGCTATGTAAAGCGCCGGGAGATATATGATTAGGTTGTTTAGGATCGGAGCGCAGCGACCTAAGGGGGTTTGGGGGATTCGTCCCCCAATGAGTCGAAGACTCTTCGCTGCAAAAGCACCGCTTTTGTAGCGGGAGTGGGTCACGATCCCACGACCTCCGGATTATGAATCCGACGCTCTAACCAGCTGAGCTACCCCGCCAACACAGACTTGCTGTCAAAAAAACAACCGGACGCACCGGTTGCCGACTTGTTGAGATAGAAGGATTCGAACCCTCACTGACAGAGCCAGAATCTGTAGTGCTACCATTACACCATATCTCAATGTCATACCCCGCTCAAAACGGGACTGCAAAAGTACAACACTTTTAATAAATTGCAAAAAAAATCCGCCCTTTTGCCCGAAAAAGTTGAAAAGACCCGTCAGAGGGCGGTCAGCAACGCCACGGCCCAGACCTCGCAGCCTTCGCCGCGGCCCACGAACCCGAGGCGCTCGGTCGTCGTCGCCTTGACCGACACGCGGTCCACTACGACCCCCATGACGTCAGCCAGGCATTCCCGCATCTGCGGGACATAGCGCCCGATCTTGGGCGCCTGTAGGGCGATGGTGACATCCACATTCGACACTGCGTACCCCTTTTCCTCGACCAGCGCGCACACCTTCCGCAGCAGCAGCTTGCTGTCCACGCCCTTCCACTCCTCGGATGTGTCCGGGAAATGATGTCCGATGTCGCCGAGCGCCAGGGCGCCCAGCAGGGCGTCGCAGAGTGCGTGGATGGCCACGTCGCCGTCGCTGTGCGCGACGAATCCGGTTTCCGAGGGAATCCGCACGCCGCCGAGCCACATCGGGAGGCCCGCCTGCAGCGCGTGCACGTCGTATCCTTGTCCGATCCTGATATCCATATCAGTCCTCCACCACCGATTGGATGTAACGGCACTTCTCAGGATTGCCCAGGGTCTTGCCCTTGTCGCAGGAAAGCTTGATGCAATCGTGCCATTCGCGCAGCTCCGTGATGCGGCCGCGGGTCAGCTTGACGACGATGTTCATCGGCTTGACGCCGACAATGTCGCAAGTGATATGCGTGCCGACGCCGTAGGAGTCCTGCACCCTGCCCGCACACATCTTGTGGATCTCGATCGCCTTGTCGATGTCCAGCCCGTTGGAATAGACCACCTGCTTGGTCGCCGGGTCGATGCCCAGGGACTTGTACTTGGCGATGATCTTCTCCGTCTGCTCGGTCTCGTCGCCGCTGTCCACCCGCAGGCCCTTGTACATCATCGCCATGCGTTTCGACAGGTTGTTGAAGAAAACCTTGTCGCCGAAGCAGTCGTAGAGGTAGATGCCGTTGTCGCCGTCATAGACGTCGCTGAACTTGCGCATCACATTGAAGTTGCATTCGAAGACGCCGCTGACGATCTCCTCGAAGGAAATGAGCTGGTGGGACATCGTACCGAGGCACTTGGTCCCGTGCTTCATCGCCAGCCAGACGTTGCTGGTGCCGGTGAAGACGCCGGGCCACTGCCGGGACTCATAGACTTCCTTCATCGCACCGATCACCATGTCCTGGTGCTCGAAGGAGAAACGCCGGCGCGTACCCATGTCACCGAAGACCAGGCCGGCGCCGAAGATCCTTTCCGACTTCTCGACGGCCCGCTTGCGCTCCAGCACGGGATCGTACTTTTCAAAATCGCCCTGCAGCTGATGCATCAGTTCGGAAATGGTCGACAGGATGGGCATCTCCCACATGATCGTGGAGAACCACTTGCCCCGGACCGTAATCTCCAGGTGCCCCGCTTCATCCTGATGGATGGTCACTTCCTTCGGATTGAAACGGTAGCCCTTCAGGAAGGTGAAGTACCACAGCGGCAGGAAATAGCAGGTATCCCGCATGTAATCCGCCTCCTCCTGGGTGCAGATCACCCCGGCCATCTGGTCCAGCTGCTCCCGGAGCAGACGGTCGAAGCCTTTCGGGTAGCAGGTGCCGTTGCGGTCGAAGAAGGTGTATTCCACCTCCGCGCGCGGATACTTCATCAATATGTAGTACTGGCAGGTGAAGGTGTACAGGTCATTGTCCGTGAAGTGGGTGACGATGGGTTTCATGCTTTACGTGTTTTGCACAAATGTAACGATTCTTACGGAGAAATGGACGAAAAATCTTTCTATTGAGTGCAGCCGCTAAGGGTTCGAGGACAGGACCTTCAGGATCTCCATCCCATATTTTTTCCAGAGTTCAGGGCCGAAGCCCCAGACCTCGAGCAGCTGCGCCCGGGAATCGGGCTTGGCGTCGGCGATGCCCAGGAGGGTCTTCTGATGGAGGACGATGTAGGCGGGGACGCCCAGTTCCCGGGCTTTCTCGCGGCGCCAGTCGATGAGTTTCTCCACCAGCTCGGGGTGGCGGTTGTCGTTGTAGACGTCGCGGGTCTCGACAGGTTTCGCCCGGGCGGCGGCTTTCCGGGGCTTCTTTCCATCCTCCAGCAGCGCCGCCAGGCGTACGTTCCGATACGTCTGGACATCGAAACCTTCCGCGCTGACCTCCCGGAGCGTGTCCCGGTGGATCTGCAGCTGGGGCAAGAGTTCCGCGCCCAGGTTT
>JAEEGG010022907.1_pt1 | contig 12253 bp, 9 predicted proteins | sample 9134161 | NCBI WGS metagenome assembly JAEEGG01 (sample SAMN16246543, study PRJNA631951) | gut metagenome | biome: gut microbiome; feature: rumen; material: CR-attached | host: Bos | place: Iran: Karaj | collected 2018-10
CTCGCCAGTATGATTTGTCTTTTTGTCATCAATTTTCAGTATTGAAAAAATACTTTTTTGTATAAGATGATATATTTCCAAAACTACGGACCAGAGGTCCTATCCCTCCCAAACAAGTTTGGGCCCCTCCCATTCACAAGGGCATGGGCGCCCATGGTTTTGGAAAATATATCATCTTATTTAAGTATTTTTTCATTTTAGCAGTAATTCGCCGAAGTATTCAGGGCAGTGGAAATCCGGGTGGGGGGTGCCGATGGGGCTCCAGCTTAGGAAGTGGGGGTGGGGAGTGCAGTCCCCGCATTTGTAGAAGTTGGCGCGGAGGGAGGCCGGGAGGTTATCCGGATCCACGCCGATGAGCTCAAAGGGGATGAGCAGGGTTACGCGCCATGCCCGGATGCCGCCTTCGCTTTCAACGATTTCCTCCGGTGTTACCAGACGCACGATTTCCTCCATCTCGGATGCGGGCCTTTTCACCCTTTCGTTACGGTTGGGGCCGCAGGCGGCAAGCACTTTGCCGCGGGGGTTGGTTTCAAAGTTATAGTAGCACTTTCCCGAAGGGTCCTGCACGAAGAATTCTACGCAGCTGTCTTCCCACTGGGTGCCGTTGTCCTGGAGATTCTGGGCGCGAAGGTCCATCCCGCTCACGCGGAAGTCTACGACGAGGCTATCCTCAGTGCGGGCGATGCGGCCGGCGCATAAAGGGGCGTACGGGAATTCCGAGGGCCAGTTCACACAGTTCACGTCGAAACGGCCGCCCTGGGTTTCGAGGGCGGTGTCCAGGTCCATATCGGCAAGATTCTTCAGGAGGGGTACTTCAAGGGTGGTCATAGTGCTTGCATGTCGTTAAGTTTCTTGTAATAGCCGTCCAGAGCCAGAAGCTGGGCGTGGGTTCCGCGCTCCACGATGCGGCCTTCGTGCATTACCACGATTTCATCGGCATTCTTGATGGTGGAGAGACGGTGGGCGATTGCGATGGTTGTGCGGGAATGCATCAGGCGGTCCAGCGCTTCCTGAACAAGGCGTTCGCTTTCGGTGTCCAGTGAGGCCGTAGCCTCGTCCAGGATTAGGATGGGCGGGTTCTTGAGGATGGCCCTCGCGATGGACAGGCGCTGCCTCTGGCCGCCGGAGAGTTTGGTGCCGCGGTCCCCGATGTTGGTCTGGTAGCCTTCCGGCTTTTCCATGATGAACTCGTGGGCGTTGGCGATCTTTGCCGCGGCGATTACCTGCTCTTCGGTGGCGTTTTCTACGCCGAAGGCTATGTTGTTGAAAATTGTGTCGTTGAAAAGGATGGGCTCTTGATTCACGTTGCCCATGAGGGAGCGGAGGTCTTTGAGGCGCACTTCCCGTACGTCTTTCCCGTCTATGAGAACGCTTCCCGAAGTGACGTCCCAGAAGCGGGGGATAAGGTCCACCAAAGTGGATTTGCCGGCCCCGGATTCGCCCACGATAGCAAGTGTTTTGCCCTTGGGGATGCTGAGGTTGATGCCTTTGAGAATCTCCCGCGAACCGTCGTAGCTGAAGCTAACGTCTCGGAGTTCGATCTTATCGGAGAAGCCGCCAAGCTCTTTTGGCTCCGAGGGGTCCGTAATGGGGTTCTGCGCTTCCAGGATGCGGTTTATCCTTTCCATGGAGGCAAGGCCCTTGGGAATGCCGTACGCCGCCTTGGCCAGTTCCTTGATGGGGGCTATCACGGAGTAGAGGATGGCCATGAAGAAGATGAACTGCGAAGCGTCCATGAAATCTTTCCCCAGGAAGCCGCGGCCCTTGATGATGATGATTCCGCCGAAAGAGAGCACCACCATGATCATTATGGTTCCAAGCAGTTCGCTTAGGGGATGGGCCGATGCCTGGCGCATCCTCACCCTCGAATTCTTCGCGCGCATGCCCTCCGTGACGGCTTCGAAACGCCCGGACATCTTTTTCTCCGCATTGAAGGCCTTCACCACGCGGAGCCCGCCAAGGGTTTCTTCCACCTGTGACATGGTGTCTGACCAATACCGCTGGGCTTCCAGGGACTTACGCTTAAGCTGCTTTCCCACAACGCTCATGATCCATACGAAAGCCGGGACGAAGATGGCTACGAACAGCATCATCTCCGCGCTTGTGAACAGCAGGATGCCGAAGTACACCAGGATGAGGATGGGATCCTTGATGAGCATGTCGATGGAGGAGGTGATGGAGGTTTCCACCTCGTTCACATCCCCGCTCATACGGGCTATGATATCGCCCTTGCGCTCCTCCGAGAAGAAGCCGATGGGGAGGGCCAGGATCTTGTTGTAGATGCGGTTGCGGATATCCTTGACGATGCCGGTGCGGATGGGAATCATCACGGCCGACGAGCCGAAGTAGCAGCTGGTTTTCAGCACCGTGAACACGATCATCACCGCGCAGAGGGCGAGGAGGGTGTTCACCGCCCCGTGCACGTCCGTGTACGAGCTCACCCACGCGTACGAGTTATTCATCAGGAGCTCCTTGAAACTGTAGCCTTCAGTGCCCCAGGGGATGAATTCGTATACGTTCGTGTCTATCTTGAAGAGAATATTCAGAAGGGGGATGATAACGGCGAAGGAGAACACGTTGAACACCGCGGAAAGCAGGTTCAGCAGCACGGCTCCCACCATATATATCTTATAAGGAGAGGCGTAGAGCCTCATCATTTTGAAAAACTCTCTCATTGACGTTTATAATCCTACAAATCTAACTTTTTTTCGTTAAATTTGCAAGGATAAAACAGCGCATTATGATAGCAATTATTCTGGAAAAAGCCACCGACCGCCTGGTATCGGCCCTCAGGCTCTCCTCTTTCAAGGATTTCAAGATTTATATCCCGGAGCATAGCGATGCAATCGGGGCGGATGAAGACTCGCTCAACTACACCATCGGCACACTGGCAGATGTTAAGGAAGATTTCGTGATGTTCCTGTGCCCGAAGGCAGAGCCGGAAAAGGGCATGCTGGGGAGGGTGAACCGCACCATAACGGAGCATCCGGAGTTCGACGTGTATCACATCAACCTGGAAGGCGAGCCCAAGTTTCCCCTGAAGGTGGACGCGGAGGATTTCTTCGTGATGGTTGCCCAGAAGGATTTCAAGGCTCCGCTGTCCTCGTTCGTATTCCGCACATCGGTACTTAAGGAAATGATTGTATATCGTGCGGACGAAACGAAAGATCCACTGGCCACGGTAATCTCCTGCATCGGCAAGGGAGAGATGAGAACCGTCCGCCACACCACTCTGGTGCATCGTTTCCCGGCCCTCACTCCGGAGCAGAAGGAGGAAAGGATCTGGCGCCGCATAGAGTTCCTCCGTTGGACGGAATCCTACTGGGGCGACGAAGATTATCCCGTCACGGTGGCAAAGGGATTCGCCATATATGCAAAGGAAGTCGCCAAGCTATATCCTTCCCGCGGCAAGGATGAACTCAAGCAAATTATGGAAGGGTTCACGACGGTGAAAGGCCCCGTGCGCAAGCTCATGGCGTCATCGGCCCTTAAAAAGGCTATCAAGGCAAGGGAAGAAGAGATGTCAGAGCCACTTGGACAGCCAGTGGAAAATCAGGATAATCCGCTTTCTTAGCACCGGGAGGTCTATCCCGTCGGCCGTATCCACGGGTTTGTTGTTGCGCATCGTAATTCCGGAAGTGAACATCACCGCCGGCATTCCGCCGTCCAGGAACACCCTTTGGTCGCACACCTGGGTGAGGAACAGCCTTGTGAAATCGGCGCTGCCGTAATAGTCGAATCCGAGGTCCATATTAATGCGCCTGTTGAGGTTCACGTTCGATAGGGCATCCCGGCGGGCATAAGACGCATCGCCAAGAAGGATGAGATAATCGCTCCTGCGCGGATGCAGGGGGGCTTCGCTGCTACCGATCTGGTCGATGTTTATCACCAGGTCGATATCTCCTTTGCCGATGACTTTCCCCGTGACCGGGTCCTTGAGGCGACCGTTCAGGATTCTCCTGTACAGGGCCTTGGCGCCGGAGAAGTTGCGCATTTTGCCGTCCAGGCCCACGAAGATTACGTTCGTGCGGTAACGCCTGCCGTAATGCTCCATCCGATGGAGCATCTCCGCGAGGGTTGCCATGGCAACCACGCCGGAGGCATTGCTGTCCGCCCCCGGATACATGCGGCCGGAGAGGATGCCCAGATTGTCGTAATGGGCCATTATGATGATGTAGCGCTCGCCGGTTCCGGGGTACATGCCAAGGACGTTATGGCCCGTGCCGCCGCCCTCCAGGTTGAAGCCGTCTGCCCAGCAGCCATCGAAGGGGACGACGCCCGCGCGTTTTAGGGAGAAGCGTATCCATTCGGCCGCCATGAAGTGGCCTTTGGTGCCGCTGGCGCGCCCTTCGCAAACCTCGGAGGAGAGGAATTCTATGCCCTGGAGAAGCTTCTGCTCCTGCACCGCGGCTTCCGCGTTCACCGGGCTCACGACGAAACCACGGCTCTGCCCCAGGACCTGGAGCGGAAGCAAAGTGAGTATGAGAAGCAATAATTTTCGGTGCATTGGGCGTGTTTGGCGCGATAAATGTTTATATTTGCATCCGTCAAACGGATGCGAAATTAGACAATTCTGCCCGTTTTTGAAAATTTTTCTTTTATGAAGCGAGTCATTGCCGCTGCCTTTGTGTTTGTTCTCCTGCTGTGTTCAGGCGTTTCTGCGCGTGCCCAGTGGGACAAGGACGTGTTCTCTTTCCGCGGGCGCAGCGCCCTTGCGGAAGGGCGGCTTGCAGATGCAATCACCAACTTCAATATCCTTGCCCAACTGGATTCCACGGACTATTACACTTTCTTTTTCCGCGGAATAGCCAAGTACAATCTGGGGGATATCCGCGGGGCCCGGAAAGACTTCGATACGGCCGTGCGCCTGAATCCCGTGTTCACGTCGGGCTACCATTACAGGGCAATCACCAGCTCCCGCTTCGGCAATTACGAAGATGCCCTGGAGGACCTTGAGAAGGCGATTTCCCTGCGGCCCGGCTATGAAGGCCTGTATTTCACGCGAGGGGTAACGTACTTCCTTGCCCGCCGCTTCGACGATGCGGTGAGCGACTTCAACAAGTATATCAGGAAGGAGCCGAAGGATCCATCGGCCTACCTTAACCGCGGAGCGTCGTATCTGTTCATGGGGGATACGCTCAAGGCAATCAAGGACTACGAGAAGGCAATCAAGCTGGACCGGTTCGAGCCGGAGGGCTATATCCGCCGGGCTCGCCTGCTGTTCGAGATGGGCAATAACGACGGAGCGCTGAAAGATTTGAACAAGGCGGTGGAGCTGGACAGCACGAATACCCTGGCGCATTTCAACCGCGCCCTGGTGAATTCGGAGATGTACAATTTCCAGGACGCTCTGGACGATCTTGACAAAGTGCTGGACAAGGAGCCCGGAAATGCGCTCACCCTGTATAACAGGAGCCTTCTTTATGCCCGGCTTGGAGATTTCGAGAATGCACTGGAGGATATGGACCGGGTGATCAATATCAACCCCCGTAACGTTCTGGCATATTACAACCGGGCGAGTTATTTCGTGAGCATGGGCCGATGGGCCGATGCCCTGGCGGATTACAATTCCTGCATCGGCCTGTATCCGGATTTCGCGAGGGCGTATCTGAACCGCTCGTTCGTGGAGCTTCAGATGGGCATGCGCCGGGCCTCCCGCGAGGACTACCGGATTGCGGAGCAGAAGATACGGGAGTTCCGCGAAAAGAGCACTTCCGATGCGGTTTCCTTCGCGGATACCACACGTAAATACAGCTCCCTGCTCGCGCTGGATGCGGATTTCGCCCGCTCGGACTTCGACGACGAAATGCTCCAGTACCGTGACGTGGATGTTAAACTCCGTCCTCTGTACAGGTTCTCACTTGCAGATTCCAGGGACGATACGTCTTATGCCCTCAGCCGCGGATATGAGAACCCTCTGCTGAGCCGGTTCCTGGGGGATCTGCCCCTGCCGGTCGTGCTCTCCTCGGAGAAGCCGTCGGCAAAGCCGGAGATGTCGCTTGTTGAAACAACGCTGTACGTTAACATGGAGGATTCGCCCCGTCGGGCCTTCCTGCGGGCGCTTTCGGAGCTGGAGCACAACCAGTACAATTCGGCGCTCGGCCAGTACGACAAGGCTCTGGAAGGGGAGGATTCCTCGCCCTACGGAGCATACTACAAGGCATTCTACTATATGAACCGGGCCGTCCTGAGGGCCGATATGATCGAGTTCATTGCCTCGATGGAAAGCAGCGTGCAAACCCTCACCATGGACGAGGGCGGCCATGCCCGGGCGCGCGTTTCCGAGCAGGTTACCCGCGGGTACGATTATTCGGAGGCCATCGCGGACATGGAGGCGGCGGCGTCCACCCTTGAAGGGGTGCCGTACATCTATTTCAATCTGGGAAATCTCTACTGCCTGTCTTCCCGCCTGGTGGAGGCCATCGGCAGCTACGACAAGGCCCTTTCGATCTATCCCTATATGGCCGATGCGTACTACAACCGCGGGCTCATTCTCATCTATCTGAAGGATAAGGACAAGGGGTGCATCGACCTGTCCCGCGCCGGCGAGCTGGGAATCGGGGATGCATATTCCATCATTGCGCGCTACTGCGATCAGGAAGAGGTGTACTAGTGGCATTATCGAAAGACATATTGCTTGCGAAGATTCGCACCGGGGAGCCGTTTGCGAGGGGGGAGCAGCTGCGGCTGTGCCTTCTTCTCAGTTATCCGGCTATAATGGCGCAGCTGTCGTTCGTACTGATGCAGTACATAGACACTGCCATGGTGGGGCATCTTGGAGCGGCGCAAGGGGCGTCCATCGGCCTGGTGTCCACGGTGATGTGGCTTATGGGCGGGTTCCTGATGGCGGCAAGCAGCGGTTTTTCGGTGCAGGTGGCGCAGCTGATTGGCGCGAATGATTTCGCATCGGCCCGAAAAGTGCTCCGGCAGGCGCTCGTGAGCGTGATGGTTTTCAGCGCGGTTATCGGGCTTGTCGGGGCGGTGATTTCCCCGGGGCTTCCGCACTGGCTGGGCGGGGGAGAGGATATATGCGCGGATTCATCGGCCTATTTCCTGCTGTGCTCGCTGTTCATTCCGTTCATGCAGCTGGACTGGACCTGCGCGGCGATGCTGCAGGCGAGCGGGGAGATGAAGATTCCAAGCCTCCTGTACATGGGAATGTGCCTTTTCGATGTGGGATTCAATTACCTTTTCATATATGTGCTGGACATGGGCGTTACCGGAGCAGCTCTGGGAACGGGGCTGGCGGAAGTGGTTACTGCCGTTGCCATGCTGTGGTTCCTGGTGAAGAAATCGCCCCAGCTGAATCTTTTCCAGGACAGGGGCTCGTTCAGGCCCACCCGGGAGGTGCTGCGTAAGGCGATGGGTATCAGCGGGCCTATGGCTATTCAGAATGTGCTTATGAGAGGGGCTTATATCGTTTCCACCATAATCGTGGCGCCGCTTGGGACTATTGCAATAGCCGCCAATTCCTTTGCGGTTACGGCGGAGAGTTTCTGTTATCTGCCCGGGTACGGGATAGAGGAGGCTGCCACTGCGCTGGTGGGGCAGTCGGTGGGGGCCGGGCGCAAAGATGTCGCGAAACATTTTGCGTGGACAACTACGCTTCTGGGTATGCTCGTGATGGGTCTTTTGGCGGTGCTGATGTATATTTTCGCCGCGCCCATTATGGGGCTTCTCACTCCGGATACCGGGGTTATCACCCTCGGAGCCAAGGTGCTGCGGATAGAGGCGTTTGCCGAGGTGGGATATGCCGCGTCAATCGTTGCGTATGGAGCATGTGTGGGGGCAGGGGACACCAAGATTCCAAGCATGCTTAACCTGCTGTCTATGTGGATAGTGCGTATTATTCCCGCTATCTTCCTCACTAGGATCTGGGGCCTCACCGGGCTTTGGATCTGCATGGCTGTGGAGCTTTCGGTCCGGGGCCTGCTGTTCCTGGCGCGGCTCGGCAGCGGCAAATGGTATAAGGAAAAATAGTTTGTTTTTTAGATAAATAATGCCTACTTTCGCAAAAATTGAAACAATTCAACTTATTATGAAAAAGTTTTTTATACTGGCACTTTCTGCCATTATCGCCCTGGCATCCTGCACCAAAGAAGATGGCAATCTTGATGGGCGATGGAACGCCGCCCGCGGCGAAGGCATGGACGATTATGCATTCAGTCTTATCTTTAAAGGCGACAAACTCACCATGTATGTCATTGCATGGGGTCAGCGCTATGAGGGTACCTATACCTATGCCGATGATGTTATCACGTATAATATTACCAACCAGTATCAGGCATATTCCAATGTGTCATATGATGATGATGGTAATATGACAAGTTATCATTGGGAACATGGGGATATGGACCAGAATACCTTCAAGTTGGCCGCTGGGTATGACTGGTACGATATGAAGAAAGCCCGCCCTGATCTTTATGAAGATAACAAGGAGATGTATGGCTCGTTCACATTCCATAATAATGGAGACGGCACTGCCACAACCAACCTTGGCTTTGGCACTCCTCTGGTAAAGCAGAAGTAGCTTCTTTTGGGATTTACAAGTAACGGGTGACCTTGCGGCCACCCGTTATTCTTTTTGGGGCTGTGTTTTACAGCTTCGGACCGGCCTTCACAAGGGCCTTGCCTGCGCGGTTGCTTTCGTACTTGACGAAGTTCTTGATGAAGCGGCCTGCCAGGTCTTTTGCCTTGGCTTCCCATTCCTCCGGCTTTGCGTAGGTGTCACGGGGATCCAGGATTCCGGTGTCCACGCCTTCCAGCTTGGTGGGAACCTCGAAGTTGAAGTAAGGGATCATCTTGGTGGGAGCCTTGTCGATGGCGCCGTTAAGGATAGCGTCGATGATGCCGCGGGTGTCACGGATGCTGATGCGCTTGCCAGTGCCGTTCCAGCCGGTGTTCACGAGGTATGCCTTTGCACCGCTCTTTTTCATCTTCTTCACGAGCTCTTCCGCATACTTGGTAGGATGCAGCTCCAGGAAAGCCTGGCCGAAGCAGGCGCTGAAAGTGGGAGTGGGCTCGGTGATGCCGCGTTCGGTACCTGCGAGCTTGGCGGTGAAACCGCTCAGGAAATAGTACTTGGTCTGCTCCGGGGTGAGGATGGAAACGGGAGGCAGGACGCCGAATGCATCGGCACTGAGGAATATCACCTGCTTGGCTGCAGGGCCGTGGCTGTCCGGGCGGACGATCTTCTCGATGTGATAGATAGGATAGCTCACGCGGGTGTTCTCGGTGACGCTCTTGTCGTTGAAGTCGATCTTGCCGTTCTTGTCGACAGTTACGTTCTCCAGGAGGGCATCCCTACGGATTGCGTTGTAGATATCGGGTTCGGATTCCTTATCCAGCTTAATGACCTTGGCGTAGCAGCCGCCTTCGAAGTTGAACACGCCCTTGTTGTCCCAGCCGTGCTCGTCGTCGCCGATAAGAAGGCGCTTGGGATCGGTGGAAAGGGTGGTCTTGCCGGTGCCGGACAGGCCGAAGAAGATGGCGGTGTTCTCGCCGTTCATGTCCGTGTTGGCCGAGCAGTGCATGGCTGCGATGCCCTTCAGAGGCAGGTAGTAGTTCATCATGGAGAACATACCCTTCTTCATTTCGCCGCCGTACCAGGTGTTCAGGATAACCTGCTCACGGGAGGTAACGTTGAAGGCGACGCAGGTGTCGCTGCGAAGACCAAGCTCCTTGTAGTTGTCCACCTTTGCCTTGGAAGCGCAGTACACCACGAAATCGGGCTCCTGGTCGAACTCCTTCTGGTTCTTGGGACGGATGAACATATTGGTCACGAAATGGGCCTGCCATGCAACCTCCATGATGAAGCGGACCTTCATGCGGGTATCTGCGTGAGTGCCGCAGAAGCCGTCCACAACGAAGAGCCTCTTGCCGCTGAGCTGCTGCTGGGCTAGCTTCTTGACCTCTTTCCAGGTTTTCTCGCTCATCTTGTGGTTGTCGTTCGGATAACCTTCTGTTGTCCACCAGATTTCGCCGGGAGCGCCTTCCCTGGTGGTTTTGTCATAAACAATATATTTGTCCTTGGGAGAACGGCCGGTATAGATGCCCGTCATCACGTTGATGGCGCCGAGTTCCGTTACCTGGCCCTTGTCATAGCCTTCCAGTCCGGGCTTTGTTTCCTCATTGTAAAGAACTTCGTACGTGGGGTTGTAAAGGATTTCCTTAACGCCCTTGATACCGTACTTTTTAAGATCGATGTTTGCCATTTCGATATAAGGTTTAAAGTTTTGTATTCTATCCCACAAATATACCCTTTTTTGAAGACATTTCAAAAAAAATCGTTATGGCTTTTTTGGGGTTGGCCGGCCCTTGTCCTTTTCCTGCCCCTTTGCCTGGGCCCTTTGCCGCGTCCCTTGCCGGACCCTTTGCGTGTGCCTTCGCTAGCCCCACTGCCGGATATCCAGCAAATCGGCCTCCCAGTGCCTTCCGCTTGGATATCCGGCACCGTTTCCCCCCATTTTGGCCGATTTCCTTGCCGGATATCCACCCAAACCCCCGCAGAATGCATATTCCTTGGATATCCGGTCGTGGTTAACTATCTTTGCAGATATGACTGATTTCGCAGCAATAGATTTCGAGACGGCGAACGAGCAGCCCAGCAGCGTGTGCAGCGTGGGTGTGGTGATCGTGCGGGGAGGGGAGATCGTGGGTTCGTTCTACTCGCTGATTCACCCGGAGCCGGAGTATTACCAGTGGTTCTGTATGCGGGTGCATGGGCTTTGTGCCGATGACACTGAGGACGCCCCGGTGTTCCCACAGGTGTGGGAGAAGATTGTGCCGATGATCGAAGGCCTGCCCCTCGTGGCGCACAATGCGCGCTTCGATGAAGGGTGCCTGAAGGCCGTCCATCGCGTGTACCGGATGGACTATCCGGACTATCAGTTCTTCGACACCCTGGCCGCCTCCCGCCGCCACTTCGGCTGCCGCCTTCCCAACCACCAGCTACAAACCGTCGCAGCAGCCTGCGGCTTCGACCTCACGGCTCACCACCACGCCCTCGCCGACGCCGAAGCCTGCGCCCACATCGCCCTTCAAATCTTGTAATACTCTTTTTTTACCCAAATAATCAATTTTTAATTTGTACAACTCGAAAATTGTTTTTATCTTTGCTGAAAGAAAGATTTGAAAAGCAATGATTAGGTACTCATTAGCAATAGCAAGTAAGGTAAGGCGCAGGATGAGCGAGTTGGGGTGGACGCAGAAACAGCTTGCTGAAGCGCTTAACTGTACGCAGCAGCACGTCTCTGTCCTGTTGAACGGCAGGGTTAATATGACATTGGAAACACTGTCAAAACTGGAAGATGCACTGGATTTCTGCTTAATAGGGGGAGACCTCTCTAATCCAGGGATTTCCGAAGGACGGCTTCGTCAAGATAACTCTTTAGAAATAGGCTTGTACGGTAATCGTTTTACTTTTCATAGTGCTGATATTTTTGACTGGTTGCGAAGTATATGTTTGCTTAGGAATGCAGATATTTCAAGCGGTGTTTTGGTGTTGGATTTCAATAGTATTCCGCGCTATGCCCTGCAACCGGATAATATCGCCACCCTGGCTTGCCTGATTGAAGAAATAAGCAGGAAGGGAATTAAAATTGAAATTGATGTGAAGTCACCGGCCGGTGACTCTCTGTTGAAGGATTATCGTATTGGCGAGTACTGGGATTTGGGGGTGAATTATACTCCTGCTTCAGATGAGCATATCCTGAATCTTTGGAGAATAGATAAGAATGAAATTGAACTGCACAGCAGAAGAATTGCTGGCTATCTTGCGCAGAGATTCTTTCAGAACAAGGACTTGTCTGCTGTGAGTTTGTCTCTTTCAGAATCATTCTTCAATGTATTTGACCACGCAAATGCTGATGGAAATGCATTCTGTATGTTGTCACTCAACATAACGACAGGAGTTCTTCGCGTTGCCGTATGCGATTTCGGCATTGGTATACCACAGTCGGTCAGGCATTATCTTGGGAATGATATTTCAGACAAAAATGCCCTATGCAAGGCTATTGAAACGGGTTTTTCCGTCCAATCCAATTCTCACAACGCCGGCCTGGGATTATCAAATATCAAAAACGCTTGTTCAGAGTATGATACTTTCCGGATAATCAGTAACCGTGCGGAAATGATTATTACCGGAAAAGAGATGCAATTGTCCTCTATGGATTATAACTTCAAAGGCACATTGCTTTCTTATGAGTTGACACTGGCCAAATATGATGATGCAGAAAGAGATGTAATAGAATGG
>JAEEGG010022908.1_pt1 | contig 12252 bp, 9 predicted proteins | sample 9134161 | NCBI WGS metagenome assembly JAEEGG01 (sample SAMN16246543, study PRJNA631951) | gut metagenome | biome: gut microbiome; feature: rumen; material: CR-attached | host: Bos | place: Iran: Karaj | collected 2018-10
AGAATCCCAAGATTATGCTGAGCGCGCAACTGATTTACAAATCGTGTTCCATGAAAAATGGCTCCACGAATACGACCATTGGCAGCAGTAAAAACTTTTAATCCGTCTGCTTCAAGAGTGTCGAGATATTTTTGTAAATCGGCGTCAAATTTTGCTTTAATCATTAGTATGTTGCAATTGACTTAGTATTAAGAACTGTACCGTCGTATTTGTAAACTGTAAGTTCAATGTTGTTCTTGTAGACTTTCATATCTACCCAGCCAAAGTTGTCGTTGTCAATCCAGGTTGAATATGGAGAAGGATAAACAAGATCCTTATCAAGTTTACCGCCCATTGCACCAAGAATCATATAATCAACATCATCCTTTTCAAGGAATTCAAAGAAGTGATTGTGACCAGTTAATGCTAAATCAACTCCATATTTTTCGAGGATTGGGCAAACGCGTTTGATAACACCAGGAATATCTCCCCAGTTCTTGTTTGCAGCGCTGTCAAAATATCCAGAACCTGTGATGTAACAGTGAGAAAGAACAATAACAGTATCTTCCTGTGGAATTTCTTCAAGCTGTTTGATAAGCCATTTTTCTTCTTTCTTTGACAATTCTGCATCGTCCCAAACCATGTAAAGGAAAATCAAATGGATTGAACCATTATCCATGCGGAAATATTTCTTATCTCCTTTCTGCATAAAGGCTTTCTTAAAGCAAGGATATCCGTTTACAATAAAATCATGGTTACCAGGAATAACAAGAGTTTTTGTATTCTTAAGATTGTCACGCATATCGTTTACAGCGCTTTGCATGATTGGAGGAATCATACCAACTTCTGAAACATCACCAAGACAGAAGAAAGCATCGTAATTTCTTGAATCAATCTGCTGCATAATTTTTGTACGAGCTTCTGCATTTGAATTACTTGAACCCCAGTGAGGATCAGAAGCAAATGCATAATGTGCAAGTAAATCTTTATCTGCTGCATTTGAAGAAGCTGGAAGATCATCATTCTGATACAAAAGATTTAATCCAGAATTATCAAGTGGCAGGCGTGGAAGAATCATAAGAGCTATATAAGTGATAATCCAAAAGCTCATTGAAAAAATTGAGAATACGCGCGAAAGGATTGTAGTTGCTTTATTTGTTTTTAAAAGATTTATTACAAAGAAAATTGCTGGAAGAAGAGCAATAAGCAAAAGCATAATGTAGGCAAACTCAATTCCCTGATGCCAATGCAAAGTTCCCATCAAACCAGGACGGAAGCTGAACCAAAGGAAAATAATTACGCAAAGAACAATTGCAATAATTCCAAGATTAAATGTTTTTTTGTCTGTGTTGTTTTTCATTTTGTTGTTCCTCTTTTAGACCTTTACTGGCCGTTGTTCTATAATATATTTTATTACTTTTTCAATTCAAATACAATCACATTCCATGACAGTGGCTTGAGTTTTGTCAGGGCAATGCCCTGGTTTATGCAGGCATCTTTGTTTAATGCAGGAGCCTCCCACGGTTGTTCGTAGCTGCTTTTCTTGTCAAAATCTTCACTAAATATTTGATAATGTTTTACGGCTTCAATTTCTTCAAAGCCACGAACATCTATTTCAAGCGGATATTCCTCTGTCTGATTACGGTTGATTGCAAATACTATAAGGCGGCCCGCTTGGTCATCCCATGCACTTGCAGCATCAATATAAGGAACATTGTTCTTTCCTGTATACTGAGAAGTATCGTCTATTGCGTAACCAGGCATATCAAAGATTGGGCAGTCTACACTCATCTGCATTGATTTTCCTTTTGCATATTCAAGCAGCTGCATAAAGGCATAGTGAGATGCACTCTTCCATACATGCTCGCGGTTAGAGGCACACAAGGCACCAAGGCCTCCTGTCATACAGCTAATCTTTACTCTGTCTGCATGACGAAGAAGTGCCAGCTGAACGCTTGCCATTGAAAGAAGTTTTATCATGTCTCCACCGGGGAATTCCCTTGCTGGCATATTATCAGGGTCATGAAGGATATATTCACGCTCAGGATCAAACTTGTAATGAGAACGTGCCATATTGTAAGGACCGTAACCAGGATTAAGAGGAGTAAAAGGACGTTCAAAAGCACCGTACTCATCAAAGCTGATATTAATTTTGTGGGGAGAACGATGTTTAGCCTGAATGTAATCAAGCATAGAAGTTTCTGTGTTTATAAAATCTTCGTAATAATGAGCACCTCCAAGAAGTGAAAGAATATCTCCCGGCTTTGCAATGTGATAATGATGAAGTGCAAGATAATCTACAGTGTCATAACATTTATCCATTACAGTTGCTTCCCACTCAGGATAATGATCCATAAAAGAAGCAGAAGATGCACAGGCAACAGTTTCTATAGAAGGGTCAATCCATTTCATAGCTTTTGATGCTTCATGACAAAGAACTCCATAACCTTCGGGATTTTTTTCCCAGGAACCAAGCTGCCAGTGTCCGTCCATTTCATTTCCAAGGCACCAGGTTTTTACTTTATATGGATCTTCGTGCCCATTCTGGCGGCGTAAGTCTGACCAATAAGTTCCGCCTTTGTGATTTGTATATTCAACACAGTCCATGGCGTCCTGCAAAGTTCCTGTTCCAAGGTTTACTGTATAAATAGATGAGCTGTTGATTTTTTGTGCCCACTGAAGATATTCATCGTGTCCAACTTCATTTGTAATATACTGATACCATGCAGGATCAAGATGAACTTTTCGTTGTGCTTTTGGTCCGATTGAGTCTTTCCATTGCCAGGCAGAAACAAAATTGCCTCCGGGAAGACGGACTGCAGGGAGGCCTGTTTCTTTAAGAAGGTCTATTACGTCCTTGCGGAAGCCCTGCTCATCTGCAGTTGGATGTTTTGGATTATACATAAATCCGTTTACCATTGTTCCAATTGGCTCAAGGAATGCAGAATATAAACGCGGAGAGATTTCTCCTATTGCAAACTTAGGGTGAATTGTGATTCTTGGTTTTGACATGAAAGCCTCCTTATTTTCCAGTCGATATCTTTTTTATCCACTTCTCGCTTTTGAGTCTGAATACACACCATACTGTTTTTATAACCTGATCAGACTTCAACGCAAAATAAATCCAGAAAGCAGGCCACTTAAATACAAAGCCGGCAAGAATTCCCAGAGGAATAGAAACTACCCACAAGAATACATTGTCTGTAACCATGAGCATTTTTGTATCTCCACCACCCCGCAGAACTCCTTTTGTCATAATGCTGTTTGTAGCCTGGAAGATTATTATTAAACTTATGGAATTCATAAGCTGGCGTGCGATTTGTTTTGTTTCGAGCGATACATTGTAAGTATTAATAATCGGATTACTTGCTATCATTATAAACAAAGCAGAAATTGTTCCGAGTGCAAATCCAAGTCCAAGGAACATCCAGCCTTGAGACATTGTTTTTTCTTTTCCTTCACGACCAAGGGTCTGACCAGTTACAATTGCACCTGCCTGGCTTACACCCTGAATTACTACAGTACTAAGCTGTTGTGTTACACTTGTAATTGCATTTGCAGCTACAAAGGTTGCTCCAAGATGACCGATTACCATTGCCACAGAATTATTACCAAAAGCAAGAATACCATCGCTTATTAAAACAGGAATGCTAATGCGGATATACTCTCCAAGCAGCGAGCCTGTTTTCATAAAAATATCGCGTACACGGAACAGGATTTTTTTATCTCGTAAAAACAGATAACCTAGAATCATGCCTGCTTCAAAAAGGCGTGCAATAAGAGTTCCAAGTGCAGCTCCCGCAACTTCCATTCTCGGCATACCAAGCTTTCCAAAAATAAAAGCATAATTTGCAAGCAGATTTACAAAAAAAGCACCTATAGAAACAAAAAGCGGTAGTCGTACCTGTCCAACACTACGAAGTACAATCGTTGTAACGAGTGATGTTCCTAAAAAGAAATACGTTACAATTGACCACTTAAAGTAAACAGCACCAAGATTAATAATGTCAGGATCATCTGTATACATTCGCATCAGAGTTTTTGGCATTATTAAGGTTAAGAGTGCAAATAAAGAAGCAAGTCCAACTGCAAGTCTGAGCATGAGGCAGACTGTTTGTTTTAATGCAACACCAGCCTTTTCTTCATCAAAATGCGCTGTCTTCATTCCCCAGTAGCGGGAAACAAGAACAGACGCCCCCATTCCAAGTCCCATACAAAAAATGTGATAAATGCTTATAAAAGAATTGGCAAGCGAAGTTGATGAAAGTGCTTTTTCGCCAAGCTCTCCTACCATAATTGTGTCAAGCATATTTACACCAATGGTAATGAGACTTTGGAGAGCGATTGGTAAAGCAAGGCTAAAAACTGTCTTGTAGAATTCCGGTTCTTTTTTAAACAGTTTCATTTTGTTTTACAACTTCCTTTGCTTTATCTTTGAAAAATAATTTTATAACATATTTGTTTACAAGCTTATATAATAAACCAAGAACAATTGTAGCAGTAAATACACAGACAAAGTAAATTGCAAGATTATAGTGATATGGTTTTGATACAGGCTGACCATACTTTCCGTACAAAAGGAATCTGAAGCTTTCAATAGCAATCAGGTTCATCATATATGTTTCAAGTGAAATATTTCCAAAAAAGCGGCTTACTGGATTTATAGCATAATACTTGAGCATAATTATAAAGAATAGAATTGTAATCATAACTGCTTCCGGAACCTGGCAGCAATAAGTAATAAACTTTTTCAGGATATCAGGGCCGTTTCCGCTCCATTCAGTCCAGTAACCAAACTTCATCTGGCCAAAGGCTGAAAGTGCTGATAATGCGAGCATAAGAATTACAGCACCAAAAAACTTAAGCCAGTACAAGTGCTTAAACCATTCACGGATTTTTTCTTCTTTGCGGGCAAAAATCATACCGGCAATCAATGCAGGAGCCGAGTTAACCCACCATTCACCAAAAAACCAGATGATTCCCTGCTGCTTCCACCATGCAGCGTTTTGCATTCCTGTAAGCCACCAGTTTTTAGGTCCAGCCCACCATGCAAAATGTCCTGTTACACAGAAGAAAACTCCCATTAAGAAAATCACAAGTGCCATGAATAAGAAGCAAACTTTTTGATTTTTGATATTTTTGAAGAAAACATAAAAAGCAATATATAAAAGAAGTGCTACAATTGGATACCAGGCATATTCATTCATAAGACTAAGACCAAGGAAATTTGTAATCCAATGTGCGAGTGGCATTTTAGTTCCTTTTATAAGATGATAAACAGCATATAAAATAACATTTACATAAAAAGGAATTACAAGAGTTTTTACAACGCGTTTTTTCATAAAGCCATCAAGGTAATCTGGCTTTGAATCATAGCTTTTTATAAGTCCGTATCCGGAACAGAAAAAGAAGATTGCAACAAAAAGATATCCGGCGTTTACAAAAATGCTTAATTCACCAGGAACCCAATTTCGTCCAACCATGTTGGCACGCTGGAAGGCACCTTCTTGTGATATATGATGAAGAATTACACCAATAGCAGCAAATCCACGTAAAGATTTCATCACTTCAAGCGAAGATGAATTTTCATGAAATTGTGTATTTTTAAATCCAGCAAACTTTCCACCCCAAATTAAAAGAAAAAGAATAAGTGCGTAAACGACATATGTTAAATAATACATTTTTTATAACTCCTGAATTTATTATAAACTATAAAACATCCATAATCTACTACTAATATAGGTATGAAAAAAAAGCTCACGCGCAGAACCGCGTTTTGTTCCGCTGAACGAAGAGAACGCTTCACAAAACACGGACCTGCGCGCAAGCTTTTTTTCATACTTTAAAAATACTTCATTTTTTTATTGACACTTAATTACTCAAGGAATATACTATTATTATTAGGTGTTTGTTATGGAAACTTCCCAAGCGCTGGAAAAAATTCTGCCCGCTTTTGAGCAGTATTATACAGTTAATAAAGAATCAAACCCTCCGTTTTCTGTTCAGGCAGATTTTCGTTCTCACAACGAACAGTATTTTCTTGTCCGTTCAGCTCATATTGCAGACATCGATTCAAATGAATTTGTTTATTTTGCAACAAGTCAATCCTTTACAAAAGAAGAGTTAGAAGATTTTTCAAAACAGGCCTGGGAACGGGGTCTTTCAAAAGTTAAGCCTTATAACGGACACAGAAACTCTGATATTACACTTATTATCTTTGCAGACAAATTGGCAGAAGACAAAAATCAGCTTATAAAACAAATCAAAAAAACAAAGCTTTATAAATCATATAAATTCAGTTTTCACGGCTGGAGCAATTTTAAGCTTGCAGTTGTGGATCTTGAAACACAGGATATTTATTTCAACAGATTTGGTAAAGATTACCGAAAGCTGATTGAAAAAAATATATTTCAAAAATAATTTTTTGGAGGAAAAAAATGACAGCATTATTAATCATTCTTGCTGCGGTCGCTTTGCTTGTAATCGGCTATGTAGTTTACGGTTCATGGCTTGCAAAGCAGTGGGGCATTGACCCTACAAGAAAAACACCGGCTAACGAAAAAACAGACGGCGTTGATTACGTTCCGGCAAAACCTGCCGTATTGATGGGACACCACTTTTCATCAATTGCAGGAGCAGGTCCAATTAACGGTCCTATTCAGGCAGCCGTGTTTGGTTGGGTTCCAGTATTCCTCTGGTGTGTAGTTGGAGGAATCTTCTTTGGTGGACTTCAGGATTTTGGTTCCCTCTTTGCTTCTATCCGCCACGACGGAAAATCTGTAGGTGAAATCATTAAGGATTCTATGGGTTCAAGAGCAAAGAAGCTTTTCATTATTTTTGCTCTCCTTGTTCTTATTCTTGTAATTGCTTCATTCGTAAACGTTGTAGCAGGAACTTTCTTTACAGCAGCAGACGCAGCTAAAACATTTGGTTTTGTTACAAATCCAACAGGTGCTCAGTCAACTGCTATGATTTCGCTCCTCTTTATCGTACTTGCTGTTGTTTACGGTATTCTTACAAACAAGTGTGGACTTAAGACACTTCCTGCTACAATCATTGGTATTGTAGGAATTGTACTTATCACAATCATTGGTTTGAAAGTTGGTTTTGCAATGACACGTACTGCATGGATTGTATTCATTGGTATTTACATTGCAGTTGCTTCACTTGTTCCTGTATGGATTTTGCTGCAGCCACGTGATTATCTTTCATCATTCCTTCTTTACGCTATGATGATTCTTGCAATTGCCGGTATTATTGGTTCAGCATTTACAGGTAATGCAACATTCAATATTCCTGCATTCACAGGATGGAAGACTGGTATTGGTACAATGTTCCCTGCCCTCTTTATTACAGTAGCTTGTGGTGCTTGTTCTGGTTTCCACTCTTTGATTTCTACAGGTACTTCTTCTAAACAGCTTGATAACGAAAAGAATGCCAAGGCTATTGGTTATGGTTCAATGCTCATTGAATCTGCTCTTGGTATTATTTCTTTGATTGCTGTTGGTATGGTATTCGAAAAATATAAGGCAGGCGGATTTGGTTCTCCTTCTGCAGCATTTGGTGCAGGTCTTGCAGTTCTTTTTGGAAAAGAAGGTTCTACAGTTTACAACACAATCTTTGCTTTGCTTACTCTTGCAGTTTCTGTATTTGCTTTGACTTCTCTTGATACAGGTACACGTCTTAGCCGCTTTATGTTCAGTGAACTCTTCCTTAAAGAAGACGAAGCTACATGGAAAGATGCTAAGGGAATCCGTAAGCTCCTTGCAAATCCACTCTTTGGTACAGCTATCATGGTATTGATTGGTTGTATTCTTGGTGGACTTAAGCTCAGCGCAATCTGGGGACTCTTTGGTGCTGCTAACCAGCTTCTCGCAGGTATTGCTTTGATGGCAGTTGCTGCATGGCTTGGAAATGCAGGAAAGAACAACAAGATGTTCTTTATTCCTATGATCTTTATGCTTGCTGCTACCTTGACTTCTCTTGTTATGACAATCATCAACAAGATTAAGGCTATGGTTGCAGGAGCTCAGAATGCCTTCTTCTGGGGCAACTGGTTCCAGTTGATTTTTGCTTTGGCAATGACTGTTCTTGCTGTTATCCTTGTTATTGAAGGTGTACAGACTTTTGCAAAACAGGCAAAAAAAGCTAACTAATTAATTCGGGTAAAACCTGAATAAGAAAGGACCTGGTGAATAAATCATCAGGTCCTTTCTTTTTAACTAATTTATTCATTAAAAAAATATTGTTTTTTCTTAATTTTATAGTAAAATATTATTAAAGCGAGAAAGTACAATATGCCAAAAAATATGTTAATAATTGCGAATATCACTTTAGATATATATAATGCCTTGCTTGGTATTATATTAGTCATCCACACAATTATTCGACATGTAATAAGACGCAAAGTCCGAATCTGGTTTCTTTTAATGATAGCTGCAAATATCCTCATGTCTATTGCAGATATTTTTACCTGGATTTTTGAAGGAAATGCAAACCCATACAATCATATTATCCTGCCCATTGCGATGTTCATTTTTTATATAATGACATTCGGTATTATATTCTGTTCGGGCTTTTATATTATCAATTCCCTTAATCAAGACAAATACAGGAAAGTTTTCAAAAACTCTTTAATTGTAAGTGCAGTTATATATTACATAGCACTTTTACTCACTCCCGTTTTTGAATTACTGTACAGCATTGATGAAAACAATATTTATACAAGAGGCGATTATTTTATAATTCCAATAATCCTTGATAGCCTTTTATATTTTCACTGCTTTGCATATATGATTATCAACAGAAAAACAATTCATCGAGATAAAGTTTTTCCAATTTTAAGTTTTTTAATTTTCCCGCAGATTCTTCAGATAATTCAGCTTTTGTATTACGGTATCTCTCTGGTAAATACAGGTTATACAATTGCCTTTCTCATAATGTTTATTGAGGCTAACAGGAATCTTGAACAGACTCTTGATACAACAGAATCAGAGCTTAGTGAAAAAGAAGTTGAGCTTATTCGAAGAGTTCATGAAGCACAGAATACAAAGCTCGAAGTTATCAAGATGCAGAATCACACAATTGAAAGTCTTTCGAACCTTGTAGAAAACCGTGATGAAGATACAGGAGAGCATGTACGAAGAACAAGAGCATACGTTGAGCTTATTGCAGTTCAGCTTATGAAAAATAACCGTTATCCAGAAATAATAACTCCACGCTATATAAGATTTTTAAAACGAGCCGCCCCTATGCATGACATTGGAAAAATTGTTGTTCCAGATGCAGTCTTGAAAAAGCCGGGACGTTTTACACCAGATGAATTTAAGCTGATGCAAAGACATACTTCCGAAGGCGGCCGAATTGTTCATGAAATTCTAGACGGATTTGAGGATCCTGAATATATTCAGATTACTGCCGACATTGCCACCTACCATCACGAAAAATGGGATGGATCGGGCTACCCTTCTGGACTTAAGGGAGAAGACATTCCTTTGTGCGCAAGAATCATGGCACTTGCCGATGTTTTTGATGCACTTGTTTCTCCACGAGTTTACAAATCACCTATGACATATGAAGAAGCATATGCAATTATTGAATCTGGAATTGGTAAACACTTTGATCCAATTATTGCAAATGAGTTCCTGAATATAAAGGAGAAAACTGCTGCGGTTAATGAGAGTTTTAAACTAAACAATTACGATATTACTGATTAAAAACAAGGATAATAATTTATGGCAAACTTTAACTTAGCATTAGATTCTTTTAATATCATCATCTGTGTAATCTATTTTCTTGCAGTTGTTTTTCGTAATCATTTAAATGATGAGATTCAGGGTGGATTTAAATATCTTTTAATAGTTAATTTCACCCTGTCTATAATGAATATCTTAATGATAAGTTTTGAAGGAACTACAAATCCTGTTAATCATATCATTTTTTCTATTGTAACTTTTATTTTTCATGCCGTATACTTTGCCCTCGTAATTACATGTTGTTTTGAGATTCTTCTGTACACAGGAAAAAAGAAAAACATAAAGTTAATATACGGAACTATAATTGGAGTTTCTGCAATCTATCTTATCTTATTAGCTTCAAGTCCAGTTACTGGAATTTTGTATCAGATAACACCGGAAAATACTTATGCAAGAGGAAAGTTCTTTTTTATTCCTCTGATTCTTGAGTTTATTTTATATTTAGTTTTCATTTACTACACTTCAATTAACAGACAAGAAATTCTTCCTATTAAGCGTCATATAATAATTATCTTTTTACTTTTCCCACAGGTTCTACAGATTATAGAATTTTTTATTAACGGACTTTTCCTTTTTGGTTCCGGCATTTCTTTAACAGTAATGGCAATGTTCATTCTGTCTCAAAGATGGCTTGAAAACACACTTGATAATCTTGAAATTGAACTTAATGAAAAGGAAGTTGATCTTATTAATAAGGTTCACGAGGCGCAGAATACAAAGCTCGAAGTTATAAAAATGCAGGACCACACTATTGAAAGTCTTTCGAACCTTGTTGAAAACCGCGACGAAGATACTGGTGAGCACGTACGAAGAACAAGAGCATACGTTGAGCTTATTGCAATTCAGCTTATGAAAAATAACCGCTTCCCAGAAATTCTAAATGCCTGCTATATAAGATATTTAAAACGTGCAGCCCCTATGCATGATATTGGAAAGATCGTTGTTCCTGATGCAGTTTTGAAAAAGCCAGGCCGCCTTACTCCAGAGGAATTTGAATTTATGAAAAAGCATGCTTCTGAAGGTGGCCGAATTGTTCATGAAATTCTAGACGGCTACGAAAATCCTGATTACATAAAAATAACCGCAGACATAGCAACTCACCACCACGAGAAATGGGATGGTACAGGCTACCCTGACGGCCTAAAAGGAGAAGAAATCCCTCTATGCGCCCGAATCATGGCCCTAGCCGACGTCTTTGATGCCCTTGTTTCTCCAAGAGTTTACAAAACCCCAATGTCCTACGAAGAAGCCTACAAAATAATAGAAGAAGGCGCCGGCACCCACTTCGACCCCCTAATCGCCCATGAGTTCCTCTCCATAAAAGAAAAAACCTCCGCCGTCAACGAAATTTTTAAAGAAAACTAATTGATTGTTATCGGGGCAAAAGGATTTATATTAGTTATACGAAAAGTGTTAATTTTTCTGAGGCTTTATATTTATTGTTTGACCATATTCAAGAATCAGGCGGCCTTTTGGAGTAAAGTTATCTGATTTTTTGCTGTCGCCCTGATCATATTCATGAATCGGGATATTACAACAGGCACCAACAAGTTCTGCAACTTCGGTGGCTTCTATTGCATCCATGTTGAAGATTCCGTCGATCGGGTACATTGCATAATCTATATGACGCGAACTAAGCTCTTTCATCTGATCTATTTTTGAAGTATCGCCTGCGTGATAAATTGTAATACCGTCAACAGTAACAAGATAACCTACACAATATCGTACATCATGATTTAGATTTCCGCCTGCAGCAACAGCTTCTACTTTGAAAGGGCCTAAATCAAAGTTTTCATAGACGCCTTTTTTTAGTGCTTTTTTATTATCTATCAGTTGTCCACCTTCATTAAGTCTAAGAATAGCAGCAGGTTTGTGATCTTCATGAGAATGTGTTACCAGAATGTAATCAGCAGGTTGATTTTTGTAGTCCCACTTATAATATGCCGGATCAATATAAAGAACGGAACCGTCACTTGCAACAATTTTTACACTGGCATGTCCTATATATGTAAGAGTAGTTTTGTTTTTTCCGCAAGAAATTAAGCACATAATTGAACCAAGCAGCAGAAACAGCCAAATAATTTTTTTATAGCTTTTCATACTTTTTCCTCCTGTGTAAAATGGTATCTTAAACTAAAGCCAGGGGCAAGGGGGCGGCGTTGAGCCCCCAACATCTTTGCAATTAATTGGCATATTCATTAATCAAATAGGAATACTTCAACAAGAATCTATTCCTCCTGATAAGAGGGATTTGAACCCCCGACATGCGCTAAATCGGAAATCCGTTAAAAAAAATTGTGCGACAGCGCAATTTTTTAGGATTCTCCGACCAAGCGCTCCGAGCGAGACTTGCGAGCGAGGACGACATCTGACAGAATGTCGGGGGCCCCACGCCCGTGGTTAAATAAAAAAGCCTTCCTAATCGGAAGGCTCTATCGGGCAAGAGGGATTTGAACCCCCGACATGCGCCTACTAGGCAAGCCGCGAAAAAAGCTTGGCCCTGCCCCGTGTTAGGATT
>JAEEGG010022909.1_pt1 | contig 12252 bp, 11 predicted proteins | sample 9134161 | NCBI WGS metagenome assembly JAEEGG01 (sample SAMN16246543, study PRJNA631951) | gut metagenome | biome: gut microbiome; feature: rumen; material: CR-attached | host: Bos | place: Iran: Karaj | collected 2018-10
TCCAGTTCCTTCCACCATGTCCACTTGATTTTCTTACTGATGTAGGCATCATAGATGAACGGCACCACAATCAGTCCCCACCATGACTTCACCCAATAGAGGAAAGCCAAGTAGCAGACAGTTGCCACGCCGAATTTCACCCATTTCCATCCTGCCCATGCAGGTTTATTGTTCTCACCAGAACGTGTCTTCTTGAAATCTTTATAGTTGAAAGCCATTTTACTTAAAACTTAAATAGGTCGTCTGTGCTCAGCAGTCCTTCGTGCTGGGCGGTGAATTCTGCTGCGATGACAGCACCGAGGGCAAACCCCTGACGGGAATGCGCGTCGTGTGTAATCGTGATTTGGTCAGCCTCGCTGTCCCATGTGATGGAGTGGATACCCGGCACCTCACCGCGACGGATAGAACTGATGGGCAGCAAATCGGCAGCCACTTCGTCACTTCCTTCCACCGTTCCGTCTGGCTGTTGTAGATAGCCCATCGTCCAGTCCTTCTTACGGTCAAGGCGTTCCACAATCTGCTCAGCCAAAGTGATGCCCGTGCCTGACGGGTGGTCGAGTTTGTGGATGTGGTGCGTCTCTTCTTCCTTCACGTCATATTGTGGGAACTGGTTCATGATGCTTGCCAGATATTTGTTGACGGCACTGAAGATGGCCACACCAATCGAGTAATTGCTTGCCCAGAAAAGAGTCTTTCCACCCTCCGTGCATGCCTTCTTCACATCATCGCCATGCTCCTTCAGCCATCCTGTGCTGCCGCTCACCACTTTCACGCCCGCCTTCCATGCCTTTAGGTAGTTACCGTAGGCAGTCTGTGGTGTGGTGAACTCGATGGCGACATCTGCGCTGGCAAATGCCTCGCTTTCAAATTCCTCCTGATTGTCGATGTCGATGATGCTCACGATTTCGTGACCACGGCTCAAGGCAATCTGTTCTATCATCTTGCCCATCTTGCCGTATCCTATCAATGCTATTTTCATCTTTCTGTCCTTTGTTTTGGGTATGATTTCATTAAAAACAATGCAAAGATAGTGAAAAGTTAGGAGTTTTTATTACCTTTGAACAAATTTTAATGCAAAACCTATGGAACAACTGCTTCACTATACATGGAAACATAAGATTTTCCCACTCTGCGAGTTACGAACGACAGACAGGCGTCTTTTGGAGGTGCTCAATCCGGGCATCCACAACACCGATGCAGGTCCTGACTTCACGGGGGCGAAAATCAAGCTGGACGGCATCGAGTGGGTGGGCAATGTGGAGCTGCACCTGAAGACCAGTGACTGGTTTCGCCATCATCACGACACAGATGCTGCCTACGACAACATCATTCTCCATGTGGCGAGTGAGATAGATTGCCCCCTTCACTATCCCAATGGTCAGGAGATTCCGCAGTTGCAGTTGGAAGTGCCCGCATATGTGAAAGAGAATTACGCCGAATTGAGTCACAACGACAGTCGTCCTCCATGCCGTAATGTGATAGGCGACCTCTCTACATTCCTCATACACAATTGGATGACTTCCCTTACTTTGGAACGCTTCGAAGAACGTGCCCGACAAATCATGCAGCGCCGAGAAGCCCTCGACAAGAATTGGGAAGACACCCTCTTCGTCACGCTTGCCCGCAACTTCGGTTTTGGCATCAATGGCGACGCTTTCGAGCAGTGGGCTCAATCAATCCCGATGAGTGCTGTCGGCAAGCATCGTGACAATCTTTTCCAGATAGAGGCGATTTTCTTTGGTCAGGCAGGGCTTCTTGAAGCAGATTACGAGGATGAGTATTATCAAAGCCTCCAAAGGGAATATCGTTATCTGCGCCAGAAGTTCACCCTTACTCCCATTGAGACCAGTGCGTGGAAGTTTCTACGACTTCGGCCTCAGAATTTCCCCCACATTCGCATTGCCCAGCTCGCCATGCTCTACTATGAACAGCGGCTCAATCTCTCCCGATTGCTCAATGCTCAGAATCTCAATGAAGTCAGCGCCCTTCTTCTCACCCATGTGAGCGACTATTGGCGCACACACTACACTTTCGCCTCTCAACCCACAAAACCTGTTGAGAAAACCCTATCGCCTTCCTCCATCCAACTCGTTGTCATCAACAGTGTCGCCCCCATGCTCTTTGCTTATGGCAAGTACAAGTCCGACCAACACCTCTGCGACCGAGCTTTCACCCTATGGGAACAGCTAAAACCGGAGAACAACGCCATCATTCGCGATTGGGCGTCAGCAGGCATCACTTGTGAAAATGCAGCCGACACCCAAGCCCTCATTCAGCTGCATCGCAACTACTGCCAACGTCGCGACTGTCTGCGTTGCAAGTTTGGCTACGAATATATCCGTCGAACTCCTGGCTTTCTTCGCGAGCAAGAAGAGAGCATTTCGTAACTCTCCACGACATGATTGGGCTTTTCCTTGAAAGTGTACCGAAAGAACCTCAAAATCGACCTCGTCGACGTCGGCAAGTCGATGTCGTCGAGGTCGGCAAACCGATGTCGACGATGTCGATTTGGTGGTTGTGTCGTTACCCTTTGGGTGAAATTGGAGTGGTGGAATTGGAGGCTGTGCCGTTGCCGTTTTCAAAGACGCGAAAAAAAGGCTGACCTACCCATGTAAGTCAGCCTTTCTCATGCACGGGGTGAGGGACTCGAACCCCCGACCCTCGGTTTTGGAGACCGATATTCTACCAACTAAACTAACCCCGTGTGCGATATATACGCCCAGCGCGTGGGCTGGTAGCTCCACCGGGAATCGAACCCGGATCTAATCTTTAGGAGAGATTTGTTCTATCCATTGAACTATGGGGCCATCGTGGAAAAGCGGGTGCAAAGGTAGGAAAAAAGTGAAAAGTGACCAAAGAAAAGTCCGAAATGTTTTTTCAAGTGTGCATGAAAAGTGAAAAATAGATGAATCCTCTCATTCGGATGGCAGGAATTTCTGATTTTTCACTTTTCACTTTTCACTTTTCATATGAAATGCTTACCTTTGTCACACAAACCTAAACCATTACCTTATGAGTACACCTATCAACACCCATCGCAGTTCGGAGAAATTCGAAGTGAATGGCGCATATCTGAAAATCAGGGCGCAATTGCAACAGGCCGTAGAGGGAAAGACGCTTGATGAAACCATTCAGTACCTCGTGAGCCGCGTGAAAGGCAAATACCTGTTCACCAAGCGACTGAAGACCGTATGTGTCTCCATCGGTATGATGAATGCCGCCATTGATCGAGGCGAGTCAGAGAAGATAGTGAAGATATCTGAGGCGCTGCAACTGAAGGGGTTTGAGTTGATTGCCGATGCCATTGCTCGTCGTGAGGGCGTCAAAGCAATCCTCATCGCTGGTCCTTCATCGAGCGGAAAGACCACTTTCAGCAAGAAACTCTGCATGGCGTTGGAAGAGAAGGGGATGAGTGCGAAGTGTCTCTCATTTGATGACTACTATGTTGACCGTGAACTCACTCCTCGTGATGAAACGGGTGATTACGACTATGAACATATCAATGCCATCAATGTGCCGCTCTTTCAGCAGCATTTCGCTCAACTGCTCAAGGGCGAGGAAGTGGAACTGCCGCGCTACGACTTCCCTACGGGAAAGAGCGTGCTGAGTGGCAACCGCATCAAACTTCTCGACCACACCATTCTCATCATGGAAGGTATTCATGCCCTCAATCCTCTTCTCACGGGTGGCATTCCCGAAGAAAACATCTTCCGCATCTACATTTCAGGACTGACAGTTGCAAAGAACGATGATGGCACCTACTACGGCACCACCGACAACCGTCTCATTCGCCGCATGGTGCGCGACGCCCAATTCCGCAACACCACAGCCTCTGCAACCCTTGCTCGTTGGCCTTCCGTGCGTCGGGGAGAAGAACGCTGGATTACTCCTTACCAGCAGAATGCCGATGTGAATTTCTGCACAGCATTCCAGTACGAACTTGCCGTGCTCAAGGAAAAAGCACTTCCCTTGTTAAAGGAAGTGCCTGCAGATGATCCTTACCGTAAAGAAGCCGAACGCCTGATGTGGGTGTTGAACCGTTTCCACACCATTCCGCTCGACCTTCTGCCCCCTCATTCCCTGCTCCGTGAGTTCATGGGCGGCAGTGCATTTGAATACTAAGCTCTCCTCGTCAGGACAAACGTTTGATGTGTCGCTGACAACCTACGTAAATCAGTAACAGGATGTTCATCATCAAGGCATAGATGATGGCAGGAATGGCAATGGTTTCGTTGTTGAAAACCAATGGGCTGCAAGCCACGGTGATGGCTTGTGCCGCATTCTGCATGCCCACCTCAATGACGATGGTGCGACGTTCTGCCCCCGTCAGGCGAAAGATAAATGCAAGCAACGAACCGCTGCTCATCGCAAGGAGGATGAGCACCGTGATGCAAAGTCCGAGAGAAGGAAATTCCTCCACAATGGTGTCTTTATGTTGAATGAAGAACACCGTGGCAAGGAGAATGAGGGCAGGGAAGGCAGCACGTTTCAGCACGTTATGAATGCGGTTGGCTGCCGATGTCCATTTCATGCCCACACCCACTCCGATGAGGATGGGTACAGCCATCAACACAAGGTTCTGCATCAGTAGGTTGCCCACTGGCAGGTGTACGTCAGCACCTGTTCCGATGGAGGCAGTGACCCATGCCATGATGAGTGGTACGGTAAAGAGAGTGATGATGGAACTGCATGCCGTCAGTGTGACGGAGAGTGCCACGTCGCCTCGTGCCAGCATCGAGAACACATTGCTGGAACTACCGCCAGGACTGCAGGCAATAAGCATGATGCCCATGAAAAAGAAAGGGTTGAGGTGGAAGATGGTTCCTACTCCCCACGCAATGAGGGGCAGCAGGACGATTTGTCCGATCACTCCTGCCAGCACAGGTAGGGGACGTTGCAGAATCAACTGGAAATCATGTGGGCGCAATGTAAGACCGAGGTCAAACATCAGCAGCGTCAGAATAGGAAGAACAATAAATATGGTATTCATCTTACAATAAAATCTCTCTAAACTCTAAAAGTCACATTATGCATTATGAATTATGCATTATGCATTAACTTAAATCATCGGCAGGCTCTCGCCATTAATCTTTCTGTAGAGGTCGAGGGAAAACACATCCGTCATGCCAGACAAGTAATCGAGCACCGCCATGATGCGCACATAGGTGTCTTGGCTGTCCACTTCATATTGTGAGGACACCCTGTCGAGCAACAGGCGGCTGTAGGCATGCTGAGGGTTCATCACCGCATGGATGAACAGTCCCATGAGGGTGTAGATGATTTTGTAACCTGCCAGTTCCGTATCCACCACATCGCGGCTACGGTAAATACGGCTTTGTGCCACCTTCACACAGGCTTTGTAGGCATCGTGTATGAGAGGACAGGCATGATGGATGAGCGACTTCTCGAACGTGCCATTGAGGATGGCTTCTTCGTTCTCCACAAACACGCGCACGCACTCTTTCTCCAATTCACCGATGGCGCAAGAGCGGAAATACACCACCTGCTCATTCAGGTCGGTGGTGCCCGATGCACGTTCGATGATATGTTCCCGTCGTTCAGGCGAAACAAAGCCCAGCATAAGGTTGCGCGTCTCCTCGAAAGAGAGAATCTTGAGTTTGTGAGCGTCCTCTATGTCCATGATTTCGTAGCAGATGTCATCGGCAGCCTCTACAAGATAGGCGAGGGGGTGCCGATGCCACCCAGTTGCTGAACGCTCGATACCGAGTTCGGTGGCAATGCGTTCATAAAGAGGTTGTTCCTGCGTGAAATAACCAAACTTCTGCTTGGTTGCCTCGATGGCAGGAAAAGGATACTTCACGATGCTGGCAAGGGTGGAATAGGTAAGCACGAAACCGCCCACACGGCGTCCCTTGAACTGGTGAGTCAAGAGGCGGAAAGCATTGGCATTACCGTCAAAGTGGGTGATGTCAGCCCATTGCTCGGCAGTGAGTTGACCTTTGTATTTGATGCCTTCACCCTCGCTGAAATAGGAGGCGATGGCGCGTTCACCAGAGTGTCCGAAAGGAGGGTTGCCCATGTCGTGAGCCAGACAAGCCGCGCTGACGATGGAGCCAATTTCACAGAACAGCGTGCCTGTCAGTTCGGGATGCCGCTCCACGAGTTTGTGAGCCACATCATCGCCCAAACTGCGCCCCACACTTGCCACCTCCAGCGAGTGGGTCAGTCGGTTGTGTACAAACACGCTGCCAGGCAATGGAAACACCTGCGTCTTGTTCTGCATGCGGCGAAAAGGGGCTGAGAAGATGAGGCGGTCGTAGTCACGCTTAAACTCTGTGCGGTCATCTTTTCGGTGTACGTGCAGGTCTTCCTGCCCCAGCCGTTTATTTGAAATCAATTGTAGCCAATTCATTCTTCAATAATGAGGAATTTAGAATGTGGAATTAGGAATGGAATGCAAAGGTAGTGAATAAATGGGAAATGAAACAATTCAAATGGTAAAAATTCCTAATTCCTAATTCCTAATTCCCAATTATTCATTACCTTTGCATCAAAATTTGACAACTATGGAAGTGAAAATCATCAACAAGTCTCATCATCCACTGCCAGCCTATGCCACTCCACAGTCGGCAGGCATGGATTTGCGTGCCAATCTCGATGCGCCCATCACGTTGGCTCCTTTGGCACGCACTTTGGTGCCCACAGGTCTTTTCATGGCATTACCAGCCGGTTATGAGGCACAGGTGCGCCCCCGTTCAGGCTTGGCTATCAAGAAGGGCATCACTGTGCTCAACACCCCAGGCACCATCGATGCAGATTATCGCGGTGAAGTGTGTGTCATCTTGGTCAACCTCTCCAACGAACCTTTTGTCATCAACGACGGTGAGCGCATTGCACAGATGATTATTGCCAAGCACGAACAGCCCCAACTGATTGAGGTGGATGTGCTGGATGAGACAGAGCGTGGTGCTGGAGGTTTCGGACATAGCGGCACTAAGTGATTTCCATTTGACAAATGACAATGAACAATTTGACCATTTAGGTTCACGCAATGCAGGCACTGAATAGGATCATATTACTTTGGGTTTTGAGCATGTCTTTCTTCGCCGCTTCGGCACAACAGGCGAAGTTCGACTACATCTTTCAGGAGGCGATGCGGCAGAAACTTGCCAACAAGTACGATGCTGCCATCGACCTGTTTGATTATTGCCGTCAGCTGGACCCCTATTCAGGAGCAGTTCTCTACGAACTCTCCGAGTTGTACCGCTATGTGAAGAACGACAGCCTTGCCATTCAATCCCTTGAGTTCGCTTGCAAACTCTATCCCGAGAACTATTGGTACAAGAACAAACTTGTCTCTTTTTATCTCGAACAGCGGCGTACCGATGAGGCACTCAAGAATGTGGAGGAAATGGCACGTCTCTTCCCTGAGAAAGGAGAGGTGCTGGGGATGCTCCTTGAACTCTACGAAAACAAGAACGACTATGCCAACATGGTGAAGGTGTTGGACAAGATAGAAGTGAAGGAGGGTAAGAGTGAGCAGCTATCCATGGAGAAGTTTCGCCTTTTCCTGCAGATGAACGACGAGAAACGTGCCTTCGAGGAAATGGAGAACTTGGCAGACGAATACCCTAACGACCTCCGCTATCAGGTGGTCATCGGTGACCTCTATCTTGATGCTGGCAAAAAGGAAGAAGCACTGAAGCAGTTCAAGATGGTGGAAGCACAAGACCCTGCTAACGTGACGCTCCTTCTCTCGATGGCAAATTTCTACCATCAGGAAGGTGACGATGCACGCTATCAGGAATACATCTCCAAATTGCTGACTCACAAAGATGTGGATGATGCCACTCGAGTCAGAATGTTGGGTGTGCTGGTGCGTGAGAATCTGACTACCAATGCCGATTCCACCCAGTTGCTGTCTCTCTTCGACAAGGTGCTGCAAGAGCCTCAGGAACATGCAGACATCCTCGAATTGAAGGTGCGCTATATGGTCACTAAGAATATGCCCATCGCAGAGGTGAAGCCCGTTTTGCACCAGATGCTCGACATAGACCCTGAAAACGATATGGCACGCCAGCAACTCCTTGCTTATGCCATCGAAGAAAATGACAAGTTGGGCATCGTCAATGTCTGCAAACCTGCTGTCGAGTATAATGCCGACGACCCCGTGTTCTACTACTATTTGGGTGTGGCATACTTCCAGATGCAAGAGAAGGAAAAGGCTGCCGAGGCTTTCCGTTCAGGACTCAACCATGTGGAGAACAGCGACAACGAAAACAAGCTGCAACTCTGCGTCAATATGTATGCTCTTCTCGGTGACATCTACCATCAGCTCGGACAAGACGACAAGGCTTTTCAGGCATACGACTCCTGCTTGGTCTATAAGAAGAACGATGCGATGGTGCTCAATAACTACGCCTACTATCTCTCCCTCAAGAAGAAAGACCTTCAGCGTGCCGAGGAGATGAGCCGTCTTTCCAACGAACTGGAACCCGACAACGCCACCTATCTCGACACCTACGCATGGGTGCTCTTCCAGCAGAAGCGCTACGACGAAGCCAAACAGTATATGGACAAGGTCGTGGAACTCATGGAGCGCGACGGCGAGGAGATGAGCGACGACGTGCGAGACCATATTAAGCAAATCAACAAAAAAGCCAAGAAAAAATAGTCCATACAAGATACGAATACGCATAGAATATGAAAAATAGATTATTCACTTTTCACTTTTCACTTTTCACTTTCCTTTTGGTGCTGACCTTGGCATCTTGCCATTCCAGCAAGAAAGCCATGAAAGACAAGAGTGACAAGACCAAGCCCACCACCACAATCACCACTCCGACGACTTCCACCAAGAAGCCCGACCGTCAAGAACCCGACCTCAACAAGATGAAGGTGGCAGTGGGTACCAATTTCACCTCCAAGGTGCGTGTCACCATTACGCAGGAAGGTAAGGATGTCACCACAAACGGAAACCTTCGCATGCGTTATGGAGATGTCATCCAGCTCACCCTTGTCGATCCCGTATTGGGCATTGCCGAGATTGGACGTCTCGAACTCTCACCCGATAAGGTGCTCATCATCGACCGTGTCAACAAGCGCTATGTCGATACCAACTACGAGGAGTTCTCTGCCCTGAAAAGCCGCAACATCGACTTCAACACCATTCAGGAGTTCTTCTGGCAAGAGGCGAAGAAAGGCGACAAGTTTGCCTACACCATCCCTGCCAAGAAAGACATCAAGCTTGACCTCCGACTCTCCAACAAGGGCAACAGTGCCAACTGGGAACCCCACACCGCCGTTTCTGGCAAATACACCAAGACCGATGCTAACAAACTCTTCGGAAGCATTGTGGGGAATTGATAATTGAGAATTAGAAATTCATAATTGATGCGGGCTGTAGGTAGGATATTATTACTTTTAGTGTTGAGTGTTTCACTTCTCACTCCCTCATGGGGGCAGAGCAAGGGAAAGACTTCCACTGCCACCAAGCGAACTGCCACGAAGACGACAACCACTAAAAAGACCGCCACACAGCAAAAGAAACAGCAGAAGCCCGTTGACAAGAAAACACAACTCCGCAACGAGAAAGCCGCTGCTGAGAAAGCACGTCAGCAGTCACAGGCTCAACTTGCCCAACTCAACAAGAATGTCAAGGCAAGTCTTGACAGCGTGCTGGTGCTCGACCACCAGATAGGCAGGCAACAGCAATCCATCGACAGCCTCAATCGCGACATCGTGTCGCTCAATGCCACCATCGACACCCTCAATGCTCAAGTCATCAAGTTGCAGAAGGAACTCGAGGTGAAGAAGAAGCGCTATGCCAAGGCAATGGTCTATATGCGCAAGAACCGCTCTGTGCAGAACAAGCTCATGTTCATTTTCTCTGCCGACAACTTCACCCAGATGGTGCGCCGCATGCGCTACATGCAGGAGTACTCCACCTTCCAGAAGGCACAAGGCGAACTCCTGAAGGAGAAGCAGCAGGAGGTCAAGGCGAAGCAGAACGAACTCCTGTCAGCCAAGACTCAGAAAGAGCAGAACCTGCAAGCGGTCGAGCAGAAGAAGAAATCCCTGCAGGGCATGAAGGAAAGCGCACAGACACAAGTCGCCTTCCTCAACAAGAACATCGCCACCGTGCAGCAGCAGATACAGGACTACAAGAAAAAGGAACAAGCCCTCAATGCCGAGATTGACCGCATCATCCAAGCCGAGATAGAGGCTCAGCGACGTGCTGAAGCAGAGCGTAAGCGCAAGGCAGAGGAAGCCCGCAAGAAATCCGAAGCGGAGGCTCGCGAGAAAGCCCGCAAACTGGCAGAAGCCAAAGCAGCAGCAGAGAAAGCGCGTAAGGCTGCCGAAGCTGCTGAAGCCGCCAAACGTGCTGCCAAGACTGCTGCCGAGAAGGAAGCTGCCCGCAAGGCTGCCGAGAAGGCAAACGCAGATGCCAAGGCTGCTGATGCCAATGTGAAGGTGGCAGCCAAAGAAGAGAAGGTGGAACGTGAGAAATACGAGGCATGGAAGAGCAATGATGCAGGTGCTGATGCCAAACTCTCCAACAACTTCGCAGGTAACAAAGGTCGACTTCCCATGCCTATCACTGGCAGTTACAGCGTGGTAGGCCACTACGGCAACTACTCTGTGGCAGGACTCCGCAACGTCACCCTCGACAACAAGGGCATCGACATCCGTGGTCAGCAAGGCTGTGCCGCCCGTGCTGTCTTCAATGGCACTGTCAGCTCCGTCTTCCAGTATGGCGGTTCCTACATCGTCATGCTCCGTCACGGCTCCTACATCTCCGTCTATTCAGGTCTCTCTTCTGTCTCTGTCCGTAAAGGTCAGACCGTCAAGACCAAAGACACCCTCGGAGCCATCGGACAAGACTCCGATGGACGCTACATCCTTCACTTCCAACTCCGTCAGGAAAGTGCCCGCCTCAACCCTGAACAATGGGTGAAGTAAGCTGATAGACAGATGATGTGAGGTCTATGCCCCCTTTTTTCATTCTTTTTTATTATAATAAAGATTTTTCAGAAAAATAGAATTACTTTTGTACTCTATAACAAAAACTATGTAATAGTTATGGTCTCAAATAATACTCGAGTTATTCAATTTGATGTTATGAGAGTTGTTGCAGCATTAGCTGTAGTATGGCTACACACATCTGCACAAAGATTTTACATCTGTTATCCATCTGTTGAATGGGATGCAAGAAACATCTATGACTCTTTAGTGCGATGGTCGGTACCAATCTTTGTTATGATTTCAGGTGCTTTATTTCTTGATCCCCAAAAGAGAATAGATATAAAAAATCTGTACGCTAAGAGTATAACAAGAGTTGTGCTAATTTTTATTTTTTGGTCTATTGTTTATGGTGTATATAGTGGAATTGGGGGGCTTAGCTTTATAGGCATAGTGGCAGAAATCGTTAATGGACCATTCCATTTCTGGTTTTTAAAGATGCTGATTGGATTATATATTATAGTGCCCATTTTGCGAGTTGTAGTTGTCAATAAAAAACTGGAACGTTATTTTATATGTATATCATTAGTAACATCCTTTTTTATCCCAATCCTTTTTCATCTTTTAGGTTATTTTAACGATGCTCTTAGAGATTCGGCTGAGAGATATTATGATGTATTTGGAATCAAAATCGCTATAGGTTACGTGAGTTATTTTGTCCTTGGTCATTATCTAGCGAATAACATTATTAAAAAAACAGTCAAGATATTTTTTTACATACTCGGAATATTGAGCGTTCTTTCCGTTATTTTCCTAACACATTTTGCTTCCATTCATATTGGTACACCCTATGTGGCTTTTTATAGCAATTTTAATGTACTAACACTTGTTGAGGCCATAGCCCTTTTTCTTTTAATTAAAGATTTACGGATAGTGCCCAAATACCATGCTGCTGTAATTAGTATCTCAAGACTAAGTCTTGGTATCTATATATTACACCCTCTTGTGATGAAAATCCTACTTGATTTTGGGAATATTGATTCTGCATCCTTAAATCCCGCCTATTTCATTCCGTTATATGCTTTCCTGGTATTCATTATATGTTATTGTGTCTCTTTGATATTGGCCAAAATTCCCATTATAAAAAAGGTTGTAATGTAAAAATTCGAGAGTGGCGTCCTGCTTGTTTTATTCCTTCGTTAGCATCTACTAACTACTACCTATATCATTGTGTCTTTTCCTAATTTTTGCGGTTCCTACATCGTCATGCTCCGTCACGGCTCCTACATCTCCGTCTATTCAGGTCTCTCTTCTGTGTCTGTCCGTAAA
>JAEEGG010022910.1_pt1 | contig 12252 bp, 11 predicted proteins | sample 9134161 | NCBI WGS metagenome assembly JAEEGG01 (sample SAMN16246543, study PRJNA631951) | gut metagenome | biome: gut microbiome; feature: rumen; material: CR-attached | host: Bos | place: Iran: Karaj | collected 2018-10
CGGTACTCCATAGCCGCGGTTTTCCGCTGCCGGACGGTGACGGCGGCGTCCGGATAGGCGATCTCATCCGAGGTGCGCGTCATCACCGCAGGGATCCCGCAGAGGCCGAAGAGAAGGTCTGTTTTCCGGGCGACGGCCAGATTGATGTCGCTCTCTTTCCGGCCGCCGCTGCCGACGGCTCCCCCGTCCTCTCCTCCGTGGCCTGCGTCGATGACGAAGGTCAATAGGGTGCCGCCGCTGTGAAAGACAGGCCGGGCATGCGGACGGAACAGCAGCCAGCACAGGAGAATGATGCAGACGAGCGCCAGATATCGGATCCTCATGGATAAGTCCCTCCCCCGGTGATTCCTATGGAGAGACCGCCTGGATTATTCCCCCTGCGTCATTTGCCCTTCGGGTTGTCCTTTTTCTCCTTCGGCATATTGTAAACGACCTTATTGGCGAGGTAAACGCCGCGATAGCCCATGTGATAGGCGGCAGGAGCCAGAAGGATGGGCACCAGCGCGGGAATGAAGTAGATCAGCGGGAAGGAATCCTTCCACCGGGACAGGAACCAGGTGAAGAAAAAGTAGAAGATGCTCGCGAAGCTGCGGCCAACCTCCCGGGTGGGCGGGATCATGCCCAGGATCGAAAGAACGACGCCGGGAATCTGGCTGACGGCCGCCGCCGCCAGGGGCTTCCATTTGTTGTATTCGATGTGCTTGTAGAGCACCTGGTTGTAATCCCGCTGGCCGATGCGCCAGCTCTGGATATACACGTAGACCAGGTAGAACAGGAAGCAGACGACGGTAACGCAGACGGCGTACATTCCGTCCGGCTGCTGTATGCCGATGAGCTTCAGATTGTCCACCAGAAAATACACGACCAGCATGATGAGGATGTTCATGATGTGGCCGTAGAAAATGCGGCAGGCAAAGCGGAATACCGTCGTCTTTCCGGATTCCTCGACTTTCCTCTTAAACATAGTAAATGCCTCCGTGGGGATTGGGTGAAGGGCCGGACGGCGTCCCGACCGCAGGGCCATTATAGCATACACCGTTGCAAAATTCAAAAAATGTTATATAATATGGGAGAAATACGGTGAAAGGACGCGGGAGAATGGATATTGCGAAGCTGTGCGAAGAGGCACTGGAGATCGGTTTTACTTTGGCCGAACCCATGCGCGTAGACACGATCCATCTTCGGGAGGAAGTCCGGGAGATGTGCGCCGTCAACAAATGCCACGCATATCAGACGAACTGGAGCTGTCCTCCCAGCTGCGGTACCATAGAAGAATGCCAGGAGCGGGTGAATCGGTATGAGACCGGCATCATTGTGGAGACCACCGGTCAGCTGGAGGACGATTTCGATTTTGAAACCATGGATGCGACCTCCAAGCTCCATTCCAATCATTTCGTCGAGTTCCTGAAAAAGCTGCGGAAGGAGCATCCCGAGCTGGACGTGCTCCCCCTTGGCGCCGGCGAATGCACCCACTGCAAGAAATGCACCTATCCCGACGCCCCCTGCCGCTTCCCGGACAAGCTCTGCTTCTCCATGGAGGCCAGCGGCCTTGTGGTGAACGAGGTATGCACCGCAAACGGCCTGAAATACAACCACGGCAAGGATACCATCTGCTATACCGCCTGCTTCCTGCTGGAGTGACAGGCCGGTGGAGATACGCAGGATAGACCGGACCCGCGAGGCGGATATCCGTCTGCCCAACGAGCCCTTTCCCCTGTTCGGCCGCATGATCCCCGCCCTGCGGGACGGGGTCTGGAGCCATACCGAGAGCCTGTTCGGCCAGGTCTCCGAGATGTGCTTTCCGGAGGAGGGCTATACCCTGGAGGCCATGCCGGACTGCCTTTTCCTGGGGGCCTACGAGGGGGAGACCTGCATCGGCCTTGCGGTGCTGCAGAAGGCCATGTTCCGGTATATGTACCTGTACGACCTGAAGGTCTGCCGGGCCGCCCGGCGCCGGGGGGCCGGCAGCGCCCTTGTCCGGGAGGCCCTGCGCCTGGCCCGGGAGGCCGGATACCGGGGGCTTTACACCGTCGGCCAGGACAACAACCTGGCCGCCTGCCGCTTCTATCTCCGCTGCGGCTTCCGCATCGGCGGCTGCGATACGGAGGTATACCGGGGCACGAAGCAGGAGGGCAAGACGGACATCCTGTTCTATCTGGACTGACCGCCCCCGGGAGGAGATATTCTGAATCAAGGGAGGGACCGCGCATGCCTGACCGTGCATTTCCCCATCTGTTCACCCCCGTTTCCGCCGGGGGCTACCTGTTCCGCAACCGCATCTTCGCCGCCCCCACCGGGGTATCCTTCGTGGATAAGGACGGGCTACTGATGCCCGAGGTGGGGGCGTACTATGAGCGCAAGGCCCTGGGCGGGGCCGCCAGCGTCTGCATCAGCGGGGGAGGCGTGAGCCCCCGGGGCATGGCCTACGGCGGCGGCATGCTGCCCTATGCGAACCACCGGGGCATGCCCTTTTACAACTATGTCACCAATTCCATCACCCGCCACGGCTGCATGGCCTCCCTGGAGCTGCAGCACGGGGGCATACATTCCGACCAGGCCCAGGACATGGGCATTCAGATCTACGGCCCCAGCGAGACGGAATTCCACGGCAAGCCCGTGCTGGCCATGACGGAGGAGATCATCCGGGAGACCATCGACGACTTCGTGAAGGGCGCGAAGTACGCAAAGCGGGCCGGCTTCGGCATGGTCACCATCCACGGGGGCCACGGCTGGCTCATCCACCAGTTCATCTCCCCCGCGACCAACAAGCGCACGGACCGCTGGGGCGGCAGCACGGAGAACCGGACCCGTCTGGCCCGGGAGATCTGCGCCGCCATCAGGAAGGAGGTCCCCGGCATGGTGGTGGAGCTGCGCATCAGCGGCTTTGAGGGCACGCCGGAGGGCTATGAGATCGACGAGGGCGTGCGCATCGCCCGGCTCCTGGACGGTTACCCGGACATCCTGCACGTCTCCGCCGGGGCAAGCACTTTCACCGTGACCCACCCCTCCATGTTCGACCCGGACGGGGTGAACGTGCGCCTGGCCGCCGCCGTCAAGCCCCATATGCGCCTGTCGAAGGTGGCCACCGTCGGCGCCCTCAGCGACCCGGCGGAGATGGAGGAGATCATCGCCGCCGGGCAGGCGGACATCGTGGAGCTGGCCCGGGGCCTCATCGCGGACCCGGATCTGCCCAACAAGGCCCGCACGGGCAGGGCGGGGGACGTGGACCGGTGCCTGCGGTGCTACCACTGCTTCAGCGAGGTCATGTCCTCCGGGCAGTTCTGCTGCACCCTGAATCCCACCATCGGGCGGGAGGAGGAGTATTCCACCGCCCCCCTTCCGGCGGAAAAGAAGAAGGTGCTGGTGGTGGGCGGCGGCGTGGCCGGGATGCAGGCGGCGATCACCGCCGCGAAGCGGGGCCACAGCGTGAGCCTGTATGAAAAGTCGGACCGGCTGGGGGGCGTGCTCCTGTGCGAAGAGAAGGTGCCCTTCAAGGTCCATCTGGCGGAATATCTGGCCCGGCAGGCCCGGCGGCTGGAGGAATACGGCGTGGAGGTGCACCTGGGCCATGCCCTCACCCCCGCCGAGGCGGAGGCCCTGGGGGCGGACGTGATCGTCGCGGCCCTGGGCTCCCGGGCGGCGAAGAAGCCCATCCCCGGTCTGGAGACCGCCCTGGAGGTGACCGAGGCCTATGCCGCGCCGGAAAAGCTGGGGCGGCGGGTCCTGATCCTGGGGGGCGGCATGGCCGGTACGGAGCTGGCCATTTACCTCCACAGCCTTGGCCGGGAGGCGGTGGTCCTGGAGGCGGAAAAGAGCCTCAACTTTGCCAACAACTCCTGCCACCGCAGCGCCGTCACGGAGCAGCTGCGGAAACGGGGCAGCGAGGTGCGCACGGATACCCGGGTGGAGTCCGTTTCCGGCGGCAGCGTCCTGTGCCGGGGCCCGGAGGGGGAGCTGACCCTCGCCGGGGACAGCGTCGTGGACGCCCTGGGCCGGGACCCCCTCCAGGAGGAGGCGGCGGCCTTCGGCCTCTGCGCGCCGGTGTTCTACCCCATCGGGGACTGCCTGACCGTGAAGAACATATATGAGGCCAACCGGCTGGGCTTCAACGTGGCGATGGACATTGGAAAGTAAGGAAAACGAGGTCAGGAGCTGGGGCGGCCCGGTCTGCGTCTTTCTGGCCTCCCTGTGCTTCAGCACCGGCGGACTGCTGGTGAAGCTCATCCCCTGGTCCGCCCTGGCCATCAACGGGGCCCGGAACCTGATCGGCGCAGGGGTGATCGGCGGCTATCTGCTGCTGACCCGCCGGAGGCTCCGGGTGAACCGGACCGTCCTGGTGGGGGCGGCCTCCCTGGTGGGGGTCACCAGCTTCTTCGCCCTGGCCAACAAGCTCACCACGGCGGCAAACGCCATCGTGCTGCAGTTCACGGCCCCGGTGTTCGTCATCCTGTTCATGGCCCTGCTGTTCCGCAAGAAGCCCCGGCGGGGGGACCTGATCACCTGCGCCGCCGTGCTGGCGGGGGTGGTGCTGTTCTTCGTGGACGGCCTCCGGGCCGGGGACCTGACGGGGGACCTGGCCGCCCTGCTCTCCGGCGTCTGCTATGCCGGGGTGTTCATGATGAACGCCGGGAAGGGGGCGGACGCCATCTCCTCCTGCTTCCTGGGCCAGCTTGCGGCGGGGGTGCTGCTGACCCCCCTGTGCCTCCGGGAGACGGACTTCACCGCCCCCACCCTCCTGGCCGTCCTGGCCCTGGGCGCCGTGCAGGTGGGCTTTGCCTATATCCTCTTTTCCTGGGGCATCGGGCGCACGCCCCCGGTGACCGCCAGCCTCATCGCCGGTCTGGAGCCGGTGCTGAACCCCCTGTGGGTGGCCCTGTTCCGCCGGGAGCGGATCGGCCCCCTGGCCGTTGCCGGGGCGGCGGTGGTGGTGGTGAGCATCGTGGCCTATAACGTATGGCTGGCCCGGCGGGAGACGGGATAAGCCCTTCTCTCCCCCTTCCGGGCAGCAAAATTTCGCCCGCCGTTCCGGGGAACGGCGGGCGAAGCTGTGCTTTTCTTGAGATCAGGGCAGATCGAAGCCCGGGATCACCAGTCCGAATCCCAGTCCGTATCCCCCGAATCCCAGCTGTCATAGTCGTAATCGTCATAATCCCAGTCGCTGTCCGAATCGGAGGAGTGGAGGTCGTCCCAATAGGTGGAGTCGGAGAAGTCGGAGGAGCCCCAGGAGGAGTCATAGTCGCTGCCCTGGTAATAGGTATCCGGATCGTCATAGGGGAACCCGTCCACCTCGGACCAGCCGTAGGAGCTGCCGCTGTCCAGGAACCAGGAGGTGCCGTAGCGGTAGAACAGGTCGCTGCCGATGCGGTAATACCCGTCGTCCCGGTGCCCCAGGCGGTTCTGGATGGCGTTGAAGGCGAAGATGACCACCAGCGCGATGATGACGATGAGGGTGGACATCCTTCTGTTTGGCCTTTTGCCGCCGGACCCGCCGCCGCTCCGGGTATACTGGGGGGAGGACCGGGCCTGGGGCGCAGCCCGCTTCCGGTGCTCCTCCAGCAGCTTCATATAGATCTCGTTCACGGCGAAGGCCTCGTCCGGCCCCCGGTAGCGCAGGGCCCGGGTGCCGTCCGCCTTGTTCTTGTACACCACAAAGTCACTGCCGTCCCGGTAAATGCCGAAGGCCCGGGGGCTCCGCTCGTCCGTGCCGATGAAGAAGCGCATCTTCTGCAGGGGCAGGCCCTTTTCCGCGCAGAAGGCCTTCAGCTCCTCAATGGTAGTCGGCTTTCCCCGGGAGGGACCGCCGGGCCGGGGCCCGGTCTCCTTTTCCGGAACATAGTTGGGATTCGGCGCGCCGCAGCCGGGACAGACCTGCTGATCCGACCGCATGGTTGTGCCGCAGTATTCACAGTTCTGGCTGGATGCCATGCTGGACCCTCCTTATGAGATAAGTATACGGTATCCGGGATCGCTCACCAGATCCAATAGTCGTCCGGCGTGCACAGGGGCGCCCCGGTCACGGCGTCTATGAGGAACACCCGCACCCTGTTCGCCTCCTCCGTGAACCGGACCGGCGCGGGCTCCGGCCCCCGGAACACCCGGACCTGCAGCAGGCGGCCCCAGGTGCTGTAGCCCGCGGCGACCGCGGCGGCGCCTTCGGGCACCGCGCCGACGGTGATCCCCTCCTCCGGGTCGAAGCTCCAGGGATGGGCCCGGGCGGGGAGGTCCCTGCTGAACACCAGCAGATCCTTCCCCTCCAGCCGCAGGGCCCCGGCGTTCAGGAACTCCGTGCCGCCGTTGAGGGTGACCTGCAGGGCGCTCAGGTCCTCCGGAAAGGCGCAGCCGTATTCCGGCTCCAGCTTCACCCGGGCGCTGTAGAGCTTGCCCTCCTCATAATAGCTGGCGCCCAGGTCCGCGTCGTCCGTGACGTTAAACCAGGACTGGTTCCTGACGGTATAGGGCGCGTCCGGGGAGACGGTCATGCGCAGGCCGTACCACGGGTATTCCCCCGCCCAGGGCTGCACGAAGCCGCTCAGGGCCACGTCGGTGATGATCCGGGGCGCCGCGGCGGGGACGTCCGCGGTGTACACGACCAAGACCTTGCCCCCGCTCTCCACCCGGCACCGGGAGGCGTTCACCAGGGAGGGGTCCCCGTTGACGGCAATGCTCTCGCAGTATTCGGCGAACTCGGGGAACCGGTAGCCGTACTCCGCCGTCAGCCGGTACCGGACATAATACTTCTCCCCCTGCCGGAACTCGCTGGCGTAGGCGTCCATGGAGGCGTCGGTCCCGCTGACGCGCCAGTTCTGCACCTTAACATAGTGGGAGCCCGGGTCCTGGGCGCCGTACCGGGGATGGAACCCCGCCGCGGGCGGCGTGAACCCGGTGATGTCCACCGCCGTGATGATCTCCTGCTCCCGGCAGACGAGGTCCGTGCTGTACAGGACCATCCTGCCGGAGCTCGCCAGCTTGGTGAAGGACATATCCACATATTCGCTGCTGCCGGAGAGGGTGATGCTCTCCATATCCTCGATATACGTGGTGAAGGTATACCCCGGCTGCGTTTCCAGCTCCACCCGCAGATAGTAGGTCTCCCCCGCCTTGAAGGCCTCCCCCTCGGTCATCAGCCGGTGAGTCCCCGTGGCGACGTACCACTCCGCTTTGGCGAGGGTATACCGCGCCGACGGGGAGACCGTGACCTGCGGGGGCGTTTCCCCGCCGGAGGGAGGCAGAAAGCCCTGCACGTCCACCCGGGCGACGGTCTCCGCCCCGGCGGAGGGGGTGACAAGGGCGGGGAACAGGAGGAGCAGCAGCGCCGGGATCAGCAGCAGGGAGGCTGCGCGCCGCCGGATATTCAAAGCCGATCATCCTTTCCGAAATGAGATCCAGATATCCTTTACTTCTATTGTAGCACCGCCGACCCGGTTTGTAAAATAAAACCGAAGGGCAGAGAAAGCCGCCCCGCCCCCGGCCATGTGCCGAAGGCGGGACGGCGCGCCGCCGGCCCTATTTCCGGATGATGGTCCTGATGGCCTTGTTCAGCTCCTCGATGGCCTCCATGTCCCCGGTCTTCACCGCGTCCACGATGCAGTGGTCGATATGGTCCTCCAGGATCACCTGGCAGACCCCGTTCAGGGCGGACTGGACCGCCGCCAGCTGCACCAGGACCTCCGAGCAGTCCCGGCCCGTTTCCACCATGGTCTTCACCGCGTTCAGGTGGCCGGTGATGCGGCTGAGCCGGTTCAGCACCTGCTTCGTGTGCTGGTGGCTGTGGGTATGGCCGCCGGGGGCCGGACCGGCCGCCCGGTCCGGCCCGTGCTCGTGGCCCTCATGGGTCAGGCGCCTCATGCGCATCCGTCTCATTACCCATCCCTCCCGTAGTTTTTTCTGCAGTATACCACAGATCCGCGGGCTTTGCATCCCCCGTCGGGGGATATGCTCCGCCGCCGGGGGAGACCGCCGGGAAATGCATACCCGGGGGCAATATGCAGGTTTTTGCCCGCTTTCCCCTTTCTTCCGGCTCCCCAGATGGGGCGGCGGTTACGCGGTAACTGCGGAGTAATGACAAATTTCTCGCAAATATGCACCGCAATTAAATACTTTTACCGGCATATTTAATGTTACAAAGTTTTATGCACCTTTTTGCGGAATGGGATTGACAAGCCGCGCAATTTTTACAATAATGTATATCGGTTAAAGCAAAATACGTAAAAGGAGAAGTGGAAATGGACAACAAGCAACGCCTCGGATTCGGCGGACGCGGCTCGATCCTGATGATCTATCAGATCCTGGCCTATGCCGGGTACACCGCGTTCACCAACTTCCCGCAGAACATCCTGAGCAGCTTCTACGGAGGCACCACGCGGCTGACCTTCATGAACCTGATCGGCTCTCTGCTGGGCTATGTCATCACCTATTTCGTCATCTCCCCCCGCATCGGCAAGATGAAGAGCGTCAAGCGCGTGGGCATGTACATCGGCTTTGTGGCCCTGATCGTCTGCGCCTGCCTCTGCATCATTCCTCCCTCTCAGAGCGGTCTCTGGTGCGTGTTCTTCGTGCTGACCCTCATCACCACCCAGCTCTGGGGCTGCTTCTTCGTCACCCTGCTCATCGGCAACTGGTTCCCCCGGCGCAAGGGCACGGTCATGGGCATCGTGACCATGGCCTTCCCCATCGTCACCGGCATCTGCCTGAGCCTGTTCGCCACCCAGTTCTTCGGCATCTTCGGCGGCCAGATGGAGGCGCAGATGGGCGCCCTCATGGCCACCGGCCAGTACAGCCCCGAGGTCGCTCAGGGCATCGCCACCTCCAAGGCCGTGGTCCGGGCCAGCATCATCTCCTTCGCGCCCTACTGGGGCATCTCCCTCCTGGGCATCATCCTCTGCGGCATTTTCCTGAAGGACTTCCCCGAGCAGTGCGGCGCCTACCGGGATAACGACCGCTCCTTCACCCCCGAAATGGCCCAGCAGATGCTCATCCGTGAGCAGGAGCTCCGGGCCAAGAGCGTGTGGAAGCGCAGCAAGATCTGGGGCTGCAAGGACTGGTGGCTCCAGGCCATTCCCAACTCCCTGCTGCTGAGCTGCGCCATGGCCTTCATGGTGCAGATCATGCCCATCCTCCAGAGCCACAACGAGGAACTGCGGGCTCTGGCCGTTCCCGGCTTCGTGCTGATGGCCGACGGCTACAACGCCGTTCTCTTCGGCCTGGCCATCTTCGCCTGCTTCGGCAGCTGGCTGCTGGGCGTGCTGGACACCAAGTACGGCGTCCGCACCGCGGTGTTCATCACCTCCATCATCATGCTCCTGGCGGGCGTCCTGGGCCTCATCAACAATACCTGGTGCGTCGTGGCCGCCACCTGGATGCTGGGCCTGTTCATGGGCGCCAGCTCCAACTTCGGCCTGAGCTCCATCGTCCGGTACTGGCGCGGTGAGGACTTCCCCAGCGTCTACTCCGGCGCGCCCCCCATCGGCACCATCATCGGCGCGGCCTTCCCCTTCATCGTGGCCGCCATCGGCACCAACCTGGGCTATGCCTACGCCTTCGGCTTCGTGGGCATCATGGCCATCGTTTGCATCATCTGCAACCGGGCCTTCAATCCCCGGGGCATCATCGCCTACGACAACAAGCTGCGCGAGGCCGCCGGCCTGCCTCTGGACGACGAGCTGGAGCAGCGCCTGGTCCGCGAGGGTCACGGCAAGTAATCCGGTTTCCCTGCGTGCGGGCGCTGAAAGCGCCCGCACGTTATTTTTGCTTGCATTCCGCCCCGCCCTGGGGTATACTGTTTTTATTCGCCGGTATGTTGGAATTGGTAGACGAGGCGGACTCAAAATCCGTTGCCGCGAGGCGTGTGGGTTCGAGTCCCACTACCGGCACCACGTCGTCGCGGACTTCGTATCGTTCGCGACGGCGTTTTCTTTTTCAACGCAAACGCCATCTCTCATTCACTCCGTCGCTCCTCCTTTCCGAATCGAACCTGCTTCGCAGGGCTTCGATTCGGAGATCGCGTTTGTCGTTATCATTATTCATACCAGAAGAAGTGCATCGCGAAGGGATGCGCTTCTTTTTTAATACAAATCGGATAAGATGACTTGAAGCTTCAGAAGGGACGAGTCGAAGTAAAATATGCCGGTGGCATATCATATTTTGTAGGCGAGTGCCGCGCAGGCGGGCAGCAGACGGCAAAGCCGCTTGGTCGCCAAGCGGGGCAGATTGACATATGACAATCTGCGTCCTCTTATCCGCACCAGCAGCAAGCCCATCCCTTGTGGATGGGTTTGCTGTGTTTTTGCCCTATACGGCAGCCTCATATCTGAAAAGCTTTTTCCCTTCACATAACATCGTCGTTCGTGAACTGTCTTTGGTTCCCTGCGTTGCGCGTCATTCTAAATATTTGAATGTATGTTGTCGGTTACATTTTCCCTCTGACTGTCACAAGCGAGTTGATTGCGATTGCAATTTCCTGTGGTTTCACGTATAATCGGATGTGACATATGTAACATTCATATGCCGTGACGTCAAATTAAGAAAGGAGACGATGGGTTTTGCGGATCATAGCAGATTCTTCTTCCAATGTTACGCGGATAGAAGGTGTGGATTTCTTTTCGATCCCTGTGACGATTCAACTGGGCGATAAGTCTTACGTTGATACGCCAGCACTTCATGTGCCGGATCTGCTGCGGGATATGGAAGCCTACTCCGGGCCGGCGGGCACAGCCTGCCTCAGCATCGTCGACTGGTTGGACGCCTTTGGCGACGATGATGAAATCTTTGTCGTGACGGTTACCGGCACCCTTTCAGGATGTTACAACACTGCCATAATCGCTGCGCGTGAATATATGGAGGAGCACCCTGACCGGCATGTCGAGGTTTTGGACTCTCTTTCAGCAGGTCCGCAGTCTGCACTTCTCGCAGAACATTTTGCGGATTTGGTGAAGTCCGGTATTCCATTTCGGGAAGCCTGCGTACAAATACGCGAGTACCACAAACTCACGCGGCTGGTCTTTATGTTTTTTTCCCTGGACAATATCGCACGAAACGGACGGATCAGTCCTGCGCTTGCAAGGCTTGTTTCAAAGCTTCATATCACAATCCTGGGAAAAGGCAGCATGGACGGGAAGCTGCAACCCCAAAACAAGTGCCGCGGCAGGGTCAGGGGGATGGAACAGCTCTGGAAAAACATGAAGGCCTGCGGGTATGATGGCGGAAAAGCCCTGATCCATCACACAGAAAACATAGAAACTGCTTCAGAGCTGCGCAATATGATTCTCTCGGAATATCCGGATTCCAATGTGCAGATCAGCGAAAACCGGGGAATCTGCGCCTTCTATTCCGAGCGGGGTGGAGTTCTGATCGGCTTTGAAATCAACCCGACTAAGAGGAGATGAAATGATATGAATCACAGGGAGAGCGTCTCGGCAAAAGATCGATATGGCAATTTGCGCAAACACAGCGCGGAAAGCAATACTCTGGTCAGAGACTGTTTGAAAACCGCATTGCTGGCCCTGATGAAGGAGCGTTCATATAAGGATCTCTCCGTGTCGGAGCTATGCCGAAAAGCAGGCGTATCCCGTATGGCGTTTTACCGAAACTACCGGATCATCAACGACCTGTTTCGGGAAGCTGCGGAAGACCTCAACAGCGAGATCGTTCATGCTTTGGGAAGCCCCTTCCGTGCGGGAACGGGAAGCGAATGGTACGAGCAGACCTTTCAACTCATCCAGGCGCGCAAAGAGGAAGTATCCATCATGCTGCAGGAAGATCTTCGGCTTACTTGGATGCAGATTATCAATGCGTTGGCCGTTCACGACCCGGATTTCCCCACAGAAAAAAAGATTCAGCGCCTGATCTGGTGCGGCGGTTTTGAGAATATCATCGCTCACTGGCTCAGCCATGGTATGACAGAAACTCCGAAGGAGATGGCCGCTTATTGTGTGCGCTATTTGCCGGTCATCAGCGTCCTTGAGGAATAGAACCCCTTCCCTACCGAATCAATTCCGAATCAATCCTCACGTTCTCCATACGGTCGCTCTTTTCTTGTCATGAATCAAACACAAAAACCTGCACGCAGGTTTGGGATGCAACTCAAACCCAAATCACGTGCAGGTTTTTCTTTTTGAAGCTGCCTCCTATGTTGGATCGAAAAACTGAAATCTCCTTGCAACGGATGAGGGGATTACCCTGCGCTCTCCTGCCCTGTTTTGGGCTGCAGTGCAATTTCAATTGCCTCCCTGATATTTTTCACCGCATAGACCGTCG
>JAEEGG010022911.1_pt1 | contig 12251 bp, 5 predicted proteins | sample 9134161 | NCBI WGS metagenome assembly JAEEGG01 (sample SAMN16246543, study PRJNA631951) | gut metagenome | biome: gut microbiome; feature: rumen; material: CR-attached | host: Bos | place: Iran: Karaj | collected 2018-10
TTTTGTATGCTCCGTTTGGTGAGATTACTAACGAGCATAATAGTAGTTTTGGAAATGGTGTAATACCCAAGTACTCCTTTAACGCCAAGGAACTTGATGAGGAGACTGGGATGTACTACTACGAGGCCCGTTACATGGCTCCGCCGGTGTTTATAAGCAGAGACCCGCTGTTTGAGAAATATCCGACAATAAGTCCTTATACTTACTGCGCCAATAACCCGGTGAAGTACGTGGATCCGACGGGGGAAGAATTTGGTGACTATTATGATCTTAAGGGGAATTATTTGGGTTGGGATGGACGTTGGGATGATAACGTATATATTGTTAAAGATGATTTTGTTAATAAAAATAGCAACGGTACTATAAAAACGGATGAAATGAACCCTTTATTAAAAACTACCTATAAAACTTTGGAAACTATTTGTACTGTATTTTATAAAGCTTGGACTAATGGAGGTAAAAATGAAGAACCTGCTGTCGTAGTAGAGGGTTTATTATCAATATATGGTAAGACTGGCGGTGTTGGTTCAGATGGTAAAGACGAATGCTATCTACCTCCTGTGCCTGAACCTCTAAAAGGATTCAGGATTACTTCTATACACTCACACCCATTTAAATTAAATACAGATAATGTATTTGAAAAACCTGCCTATCATGTTGTGGAACCATCAGATGACGATATAAATACTTTTAGAAATCAGGACATTAATATCATAATAGGATATGTTTATAAACCTAAAAAAAACAGTGAAGCATATCCGAACTCCAGTGAAAAGATAGGGGCAGTTTTTTATAATGCAAATAGTGTTGAAATAATGAGGATGAGAATGCACTCAATATTTAAAATAATAGGAAATAGAGCAAGGGCAAAACAAAATAGATTTAATATGTTTATCAAAAATCATTTGAAACAATGAAATACATTAGATACATATTTTTAATTTTACTATTGCAGTTATCAAATATCGTTTATTCACAGTCTGCATGGCAAGAGAATGTACGAGTCTTATCGGACAATCTAAAAAATAACGACTGTGTATCAATTCCAAAAATATTGTTTTTTAACGGTGCAATTGTTCCCGTAGCTTTTGGGAAAATTACATACCAAAACAAACAAGATTCCATAGATACAATACCTTTTATGTACTATTTTGGAAGAATTGAATTACCGAAAAAAGATTGCCTTGCTATACTTGAAAACAAAAATGATTCTGCTACGGATTTACTTTTCACTCTTTATATCGATACGATGATAACCAAAATGTATGAAGGAGCACCACCAAGCGGTATATGTGTTTTAAATGTACGCATGAGCTTTTGGTGTTTTAGAAATTTGACGTCATCAAACATGACACACCTGATAAAACAAAGCTATTGGGCTATTACGTCAATTGGAGATTCCTATAAAGTTAACTTTAATGACTATCAAGAAGAAGGGTGGCAATATTTTAATCTCCCCGACCAAGAAGACAAACAAAGCAAAAAAAATAAACGCATGATGAAAAGATTAGATCTGTTATCCCGGAAACAATATTCCAATCAAACATTATTTATGGGGAATTACATATTTTTAGGTAGTTATTTTTTTTTCAAGTAGAAAAATCAAACCGCAAATGCCACACACAGACGCTACATATAACCCCTCTAGCGCAAGCACCCACCAGCTTGTAAGCGCCGCCAACGCGCAAACCTACGCCCTTAGCGTAACCTACGGCGACTGGGGCAAGATACAGGAGTACGGCCTGCAGCAGACCGACCTTGGCAACAATGTAACCACCAGCCAGACACGCACCTACAGCTACGGCAGCCTTAACGAAGGGCAGACCACCTTTGCCCCAAACAACATAAGCTATGCCGACGGAACCAACGTAAACGAGCAGTACGGAATAAACGGCAGCCTGCAGCGCAGGGAGACCGCCACCCCCGGCAACCAGCCAAGCGAGGAACTCTACCGCTTTGGCGCGGACGGCAACCTGCGGCTGTACAGCTACGACAGGCTTTTCTACTCCCTGTACGGCTACGACGGAGGCACCGCCCGCACCTACAAATACAGTTTTGACCTAAACCCCAACTGGGTAAACGGCAGACTTGAGTCTGTAAACTTTAGTATGCACAATGCTATGTTCTACCCGAATAGCTATCTTAACTTTAATAATGACGGCTACTACACAAAGCACTACTACAACGGCATGGAGCGCATTGCAAGCCGCTTGGGAGATAATAATTTATCACTTGCTACCCATGACCCCGAACTGCAAGACCGTAAATGGCAGTTGGACAGCAATATACGCCGCAATATAGTTGATATTACGGGTTACGATTTCCTGCCAGTTGGTGAGGAGCAAACTCTGGAAGACCCCAAACCGATTTACGAGTTACCTGTTATTGGCATAAGTAACCTACTGCCTTCTGCCGATGGCATTTACTACTACCACAGCAACCATTTAGGAAGCACGTGCTATGTTACGGATGAAAATGCTATAGTACAACAGGGATTTTTGTACGCTCCTTTTGGGGAGATTACGAATGAGTATAACAATAGTTTTGGAAATGGTGTAATACCCAAGTACTCCTTTAACGCCAAGGAGTTGGATGAGGAGACGGGGATGTACTACTACGAGGCGAGGTACTATGCTCCGCCGGTGTTTATTTCCCGTGACCCGCTGTTTGAGAAGTATCCTACTTTCTCTCCGTATGCGTATTGTGCGAATAACCCAGTGAAGTATGTGGACCCGGATGGAAGGGAGATTGATCCGGAAAGCGAACATGTTTTCTCTCAAGCAAAAGATGACATTTGCGAAAGGAAAAAATATTATCTTAATGTAATAAAGATAACTCAGGCTAAAATCGATGATCTTAAACTAAAAGGCAGAACCGGCAAAATTGCAAAATTAAATAAGGTAATTGATGATGCTAATGGATGTATAAAGACATTGGAAAATGCATTATCTTACATGACAAGAATGGAAGATGATAAAGACATTACATTTAGATTTGAACATGAGCTTAAAGGTGGAATTGTGCCGGAGCCCTGTTGGACTGATGATTCCCATTTGACTATCTATTATGATAAAACCATGCCTAATTCAGGATCTTTGGTGCATGAATCGACACACGGATATTTTGAGTGCTACGGTCCAAAAAAATCAACAATACCTCAAGAAATAGACGCATACAAAGCACAATACTCAATGGGGGCGCCTTTGCCAAATAGTACATTCATGCCTTCAGATATAAATGAAATAAATGAAGATTTCATAAAAGGGATTCATATCCCTATAATGGTTAGAACAGCGAATGGATACAAAAAAAAAGATTACTACCCGTACATGGATGAGGGAATAAGACCTTTACCCGAAGGCGCTGTATATATACGATAAATGATATTATTAATTGTTTAATTATAAAAAAATGAAACACATTACAAATATAGTAATCATACTTGGATTATTGACAAGTTGCGGGAATGCGGATCGGATTACCGACAATAGTATTCCGGCCAAAACACTTGAAGGGTCTTATCAAGTTCAATACGAAGGTAATATAATAGGAGCTCCGTTGATACAACTTGATATTTTTAGGGATAGTACGTATAACTTTTTTATAATAGGAGATTGCTATAATAGATTCTCTCATGGCAAAATTTTCCATTCGAAGGCAGAATTGCGGTTTCAGGGTTTTGTAGATAATCCATCGCGATTCCCAATAATATTAAACCGCGATTCAACACAGAACAACAATTCCAAGTGTGAAATCATCATGGATTCCGTTTTCGATAATTTTAAATTGAAATGGTTTATTGTTGCTGGCGAAGAGATAATCGAAGATAAAGCCGCCCCCCGTCATTTCCTGATTAGCGACATGAAACCACATCTCAATGTTCGGCTGATTGGAATAAGAGACGTGAAACGATTTAGAAATTCTTCAGAAAGGGAAATCGTATGCTCCGAAGGTGTTGTAATTGACACATGTGGTGTCTATCTGTTAACCACAGACACTGCATTTGCCCAATATCCATTAAATTATATACCATACGAAGGCAACTGTGAGAAAGATAAATACGGCAACATTTCATGGGATAGACTGTATTTATTTCGCCAAAAAATGCTGGATAGTTTTCCTTATTCCTACTATTACAAAAACTTGCGTCTTCAATAGTGACAACTCCGACAACTTTCATATTAAGTGCCTCCAGAGGTTTTCTCCTAGCGTTTTCATCCTCAAAACAAGTTCAAAAAGGCGTTGAAAACAGCATAAGCTATGCCGACGGCACCAACGTGAACGAGCAGTACGGCATTGGCGGCAGCCTGCAACGCAGGGAGACCAACATCCCCGGCAATGCCCCCTCCGAAGAACTCTACCGCTTTGGTGCGGACGGCAACCTGCGGCTGTACAGCTACGACAGGCTTTTCTTTGCACTCTATGGTTACGACGGAGGTACTACCCGCACATACAAGTACAGCTTTGACCTAAACCCCAACTGGGTGAACGGCCGTTTGGAAAGCGTAAACTTTAACCTGCACACCGCCATGTTCTACCCGAATAGCTATCTTAACTTTAATAATGACGGCTACTACACAAAGCACTACTACAACGGCATGGAGCGCATAGCCTCCCGCTTGGGAGACCAAAACTTACCAATACACACCCACGACCCTGAACTGCAAGACCGCAAAGACCAATTAGACAGCAACATGCGCCGTAATATCGTAGAAATTACAGGCTACGAGTTCCTTCCCGTTGGCGAGGAGCAGAACCACGAAGACCCGAAGCACGTACCACAGGGGCGATATGGTTCGCACTCTTGGCGGTGAACAGAATTTCCGGAATACTTCATATACAGCCGTGGAGCATTCTTTGAATAAGTGAACTGTGATCAGTGAACTGTGATGTAAAGATTTTCGGATTAACAGATTTTCCGAATGTCTGAACATCTGAATGTCTGAATGTCTGAATATCTAAATATCTAAAACCATTGTCCTTTGTCTTTTGACCTTTGACTTTAGACCTTAGACCTAAGACTAACATTTCCGAGTTCCGCTCTCCGAATTCCGAACTAAAACAACAGTTCCGAAATCCTAAATCCGAATTCCGAAATAAAATCCTCTCCCTTTGTAACGTTTTTCAGGCATAAGTGTCTATAAAAATGTGCAGGCGTACGCACTGCTTTTTGTGCTTTGTTGCAAAAAAAAACTTGCGGGGTTCAAAAATAATGCGTATATTTGCACTTTGAAAACAAATCTTTGTAATTCATTTTTATTAGGAGGAAAAATTAATGCAAGGAGTGTTTAAAACATTGACAAACAGTATAAATAACAAACGAGAATCTGAATTTATTTCTCGCAGGTAGTTGTTAAACTAGGTTTGCAGGCATCCCTCAAAACGGTATGTTGCATACCTTGTTTTGCTATTGTGCGAACTATATAAACACGTATAGAATATGACGACTCACAATTTTTTAGGAGGAAAAATAATGAGGAATTTAATTACAAAAAACATTCGAAATCTCAAACTATGTTTAGCCGTTGTAATGGCATTGGTACTGTCACAGAAAGGAATGGCGCAATGCCCGCCACCCAGCAGTGATATAACACAATACACATTTTCCACAGGTGTGGGAACGTCTTCCGACTGGATTACACCAACGTCGCAAACAACATATCTGACAACTCAGGATGATGTGGCTTCGAGTGTGTACAATTTGGGCTTTACTTTTACTTTTGAAGGTGCGGCTTATACTCAGTTTTCAGTAAACTCGAACGGCTGTTTGCGTTTGGGACCTACAGTTATAAGCACATCTGGTTCAACACAATTCTCGTCGGGAAATCAAACAAGCAATTATCCTGGTATTATTGCCTGTGGTAAGGATTTGAAGACCACTGCCAATGGTATAAAGTATGGCATTTATGGTTCTTCTCCTAACAGAATTGGTGTCGTAACTTTTAATGAATATACCCATTATAGTGCTTCAACCATTTGTACTTGGCAGATACATCTTTATGAGGCTACGGGCGAGATAAAGATACTTTATGGCACTTCACCTGCAACAATCCCCAACTCGGGTTATCAAGCTGGTGTGAAAGGTGCAAACTCCTCAAATATAGTGGTTATAAATCCGTCAACCCATACTACTACAACTGCCGCTACAACAACGACATACACTTCTTGGCCAGGACAATATCGTTACTATAGTTTCACTCCTCCAGTACTTACCTGTCCTCCGGTTTACAACCTCGCATATAACAGTTCAACCGCAAGCATTTCTTGGACCGAATGCGGCACAGCCACACAATGGATTGTGGAATATGGTAGAAGCGGATTTACTCCCGGTACGGGTACAAGTGTAATTGTGAATACCAACAGCTATTCCCTCTCGTCCTTAGCCGGCGGAATGTACGACTTTTATGTCAGACCCTATTGCGGGGTAGGCGATACCGGAAGGGCAGAACAGATCTCAGTGCCCCACAATTTTACCTACTGTGGAGGTAACGGTACTCAGGCCAACCCATATCTGATATGTAACGAGACAGACTTGCGCAACCTCTCTATGGTTGTGAATGCTGGTGTAAGTTACTCCAACACCTATTTCCGTCTGGTGAACAACATTGCCATGGCGCAGGGCTCTTTCACGCCAATTGGTGATATATCAACACCTTTCCGCGGCCATTTCGACGGAAACAACCGTAGCATCACCAACCTTACTATGGCCAACACCACCGCACAGCATAACGGATTGTTCGGCATGATCATCGGCGGCAGTATCAAAAACCTCACCGTGGGTGGCACCGTGGCCGGCGGCGATACCACCGGTGGCATTGTGGGTAGCGCAATAAACAGTGTCATCTCCCGATGTACCAACAACGCAACTGTAAGCGGCGCTTATAAGGCTCACGGCGGCATAGCGGGATGTATAAGAAACACCAAAGTTCTCGACTGCCGCAACACAGGTACCATAGGCGACGCTTCGTATTACGAGCACGGAGGTATCGTCGGCGACGCCTTCGACAAATCGGCCATCCGCCGCTGCGTGAACACGGGAACAGTGTCGGGCACAAGCTCCGGCTATTACCACGGCGGCATCGTGGGACGTTTTTACAACACCACTTGTAGCGGCGACACCGTGGGCGTATTTGCCTGCCGCAACACTGTCTCTATGACAGGTTATTACTACGTCGGTGGTATTGCCGGATATATGTATTACGGCAACATCGACAGCTGCTACAACACTTCTGCAGTCAATGGATATTACTATATTGGAGGTATCGCTGGATATAGCTACTACACCAAAATCCGTCGTTGCAGCAACCGCGGCAATGTTACCAACACCTCGGGAAGCTACACAGGTGGTATAGTAGGATATATGTACAGCACGAGTTCGTGCTATGGTTACATTCAGCATTGTGTAAACACAGGTCACGTTAACAGTGTCGGTACAAATGTCGGTGGCATTGCGGGTTACACATATTATTATATTTATGTTGAGAACAATACCAATAGTGGCGATGTAACCTCAACAAGCACAAGTACTTCATCGTATGTGGGAGGTATCGTTGGATACGATGGATATTATGTTTATCTGCGCTACAACCTCAATGGAGGATACATAAAGAGTAGTGGTGGTTCTGTGGGCGGTATCTGTGGCTACAGCTACAGTAGCTCCTATGTTACCTACAATCTCAATGTTAACGATGTTAAAGGTGGAAGCAATACCGCTGCTATAGCTGGTTCAGGAACCGTGGCTACCACCAACTATTGGGACAAGCAGATGTGTCCTACAACTCTTTTGTATGGCACCACAGCCAACGCCTCTTGTGCCAAACTCACAAGCGAGCTTGTAGGTGTGGCCACATACCCGAGTACCTCTTATTTTACAGCCGTGGCTAATTTGTACCCAATACCAAATGGAATGCGCGACAGCCTCGGCTCCAAACTCGCGGCAACTCCCATTTTCCTTTCGGGTGGTGAGAACGTTGGCGATGTGAAACAACGCTTCACCGTTGGCACAACCAACAGCGTAAGCTGGTCGAGCAGCGCTCCCAATGTTATTAGCATCAGCGGTTCTAACGCCACTGTTGCTGGTTTCGGCTCCACACAGCTTACAGGTGCCGTAAGCGGTATGCAGAAACATATCTGGATTTTCAGCATACCGGCCTTCTGCGGCGGTAGCGGCACAAGACAGGATCCATACCTCATTTGCACAGCCCATACCTTGGATACTTTGGCACAATGTGTTAATGTTGGAATGACTTTTGATAATATGTATTTCAAAGTTGTCAACGACCTTGACCTTTCGCCTTTCTCCAATTGGCGCGTTATTGGCGAGTCTGGCGCTTATCCTTTCAAAGGCCATTTCGACGGCAACAACAAAACTATCTCCAACCTTAAGATAACAGGCAGCACACAATATCGCGGACTGTTCGGTAATGTGGTAGGCTCAAGTTCGACCAGCAGAGCCGATATCCATGACCTTACGGTAAAAGGTTCTGTGTCGGGAGGTCAATATACAGGTGGCATTGTTGGTTATTGCGACAATGTAAAACTTTACAACATCGTCAACGAAGTTGATGTGTCTTCAACAAGCAACTATTGCGGTGGTATAGCCGGTTATAACAATAGTTACAGCCGTTTCGACAGCTGTGAAAATAAAGGAACTATCAATGGTTACTATTATGCAGGAGGTATAGTTGGTTATCAAAACTCATACGACACTATTACCAATTGTAGAAATACCAAGGATGTAAAAGCAAATTACTATTATGTAGGAGGTATTGTAGGATCTAAGAGTAGTAGCGGTTATATACAAGACTGCGAAAATATAGCGAAAATCACTGTAACGTACACTTCTTCATATAATTATGCTGGCGGAATAGCCGGTTATATGGGAAGTTCCCAGTTTATAAAGAATTGTAACAATAGTGGCGATGTAGTCGCAGGTAGTTATTATGTCGGCGGTATTGTTGGCTATTATTCCAGCGGACAATCTTCACTTACAGGAATCTACGAGATACGCAACTGCCACAATAGCGGTAACATTTCAGGTACCTATTATATGGGTGGTATAGTAGGTTATGGCAACTATTGCCGCATACGTTTCTGCGATAACCGAGGCAATGTCAATTCCACAAGCTATGCCGTTGGCGGTATAGCAGGTTATATGTATTACTATTGCCTCATTTCGGGTTGTAACAACTATGGTGATATCGCAACAACTTATACGGGTGGATCTGTGGGGACTCCCTACGGCACCGGCGGTATAGTTGGATGCTACAATTACCAGTCAAACGCTGCAAACATAATATCCTTGGATACTTGTAACAACTACGGCAATGTAACTTCTGCTGGATATATGACAGGCGGTATTGTTGGACAGAATTATTATTGTGGCTCGATACGCAAATGCCACAACTACGGCGATGTAAAAGGCACCTATTATGTAGGCGGTATTGCCGGCTTCAACCGAGGCAGTTATAATTCAACATCTACTTATGCCATGAAAGTATCTTCCTGTGCCAATTCGGGAGAAGTTTCGGGTACTTACTATGTAGGCGGTATCGCTGGCCGAAACGGTTATACAAGCTATGGCTATAATGCTCATATTGAGCAATGCGTCAATACAGGTAGGGTAAAAGGAACCTACTATAACGGCGGTATTTGCGGTTATAACTATGGTTATTCCTCTTATAAATCAATAGTAAGGGGCTGTCTCAATGCTGGCATAGTAGAGGGTACTACTAACTACGTCGGAGGTATCTGCGGTTACACTTACACAAGCTCCTACTCTACTCAGGAATACAACCTCAACGTGGCCAACGTTGTCAGCTCGGGCACATATAAAGGTGCTGTTGATGGTTACAGCTACGCTCCCACTTCGTGCTATTTCGACACACTTATGTGTCCTAATCAATATTATTACTACAATAATGCTGCCACATCAACTACAGGCAAACGTACCTCGACCCTCACCGACGGCTCGTTCAATCCCAGCGCAACTTACTTCACCGCAACCCGCGGTCTCTATCCCCGTCCCACTACCATTGCCAACCATCCTATAACTTTGGTTGCAGCTACTCCCGTGTTCTTGGACGAAACAACCTCGCCCACCAACCACGTTGAAAATGTGAATACCTGTTACACCGTTGGCACAGGCAACAACGTAAGCTGGTCATCCTCCGACCCGACACAGACAACAATATCTGGTACCGACGGCGTGGTATTGGCTATTGGCACACCAACTATTACAGCCACCAAGGACACAATAATAAATAAGGAAGTGGATCTGGATATAGTATCAATGCCAGCATTCGGCACGTTCACCTATCCTGCAATAAGCGATACCATAGGCAAAGCCATCTCGGGTATCCGTCCCTCGCTTACGAGCGGTTGCACTTTCTTCAGCAACGACTTACCGATGGGTCTCTCACTCAACGCCTCTACAGGCGAAATTAGTGGTATGATTTTGGATACCTTGCACACTACATTTACAGTTACCGCTTCTTGCTCAGGCTGTGTAATGTCGCAAGCCACGGTAAGAATAGACATTGTTCCTGCAATAATCTGTGCTGGATATACCGTTACTCTGCCTTCAGGTCATACATGGTACTACGATGATGGCCTCACTATTCCGGTGCCTAACAATACGGCTGTTATCGACAGCAATATTACTTTCTATGCTTATGGTATGGACAACTCTACTGTAACCGACTTCGGCTATACGGGTTCGGCACAGACTTTCACCATGCCTGCTCTGCTCGACTCGGCAAAACTGCAGGTGTGGGGCGCTCAGGGCGGTGCATATCTAACCTACAGTGTGGGCGGTAAGGGTGGCTATTCCGAAGGCACAATTGGCAGAATTGCCGCTGGCCAGACAATGGGTGTATATGTTGGCGGCAAAGGCGGATACGGCACAACATCCACGTATACAGCTGCCGTTGGCGGTGGTTGGAATGGTGGCGGTGCTGTTGGATACTATGGCGGTGCCGGTGGTGGTGCTACAGATATGCGTATGAACGGCACAACCCTCTATGCACGTGTTATCGTTGCAGGCGGTGGTGGCGGAGCCCATACATATAGCTCCAGCTATCATGCTGATGGCGGTCACGGTGGCGGCGCAACTGGTGGCGACGGTAAGTATTACAGCTCTTCCTATACCACATTTGTGGGCAAGGGCGGCACACAGACCGTAGGTGGAGCAGGAGGAACAGGCTACAGTACAACTTACAACGGTACTGCCGGAACTATCGGCACGGGTGGCCATACTGGTTATAAATACAACAGCACATCGTATTATTCCAACGGCGCCGGCGGCGGCGGATGGTATGGCGGTGGCGCAGCAGGCAACTACGGCAGCTCGAGCAATATGAGAGCTTCTGGCGGTGGCGGCGGCTCCGGATATGTTTACACATCTTCCACAGCCAACAACTACCCCTCAGGCTGTCTGCTCAACAGCAACTATTATCTTACCAACGCACAGACAATTGGTGGCGACCAGTCGTTCGAAGCACCCGACGGTAGCGTGGAAACAGGTCACCAAGGCGACGGCTATGCACGTATAACCACCTATTATACAAAGAAAAACAAATATATAATCAATACCTTGCCGAGAGTAACCGGTCGTATTTCGGGCGACACTACTATCTGCAACGGCTCGGCAACTCTTACACTCCACTTCACAGGCGGTGCTCCCTATCGTTACCGTATCACCGGTGACAACTCCGACCGCACTGCCAACGCTGACGTGGTTACAATTCAGGTTTCGCCCTCCACTTCTACATTATATTATGTCACTTTCGTGAAATCCACAGTTACCGGCTGCGAGGCCGTTCCCGACGACCTTACGGGAATTGGTATTGTGGAGGTCTGCGGTAGCGCGATACTCTGTGCCGGCGACAGCCTAACACTGCCTTCGGGCTACACTTGGTACTCCGACTCCCGCCTCTCCAACCAGATACCAGGCGGCATCGTATGTCCCACACAGAACACTACATACTACCGTAGCGGTGCATCGTATGAAGTTACTGTGCTTCCTCGTGGTACAGCAACCATCCTCGACACAGTTTACAACATCTGCGACGACCCCACAGCCGAGGTGATAATCAACTTCACTGGTCTGCCCCCCTTCACATACCGTATCACCGGCGACCGCACCGACCGTGTTACAAACAGCTACACTGTTAGCGTACCCGTGTGGACCGACACCAGCGCTATCGTCAAGGTTACTTACTTCAGCGACCTCAACACTCGTTGTTCTGGAG
>JAEEGG010022912.1_pt1 | contig 12251 bp, 10 predicted proteins | sample 9134161 | NCBI WGS metagenome assembly JAEEGG01 (sample SAMN16246543, study PRJNA631951) | gut metagenome | biome: gut microbiome; feature: rumen; material: CR-attached | host: Bos | place: Iran: Karaj | collected 2018-10
TCAATCGCAGATACTTTGGAGACAAGTTGTTTGACAGGCTTATGATAGCTTCCATCGCTTGCACATCGGAGTTTGAACATCGCATCTACAATAGAAACATGTCGGCTGGTTGCGGATAATCATAAAATAAAATATAGTTTTCTTCTTCTTTTTTTCTCTTTTTTGCAAAAAAGATGTATATTTGCATTGTATTTACACACAAGTCAGAATATGAGCACACAAGCAATGAGCAAGGTCATCGCAGATTACTTCAAGACTCAGCCCGTCTTGAAAGCATGGTTGTTCGGCTCCTATGCCCGTGGCGAGGAGACACCGATTAGTGATGTGGATATCCTCGTTCAATTCGACGAGGGAGGTATCAGTCTTCTGAAACATGCCGCAATGATTTGTGAATTGGAAGAGATACTTAATCGTCCCGTGGATATAGTGCAAACTCGTCGGCTGCAAAGTCACCAGCCATTTCAATGGATGGTGACTGCAAACCGACGAAATGGCAGAAGATGTGAAAACGGCACGTTTTTTGCTGGGTACTTAAAAAAAGGAAATTCACAAAAAAATACTGCAATGATGGAACAGGACATTCATATTGAGGACGAGGAACAGCAGGATGTTCCCGCAGAGGAAGGAGCCACACAGCCGGAGGACACTCAAGACGGCGTGACGAATGAGGCTGAGACGGCGAGAGAAGAGGAGCGAGACCCGCTCGACGTGGCTCTTGAGGAGATTGCCTCGCTGAAGGACAAATACCTGAGGCAGGTGGCAGAGTTTGACAACTACCGCAAGCGTACGCTGAAAGAGCGTGCTGAGCTGATTCTGAACGGTGGCGAGAAGACCATCGTGGCACTGCTTCCTGTTATTGACGACATGGAGCGTGCCATGGCCAACGGAGAGAAGACCGACGACCCGCAGGTGCTGCGTGAGGGCATGGAGATTATCTATCACAAGATGATGAAGACCCTGGAAGGAATGGGCGTGAAGAAAATTGTCACGGAAGACGCCGACTTCGACACCGACGTGCACGAAGCCGTGGCCATGGTGCCTGGCATGGGAGATGAGAAGAAGGGAAAGGTGATAGACTGTATGACAACGGGCTATATGCTGAACGATAAAGTAATCCGCCACGCCAAGGTGGCCGTAGGTTCTTAGGCAGATGAATAAGAGAGACTATTATGAGGTGCTGGGCATCTCGAAGACGGCTTCGGAAGACGAGATTAAGAAGGCCTACCGGCAGATAGCCATCAAGTACCACCCCGACCGCAATCCCGGGGACAAAGAGGCAGAGGAGAAGTTTAAGGAGGCTGCAGAAGCCTACAATGTGCTGCACGACCCGCAGAAGCGCCAGCAATACGACCAGTTCGGTTTCAACGGACCGTTTGGCGGTGGCGGCTTCGACGGCTTCGGAGGCACGTCGATGAACATGGACGACATCTTCTCGATGTTCGGCGACATCTTCGGCGGCCACGGCTTTGGCGGATTCGGACGACGCTCCGCGCAGACCCAGCATCACCGGGGGAGCGACCTGCGCCTGAAGGTGAAGCTGACGTTGGAGGAGGTCAACCAGGGCGTGACTAAGAAGTTCAAGGTGCGCAAGGATGTCACCTGCACCCACTGCCACGGCACTGGTGCCGAAGACGGCAGCAGCAGGGAGACCTGCCCCACCTGCCACGGCTCGGGCATCATCACCCACACCACGCAGAGCATCTTCGGCATGATGCAGACCCAAGGCGTGTGCCCCACTTGTCAGGGAGAGGGACAGGTCATCAAGAACAAATGTCATAAATGCGGCGGAACGGGCATCATCAAGGGCGAGGAAGTGGTGGAAATCAACATCCCCGCCGGCGTGGCCGACGGCATGGTGGTCAGCGTCCCGGGCAAGGGCAATGCCGGAGAACACGGAGGCGTCAACGGCGACATCCAGGTGTTTATAGAAGAGGTGGAGCACGAGACATTCGTCAGAGATGGTAATGACTTGATATACAGTCTGCTGCTCGACTTCCCCACGGCAGCGCTGGGAGGCGAGGTCGACATTCCCACCATTGACGGAAAGACGCTCAAGGTGAAAATAGACAGCGGCACACAGCCTGGAAAGACCATGCGCCTCAGAGGAAAAGGCTTGCCTGCCGTGCAAGGCTATGGGTCGGGTAGGGGAGACCTGGTGGTAAACATCAGCGTGTATGTGCCCAAGACGCTTTCGAGAGAGGAGCGTAAAGCCTTGGAGAGCTTCAAGGACAGCGACAACTTCAAGGGTGACAGCCAAACGAAAGACAGCATCTTCAACCGTTTTAAGAACTACTTTTCATGACGTACCCGGAGGTTGTTGACTATCTGTTTGCCCAGACGGCAAACTACGAGCGGCAGGGAAATGCTGGCTACAAGCCAGGGCTGGATAACATGCTGCAGCTGGACGAACACTTCGGCCATCCGCACAGGAAGTTCCGCTCCATTCATGTGGCAGGAACAAACGGCAAGGGGTCGGTGTCGCACATGCTTGCCGCGCAGCTGACAGTACTTGGATACAGGGTAGGGCTCTACACCTCGCCTCATCTTCTTGACTTCAGGGAGCGTATCCGCGTGAACGGAGAGCCGGTTCCTGAAGACTATGTGGTGCGTTTCGTCGAGAATGAGCGGATGTTCCTGGACTCGTTGAAGCCGTCGTTCTTTGAAATAGCCACGGCTATGGCTTTCAAGTATTTCGCAGAGCAGGACGTAGACATCGCTGTCGTAGAGGTGGGGCTGGGCGGCCGGCTTGACTCCACGAACATCATCACGCCGATTTTCAGTATTATTACTAATGTGTCGTCCGACCATACCCAGCTGCTGGGATCCACCCTGGTGGAGATAGCAACGGAGAAGGCGGGCATCATGAAGAAGGACGTGACGACCATCATCGGCGAGGCGACCCCCGAGACACGGCCTGTGTTCGAAGCTATAGGAAAGGTGACGGGGGCGAAGCTCATCTTTGCCGAAGACAATGTCATCACCACGCTCGTGGACCCGAAGCCCGGCGACCGGGGACAGCGCTATAAGAGTGTCTACGGCATGACGTACACCTGCGAACTGACAGGAGCTTTCCAGGTGAAGAACATGAACACGGTGGCTCATGCGCTCGTCGTACTGATGAACCTGGGTTACATCTGCAGCTGTGAGAACCCCCGGAACTTGCAGAACATCGCGAAAGAGCTGAATGCGGCTTTCATGAATGTGACACGCTTGACAGGACTGATGGGCCGATGGCAGAAGGTGAGTGAAAAGCCTACCGTGGTCTGTGACACAGGTCACAATCTGGGCGCTTGGGAATACCTGGGAAAAGAGCTTGAAAAGGAACGGAGAAAATGTCATGAGATGCGTGTCGTCTTCGGCATGATGGAAGACAAAGACATTTATGCAGTTATGCAGCTGCTGCCCAAGAAAGCACGCTATTTCTGGACAAAAGCCCAGTCTAAACGTGCTTTCCCTGAGACATCGCTGAAAATCTTCGGCGGTCAGTTCGGCCTGGAAGGCGACTGCTATCCCACGGTGAAAGAAGCCTGCGACGCCGCCATGGATGGGGCACAGACAGACGATTTCATCTTTGTGGGAGGAAGCAATTATGTGGTGGCAGAATACCTCAAGACACACTCCTGACAGACTATTTAGTTATCTTTAACAAACATTTTTTGCCGATATGCTTGCGCATGTCGGCTTTTTGTTGTATTTTTGCAACTAGATTTTACCAAAACATAAGTATTATGGCAAACGTAACAGAAAATGCGAATCTCTGTGGTTTGAAGCGCGAAGACTTCCAGACCACTATTAACGGTAAGAAAACTGACCTCTACATCCTTCGCAACCGCAAGGGCTTTGAGGTGGCAATCAGCAACTACGGTGGAGCTGTCTGCTCCATTATGGTGCCCGACAAAGAGGGCAAAGTGGGCAATGTCATTCAGGGATACGACAGCATCCAATCGCTCGTCAATGCTCCCGAGCCATTCCTCTCCACGCTCATCGGACGGTTTGGCAACCGCATCTGCCACGGGCAGTTCACGCTGAACGGCAAGGACTATCAGCTGGCCGTCAACAATGGCGTGAACCATCTGCATGGCGGTCCCACCGGTTTCCATTCCAAAGTATGGGATGCCCGCCAGATGGGTCCCCGCTCGCTGGCCCTGCACCGCATCTCCAGCTATGGCGAGGAAGGCTTCACCGGCGAGGTGGATGTCACTGTGGAGTTCACCTGGAGCGATGACAACGAGCTGATTATCGAGTACATGGCATCGACCAACAAGAAGACCATCATCAACCTTACCCACCATGCATTCTTCTCGCTGACAGGCACGGCCGATCCCACGCCGACCATCGACGACCAGATACTGGAAATCAACGCCGACTTCTATATCCCGACCGACGAGACGGCCATCCCCACGGGCGAGATTCTGAAGGTGGCAGGTACGCCTTTCGACTTCCGTACGCCTAAGGCCATTGGCAAGGACATCGATGCCGACGACGAGCAGATAAAGTTCGGCAACGGCTATGACCATAACTATGTACTGAACAAGCGCGAAGAAGGCGAGCTGAGCTTCGCCGCCCGCGTGACTGACCCGAAGAGCGGCCGCACGCTGGAGTGCTACACCACTGAGCCGGGTGTGCAGCTCTACACCGGCAACTACCTGACCGGGGACTACAAGGGAGCCAACGGCGCCACCTTCCCACGCCGCTCAGCCCTCTGCCTGGAGTGCCAGCACTTCCCCGACAGCCCCAACCGTCCCTATTTCCCCAGCGTCGTGCTCAACCCGCACCACCGCTACAAGCAGAAGACGATTTATAAGTTCGGTATCGCAGAATAACATTATTTATATAAATAAAGCTATGACACAAGAAAAGAACAACAGCAAGCTGATTGCTATTATCACGATGTGTTTCATCTTCGCGATGATCAGCTTCGTAACGAATATGGGCGCTCCCTTTGGCAACATTTGGGGCTTCACCTATCCCTTTGCCAAGGCGTGGGGTAACTTGATGAACTTCGCTGCCTATCTGTTCATGGGTATTCCTGCCGGTAAGATGCTGATTAAGTACGGATACAAGAAGACCGCCCTCATCGCCCTTATCGTAGGCATTGTCGGCCTGGCTCTTCAGTACCTGTCGAGCATTGCAGGCGACGCCACCTATGTCTTCACCTACGACGGCATCCCCGTGGCTCTCAACCTGATTATCTACCTGCTGGGTGCTTTCATCTGTGGCTTCTGCGTCTGCATGCTCAACACGGTGGTGAACCCCATGCTGAACATCCTGGGTGGCGGTGGCAATAAGGGCAACCAGTACATCCAGATTGGCGGAACGATGAACTCGCTCACCGCTACGCTCACTCCGCTGCTGACAGGTCTGCTTGTAGGTACCGTGACCGCAGATACGAGCATGAGCAATGTGGCTCCCTTGCTGTTCATCGGCATGGCCGTGTTCGCCATTTCTTTCTTCATTATCAGCCGCGTGGACATTCCTGAGCCTACATTGGGCAAGGAGCAGCCAAAGTATGAGCGCAGCCCGCTGGCATTCCGTCACTGCCTGCTGGGGGTCATCGCTATCTTCTTCTATGTGGGCGTAGAGATTGGCATCCCCATGGAGCTGAACTTCTACATCACCGACCTGAACTTTGAGGGGTCTGCCGCCATCGGCGGCACGCTGGCTGCCAGCTACTGGATTATGATGCTCGTGGGACGTGCCACCAGCAGTGCCATCTCTGGTAAGGTGTCCACGTCGTTGCAGCTCACCGTCGTGTCGAGCGTGGCCATCGGCCTGTTGCTCATCGCCATCTTCCTGCCCGAGAGCGTATCATTCGCATTCAAGGGTCACGACATTCCCGTAAAAGCCATCTTCATCGCCCTCTGTGGCCTTTGCACCTCAATCATGTGGGGTGGCATCTTCAACCTCTCCGTCGAGGGGCTGGGCAAGTACACCGAGGCCGCCAGTGGCATCTTCATGACCATGGTCGTAGGTGGTGGTATCATGCCGCTCATTCAGGAGGCTATTGCCAAGAGCGCCGGCCCCATCGCCTCCTACTGGCTCGTCATCGCCATGCTGGCATATATCCTGTTCTACGCTGTCGTTGGCAGTAAAAACGTGAACAAAGATATTAAAGTTGACTAATTATTAACCCTCTAAAACTAATTACATTATGGACATTGAATTCGTAAGGAGCAGATTTATTAAACATTTCGATGGTAAAACTGGAAATGTATACCATTCTCCCGGACGTATTAACCTGATTGGTGAGCACACCGACTATAACGGTGGCTTCGTATTCCCCGGCGCAGTTGACAAGGGCATCATGGCTGAGATGCGTGCCAACGGTACGGAAGACACCGTGATGGCCTATGCCATCGACCTGAAGGATCGTGTGGACTTCCACCTCAACGACCCCGCTGGCCCCCGTGCCTCCTGGGCCCGCTATATCTATGGTATCTCCAAGGAGATGCAGAAGTTGGGCGTTCCTGTGAAGGGCTTCAACATTGCTTTCGCTGGCGACGTGCCCCTCGGTGCCGGCATGTCTTCCAGTGCCGCTATGGAGAGCTGCTTCGCCTGTGGCCTGAACGACATCTTCGGCGAGAACAAGGTGGAGAAGTGGGATATGGTGCTGGCCGGACAGGCTACCGAGCACAACTACTGCGGTGTGAACTGCGGCATCATGGACCAGTTTGCCAGCGTCTTCGGCAAGGCAGGCTGCCTGATGCGTCTCGACTGCCGCTCTCGTGAGTTCGAATATTTCCCCTTCAAGCCCGAAGGCTATCGCCTGGTGCTGCTCGACAGCGTGGTGAAGCATGAGCTGGCCGGGTCGCCCTACAACGACCGTCGCAACTCTTGTGAGAACGTGGTGAAGCACATCGCCGCCAAGCATCCCGAAGGCAAGTTTGAAACCCTGCGCGACTGCACATGGGAGCAGCTGGAGGAAGTACGTGCCGAGGTGGGCGAGGAAGACTACACCCGGGCACACTTCGTGCTGGGCGAGAAAGACCGCGTGCTGGCAGTCTGCGATGCCCTGCTTGCAGGCGACTATGAGACCGTAGGCAAGAAGATGTACGAGACCCACTACGGCCTGTCGAAGGAGTATGAGGTGAGCTGTGAGGAGCTGGACTACCTGAACGATATTGCCAAGGAGAACGGCGTCACCGGCAGCCGCATCATGGGCGGTGGCTTTGGCGGATGTACCATCAACCTGGTGAAGAACGAGCTTTACGACAAGTTCATTGCCGACGCCAAGCAGAAGTTCGCAGCCAAGTACGGTCACGAGCCGAAGGTCTACGACGTGGTCATTGGCGACGGCTCACGCAAGCTTTGCTAATATGTTTCAAATAGACCGGTCATACATCGAAAACGTCAACCTTGAGTCGCTGCAGAGTCGCATCTGGGACATCCGCAGCGACTTCAAGGATGACCCGACCCTGCCCCACATCGAGAACTACGGCACCACGGAGGAAGCCTTTGAGGCATATCTGGAGAAGAAACAGAAGTTTGAGGATTTCAAGGACACATGGCGCAGCCGTGGCATGCTCGTCTTCGGCTCCGTCTTCCTGCTCACGGTGGCTGCTTTCAGCCTCTTTGTCAAGGGTGCCACATGGGAGGCCTACGCCACCGGCTTCATGCTCTGCATGCTAGTGTATATGGTCTATATGACTATCGTAGCCTTCCGGGGAAGGAAGTTCCAGCACAATCCTAACGAGACATTTATCAAGGCTCTCCTCTTCTGGGACGAGAACAGGGAGGGGTGAGATACGAGAATTGAGCTTTGAGAATTCCATATACCATATTAATAATGGCCATTGCGCTGTGCAGTTGCCGTGATGAAGCTGGCACTTCCTCTTATGCAGCCAAAGATTTGTCGACAGATTCCAACGCCCAGCTCTCAATTCTCAAATCTCAGCACTCCACTTTCACCCCCCATATCTCAACGCTCAAATCAGCAGAGATAAAATACTACCTGGAGCGGCACGACCCTCGTGACGAAGGCTTCGACATGGTGGTGCGCTATGCAGAACATGGCGACTCTTCCATGGCAGTCTATTTGCCACAAGGCCGGCTTTCACTCGTTTCCACGCTGTCGCCCCATCGTGGGAAAGCGTTGATTCGTGACAGACAGCGCCGCGTCGTCATCGGATACCTTCAGGCCGATACGCTGGTCAGCGGTGTACGTATTGACAGCACCGGCTTCTATGCCGGACAGATGAACCGCCAGGCTGAAGCATGGGGACATGGCTTCTACTGCTCGTCCGACGGTACCTACTTCGAGGGCTGCTGGGAGCACGACCAGCGTGAGGGCTTCGGCCTGAGCATCGGCTCCGACCATCTGAAAGTTGGTGCCTGGCAGCGCGACCAGTTCAAGGGCGAGCGTATGGGCTATCACAGCCAGCGCATCTATGGCATAGACATCTCCCGCTACCAGCATGAGAGAGGCCGACGGCACTTCCCCATCGCCTGGAACCGGTTGCGGGTATGGCATTTGGGTAGCCGCATTAGTCAGGAGCGTGTCCACGACACGGTCGACTATCCAGTTTCATTCGTCTATATCAAAAGTACAGAGGGGGTTACTATCGAGAACAAATATTACGGAGCTGACGACCAGGCTGTCCGCAAGCAGGGGGTGCCAGTAGGCGCCTATCATTTCTTCTCCACCCGCACCTCGCCTGAGGAGCAGGCCCGCCATTTCCTTGTGAACACCCGCTTCCGCTCTGGCGACCTGCCCCCTATGCTCGATATCGAGCCCGGTGACCGGCAGATAGAAGAGATGGGCGGGCCGTTGCCGATGTTCGACGCCATCCGCCGCTGGCTGAACATCGTTGAACAGCATGTCGGCTGCCGCCCTTTGCTATACATCAATCAGCGTTTTGCCAACCTATATCTGCCATTGGCTCCCGACCTGAAACGTGACTACCATTTCTGGATAGCCCGCTACGGGGAGTACAAGCCCGACATCCATCTCGATATCTGGCAACTCTCCGGCGATGGTCGTGTGCAGGGCATCTACCCCGAGTGCGACCTTAATGTGTTCAACGGCTACGAAGGTCACTGGCAAGAATTCCTACGCAACTCCACCATCCCATGAAACATTATCACCAACTATGAAGAGAATAGCTATACAGGGAGAGATAGGGTCGTTCCACGACATTGCGGCCCATCAGTATTTCAACGGCGAACAGCTGCAGCTCATCTGTTGCCAGACGTTCGAACAGGTGTTCGGCCATGTACGGCGTGACCCCACCGTCATTGCCATGGCCGCCATCGAGAACACCATCGCAGGCAGCCTGCTCCACAACTACGAGCTGTTGCGCGACAGCGGCACCACCGTCGTAGGTGAGCATAAACTGCATATCACCCACAGCATCTGCTGTCTGCCGGAAGACTCTTGGGAAACCATCACCGAGGTGCACTCCCATCCTGTGGCACTGATGCAGACACGCCATTATCTGGCAGCACACCCGCAGCTGCGAGTGGTAGAGGCAGCCGACACTGCAGGAGCTGCCAAGATGATAGCCGAGGGAAACCACCGGGGCTGGGCTGCCATCTGCCATGCAGAAGCCGCCCGTCTCTACGGGCTGAAAGTCCTGGAAGACGGTATTGAAGACAACAAGCACAACTATACCCGCTTCCTCGTCTGCTCCATGCCGCAAAAAGCCGACATGCTGCGCCCGCTCGTAGAAACCAACAAGTCGAGCATCGTCTTTGCCCTCCCCCATGAGGAAGGTTCCCTTTCCGCCGTGCTGGCCATATTGTCGTTCTATAAAATCAACCTGACGAAAATACAATCGCTGCCCATCATCGGCCGCGAATGGGAATACCTGTTCTATGTGGACGTCACCTACAGCGACCTGACGCGCTACCGCCAGTCCGTCGATGCCATCATCCCCCTTACCCGCGATTTGAAAATACTGGGTGAATACTGTGTCAAACTGGATGGCTGATGCTGTCGTAATGAAAAAAAGAGAGGCATACAAAAAAAAGAAGGTTCAAAATTTGCGCATAACAAAAAAAATGAGTACCTTTGCAGCCGCAAATTGAAAAGGATGCACCCGTAGCTCAGTTGGTAGAGCACCTGACTCTTAATCAGGGTGTCCAGGGTTCGAGCCCCTGCGGGTGTACAAAAGACAGGGATTGCCGATATGGCTCAGTTGGTAGAGCAACGCATTCGTAATGCGTGGGTCCCCGGTTCGAGTCCGGGTATCGGCTCAAAAAGTCCGAAAGGGGGGGAATCCCCTTTGTCATTTTAGCAGCAGGCGGAATTAGCTCAGTTGGTAGAGCATTGGCTTCCCAAGCCGAGGGTCGCGGGTTCGAGTCCCGTATTCCGCTCAGTAAAAAATGGAGAGATGCTCGAGTGGCTGAAGAGGCACGCCTGGAAAGCGTGTGACCGGCAAAACTGGTTCGCGAGTTCGAATCTCGCTCTCTCCGCTCCCAAAAGGCTGGTTCCCAGCCTTTTTTCGTTTCCGCAAACATTCTTTGTCAGACATTAAATAAAGGCAACAATATAGCAGTTGACCTAAATTTACTTTTCCGCATGGCGCATTCTTGCGTCCCTTTGGTAGCAAGCGACCAGAGGTCGAGCGCCCGACCTGCGGTCGCCTACCCGTAGCCTTTCCCCTCCCCTGTGTAGGGGAGGGGAGCGGCTACCGCCGGAGACGTCCCGGGTCAACTGCTATATTATTGCCTAAATAAAACGTCGGCAATGCACAATTTGGTGAATAGACGTGACCATCCTCTGAGAGCTTATTGAGTGTATAGAATATTCCGCTCCTACATCTTCTCAGGTCTTTCTTCTCATAGCCCAGCTTTTCCGCTATTCCATCGGCGGTTTTGAAGCCTATGCCCCAGATGTCATCAGCGAGACAGTAAGGATTAGCTTGTACTTTCTCAATGCTCTCTTTGCCGTATTGCTTGTTTATCTTGGCTGCATAGGTAAAACTGACACCATGCCCCTGAAGGAAAACCATGATGTCCTTCACATCCTTCTGTTTTTCCCATGAGGCTTGTATCTTAGCTACTCGTCCTTTTCCGATGCCATACACTTCAAGCAGTTTATCTGGCTCAGTCTCTATCACATTGAAGGTGTCAAGCCCGAATTTTGCGACTATGAGTTTGGCGATTTTTGGTCCGATTCCCTTTACCAGTCCACCTCCCAGGTACTTCTCTATACCAATAATATCAGCAGGTAGTTCCTCAGTCCACTTCTCTACTGCGAACTGACGGCCATATCTCTTATCAACTCTCCAAGTTCCCTCAACGGTCAGGACAGCACCCACCGTTACCTCATGGAAAGTACCAACCAATGTCTGCTCTTCCCTGTAGCCTTTTATGTTAGCCTGAAGGACAGAGTAGCCGTTCTCTGGGTTCTGGAGCGTAATACGCTCTATGGTACACTTAATCTTCTCCATCGCCTTTTCTCCGTTTAATCCAATTCTTCACCCTATTGTAGCCCTCTACTCCAAGAATTGTTAGACCACCATACTGACAAGTTTTAGCCAGGCCGAAGAGTATAGTCCATAACACTCCTTTTGCAGCAGCACTTATTGGGAGTAGCATTTGGGCAAAGGATAGAATATAGAAAGGAATGCAGCATAGTAAGACTATCACTCCTGTGCGGAATGACAACGACTGTAGCCATGTCTTGATCTTGTTGAATAAATGTTTTATCATCTTTCGGGCGGTCTACTTCTCTCTTTCTATCCTGGTTATTGCTTGATGAAATGCGGATAATCCGGTTCTCCTAATGTGGGGTCGTATTCAAAGCCCTCATAAGAGAAGGCAGCAAAGTCATCGGGGTTCGTGATTCGATTTTGAATGATGAACCGCGTCATGGCTCCCCGGCATGTCTTAGCCCAAACAGCCTGAATCTTCAAGTCGTTTCCCTTCATCACATAGAACAATGGCTGAATGACTCGGATCTCCTTACGGATGCGCTGCCAATCAAACAGGTGCTGGTATTCCTCAGTAGCAAGGTGTATCAGTATTCCGTCATCTGCTTTTACACTGTCTATAAGAACATTAGTCAGGCGATTCTTCCAGAAAACAAACATATTCTGCCCTTCTCCGCTCGGAAGTTCTACATGCCCTTCCATCCGATAAGGCAGAATACCATCAAGCGGACGAAGCAACCCATACAGGAAAGATGTTATCCATAACTTCCCCTGGGAATAAATGAGGTTATCAGCAGTCAGCGTCTCAGCCTTCAGATGTTTGTATGCCTGGCCGTGATAAGGAAGGATAGCAGGAAGTTTGGGCGCATCTTCAAA
>JAEEGG010022924.1_pt1 | contig 12248 bp, 10 predicted proteins | sample 9134161 | NCBI WGS metagenome assembly JAEEGG01 (sample SAMN16246543, study PRJNA631951) | gut metagenome | biome: gut microbiome; feature: rumen; material: CR-attached | host: Bos | place: Iran: Karaj | collected 2018-10
ACGAAGAAGCACAGGAGCTTGCAATGTTCGGCTCTCAGGTTCTTCATCCACGTTCTATGCTTCCTGTAAGAAAGACTGGTACTCCGGTCCGCGTAAAAAATTCTTACAATATTCAGAGCCCTGGAACTTTAATCGTAGAAAATCACAAGGGAGAAATTCCTCCAGTATGTGCAATCACAACTGTAAAACACATCACCTTAATCGATATTCTTTCTTCAAGAATGCTTGGTGCTGCAGGATTTTTAGCTCACGTATTTAATAACTTTTTAAAATGGAATATCTCCATCGATGTAATTGCTACCTCGGAAGTTTCTGTTTCTCTTACTGTAAATACAAAATCAGATTTAACAGGACTGATTAAGGATCTTGAACAGGCTAGTCAGGTAACTGTAAAGAAAGATAAAGCCATTGTTACAATCATCTGCGATGCTGCTCATTCATCATCTATTCTTGCAGACGGATTTGCTTCTCTTGCAAAAGAAGGAATCAATGTTCAGATGATTTCGCAGGGAGCAAGCAAGGTAAACATCAGTGTGATTGTTGATGATGATCAGGCAGATAAAACTGTTCAGATTCTTCATAAGGCATATTTTGGATAATCACAACTCGGATAATTTATAAAAATCGCACATCATTTTTGTGCAGAAAAAGGAGGCTTTTATGAAAATTGCTTTAGTTGGTTATGGAAAGATGGGTCACATGGTAGAGCAGTGTGCTAAACGTGCAGGCCACGAAGTTGTTGTTACTATAGATACTGTAAGCGAAGATGCAATGGTAAAAATTACTTCGGGCGATACAGAAGCTTTAACACGTGCCGTAAAATCAAGCGGGGCAGAAGGAATCATCGAATTCTCTCATCCTTCTGTTGTAATCGAAAACATAAAAGCTCTTCTTCCTCTGGGGCTTCCACTCATTGTTGGAACTACAGGCTGGAACGACAAGCATAAGGAAATTGCTGATTACGCAGCAAAAGTTGGCGGAACCATTATGACTGCCGGAAACTTTTCTATTGGCGTAAACATGTTCTATAAAATCGTAGAAGAAGCTGCGAAAATCATGGCAGAATTTAAAGACTACGATGTTGCAACCTGGGAACTTCATCACAATCAGAAGGCAGATAGCCCTAGCGGAACAGCCCTTGAAATTGCAAAACGCGTTCAGGCAGGCTACAAAAATAAAACAGAAATCGTTACGGATGCATTCCACGAACGACCATCAGCTAATCAGCTTCATGTAAGTTCTACACGCTGTGGTAATGTGCCTGGAACTCACAAGGTTTTCTTTGACGGAACTGCAGATACAATCGAACTTACACACACTGCAAGAAGCCGCGAAGGTTTTGCCGTTGGTGCCGTAGACTGTCTTTCCCGACTATCTTCTGCATTAAAGACAGGAAAGCTTGCACCGGGTAATCTTTATGCATGGGACGATTTGTATTAATTATTTAATCATCAACAGACCAGAGCTTGTAATGCAGAACTGTGCGAGTGCTATTAAGGCAATTCTTAGTGTGTGTTCAAGCTTTCTGTTCATTTCTACAGGCTTTGTTGTCTGAATCGTAAAGAAAATAAAATCGGCTATTAAAAGAATTGTTCCCGCGAGTAAAACGATTGTCGAAAGGTCGTGAAGGTTTATATAGCTGATTACTGCGCTGTAGTTTAAATATCCTATGAGTATAAAAGGTATGATTGCGGTGAGCGAGATTTTGTAATTATCTTTTCCAATCATGATGCTTAAAAAACCGTAGAGCAGGGCAAAAATTAAAATTACGATGAGTGTCCATAATCCGTTTGTGTGATATATATAGAAGGTTGTTTTATAAAGCTGAATCCACGAAATCAGGTTTAATACATAAAGCGCCTGCGAAACGTACTTCATAATCCTGTGGATATTAAACCAGATAAAAAATTCCCTTAAAGAGATGAATATTACGGCAAAGCAGCTTATAAAAATAATGTGATTTGAGTCAGGCTCGTAGTTATTTAAAAGCCTGATGATGAGCGAGCACGAAGCGGGAATAAAAAATAAGGCGCTTATTCCGTCCAGATATTTTACTTTTTTGATGTTTGCAATTATATACAAAAGTATTGAAACAATGAGTAAACCCAATAAAATCCAGTCGATTAAAATCATTTTAAAGCACCTTTTTCGTATTTTTTCTTAATTTATGGATAATATTAGCATATTTTTTAAAAAAAAGGTAAAAATTTGGAAAAAAAATAATATTATTATTGACAATATATTATATATTATATAATATATAAATATAAACAATATTATAAACAAGGAGTGGTGCTGATGGTTTTTACGACAGGCTCTGCTTTACTTGATGCCATTGTTCTTGCGGTAGTCGCGAACGAAGGAACGTATGGTTATAAGATTACGCAGGATGTCCGTACGGTTATGGATGTTTCCGAAAGTACGCTTTATCCGGTCTTGCGCAGGCTGCAGAAAGACGGTTATCTGGAAACATACGACATGGAGTTTCAGGGCAGAAACAGAAGGTATTATAAAATAACTTCTAATGGTATGATTCTTCTGGATAAATACCGCTCTGAATGGATTACTTATAAAAAGGGAGTTGATTCAATTCTTTTAGGAGATGAAAAATGACAAGATTACAGTACTTAAAAGCAATTAAAAATAACATTCAGTCTTTAACGATTGATGAACAGAATGAAGCCCTTCAGTATTATTCAGATTATTTTGAAGATGCCGGAGACGATAAAAAGGTAATGGAAGAACTTGGTAGTCCTGAAGAAGTTGCAAAGCAGATTATCGACAAATTTGCAAACGTTCCGGTTGCTTCTAAAAAAGAAGAAAAGCAGGAAGAGGAAAGTGCAGGTTCTTACAGCGAGTCTGATTCAATATTCTTCAGCTTTGATCCAAAAAAAGTAAAGAACATTGATTTTGGATTCGGTATTTCAGAAGTTGTAATGATTCCTGGAAGCAAGGTAACTGTTGAATGTCGTGGTTTTAATGCAGAAAACTTTGAATGCCGTATTGATGATAACGGAACCTTGTACTGCAGAAACGTAAGAAAATTAAACCTCTTTAATTTCTGGGAACACGGTAAAAGACAGAGAATTGTTCCACGCGTGCTCATTACAGTGCCTGACGGTTTTTCTGTAGGCTACCTCAAGCTTTCTATGGGAGCCGGTAACTTTACAACAAAGAACATCCATATGTCATGCGAAAGAGGAAGACTCGAAGTTTCTGCCGGAAATCTTTCTATAGATAGAATGGCAGGAAGAGATATGTTCCTCCGCTGCGGAATGGGTAACCTTACTTTTGCAGGAACTTTGGAAGGAAAGACAAACATCGACTGTGCTATGGGAAACATCAAGCTTAATCTTACACAGGATCCGGAGCTTTGTTCTTACGATGCTAAGGTAGGTCTTGGAACATTCAAATTCAACGACATGGAAAAAACCGGTGCCGGTGGATTTTCAAACTCAAGTGCAAAACCAAATCACTTTTCTGTAAATACAGGAATGGGTGTAGTACATATTAAAACTAACTAAAAGGAAGGGAAAGAAAATGAGAAAATTACAGAGATCAAACAATAGAGTAATTGCCGGAGTTTGCGGTGGTATTGCAAACTATTTCAAAGTAGATCCTACAATCATTCGTCTTGCATGGATTATCGGAACTTTCATCTGGGGTGTTGGTGTTTTAGCTTACATTATTGCTGTTCTTGTTATGCCTCCTGCTGATATAACCGACGAAGATATTTCAAATCTTAAGAGTGCAAACATGAACGGGGACGAAAAGAAATCTTCTTCAAGGGGCTCTGGTTTCAAGGGAGAAAGCGGCCGTTCGGAAGAAGAATTCAACAGCTATTTTAATAAAGAGTAAACTTAATTTAGGTTAATATATACTTAATTTAAGTAATAAAATTAACTAAATTTTACACTAAAAGCACAGAATATTAAGTAAAAAAATAAAAAAACTTGATATTTTGTGCTTTTTTTATGGTAATTTCTTTAACCTATGATACAATAGTAATACTATGGTACAATTAAAAATAAGCAAAAAAACGCGAAATGTTTTAATTGCTCTGGCGGCGATTATACTACTTTTCGTGATCACGAGTCTTATTCCGGAAAAAGACTTTAGTGAAAAGTATGAAGGCGTTGATTTGTCTGTATCTGCAGTGCAGGGGGAAACCAGAAACTATTCACAGTATCTGGCTATTCATTCCGATTCTGCAAAGGTAACATCAAATGTAAAGGTTGATGTCCTAAGGTACGATACGTCAAAATCAACTGGTGTAAGTCTTTATAAGAGCTATTATGGTAAGGATGCTGTTTTTACAGATGATGATTCTTCCATAACCTGGAATGTAGAAGTTCCTGCAGCAGGCTTTTATAATCTTGAATTTGAATATATTGCTACTCCATCAAGAAACGTAAACCTTGAACGCAGTATCTTAATCAACGGAGAAAGTCCTTTTAATGATGCGGAAAGTGTATTCTTCTCCAGATTATGGCAGGATGGCGGTCCTATTAAAACCGATAACAGGGGAAACTCTATACGCCCGGTTCAGAAGGAAACTTTTGCCTATCAGACTGCAAGGGTAAAAAGTCATCTTGGTTACGAAGTAGATCCATATCTTTTTTATTTTAACAAAGGAAACAATACAATAACCGTAAAGGCTCTGAATGAACCTATGGTTATAAGCAGAGTTACTCTTGCTGTTCCCGAAGTTTATAAAACTTACAAAGAATATCTTGCAGGTTTTTCTTCTAAACCCGAAGACGAAACTAAGGATGAATATATAAAAGTGCAGGGTGAAGATTCTGTAGTAAGATCTGATCCTTCTTTGTTTGCACGCTATGATCACACATCTGCAACAACTCAGCCTTACAGCTTAAAAACTCAGGTGTTGAATTACGTAGGTTCCGATGCATGGAAAGATGCGGGACAGTGGATTGAATGGAATGTAGAAGTTCCTTCAGACGGATGGTATACACTTACCATTAAAGGAAGACAGTTATTCCAGCGCGGTTATGTTTCTTGCCGCTCTGTTTATATAGACGGAAAGATTCCTGTAGATTCATTAAAGGTTGTAAGATTCCCTTACAGTACAGACTGGGTTTTGAATACAGTTTCGGACGAAGAAGGAAATCCTTTGAATTTCTATTTTACACAGGGAAGCCATACTATCCGTATAGAAGCAACCCTTGGCGAAATGGGAAACATAATCAGGGATTTACAGGACTGCATCTTTAGATTAAACAAAATCTACAGAACTATCCTTGTGCTCACAGGTACTGTTCCTGATCCAAACCGCGATTACGAAATTGACCGCGTATATCCAAACGAAGTAAACGGAATGCTCATGGAAAGTAAGCGCCTGTATGCCATAGTAGACCGCTTTGTAGAAATGACTGGTCAGAAGTCTAATCTTATTTCTCCGGCAGAAGCTCTTGCTATTCAGCTTGAACAGTTCTACGAAAGACCAGAAAAAATAACAAAGGCATTCCAGAACTTTAAAGATAACATTACATCTTTGGGTACTTCGCTTTTGACCATGCAGGAAACAAAACTAGACATAGATTACATCGCTTTACAAAGTTCAAATCAAAAGCTCAAAAAAGATAGTTCAAACTTCTTTAAAAATGCAAGGCACGAAATTGCTTCGTTCTTTACTTCATTCTTTGTAGATACAACAAACTTTGGTAATGTTTACGACAAGGATGCTGAGCATACAATTCAGGTTTGGATAATTGCCGGTCGTGATCAGAGTGAACTTCTTAAGACAATCGTAGACGACAGCTTTACTCCTGAATACGGTGTTAATGTAAACTTAAAGCTTATTGCTGCAGAATCTCTTCTTAATGCAATCATGGCAGGAAACGGTCCAGATGTTGTTGTTACTCTTTATAACAGTGCACCGGTTGATTATGCTCTTCGTAACGGTAACATCAACTTAAAACGCTTCCCTGACTGCGATGAAGTATTAAAATGCTTTAAACCAAGTTCATACGAAGCATACCGTTACGACGGCGGACTTTATGCCCTTCCCGAAAAAGCAAACTTTAACCTTCTTTTCTATCGTAAAGATATTCTTGAACAGCTTGAGCTCGAAGTACCAAAAACCTGGGAAGATTTAATCAACATGCTTCCAACCCTCCAGGGAAACAATCTTAATGTTGGTATTCCTTATCCGAACATTGTGCTTCCTGATATGACTACCTTCTATTCTATGATTTATCAGCAGGGGGGAGCAATTTATAACGAAAAGGGTTCTAAATCTATTATAGACAGCGAACCTGGAATTAAGGCATTCAAGCTTTATACAAGTTTCTTTAATGATTACGGTCTTCCAACAATTTATGACTTTTTAAGCCGATTCCGTACCGGAGAAATGCCTATTGGTATTGCGCCTTATTCAACATATAACACACTTGCTGTTTCGGCTCCGGAAATCCGCGGGCTCTGGGACATTTCTTATATGCTTGGAACAAAACAGGCAGACGGCTCAATCAACAGACTTTCCATGACAACTACAGAGTGTACTATGATGGTAAAAAAAGGAAAGGACCTTGATGATTATAATCTTCCAAATGCTAAAGAACTTATTGCAATGGCAATGAACGGAGAACCTCTCCCGGAAGCTGCCCCTACAGGAATAGATGCTTATGACTGGAAGGAAGTTCGAAAGAACGAAGTAAGAATTCAGGATGCATGGAAGTTTATGAAGTGGTGGCTTTCTACAGATATTCAGGTTCGTTTTGGACGTGAACAGGAAGCTATTATTGGTGCATCTGGACGTTATACAACTGCTAACGTAGAAGCCCTTAAACAGCTTCCATGGCGTACTGCAGAACTCAGGATTCTTTCTACAACCTTTGATGAAACAATCGGTATTCCGGAAGTTCCGGGAAGTTATTATACTCCTCGTCACGTTGTAAATGCTGTTCGTAAAATCGTAAATGAACAGGAAGATACACGCGAAACTCTTATTGATTATACACGTAAGATTAACGAAGAGCTTATTCGTAAACGACAGGAATTTAATCTGCCGCTTGATGAGTAGAGGAGACTATTATGAGTGATTTATGGAAAAAATATTTTAATAAAAAGATTCTCTATCTTTCGGACACAATGCGAAGGGCTCGTAATTTAAGATTCTGCTATCTTTTCCTTTTGCCTTTTGCAGTTCTTTTTATAACATTTAACGTTCTTCCGGTTGTTACTTCTATCTGCTATAGTTTTACAAATTTTAACATTCTGGAAAAACCGGATTTTATTGGAGTCAGAAACTACATCAACCTGTTCTTACAGGATGAAGTATTTCAGATTGCGGTAAAGAATACATTTTTAATTGCCCTGGTTATTGGACCTGTGGGCTATATCTTATCTTTCCTTCTGGCATGGCTTATCAACGAGCTTCCAAAATGGATAAGAACAATTGTTGTATTCATCTTCTATGCGCCTTCGATTGCAGGTAGTTCTTATTTAATCTTTAAGACTATCTTTAGTGATGACCGCTACGGTTGGGCAAACGCATGGCTCATAAAGCTTGGAATTACAACTCAGCCTATTTTCTTCCTTACAGATCCACACAATGTTCTTAAGGTAATCATCCCTGTATGTTTATGGACATCTATGGGGGCTGGATTCCTTTCGTTTGTTGCAGGTCTTAAGGGAATTGATCAGTCTCAGTACGAGGCCGGATACATCGACGGAATCAGAAACAGATGGCAGGAACTTTGGTTCATCACATTGCCGAACATGAAGCCTATGCTTTTATTCGGAGCTGTTATGTCAATCACTTCTGCATTCTCTGTATGCGATATTCCTCGAAACCTCGCAGGATATCCTTCTACCGACTATTGTGCAAGAACTATAGTTACGCATCTTTTTGACTACGCGTTTACAAGGTTCGAGATGGGTTATGCTTCGGCCATCGCAACGGTTTTGTTCCTTACGATGATTATCTGTAATAAGATTATTCAGTCATTCCTGAATAGAGTTGGACACTAAGGGGAGGCGCTGAATATGAGTAAGAAATTAAAATCAGGTGAAGTAAAACTTCATCACTATAAATTCAGAAGAAAGCCTAACCGCTCCGTTGGTGGAGACGTAGGTATTTATATTGTACTCGCAATTGCTTCTATAATAATGTTCTTCCCGATTGTGTTTACCATTGCAAGTGCATTAAAACCTCTGGATGAAGCATTAAAGAATCCGCCGGATGTATTCCCAAGAAACCCGACAACTGATAACTTTATAGACTTATTTGTCTTTATGAGTCAGAGTTACATTCCGTTCTCCCGCTACTTATGGAATACGCTTTTTGTAACTCTTGCCGGAACCCTTGGCCATGTTGTTTTTGCTTCTATGGCTGCGTACGTTCTTGCAAAGTATGATTTCCCTGGCGGAAGACTCTTCTTTAAAGTTGCAGTTGTTGCACTTATGTTCTCGGGTTATGTTACAGGCGTTCCAAACTACATCATCATGTGTAAGCTTGGATTTGTCGACACATACTGGGCTTTGATTCTTCCAGCCATAGGTGCACCGATCGGTATCTTCCTTATGAAGCAGTTTATGGAAAGCTTTCCTATGTCGGTCATAGAGGCGGCAAAGATAGACGGTGCAAAAGAAATCACTATTTTCTGGAAGCTTGTAATGCCTAACGTAAAGCCAGCTTGGCTTACAATTTCAATCTTCTCTATCACTGCTTTGTGGAATAATGCTCAGACAACATATATTTATACAGAAAGTAAAAAGATGATGGTTTACGCTTTAAGCCAGATTCAGGCCGGTGGTATTGCTCGTACTGGTCAGGCTCAGGCTGTAATCATTTTCACAATGTCTGTACCAATCATCTTCTTTATTTTCTCTCAGAATCAGATTTTGGATACAATGTCATCATCTGGATTAAAGGACTAACGATATGAATAGACGAAAAATTATACTTACAATTACAAGTCTTTTCACATTATGTGCAGGACTTTTTGCAAAAGGTGATACATATATTTACGATATCTGGGGAGAAATTGAAAAGTCTCCTGACGTTTATCGTGTATCAAACATTTTGTATGCAAATGATTTGGATCTGGATGTTGGTTTAAGAAATCCTTCTAGTTTGTTCTGTCTGGACAATCATGTTTTTGTTTGTGATACAGAAAACAACCGAATTATTGAATTAGAGTATACAAAAGAAAAAACAATGGAATTTGTTCGTGTTATTGATCATATCAATACAGATGACGAATCTATTATTTCTACTTTTGCATCTCCAATGGATGTTTTTATCAATAAATCAACTATGGATTTTTATGTAGCAGATACAAACAATGGTCGTGTAGTTCAGTTTGATAATGAATTAAACTTTATCCGCGAATTCCGCGAACCAGATGATCCTACATATGAAAAAGGAAAGATTTTCTATCCACAGAAGGTTGTTGCAGATTCTAAAGGCCGTGCTTATGTTCTTGCAAAGAACGTAAACAAAGGTTTTATAAAATATGAAGAAGATGCAACATTTACAGGTTTCTTTGGTGCTAGTGAAGTTACATATAACTGGGCAGACTTAATGTGGAAGAGACTTGCTACTCGTGCACAGCGTGAGCAGATGGAGTCTTTTGTTCCTACTGAGTACTCAAATGCATACATGGATCATGAAGGTTTTATCTTTGCTGTAAGAAAGAACTTTGATGTATGGGATTTGAAATCTGACCAGGCAAAACCTATTAGAAGATTGAATGCTCTTGGAAACGACATTCTTATTAAGAATGGTACAGATCTTCCAATTGGTGATCTTCAGTGGGGTAATGGTGCTGCTGGTATTAAGGATCCATCACACTTTACAGATATTACAGTTCTTGAAGATGATGTTTACATTGTAATTGATGAATCTCGTGGTCGTATCTTTGGGTATAACAATCAGGGATTCCTGCTCTTTGCTTTTGGTAACAAAGGTAATATTGACGGTTACTTCCGTGCTCCTGCATCAATTGAACACATTGGTAAAGACCTGTTTGTACTCGACTCTCAGAATGCTTCTATTACAGTATTCTCTCCTACTGAGTATGGTAACCTGATTTATCAGGCAACAGAGCAGTATGCAAGAGGTGATTATGACGGTTCTGCAGCTACTTGGGAACAGGTACTTGCAATAAACGGTAACTACGACTTGGCTTACATCGGATTGGGAAAATCTTATCTCCGTCAGGATAGATACAAAGAGGCTATGGAAGCCTTTAAGCTTAAACGCGAGAAGAAGTATTATTCAAAAGCCTTTATGTATTATAGAAAAGAATGGATTGAAAGAAATATTGGCAAGTGTCTGATTGTTCTGCTTGTTATCATCTTTGTTCCATTTATCATTAAGCGTGTAAGAGCGTTTAAACGGGAGTTGATGTCATTATGAGTTATATAACAAATAAATTAGCAAAACTTAAGCAAAAAGAAACTTACAAAAGATTCTTTAGTACACTGCGTTATTCTCTTTATGTCATCTTCCATCCGGCTGATGGTTACTGGGATTTGATTCATGCATAGAGAGGTTCTTACGCAGCTGCAAATTTCCTGGTAATAATGACATTGTTCATTCATATCTGGAAACTTCATTTTACAAGTTTCATGTTCAATGATAAGAACTGGGAAAAAGTAAATGTTATTATGGAAATTGCAAGTATTATTGTTCCTCTTGCAATCTTCTGTATCTGTAACTGGGCTTGTACAACCTTGTTCGATGGAAAAGGTCATCTTGGTGATGTTTATATGGGAAGTGCTTATGCTCTTACTCCATATATTATTATTCAGTTGCCTTTAATTATCCTTAGCAATTTCGTTACTGTAGAAGAGGGTACTTTCTATACCGTATTCAATGATATTTCATTGTTATGGTGTGTAATGCTGCTCTTTATGGCGATGATGATGATTCATCAGTATTCGTTTGCTAAGACCCTGTTGTTTACAATTATTACTGTATTCGGAATGTTGGTATTTATTTTCATTTTACTTCTGTTCTTCAGTATGATTTCTCAGGGTGTTGCATATTTTGTTTCTCTCGCAAGAGAAATTATGTTCAGATTGAATTGACGGGAGGATCTTTAGATGGCAAATAAAGTAAAGAAATCAAAGTATCCGGAAGGATACATCGGCCGTCCAAAGCCGATGAAAACAAAAACTTTTGAATTTCACAAACCAACATTAAAGAATTATATTGGTTTAGGAATTCTTCTTATAATTGCAGGTTTTATTACATATATAATGATTCGCCTCGTAAATGTAGAAAAGCAGCATGAGCTCGATTTTGAATACTACAGTTATGATGCAGATAAACAGCCAGAAAGTTATGTTCTTGAAAATAACTACTTAAAGCTGGAAATGGATCCTGCTACAACTCAGTTTACAATTCTTCAGAAGAATACAGGTCATGTTTGGTATTCAAATCCACAGGACGTAGATTCTGATCCAATTGCACTGGGTAAAGAAAAGAATAACATGAAGTCTCCGTTCCTTATCAAGTATTCTACTATCAACGGTTCGGATGATATTTATGATGTTTACTCAAACTCTATTAAGAGAAACTTCTATGATGTAAAGAAAAACGGAAATGAGATTCGTGTTGATTATACAATTGGTCAGATGGATCGTGAGTACATTTTCCCTCTTGCAATTTATGAAGAAGAACTTAATGAGTATAAAGCTAAGCTTTCTAGCAGCGAAAAGAGAGCTATGGATCGTGCATATCATGAATATGATATTAACAAGATGAAGCCAACAGATGATGTTGAAGGTCTTCTTGCTAAGTATCCAAAGCTTAAAGAAGAAAAGCTCTATCTTGTTTTTGAAAATATTCAGACATATTTGAAAGAGCAGATGGAAACTATTTTTGAAGGTCTTGGCTACACATATGATGATTATCTTCGTCATAAAGAAATGTATAAGGAAAACAATGTAAAGGAAGTTCCAGCTTTCAACCTTTCTGTAATCTATAAATTGGATGGAAAGAATTTTACAGTAGATGTTCCTTTCTCTGAGATTTCTTATAAATCAAAGTATCCGATTGTACAGGTTTCTGTTCTTCCATATTTTGCTGCCGCTGGCACAGAAGATCAGGGCTTTATGTTTGTTCCAGAGGGAAGTGGTGCAATCATCAACTTTAATAATGGAAAAACAAAACAGAATGGTTACTATGCCGATGTTTATGGTTGGGACTATGCTTCAGACCGTAAGGCTTTGATTACAGAAACTCGTAATGCTTTCCCTGTATTTGGTGTTTC
>JAEEGG010022925.1_pt1 | contig 12247 bp, 10 predicted proteins | sample 9134161 | NCBI WGS metagenome assembly JAEEGG01 (sample SAMN16246543, study PRJNA631951) | gut metagenome | biome: gut microbiome; feature: rumen; material: CR-attached | host: Bos | place: Iran: Karaj | collected 2018-10
CACCCTGCTTTTGTGGTATCTGATTTGGATTTGCTTTTAGGCTTGCTATTGACACGAAGCCTTCAAATCCGTTCTGTCTGAGAATCGAAGAGTCCATTTGAATGCTTATCTTACCAATTTGGAGGCAGCACAACATTCTCCACCTCATGTGCATCTTCAAATAGTGGAGAGATTTCATCATCAGTAAATCCGGCTATGCCACAGCCAATCCGAGTCACGAGGAATGTCAATTCGGGATGTTGCTTGGCAAACCAGATGAATTCATCCACATACGGACGGATAGTCTCTACACCGCCCTGCATGGTAGGGATGGCATAGCTTTGGCCTTGCAGTCCTACGCCCTTTCCCATGATGGCTCCGAACTTGCGGTAGGCGATATAGGCAGCACCGCCTCCATGCATACCTCTCAAATTGCTGCCGAATACAAAGATCTCGTTCGGCTCCAACGATGTAATAAACTCTGGTGTTGTTCTTTTCTGTTCCATAACCTCTTCTTTTATGAAATCCATATCCTCGCACGACCTTGGTGCATACATGTCTGCCAAAGAGCCTGGCATTGTGGGTGCAGGCATCGAAGCCTCTCCCATCGTAGCCTCGCGACTGAGAATTGCCCGCTCGTCCATCACTTCCACCATATCCAAGTCCATATCGAAGTTCTTCTTGAAATATGGTATGATGATTTCTTCCTTCAGTTTCTTGTATTTCTGCGAGATGGCTGATGGAGTCATCCCCATTTGAGCTGCAATCTCTTTTCCCTTGAAGCCACGTAACAGCAGCATGTCGATAAGTAGTCTCTCCTGTCTGTCAAGTGGCGCATGGTCACAGACATCTTCCACCATCCGATTGAACTGCAGCCGCAAGTCGCTCGTCACGTCAAACGACCGCAAATAATCCTCAAACGTGATGCTGCCATACTCTTTCTTGTACCATTTCAGTGCATCGAGCACCACATAGCGGAACCCGTTGATGAGCCAGGTCTTCAGACTGACATTCGGCGAGTGATCCTCCAGTGGCTTCCAGTCATGCTCCATCAGGTAGATGGCATACTGATGAGCCAGCGACATAAAATCCAGGTTCTCCTTCTCACTCAACTGATACCGTTGGTCAAAGACATAATAGCCTGCCTGACAATATCCGTAGAAATACTCTCGGATAATGTTGGCATCCCCCTTACGGAATCCACTAATAATAGCCTGTTCTGACAGTTGATGATGATACATAAATAGATATTTTGGGCGAAATTACAAAAAAAATCTCATTTCAACTTAATTTTTTCCGAAAATCATCTTCAAAGAGATAAAAGACGTCTTAAACAGAGTATTCACTATTTAAAAATGTACAATTATGAAAACGATTATGCAAGACCCACTTCCAACTAAACGCATTCACAACCTGATTATTGTCGATGAAAGCGGTTCGATGTCCGTCATCCGCAAGCAGGCATTCACAGGCATGAACGAAACCCTGCAGACTGTCCGTCAGATGCAGAAGAAATATCCCGACCAAGTGCAGTTAGTTACCCTGCTTACCTTCGATAGTGGGCACATCACATGGCACTATGACAATGCATCGGCACTAAAGACCAAAGACCTCAGCTGGAAAGCTTATAACCCTGGTGGCGGAACGCCTCTCTATGATGCCATTGGCAAAGGTATATCAAAAGTCAATGCCCAAATTGAGGACGGCGATCATGTATTGGTGACCATCATCACCGATGGCGAAGAGAACAGTAGCGAAGAGTGGACGCTGAAAATGGTTCGCACGATGATTGAGAAGCTGAAGAAGCAGAACTGGACTTTTACGCTCATCGGCACCGACAATCTTGATGTCGAGACGATGGCCCAATCCTTTGCTATCGATGAGCATATGGAGTTCCAACAGGATGAGGAAGGCACCAAGGCCATGTTTGCACGTGCACGTCGCAGTCGCGAACGCTACAACTGCTGCGTCGCCGAGGATGCCGCCATGCCAACAGGTTCGTTCTTCAGTGAAAAAGAAAGCTAGAAAGAAGGAGCGACTAACCATCACGGTTGGTTGGTCGCTCCTATATAACTGCTTATTTATATTCATCAATTGTTGACTTTATTATACTTGAAACTTTAGGATGTGCACATAAGTAATCATATAGATGTTTTTCCAAGAAATCACCAATATAGGTGTCGATAGATACACCATTCTCTTCCATTATGTTTGATGATAGTTTTACTTTTGTCGATGAATCAAAGATGGGATCGTCAACTCTAATTGCAATTGCGGCCACCAAACCATAAAGTATTGCGTCGTTCTTCTTTCTGCCATAGACTCTCTTCATGGTTTTGATAAAGTGCTTTTCAAAAGCCTCTTGATGAGTGCCACCTAAAGGTGTATAATGTTTATTCACATATGAATAGATTGTTCTTCCACTCCGATAGGTATGCGTAAAAGCAATCTCTATGTCATATCCAATGAAATGTATAATGGGGTATATTGCTTCAGACTTAACATCGTCGTGTAACATATCCGCAAGTCCGTTAAAAGACAGCATTTGAAGGCCATTATATTTTATGGACAATCCTGTGTTCAGGTATGAATAGTTTCGAAGCATATCAATCAGAATATCTTCATGGAATCGATAGTCCTTGAAAAGCGCAATATTCGGTTCAAAAGATACATATAAACCATTGCTCTCATCTGTAGACTTTGTTATGTCCTCCTTTAATAATCCGTATTCATAAATAACAGTTCTAACTTTGCCGTCATGATAGCTTCTTACTTCAAGATACGAACTAAGTCCATTAACAATTCTAAGACCCAGACCATGTAGGCCAATAGATTTTTTACCTATCGGATAGAATGCATTTGATTCTACTACATCTAAACATTGAGTCAGGTTATCTAATGCTATACCATTACCATTATCGCGTATGGTAATGCGATGTTCATTCATCAAATCCACTTCAATTTGACTATTGGATTTGTTTTCGAGTTCATCAACAGCATTATTAACCACTTCTTTCAACATAACATAGAGGCCATCATCTGGCAAAGCCCCATCACCTAACCGGCCAATATACATGGTGGGCCTTATATGGATATGTTCCAATAATGATAACTTGAGATAATTCTTGTTATTGGTATTTTCCATATCTATCCTATTTTATCACAATCAAAGTAAGAACGAGTCATATTCTGTGGTGCAATCTCAATTCCATACTTATTTAGGAAGAGCTGAACCAGTAATGACCGTTGACTGCTAACACCGATAGGTGGAACGGGCGATACCGTGCTCGTTTCAATGAACATACCTTTTTCAAGGCGTTGACGTTTGTCTTTACATGCGGCATTGCCGCTGTTCTTTACTACAATTCTCCAAAGTGCCATAATTGAATAATTAAATTATGTGATAAATGATTATGTTTTACTCGTAAAATACAGTTGTTACTCTCATGTCCTGCCCCAATTCATCATCTGTATAGATAAAGAACATGTTGGTACCTGAGCATCGTGAAACAATACATTCTATGATGCTCGCTTCCTCAACCCTGAAGGGATGAGCGGAAGACGTGCCTATACAGACAACGCAGTTTTTCAGTGGCGGCATGTGGTAAGCCTCGTATTTTTCAATCAATTCTTTCATCCAAGCAACACGATTTTGGCTGTCATAAGCCAAAGTTTTATGTTCGTATGACTGCATGTGGTCACATAGAAACAATGGCTTTAATTCTTCAGTTTGAGCCATTGGCGTTTTTAATATCGCCCTAACAACTTCACTGGCCACCCATATCCGATTATAGTATTCTTTTCGGATGAGATGGTGAGCATAGCTACGCATAGAACTCCTACGGATACCTGCTTTAGCAAAAGCCCTCCTGTGATAATTGAACTCCTTACATTTGCTTCGTATCGTGTTATGGAATGCTCGCACTTTCAAGTATTCTTTAATAGAAGGAACCTTACCACCAGCCGCTTCAACGGCACGAATAACTTTCATGGCACGTAGGCGTGTTATATCGTGGTCAAGCATATCCTCTGAATAATAGTCCAGGTTCTCGAACCTTTCATCTCTCTGCTCTTCTGTGAAGCCCCAAAACGATGTGTGCCACAGACAGCACATAGCAATCTCTGCCAATGATGCTTTAACATCTGGTTCTATTATCAGTTCCTTGGCAAGAGAATGTTCCCAAAAGTCCCCTTCCAAGGGATGAGCAGCCAAGTGTGGTTCCGGCCAACTCTCGTCAAGCTCACCATTACTCACCGTCGCAGTTGTCTCTTCTCCTAGTTCTGGTGTTAAATGGCGAAGGTAGTCATAGTGGATTTTATACAAAGCTAATGCATTCCAACCATGATACCGTTCTATGAATGGCACTATCTCGTCAAACGAGACCTTATGTAATAATTCGTAAAGTGTCATATTCTTAATGGTTTAATCAAAATAGTCACACTTACTCCAATCTAAATAATCGCCAAACTCATCTCTTTTATATGTGTGATAGTCTATCTCTGCATGCAGCTCGATATTAAAGTCTTTCACCCATAGTAAGTCAAAAATTGAAAAATCCAAATGTTCATACAGGTTATGAAAAGCATGTATCAGATGCATGTCCTTGGTCAATTCTCTATCCAATCCTTCATTCCAGTTGTCTGGTTCCTCCTGCAGATACAACATCTCATTCTCAGACTGTATGTGAATAGGATTACCCCAGGTCTCTATTTCGAAACTGCATGCACCATCATCATACAGGGGCATAAAGTCATCCATCGTTCCATTTAACATAGCCCACATCTTTTGGGCTCTGACGGTCTGAACAGGATGAATTTTGGAATATTCATATCCAAGAAAGCATTTACCCCTAACTACCATGTTATTTTTAACATCGTTATCTTTTACTGACTCAAAGAGCTTTATTGTTCTATTGCGCATATCAATAAGCTGTAGTTTCAGAGCTTCATTGAATTCATATAATAACTGCTTATAGTTTTCGTCCATGACAAAATATTCATTGAGGATATTCCTTCTTACCCCCAACAGCCTCTCTATAGCGACTCCTTCATAGTCCCTGAATAGCTTTCTTTTCTCAGTTTCGTATTGCAAGGTTAGAATCTCCGTTTCTATTTCTTGCACAGCCTTCGTGTTAAAAATCTCTTGTACTGTCATAATATGGATCATTAGGTGAGACAAAAACAATTACGGTTTTCTTATACTCAATAGCCTCTTTCTCTATCAAAATCAAATCTTTTGATAAATAATCATCTTCATCAAGCCATAGCTCTGACAAGTTGTCTATAAGATATAAGTTAGAAAAGCAGTTTGTGTACGAAAGAATCTTGAATTCATCAATGTCAACATAGTTGCGCCAAAAGGAACCATTCGGAATAAAATCGTTCAATTCTTCAGGATACCAGAAGAAACCATGATTATTGTATTCCATCATTTCCTGCTCCAGCCAATTTCTTTCATTTTCGGTTTTGGCATTTTCTAAGCATTTAGTTCTTATACTATCAATGATAGCATTCTGTATTTCCTTTTTGGGAATATCAGAATAAACCACAATAGGCAACCCTGATTCTACAGCAAAGTCATAAACATACTTTTTCAGTTCTGAAGCAGGATGTTCTGAACACACAAACCATAATCCTGGTTTGCTCAACTTTTCATATTTCTCTACCTTTACCATAATCAAACGAATTATGATGCAAAGAAAACAAAGATCTCCGCCAACTGGTGGCAGAGGTCTAAGAAATATTCATTGTCAATAAGATTTTTGTGAAATGTCTACTTACAACAATGGTATCAGTCTGAACTATACTTCTCGATGATTTGTTTGAACTCTTCTGCATAATTGGCTTTCAGGTAAGCCATTTGATAAGCCAGCCAAGTGTAGCAAACGGCATGAGACTTATTAAAAGCATAAATTCCTTTACGCTCCATCTCATTCCAGACCTTTTCAAGAGCATTCTTTTTATGTCCATTCTTCATTCCACCTTCTATGAATTTTGGTTTCAGAACAGAGAGTACATCTGTTTTTCTTCTTCCGAGGGCTTTTCTCAACAGGTCACTCTCACCTCTGCTAAAATCAGCAATCAAGCGAGAAAGCATCATCAACTGTTCCTGATAAACAATGATGCCATATGTATTCTGAAGGTACTTTTCCATGCAAGGAATGATGTACTTTATTCCTTTCTTTGATTTTTTGTTCTTGATGAGCGTTGATATATCTTCCATTGGCCCTGGTCGATACATACAATTCAAGATTACCAAATCCTCGAAGCAAGTGGGATGAAGTTCTCTTAAAAACTTCTGCATCCCCTGGTAATTGAATTGAAAAACATCATCGGTTTGACCAATCTGAAACAGCTTCATGGTTTTCTCATCATCAATTGGAATCACATCAATATTGAAATTCTCGTCTTTCCGTGTTTTAATAAGCCGACAAATATCTCTCATTTGGGATAATGTCTTCAGTCCGAGGAAATCAAACTTTATAAGACCAGACGATTCCACTCGCATTCCCTCATACTGGACACATCTCAATTTCTTTTCGTTGCCGTTGGAGTCCTCAATATAAAAAGTTGAAATGGGTACCCAGTTTGATATTGGCTCATTAGCAACAATAAATCCACAAGCATGAACATCTAGGCCATTGATTTTTCGCTCCAATACAGCAGCATTTTGAATGGCGTTATTCAAAGGAGCTCCTGCTTTTCGAATTACTTTTTGTAACTTTGGTTCATTCTTTATGACATCCTTAATCGGACACCAGAAATAACCATAGCGTGATGAAAGATATTCATTTATGGCCATTGTCTCAGGAGTATGCAGTTGACTAACTCGTGCTACAGCACTGAAAGCATTTGCTGCGGAGAATTTGCTAAATGAAACAATATGAGCACAACATTCCTTGCCATATTTCTGCTGAAGCCATTCAAGAACACGTTCCTTACCTTCATCATCGAAGTCTATGTCTATGTCAGGAAACATCGTGCCCTCTATACTCAGGAACCGTTCGAAAAGCAGATCATGTTTCAATGGGTCTATCTTTGTAATACCTAAGCAATAACACACAAGGCTACCAGCTGTAGAACCTCGTCCAGGACCAGCCCAAACGCCAAGCTCAGATTGAGCGGTATTGACTACATCTTGTAGGAAAAGGAAATAGCCTGAAGCCCCTCTTTTCTTTATAACTTCTAGTTCAAAATTAATCCTGTCAGTCACATCTTCAGAAAGCGATTCCCCGTATATCTGTTTTGCTTTGGTAAAAGAAAGGTATTCCAAATAGGCGTCTTCTTTGCTAATTTTTTCATCCCTAAAGCAATTAGGAATATCAATCGTTGGGATAATGGGAGCATGTCGTATGTCATAGAACTCAACCTTATCAAATATCTCCATTGTATTGGCTATAGCTTCAGGGACATCAGAGAACAATTCGCACATATATTTTCTGCTTGTCAACCAGCGGAACTGAAGTGTATCTGTTTTGGCGAATTCTTCCATATTATCTCTGGTAGCAACACATCGTTGGATGTTGTAAACAGCCAAATCTTCTGGAGCCACATAATGAACATCATTCGTGGCTACAACTTTTACGCCATATTCATTTGCTTTCTGAATCAGAACGGCATTAACCTTTTGCTGTTCCAACATCAGATCACTTGGCTTGTTGATCTTTAAGTCATAATCAGCGCAACGCTGTAATTCTAGATAATAATCCTCGCCAAAAGTCTTTTTGTACCATTTGATGGTTTCATCCAGTCCTACTATGTCTTCTTTGGAGATCTCTGTAAAGACCTCACTACCAGCACTACCAGATAGTACAATCAGCCCCTCATGATATTTCTCCAGATCCGCACGGTCTGTTCGAGGGTAACCATAGCAACCTTCAGTCCATGCGTTACTCACAATCTTAATGAGACTCCTATAGCCTTTCAGGTTCTTGGCAAGAACTGTCAGATGATAGCCATTAATGTCTTCGATGTTTTCTTTTTGTTCTTTGAAACCACGCCTAGCCACATATAATTCACACCCAAAGATAGGTTTGAAAGGTTTCTTGCCTTTCTCTTGTCTTTTTATGTTAACCTGACTGACATAGTCGTAAAACTCCATAATGCCAAACATATTGCCTGTATCAGTAATGGCAATACTGGTCATTCTGTCTTTTATGGCAGCATCCACCAATTCCCTGATGCTGGCGCACCCATCTTTTATTGAATAATGTGAGTGAACATTCAAATGTATAAATCTATAAGCTTTCATATTATATCGAATTTTCTTTTTTTTGCAAAAGAAATAAAAACCCCTGCCAACTGGAGGCAGAGGTCTAAGAAAAATTTTATTATTTACAAAAAAACTATGCTATTGGGTCTATGCAGAAGTCTTTACGCTTACAGGTTTTACAGAATTTACCCATCCATAATTCATCAAACTGGTTCATTGCTTGTTCAACAATTTCCGTGTCATCAGTAAGGATGCCAGCTTCAAAGTTTCTTTTATTATCCGTCTTCATACCGATACCGGCACCAGTAAGGTTTGCACTACCGATATATACTTCTTTTCCGTCAAAGACAATCATCTTGAAATGAACACGAGGACAGAGAACTCGCTCCAAGCGGTAATAGAGAATAGGATATTTGTCAAAGTCCTCCCGAAAGTTTGGGCCAGGCTCCTTTGCATGAATGAGTCTCACCTCCACATCACGGCAGATGAGTTGGGCAATGAGAGCCAGAAATGGTTTCTTCTCTTTACCCACCTCCACATACAGGTCTTTTATGTCAGCTGTACCTATCCAAAGTATGTGCTTCACGGACTGTACCCGTGAAAGCACATCCTTGTAATGCGTGGAGTTGGAGATGTAGGTGGGCATACTATTAATCTGTTTTTAATCAGAGGGAAAGAAATAAATCATTTACACTTCCTCTGAGGATAAAAAGTTTAGGAACAAGTCGTTAATCTCGCTATTGACTTCATCAATGGTTTTATTTACAGATATCATGGTGTCAAAGTACTCTTCTTTGTCTTTTTTGTCGTTTGCGACATAAGCGATACGATTTGCGGGTCTGCAGATTGCATATCCACAATGGGAATTTGCAACACTAAATGGTAAATCGACATCGATTTTGTTCCTCTGACAATCATCCCAAGCAGCGATTCCTGCTCCATCATAGTAACTTAACAGCAAATCATATTTTTCAGCCCATAACACTTTTGAAGTAAGCCATAATTTTAGATATGATATTGACTTGAAGTTGTCATCATTAATGCATGGAACATAGTTTTCTACAATCCCAGATTTTAAAACAGACTTTCTTACCTCATTTTTAATGCGTAATAACATTTCTTCTATATTGATTGCCCCTAAGACACGAACTAGTGCGGGATCTAACATATAGTGGAAATACGCAGGATGCTCTTCTCTCCATGAGAACCAAGCTCCATTCATGTTTTTGGTATAATCAATATGACCAGGGGCATAATAGCCTCTTAGAACACGGAAAAGGCGATAATAATTCGCAAGATTAGTTAATATTGGGTTGTTTTCTTTTCTAACATATTCTTCATCGCAGAAGCAATTTAGAAGAATATTATAGTTTGTATAGACCTTCTCTGCATCAGTCCAATTAACATTCTGGTCAAGAACTTTCCAGATAATAGATAAATCCCCCATAATGTCCTTATTGTCCTCCCATTCCCATAGCTTTTGTTCTTTTTCTACAGAATTGGTACATAATGCGACTTTATTTATCTCATCCTCATTAAACCACTGATTTAATCGAACATTAGCAATAGGCCTAATATGTTCGGAATTCAATATTGTATTATAGTATAATATGCTTTTGTCTGATTCTGAATTCTTGATAATTTGTAATAAGTATCTCCAATCGACAAAATAGTAGTTGTAAGCAGCTTGCCCTTCTTCACTTCTCATATGACGTTCTCTCTTCAAATCATACCAGTTACGTCTAATTCTTCTAGTGAAGGCATATAGCTGTTTTGATTCGGGGTACTTTTGGATAAATGCTAATAATGGGAGTACGATGTTATTGTCTTGCTCTCTTAACCATGAGAATGAACCAACCCCACTTTTCTTTGGCGATTGAATAAAAGATAGTTGCTCCCTAATTTTGTCATCATTATCCAGCGTTTCAATAAGATACTTCAAAGACAAAAAATATTCATGTACTTCATCAAGAATTATCGAATACTTATTTCGATCCAAATTCAAAAACTCCTTTTTGGGATCTATTGGATATGGTTTATCGTCTTTATAAGAAAACTCCTGCAATAGCCGTGACTGCCAAAACCAAACAAAGAACTGTTTCATCCCATCATCAGCGCATAGGTCTTTGCCTCTGTTCTGCCAAAACCAATCTTCACGTTCTTCCCATTGCTCATTATAAATATTGTTTTCTTTAATGCTTCCTAATAATATGGGCTTAATGTTTTCTGTTGATGACAATGGCTCACCAGTCGTATTTATTACTATGTATGTTTCTTCACCTCTTGCACGGTTTTCCATATCATAGTAAATCATTTTTAAGTTTTGAAGAAGGAAATGACCAAACGATTTATAATCAAGTTCCTTCTCGCTATTTAATAGTTTCTCTATCGTTTCCAAAGCTGCTAACATGCTTTGAACTGACGCATCGCGTTCATATTCATCAAAATACCAGTCAGATTCTTTTATGAATGACACTTTAGATAAAGAGTTTTCAATAAAGAAATGTAAAGAAAGGTCACTAAGGAAATAAAGCGTACTCTCTCTAATGGAATAAAGAAGATGTGGTTCATAATCATCTTGCATCTCAGTTGTAGATATTATGAAGTCACTGAATTCGCCGTCTGAATATCTATTTACCATGCCCAAGAGCAGAAACAACGTAGTTATACGCTGTTGACCATCACATATATTGTAACAATTCAATGGTTCTTCATATCCATAAACAAGCCCTAACATGAGATCTTTACTATTCGCCGACTTCTCTTTATATGAAGACAGTAAATAGTCCCCAACAAATCCCGATACAAGTTCTTTCTGGCTTTTTTCATGCTCAATGAATGCACTATCTCCCCAGCAATAATCACGTTGTAAGTCAGGTATAACTATTTTGTTGTCATGTGAGAACAATTCTCTTAGAGTGAATTCTTCACCGTTTCTTAACGTACTCATATATCATTAACTGATTTTATATGTTTTCTTGAAATCTTCGATAAAGTTCTCTTTCTGTTGTTGTATTTCAGATACGCCCCACGTTGACTTTGCAAATGCATACATAGAATGCAAAAGACTCCTACTTTTGAAACTAAGTCCTTCTTTTTCTGCGTCAGGGTTGAAATACAATTCTTTTTTCTCTTCAAATGATTTAGCCCCAAATTTGGAATTGTCTCTCCCGTACAAAAGGACTAAATTACCTATACAATGCTCACTCCCATCACTATTAAAGGATTGTCTGTCAAGCATCGTTCCTGGTTTTTCATCAATTAGCCTTTTCAATTCACGCTCTGATATAGTTGAACCATCCCCTCTTTTGTAAATTTGTTGACCATCTTCAAACAAGGGATTTTTATCTTTATCTAGAGCAATATGATAAACTCTGGATTTTGGATAGATGTGTTCCAAAGATTTATTTTTCCAGATTGAAAAATCAAATATTTGGCCTCGACCACCTTGAAGCTTGTTGTATTCCTCTACGTTTAGTCTAAGTAACTGCTTAAAAGCCAAATCGTCTGATTCTCCATACACTCGATTCTTGGATAAAGATTCAAGTACGTTTTCTGCTTTCGTTTCTTTTGTCTTTTCCTCTTCTTTTAAAGTTTCAGGATGGCAGAATTCTCGATGAGTAGCTCCAACCAATCTCCAGTTGGCATAATCCTTTAGAATTGTGATATTATGTTTGTTAGATATGAAGAAAAGTAAAATATCCATCATATCCTCCCTACCAGTGTTACATAGCAGCGACATCTTTAGGTAGTTATAAATTTGGGGGGTAGAATATAAATCCTCGAAGGATTTTTGCAAATCTCGCAAGTCCTTAAATATCTGTTTTGCTTGATATTCTGCTGTACTACTACCCAATAGTTGTTTGAATTCTTTATAGTCCAGTGTTTTTAATGACTTCTTTCTGAGTGCATAAAACTCCAAAAGCAGACCCATTGGTTTTGAAGTGTTGAAATAATCTTTAACGTCTTTTCTATTCCACCAATACAGCCATTTGTCCCATTCTCTTGCATATTTACTTCGTAATGAATTTCCTTCCCAAGATTGTGCCCGAATTT
>JAEEGG010022928.1_pt1 | contig 12245 bp, 7 predicted proteins | sample 9134161 | NCBI WGS metagenome assembly JAEEGG01 (sample SAMN16246543, study PRJNA631951) | gut metagenome | biome: gut microbiome; feature: rumen; material: CR-attached | host: Bos | place: Iran: Karaj | collected 2018-10
CTGACCAAACTTTGCCGGGGCTTCCATTCCTGTTCCAGTGCAGCACCAGAAACTGTCATATTTCGTGCCATACATCTTATAATGGCCGGGGCGCATGGATGTGAAATAGGCGCACATGCCCTGCCGGGGTTCGTAGTTGGCCAGGATATGGTTGAAGAGCACATTCTCGTAGTAGTCGATCATGGCGGAGGAGGGAGCATCACGGTAAAGGGCTTCCGTAAGCCGCATCATGTTGACCGAATTGCATGACTCCGGCCCTCCGTTATTGGCGATGCGCTGCTCAAATTCCTCGGTCGGGAAGAAGTGCTCGCCAGTGCTGTTGCCGCCATTCACCCAGGTGTGTTTCCTCGTGACCGTGTTCCAAAAGAACATAGCCGCCCTGCTCAGCTGCCGTTCACCTGTATAGGTGTAAAGCCGCTGAAATCCTGTGAACTTGGGAATTTGGGTGTTAGCATGCCATCCGTTCAGTATATCGCGACCCTCTGCAGCAGGCAGCAGCATATCCTCGTCGTTCAGCAGTTTTGCCCACTCCAGGAAACGCTTCTCGCCAGTGATGGAGTATACATCTGCGAAAGACTCATTGATGGAACCATGCTCACAAACCAGCAACTGCTGTATCTGGTAGTAGGTCAGGCGGTCGAGCACATTGTGTCCAAACCAGTCGGCCATCCGCACGAGAATATCCTTGGCAAGAGGGATGTTCAGTCGCAGATATGTCTGATAAAGGCCAAGCATAATCTTGTTCATGACATAGACCGGCTCCCATACACCGTTGATGGTGGCATTGTATGTCTCAATCTTTCCGTCCACCACTTCCTCAAAGAGGTGGCGCCCGTTGATGGTAGCCAGCAGGTAGCCGTCTGCACCTGCCTGCTGACAGGCATCCATCTCCCGAAGTGTGTGGTCAAGGCTGTCGCGTATCTGCTCATCGCCTGTGGCAGAATACATCATAGCCATCGACGAAAGATAGAATCCGAGGACATGACCAGGCAGCGGCCCTCCACCCCATACGTCCTCTGATTCCCAAAATGGATAGGGTGACGCCTTGGGCGTGAGTCCTGCTTCACGCCGGAACCATGAGAGCAGGCGGTCTGGCTGTAATGTAAGGAGATATTGGTGGTCGAGTTCCTGAATATCCTTGAACTGGCTGTTGCCTAATCGGACATCGGAAAGGTCGAACAGCTCACGGTGATTTGGTTTTTCCGGAGAAACCTTTATCAGGTTATGGGCAGAGCTTATGGTGCTGGTCATCAGCATCATGCAAATCAGGAATTGATTCATGTTTATTGCTTTCTCTTCTCTCTTGTGATGATATTCTCTTCTGCGAGGAACTGCTGCCAGAAGTCGTTGGTGTTGCCGTAGCTGAAGGGGGTGTCGCCGCACCACGGAGCGACGAAGAGCCAGAGGGCACCGTCGCGCTGCATGTTCTGCCAACTGGGCACGCTGTTTGTCTCAGGCAGGGCGGTCATCTTGCTGGGAAAGGCTTGACGCAGCTTGCGGAAGTCGGCCACCTGCGACTGGTGGTTGTTGTTGTTCTGCGGATAGCCGTCGCGGGCGACGATGTCAACATACTCATCGCCGGGATACCACTGCTTGTCGTTTGTTTCCGATGTCCAAACCCACAGCAGGTTGTGTATGCCAGCCTCGCGGAAGTAGTCGAACATATAGACCCAAAGCCGCCTGTAGGCTGCGGCATCTTCGGCTCCCCACCAGAACCACTTGCCCGATGCCTCGTGGAGCGGCCGCCAGAGGATGGGTATGTCCTGGCTCTGATAGTGAAGCAGCAGTTGGGCGACACCCTCCAGGCGGGTGCGGAAGAGACGGTTCTCAAGGGTGCCCTCGGTGACGCATGCTGTGGGACTTATGTGACAGGGCGGGTTGCCGCCGGCATAGAACGTGTCCCATCCATCGACTTGCTGGGCGAAGGCGTTGGCCGGCATGTGGATGTGCCACATGAACGAGACGATGCCGCCCGCCTCGTGCCAGTTCCTGGCAATGTCGGACTTGTAGTTGATCCACGACTGGTCGAAGTGCTGGAAGTCAAACACGTTGACGGCGGGATGCTGTCCCCCGGCCTTGTAGATGCGTTCGGCATCGTTGGTGTTGTAGTTCCACTCGGCATTGCAGCCGGCTATGACCTGCTTGCCCCACACTTCATCGCGCAGATAGCGATAGAGATTGCAAGCGGATTCATTGGCCTCTGGGTCACAGGGATGTTCGGCAATTTGTGCCCCCGCGAAGCTAAATGACAAACAAAAGATGATAAATGATAAATAGCGCCACATAATGTTCAAGTGTTCAGTGTTCAAATGTTCAAGCAGTTCAAACTGTTCAACGTACGATGGTTTGTTTCCTCACGGTGCTTCGTCCTCCCTCAAATAATGTCTTGACAATATTGATGCCCCGCTGCGGTTGGCTGTGCCGACGTCCGTCCAAGCTGTAGTATTCCACAGAGAGGATGCGGTCATCGGTAGCGACACGCCCTGTACCCGAAGGCACAACATTGCCCTGCTCGTCGGCCAGATTCACACTGGCGATGGTCACCGTGTGTGCCTTGTCGGTGATGAGGTTCAGGCTCCAGACGTTGGTGCAGTTCCTGCCGATGGGCACCTTGCACTTCCTGGCGCCCTTGACAAAATTCTGCCGACGGACACCTGTCTCGCCAAAGAGCAACTGGGCAGTCATGGCTTCGGGAGCGGGCTGCAACAGTTCGATGATGATGCAGCCGTAGCTGGTCAGATCGACTGTCTCGGGCCAGTACCAGCCCGCGCCGCCGTATGCCAGGAAGCCCACGGTGCACGATTGCCCCCGCGTGGCTCCGCTGGTGAGCAGCTGGTCCCAGGCAAAGAGGTCGGGGCTCTCGGTGGAGTATTCGCCGTCGTACGAGACGATGGTGACGGCTGTCAGCGTGTAGTTTTTACCCTTGATATGAATGCCCTGCTGAACCTGTTGAAGCGTCTGTGACGAGAGCGCCATCTGGTAGTCGCCCTCGATGTCTAGACAATCCAGACCGTCGAAATTGGTCCAGCTCGCGCCATACGATATTTGCAACTGCGCCCCATTTGAGGCGGTGATGGTGAACAGCAGCACGTCATCGGCCCTGGCTTCGCCGAACTTACTGCCGTCGATGTTGAGCACGTCGCTCCAGCCGGTGAACTGCTGCGATCCCTGCCAGACGACTGTGTTGGTGGCTTTTGCTTCCAAGGTGGATATGAACAGCAAAGCCATAAATAGTAAATTTCTGATTTCCATAATTTTTTATTCTATCGTAACAAATGCTATCGAATGTGCGGGGATTCGGATCTGACCATTTCTTACCTTGAGCGTGTGCTGTTCGGGACGAACATGCTCGTCGCCGCGGTCGTTGTAGTCATCGGGTGACCGGCCGCTCAGCAGCCAGGCTTTGAGCTGCCTGGGGGTACGCTTCGTCAGGGAGGCGAAGTCAAGTGTGACGGGCTGGTCTCGCTCAGGGTCCTTGTTCACTATTGCACAGACATACCGGCTACACCAGGCATCGGTGGTAAGAATGGCATCGATCACTCCGGTCTGCTTGTCCTGATGCTTCAGCGGCTGGCAGTCCAGCTGGATAGGTACTATCTGTGGCAGCAGATGGTTGGTGTACATCAACAGTGTATAGAATGTGGTGCGGCGGGTGAGCCCGTCCTGGTCCACACGGATGGCACCGCGTGTATTGACAATGGGCGAGAAGCAGGCCATCTCTACGATGTCGGCATGGCGCAGACAGGCATTGAGGAAACAGGCAGCAAAGAGGGCATCGGCCATGGTATAGGTCGAGGCGATGTCGTTCTTGCGGCGCGCCTCATGATCAAAGCCTCGACGCAGGTCGCCGTGCCAGGGGTGGTGCCAGTTGCGCAGGTTCCACTCGTCGTAGGCTATCTTGATACGGTCGGCCAGTCCCATCTCCTGCAGGATGCCGATGGCCTTGCGGATGTCCTGCTCGGGGGCATCGGTCTTCATCATGCAGTCGATATAGGAGGCGGGATTGTTCACATGGTAGAGCGGATCCCAGTAGCCGTGGATGGAGATGTAGTCGAGATAGGGAGCGGCAGCCCTGAGCAGCGGCTTCGTCCAGTTGGGGTCGCTGGTGGCAGCGGCAAAGAGGCAGGCATCCTTCGTGACACTGCGCATCAGCTTAGCCGACTCGCGCACCAGTGGGCCCCATTCCTCCACGGTGCGGGCTCCCAACTCGTGGACGCCCCAGTTCTCGTTACCGACGCTCCAGTATTTAACATTATATGGTTCGGGGTGACCGTTCTTAGCCCGCAGCCTTCCCCACTTGCCCACACAGAGGTTGCAGTATTCCATCCAGTCGCTCATCTCCTCCGGCGTGCCCGTGCCGGCATTGGTGCAGATATAGGGTTCGCAGCCCACCTTGCGGCACCACTTGATATACTCGTCGGTACCGAAGGTGTTCGGGTCTTCGGCCTGCCACGTCTTGTCATAGACGGGCTGGCGGTCAGGCCCTACCCCGTCGAGCCAGTGATAAGTGGAGACGAAGCATCCGCCAGGCCAGCGCACGATTGGTGTCTTGATTTGCTTCAGAGCCTCGATGACATCGGTGCGGAAACCGTCTTCGTCGCTGAGGGGGTTGCCAGGATCGAAGATTCCACCATAGACCTGATTGTCGAAGTGCTCAATGAACTGCCCGAAAATCATCGGGTTATAGACTACGGGTGTGGCGCCTTCCGTCACGCTCAGCTGATTCTGACCAACAGCCGAGGATGCGGTCAGACAGAATGCGAAAAACAGCTTTTTCATCATACGGCATTAATGCTTCCTTAACATCTGCTCCACCTCCTGGCGGGCCTGTTCGCGACTCTTGGTGAAGATGCGGTGGATGCGCTCAGGGTCGAACTTCGGCTGGCGGTCGTATGTGAAGATGCCGTTCTTCTCCAGTTCCACATCGACAATCTGGGTGTAGCAGAAGCCGGCGATGTGGGGGATGGCCAGCAGCACGTTGACCTGCTGCTCCAGTCGCTGGTAATATTCCTCCAGAGTCTGCGGGTCGCGGCCGTAGCCCCAGAATTGCTGCTCGGGAGCCACCTCCTCGGCATCCATCTTCTTCAGCCAGCGGATGCCGCCGAATTCGTCAATCATGTAGCACTCGCCTTTCCAAGGGGCGCTCTGCTGCGGGAACTGGCGATAGACGCTGCCATCGTCCTTCATCTTCAGCATGTCGTAGAGCATCACGGGGTCTTGCTCATAGATGTGCTCGGCGTAGATGTCGGTCAGTCCGTTATGATGGCCTCCGCTGGTGGTGACGACGGGACGCGTGCGATCTAGGCGGTGGGTCATGGCATAGAGGTCATTGCTGAGGCGTGTGCGCTGGCGGTCGGTGTCGTCACACCACACCTCGTTGAGCGGTGACCAGGCGATGAGGCACGGCTCGTTGTAGTCGCGCGCCACACACTCCTCCCACTCCGTGAGCATGTTACGGGCGGCAATGCGGTCGGTCCAGTCCATCTCCCACGAGGGTGACTCGCCCCAGGTGAGGTAGCCCAGCTTGTCGGCCCAGTAGAAGTAACGCTGCTCGAACACCTTCTGGTGCAGGCGGGCACCGTTGAAGCCTGAGACCTTGCCCAGCTCGATGTCGCGGCGCAGCTGCTCGTCGGTGGGTGCCGTCCATTGTCCGTCGGGGTAATAGCCCTGGTCGAGCACCAAGCGCTGATAGTAGGGCTGGTTGTTCAAATAAAAGACACCGTCGCGCAGTTCGCTCTTGCGCATGCCGATGTAGCTCTGTACTTGGTCGATGATGCGGCCCTGACGGTCCTTCACCGTGTATGTCACGTCGTAGAGGAAGGGATTTTCAGGCGACCATGTCTTCACCTTATTAATATATGCAGTGACGAGCGAACTGCCTGCTGCCGCCACCTCTTTGGAGAACACCTTACGACCTTGGTCGCTGATGGTGATAGAGAGTCGTTGTCCCTCAGCTATCTGGTAAAACTCTGGCTCGAAGAGGAACTGTTGGTTGTCGAGATCGGGCGTGACGCGCACCTGCCGCAGACCATTCATGGCCACCGGCTCCATCCACACTGGGGCCCAGATACCCGTGACGCGGGTGTAGAAGCACTCGTAGGAGTTCAGCCTGCGACTCTGCTTGCCGCCGGGCTGCTGGCGCGAGCGCACATCGTCCTGCGCATAGACCACGAGGTGGTGCTGTCCGCCGGCCTTCACTTGGCGTGTGATGTCAACGGTGAACGAGGCAGCGCCGCCATAGTGCTCAGCCACGAACTCGCCGTCGATGAACACCTGCGAGCGATAATCGACCCCGCCGAAGTGCAGCAGGATGCGCTGCCCCTGCCACGTCTGCGGGATGCTGAGCGTCCGGTGATACCATAGGGCGGGGATGAAGTCCTTGTGACCCACGCCCGACAGCGGGCTCTCGGGGCAGAAAGGCACAATAATCTTGTCATCGAAACCCTTGCTGTGCTGCCATCCTGCCTCAATACCACTCAGTCCGAAGTCAAACCGATAGGACCATTGTCCGTTCAGGCAGAGCCATTCGGATCTTTCAAACTGGGGTCGTGGGTATTCCGACCTTGGAATGCTGTCGGCGTATGCTACTCCCGAAAACAGCACCATTAAAACTGCTGATAAGATGATTCTGATTTTGTTCATGTCTGATGATATTGTGTCGTTTTTTCGGTGCAAAGGTATGGTATATTCTTTTCTTTCATCTGCACTTTTGTTGCGAATATCTGCATTTTTGTCTTTTACCAATAAAAAAAGACGCGACACCCGTTTTCTGGTGTGCCGCGTCTTTGTCCGGTACTTACAGTCTTGTGACAAATAAATCTATTCGTTAGTGATGACCATGCCGCCATTGCAGGGAATGGTGACCGTGATCTGCTGCTTCTTGTTCTGTGTGACGTTCTTCACGTTGCCGACGAGCTGCGCATCGTCGGCATATACCTTCATCGGCGTGCCCTTTTCGAACATAGGCAGCGTAATGGTAGTATTCAGCGTCTGCTCCTCAGCATTAATGCCCGCGATGAACCACTTGTTGCCTGTGCGACGGGCAAAGATGACATACTTGCCGGGATAGCCGTCGATGAAACGCAGTTCGTCCCACGTCGTGGGTACCTGTTTCATGAATTCGACAGCCCATGCGGGTGCGTCGGTGAGGTTGTTGGGAGCCATGGCGAAGTGCTGCACGGCACTTTGGAAGAGCACGGCCGTGGCCAGAGCATACACGTCGCTCGTGCGGCGTACCGTACCGCGCTTGTTGTCGGCACCGTAGAACTTGTTGAGTGTCGAACCGCCGAAATCCATCGAGCCCACCGTGTTGCGGATGAAGGGGTGGATACAGCCATTACGTGCTTCTGCATCGCAGGAACCTTGTCCGAAATGCAGGTTTTCGCTGGCCAATACGGCCTCCGAAGCCACATAGTTGGGATACATGCGCTCCCAGCCGCGAGGTAGCGTACAGCCGTGGAAGATGCACATCAGGCCGAAGTCGTTGGCATCGCTGAGGATGTCCTCGTAAAGCTGCATCATCGGCTGCTTGTCGCCACCGAAGAAATCGACCTTGATGCCGCGAATGCCGTTGTCCTTCATCCACTGCATCTCCTGGCGACGGATGCGGGCGTTGTTCAGCTTGCCGATAGGCGTCTGTGGAGCGTCGTTCCACGAGCCGTTGGAGTTGTACCAAAGGAAGATGCCCACGCCTTTCTCGCGTGCATAGCGCGACAGTTCTGCCATACGCTCGTAGCCGATCTGCTGGTCCCAAAAGGCATCGATGAGCACGCTCTGCCAACCCATGGCAGCCGAGAAGTCGATATATCGTTTCTGCTCGTCGAAGTTACAGCTTGGGTCCATGCCGATGATCCACGACCAGCTTCCCTTGCCGTAGGTGTACGATTGTGAAGCCTTGTATTTCTGCTCTACAAGGTCGAAAGGCACGGTTGTCTCCACGATGTTGGCCAAAGGACCCACGGTGATGGTGCGCCAAGGAGTGCTGCCGGGGAGTGCCATAGCCGGGGTTGTCGAGCCGATGCCGTTCATCTCGCCCTCCTGTGGGAAGCCGATGGCATACGTGCTGCCTTGCTCATTGAGCAGTCGGCAACCTACATAACCGCCGTCTGTGCCCGTTTCGCTGATCAATATCCACAGGTCCTCAGCATTACCCTTCGAACTATTCGAACCATTCAGAACCCCTTGTCTGCGGAACAGACAAGGGAACGTATATCCTTCGCCCCAACCATTCTTGCCTGTGGAATCGTCGAGGGTATAGGACGTCTCGTAGCTTGGATAAGTGCGCGCAAAGCCGCCCATCGGCTTCGTTTGTGGGCAGAGGAATGTCGTCGTGCCTTCGGGTAAAGCGAAACTGCTTGCTTCTCGCTCCACTACGCAGACACGCGTCTCTTTCTTCGGATAGATTGTATATCGGAAGGCCACATCTCGATTCGATACGCTGAAAGTGATGTCCATTGCCGGCTTGCCATCCTGCTCGTAGCTAACCGTTGCCACCGTGGCCACATATTCCACATAGCTCTGCTTGATGTTTGGCAGCGAATAGCTATCGCTCACCTGCTTGGTCTCAAAATTCTTCTCAACAAGTCCCTGCGTATAGTCACCGATGTTCGTCACCAGTCCCAAGGCCGATGTTTTCACCATCTCTTGACCCTGATAGGCAACCTGGTAATGCGGCCTTCCTTCGTCCGTGCTGATTGTAACCACAATCTTGCCATCAGGACTCGTAACCTGATTGTCGGCAAAGATGGCGAACGAAGCCATCAGGGAAAGGCATAACAAAGCACTTCTTTTCATAACTTCTAAGGCAATATAATATTATTATTCGTGCTTAGAGAGGCGTTCCCAGGCGAGTTGCTCGAACTTTGTGCCGGGACGGCCATAGTTGGCATACGGGTGGATGGCGATGCCTCCGCGCGAAGTGAAGATGCCGGTAACTTCGATGTAACGTGGATCCATCAGCTTGATGAGGTCCTTCATGATGATGTTGACGCAATCCTCATGGAAGTCGCCATGGCTGCGGAATGAGAACAGGTAGAGCTTGAGCGACTTCGACTCGACCATCTTTACATCGGGAATGTACGAGATGATGATGTTGGCAAAGTCGGGCTGACCGGTGACGGGACACAGCGAGGTGAACTCGGGGCAGTTGAACTTCACCCAGTAGTCGTTCTCCTGATGCGCGTTCTCGAACGTCTCAAGCACTTCGGGTGCATAGTCCTGCTTATAGAAGGTTTTCTTGTTACCCAGCAGGGTGAGCGTCTTTTCGTCTTTTCTTTCCATATATGATAATCAATTAACAATTAACAATTAATAATTTACAATAAACTATTATCCGAAATTTATTATAGCGCTGCAAATATACGGCTTTATTTTGAAATAAACAAAAAAAAGAGGAAAATTCTGCGCGGAATCTTCCTCATCTTGTGTTTTCACTCATAGATTCAAGGTCAATTTGAATTCTTCTCTTATCTCATTATTAAATTTCTTCAAACAATTGTCTCATGAGGCATCCCTGACTCATTTTGACGTTGCAAAGATAAGATAAAATCCCATAATTTGCAAATTTTAGCGAAAGTTTTTCGTTTAATGACAAGAAATAACACATTTTGTAAAGTCAATGTGATGAAAACGCGTTTTTTCAGAATCGTTTTCGTCCAAAGAAGTTGAAAAATTTGTATTCTTTGGTGGCAAATTGAAACCGACGGCCACGAAAATACAACAATTTTGACGCGTTGGATAGCAAAAAGACAGGATGAAACAAAAAAGATGCCAAAACCGAAGTCTTGACATCTTATTACGAAGGGATTATGTGTGCGAACCTACTGCATTGAACCGCCCACGATATCGAGGAGCTCTGCGGTGATGGCCGCCTGGCGTCCCTTGTTGTAGAGGATGCGCAGCTCGTCGAGCAGTTCGTTGGCGTTGTCGGTGGCCGTCTGCATGGCTACGGTACGTGCGGCGTGTTCGGCTGCCTGAGCGTCGAGCATGATGGTGTAGATCTTCATGCAGAGCGCATCGGGAATGAGCGTGTTGAGCACGTCTTCGGGCGTGGGCTCGATGATGTAGCCCGCCGAAGTGAATTCCCCAGCCTTGGGAGCCTCAAGCTGCACGGGCAGGAACACCTCGCGCGTCGGAATCTGCGAGGCCGTGTTCTTGAAGTGCATGTATTGCAGTTCCACGCAATCGATGCGACCCTTGAGATAGTCGTCCATCAGGCGGTTGGCCAGCTCCTGCGCGGTAGCAAAAGCCGGGTTGTCGCCCTTTTCGACATAATCGCGGATGAGGTTGAAGCCCCGGAGTTTGCCAAGCGACTGGCTGAGCTTGCGGCCGATGACGTAACAATCGATGGCATCATCGGTCAATCCTGCAGCAGCATACTCATGGAGCAGGGCGGTGGTTTGGCGCAGCGAATTGCTGTTGTAGCCGCCGCAAAGACTTGAGTTGCTGGCAATGGTAACGATGGCCACACGCTTCACTTCGCCATGGGGATGACAAAGTGGAGTGGTAACCTTGGTTTCACCGCTGAGCAGGCTGACCATGATTTTATGCAGTTGTCGGTCGTAGGGAAGCATGCTTTCGATGGCCATCTGCGCCTTGTGGAGCTTGGCAGAGGCTACGAGCTTCATGGCCGAGGTGATCTTGAGGGTACCTTCGACCGATCCGATGCGACCTTTGATTTCCTTTAATGAAGCCATAGGGTATTGATTAAGAGGGTTAAGAAGGGTTAAGTGGGTGGAGAGGGGTTAAGAATGGGTTATAGATCAACTATCTTTCGGACATAACCGAAAGGAACAACCATTCATAACCTTTCGAACTTTTCTTAACCTTTCGAACCTTTAATACTTAGTTAGTTAGTTCGGTGCAGACAGCAGCTGCCAGGTTGCTGATGATGCCTGTGATGGTGTCGTCGATCTTGCCAGAAGCGAGAGGCTTGATGACATCCTCGGCGTGAGAAGCACGGAGCAGTTCGAGGAACTTGCTCTGGAACTCGGGCACCTGGTCAACGGCAATCTTCGACATCAGACCCTTGGTACCGCAGTAGAGGATGGCAATCTGCTCGCCTACAGGCATTGGGCTGTACTGTGGCTGGATGAGCAGCTTGTTGTTCTTGCGGCCGCGGTCGATAGCCATCGCCGTTACGGCATCCATATCGCTTGAGAACTTCGAGAAGGCCTCGAGCTCGCGGTACTGTGCCTGGTCGATCTTCAGCGTACCGGCCACCTTCTTCATCGACTTCACCTGTGCCGAACCACCTACACGCGATACGGAGATACCTACGTTGATGGCGGGACGGAAGCCCTGGTTGAAGAGGTCGGTCTCGAGGAAGATCTGGCCGTCGGTGATGGAGATCACGTTGGTGGGGATGTATGCCGAAACGTCGCCTGCCTGTGTCTCGATGATTGGAAGGGCGGTGAGCGAACCACCGGCCTTCACATGGCCCTTGAGGCTGTCGGGCAGGTCGTTCATCTGCTCGGCCACCTCCTGCTGCTCGATGATCTTGGCAGCACGCTCCAACAGACGCGAGTGCAGATAGAACACGTCGCCAGGATAGGCCTCACGACCTGAAGGACGACGCAGAATCAGCGATACCTCACGATAGGAAACGGCCTGCTTCGAAAGGTCATCATAAACCACGAGGGCGTGACGGCCCGTGTCGCGGATGAACTCGCCGATGGCGGCACCTGCAAATGGTGCAAAGTACTGGAGGGCAGCCGAATCGGCAGCCGTAGCAGCTACGACAACGGTGTAGGGCATAGCACCCTTCTCGCGCAAGGTCTGCACGAGGGAGGCTACGGTCGAACCCTTCTGGCCGATGGCTACGTAGATGCAATAGACGGGATTGCCTGCCTCGTAGTTATCCTTCTGGTTGATGATGGTGTCGATGGCGATGGCTGTCTTGCCTGTCTGGCGGTCACCGATGATCAGCTCACGCTGGCCGCGTCCGATAGGAATCATGGCATCGACGGCCTTCAGACCGGTCTGCAGAGGCTGCTTCACCGGCTGACGGAACACAACGCCAGGGGCCTTGCGCTCCAGTGGCATCTCGAACTTCTCGCCCGGAATCGGGCCCATGCCGTCGAGTGGCTCACCGAGTGGGTTGATGACACGGCCAAACATGTTCTCATTCACCTGGATCGAGGCGATGCGGTTGGTGCGCTTCACCACCATGCCTTCACGGACCTTCTCCGATCCGCCGAGGAGCACGGCACCCACATTGTCTTCCTCCAGGTTCATGACGATGGCCA
>JAEEGG010022929.1_pt1 | contig 12243 bp, 10 predicted proteins | sample 9134161 | NCBI WGS metagenome assembly JAEEGG01 (sample SAMN16246543, study PRJNA631951) | gut metagenome | biome: gut microbiome; feature: rumen; material: CR-attached | host: Bos | place: Iran: Karaj | collected 2018-10
CTCAACTGGAATCAAAGTGTCTGATGAAGAATTTAAATCTTTGAACATAGTTGGTGATGAGTTTCACCCTGATTGGAACTACACAATCAGCCCGAAGTTGTAAAGTTTATTTATGCACAGTCCCTAAGGGAATGTTTGAGGCTGCCCTGAACTTCAACCAGCCTCTTGATAAATGGAATGTTTCCGGGATCAGCGATATGTCTGATCTCTTCGCTGATGCGGCAAGGTTTAATCAGCCGCTGGACAGCTGGAATGTTTCCGGAGTTACCTGCATGTCAGGAATGTTTGGAGGCGCGGAGAACTTCAACCAGTCCCTTGCAAACTGGAATGTATCCGGAGTTACGAATATGGCAGGAATGTTTTGCGGCGCTTCGGCTTTCAACCAGTCTCTGGAGAGCTGGGATGTATCCGGGGTTGTCAATATGTCAAATATGTTTAACAGTACGAAAAAATTCAATCAGCCTCTTGCGAAATGGAACGTTTCTTCTGTGACTGATATGACTGGTATGTTCCGAGGATCTCTGAATTTCAATCAGCCGCTGGAGAACTGGGATGTTTCCAGTGTAGCCAATATGTCAGTCATGTTCTGCGGTGCTGCCAGTTTTAATCAGCCGGTTGGTTTATGGAACACCGTAAATATCAGAAATATGAACGGTATGTTCATGTTCGCAGGAGCTTTCAATCAGACGATTGAGACGTGGAACGTGTCGAAGGTTGCCGATATGTCAGCAATGTTCAAAAACAATAGTGTTTTCAACCAGTCTCTGGATAAATGGGATGTTTCCGGTGTTGTCAGTATGGAGGAAATGTTTCATGGTGCAGAGAGTTTCAACCAGTCGATCGGATCCTGGAATGTGGAAAAAGTTAAAAACATGACCGGCATGTTCTGCGGTGCTGTAAGTTTTAACCAGCCGATCGGATCCTGGAATGTGGAAAAAGTTGAAAATATGAACGGCATGTTCTGCGGTGCTGTAAGCTTTAACCAGCCGATCGGATCCTGGGATGTGTCAAATGTAAAAAAAATGAGCAGCATGTTCCGTGAGGCAGTCAGTTTCAATCAGCCGATAGGTTCCTGGAATGTGTCAAATGTCAGTGATATGAGTCGTATGTTCCGTGAGGCAGTCAGTTTCAATCAGCCGATAGGTTCCTGGAATGTGTCAAATGTATGTGATTTTGATGAGATGTTCATGCATGCTTTTACATTTAATCAGAGCCTGTCGGAATGGAAGCTGGGCCTTATGTACGAATATATGTATGACAGCTGGCACTATGAAACCAATCGCATGTTTCTGGGAGCTCTTTCGTATAATCAGGATATGAGCAACTGGGAAATAAAAGACTACTTCACTGATTTTTTAACAGGAGCAATATCCTTTGATCGGGATAACTGCAGGGACTGGTTCCTCATCTTAAAAAACAGAAATGAAGCAGGAAACAGAAATTAACCTGAAGGAAAGTGTCAAAATCGTGAATCCGGATCCGTACGGAAAGGCAATGCTGATAAAAGCGCAGATCCTATAAAACCGTTACATCCGGTTTGGAGCGGAAATTAAATGTAAAATATATCGCCGCAGTGAATGCATCTGAGCTGTTCATGCATGATGTCCTTCATAATCTCGCAGGCCGCGTCACCGGTACAGTGGCATGTGTAGAAAAGTGCAGGTATCCGGGCGAGTTGCCGGGCTGTTTCCTGTATTTCCCTGATCTCGGATTCACTGTAGGCTGTTTTTTGCATCAAATGAAACCCGCTTACAGAAGCATAGGGATAATCACCGTAAATATTCCGGTAGGCTTGGAGAATATTCAGGATCCCGTGGTGGGCACAGCCTGAAAACAGCACCTTTTTTTTCCTGTCCGGAATTCCTGCATCATCCTTATCCTGAATGTGTGGTTTTGAACTTTTATTCGTCCGTTCACCTGTCTGAAGGGAAACCACAAGGCATTGCTCATGTGCAAATGTGTCGGGAACAAGACCTGAAGAAGTCCTTATTTTTAGGCTGGCATTTGATGACGGCGGCGGATAGACATCCTTAATATCAGAAAGAACTGCAAGTTCATCATCAATTACTGTCAGTGGACCGTCACAGCGTACAATACGTGAAAGATCTGAGACTCCTGGTGGAAGACCGATATAGTGTTCACCGCCGCGCAGGGAATAGTAGCAGGCATCTGCATGCCTGCTCATGTAGATAGATGCATCGGAATTAATTCCGGCAAAATAAGGGATGCCGCCTCCATGGTCATAATGGCCGTGGCTGAGAAACAGAGTATCCACCTCCCTAAGATCTACTCCGAGCAACATGGCATTTCTCAGGAACATCTGTGAAGCTCCGGTATCCATCAGCAGCTTGTGATCCCTGGATTCAACATAAAGCGAAAGACCGTGCTCAACTTCAAGATTGCCTGGGGCAGAACTGCTGCTCAGGGAATTTTCAACCAGGGCAACCACCTTCAGAGAGTCCCTTTTACTGTATTTTCTGTCTGCCATGTGCATTTTTCCTGCTGTTCGAAATCTTTGCCGGCGGAATTCAATCTGTCGGCGAGTTCCGCGATTGAAAAACGGTTACTACTGATTCTACACCTAAAGTTTACGGAAAAATCAGATTCGGAACATTGTTTCTTAAGATTAATTTCATTGTTCATTTATGCCGCAGTTTTGCATCTGACTTTTTCTGTATCTGCATGAAGCGATTAAGCTGCCGCCTTAAATTTCTGTATGCATGATGAATGACTGCTTTCTCTTCCGATGCTGATTCAGCTCAAGTCCTGTGATTATTTTCCTGTCCTGATCCGTGAGTTTTACCTGCCGTCCGGCTTTTGATTCTTCATGCCGGGTAAAAAAAATGCTGTCAGATTTTTCTTGAACATGTCTAAAAAATTCCCTGTGCGGAATGTCCGGCTCCAGGTATTTTCTGAAATCTGTGGTTAAATACTCCAGAGTTTTAGGAGTATCTGTGAAACCTGTTTATATCTCGCGCTACATTGACGATCCGCCGCATTTTCTGCTCTGGCAGGCGGATGAACTGGCCCCGCCCATGCTCGGTCTTATGATTGGAGTAATTTCAGACAATGTCGTTCTCTTTACCGTCATCGGACTCTGCTGCAACTATTTTTACCGCCGGTTCAGGGACAATCATCCGAACGGCTTTATTGTTCACTGGGCCTATTCAAAGTTCGGGATCGGACTTCGGGGAAAATGCTTTCCAAACTCCTTCATAAGAGAGTTTTTTTAGGGCGTTTACAGACAGTTGCTACAGTCAGTTCAGGGATCGTACCAGGCAGGATCTGTCATATCCGGCTTCATTTCAGAAAAAATGTTTCCGTAAAAAAATTGCGGGAATTTTCTGAAATCAGAAAAGGTTCACGGGCTGGAAATTTTAGAGGACGCGGATCCATGAAGCTCATGATTTATCAGCTGTTTCCCGCTTTTTCAGAAGAATGAACATTTTAGATTACCTTAAATCCTACAACGGAATGAAGCGAGAGAATGTATTTCATCGCATCTCAGTCCTGTTTCTTTCCTTTGCTGTTCTCGTGCTTGCCGTGGCAGCTGCTGTCAGGGACAGGACAGTGGTGATTACGCCGTATACCCTGTCTTCCGAGGCCTGGATAAGATCCGATGCCGGATCTCAGTCCTACAGGGAGGCCTGGGCTCTTTTTTTTGCTCATGAGCTTGGCAACGTAACACCCGGAAACATTGACTTCGTCAGGGATCGCATCGGGCAGCTTATATCTCCTTCAATCTACAGGGAGTTTATGGAGGCGCTGAATCTGCAGGCACTCAGCATCAAGGAGGATCGTCTTGTACTCCGCTTTGAGCCGGGCAGTGTGGAATATGAAAAGGCTACGGAAAAGATTTTTGTGTCCGGAAGATTTTTTACCAGGGCCTTCAATGAAAAGGAAACCAGCGAGCTGAGAACCTATGAATTTAAAATCCGGCTTTCAAACTACGCGCCTGAACTCACATGGATGGATACCTATAATGATCCGCCGCATACCCAGAAGTTTTTAAGGACAAGACAAAGCCGCAGCCGGCACAGCGGCGAATGATGAAAAAGCTCATACTTGAATTCGGGAAGAGCCGCGCAGTTTTATCTGAGCTGCGCCGAGATTTTAAACTCCACATGATTTTTATAATTCAGAAATGAAGTCAAACTTGAAACTGAACTCTTTGCTTCTGGCAATGCTTTTTGCTGCCGGATCCTCCTTTGCCGATCCGTCTTCAGACGAAAATCTGCTGCGGAGGAGACCGTTATCCCTGCCGGATCATAATTCCGCTGAAAGCGCTCCTGCCGGCGGAAACAGCAGACATGCCCTGGCGGCGGATCCGGATATGAAACAGTCCGGTGATCCCGGGAAACTTGTCGGAAATCCGGCGGGATACTGGAACAGTGCTCTGTCAGGAAAAGACGGCACGGACAATCCTGGCATTAAGATAACAGACGGCAGAACAGCAATTTCCGGGATCCGGGATCATGCAGAAGTTTCCGGACCAGGAGCAGTTTCATCCTCAGATGCCGGTTCACGTTCCATGGAGCATGTCGCTGATCCTGATCTGGGAGTCAGTGAAGGCAGTAATTCAGGTGCAGCTGTCTCGGGTTCACAGCCCGCGGCCGGGTCTGAGTCTGGATCTGGTACATCCGTCTCACCCGAATTGACTGCCTATAAATCGTCTCAGTATGACGAAAGTCTGCATGGAAATTCCGGACCGGAGGCTGCATCCGGTTCGGCAGATTCTTCAGTTTCAGTTTCTGATCTGCAGGCAGACAATTATTCCGGAAATGCCGGTGCCCCGTCAGATCCTGCTCTGTCTTCCGGCGCCGCCGGACAGTCCCGCAGCAGGTCCCGTGACGCAGATTCCTCAGCCGCCCGGTCAGATGTTCCCGTGCATGATTATGGGGCCGGCAGAAGGACAGCTTCGCCGGAATCTCTGACTGCCGCAGCAGCTCAGTCTGCAGATCATAAAAGCGGTTCCAGTTCAGGGAACAGTTCACAGAGACATCCGCGGAAACCTGCCGCTCAGTTGAGAGATGGCAGCCCGGCGGAGCAGGTCAGCATTGTATCCCGAACGGATTCCCGTTCAGCCTCCGGGCAGAGCAAATCTGTGCAGGGCGCGAGCCGTCAGCAGTCCGGCTCCCTCGATCTGAACCGGGAGAACATCATTACTGTCCGCCGCGGCGTAAACGAAATAATTCCGGTGTCTCTGGGGTATGTGAACCGCATAGTTACTCCCTTTGCCCATCCCGAGGTGGTTTCATCCTCTGTGTTCAGCTCTGCGGATTCCTGCGAGGAATTCTGCATCAGAGGAAATGTAATCTACATAACCACCTCCGACTCAAGACCTGTTGCCATGTTTGTAACCGAGCAGGGGAGACCTGAGAAATCAATTTCCATAACCATGATCCCGAAGCAGATCCCGCCGCGGGAGGTGATCTTCCGCTTTCCCGCCGGGGAGGAAGCTTCGGCGGAAACCGCATCGGCAGCCAGGGGAAGCGACGCTGCCATGCGCTTTGAGCGTTCAAGCGACTACATCACCTCCATCAAAAAAATTCTGAAGTCTGCGGCATTAAACAGGATCCCGGAGGGCTACGAGCTGCATGTGACCGGCGAAGATCAGACGGTTCCGTTCTGTGAGCAGTCCGGCCTGCATTTCAGTTTCAGATCTCCGGGACAGTACATGAAGGGCTATCATTTTTCCGTCTACATCGGCGTTGTCACAAACAGGTCTGATCATGAAATAGAATTTGATGAAACCTCCTGTTCCGCTCCTGATGTGGCGGCAGTGGCTGCATGGCCGAAAATCTATCTCTTCCCCGGGGATAAAACGGAACTGTTTATTGTCCGCCGTCTTTATCATGAGTCCGGTTCGGAGGAGCTTTTCCGGCCGAATCTGCTGAGAGGACAGTAGCATGGCCAGGAAAAAATCACTTTTATCTCCGGGTGCAAAGAAAATTCTGTCGGTGACCGGACTGTGCGGAGGTCTGGTTCTTGTCGCATCTGTTGCACTGATGATGTCGGAGAGAAGAGAAAATGTCAGAAATGACGGTACAGTGCGCAATGTACTGCTGGATAGGAATACCAGGGAAGTTTCTCTTGATGCCGTTGAAACAAGCCTTAAGAAGCTGGCACGGGAAAACCACGAGCTGTCCCGCCAGGTCTCGGCCCTCCAGGAGCAGCTGGATCGTCAGGCATACCGCACAGGTCTCAAAATCGATCCGGCGGCTCTTGATGCACGCCTCAGCAGTCTTAACCGTCAGCTTCAGATTTTGCAGGATCAGTACAAACATCTGTCTTCCGGAAGAGCTCCGGATGCCGGATCGGGAAGAAACGGACGTGGTTCCTATTTCGAAGATGCCGAAACCGCTGATCATCCGGACAGAAACGCCGGTCCTTCCCTGAACTCGTCTGGCAATGCCGGCGGCGCGGCCGCAGAACAGTCAGGCGGGAATGCAGCTGACATTTCCGGAGGAGCCGGCGTCAGATCTGGCAGCGGCTGCGACGCATCGGGTAAAGGAGACGGCCACTGCGCAGAACAGGATCCTGCGCAGCCGTCTGCAGCTTCCGGCAATTCCGCTTCCGGTAGGCAGAATGATGAAATTGAAAAAATTCTGTTCAGCGATGCACAACAGAATACAGCAGCCGGCGCCGGTGCCGGATCTGCAGGTTTTCCACGTCACAGATCCAGAATTACCGTCTATACGGCGGACGGACAGAAAAATCCCGCAGGTTCTGAAACCCGGCAGAGCAGGGTTCAGAGTTCCTACCCCGGTTCATCTGATTACGACGGCAGAGGCGGTCAGGGAGGTCTTTTTCTTCCTGCCGGCTCCATTCTTTCCGGAGTATTTCTGAACGGCATGGATGCTCCTACAGGTCAGGGTCACGGCAAAGATCAGTTTCCTGCTCTTATCCGTCTCAAGAAGGAGGCAATTCTCCCGAACCGCTTCCGCAGTGATATACGGGAATGCTTTCTCATAGTTTCCGGCTACGGTGATTTGAGCTCCGAGCGCGCATATCTCAGAGGAGAGCTTATTTCCTGCATTACAGAGAGCCGAAAGGTAATCGAGGGCAATATTGATGCATATGTGGTGGGACCGGACGGCTTTGCCGGCGTCAGAGGAAGACTTGTTTCAAAGCAGGGCCAGATCATCGCCAAATCGCTCATGTCAGGCTTTTTATCAGGCCTTTCCAGTGCATTTGACGTAAAGGCGGTTCCAACCATAAGCACCAGCGCCGGCGGAAGCGTGAACTACGAAAGCCTCTACAGTTCAAAGGCTCTCCAGGGTGCTGCGGCTTCCGGGATCAGCAGCTCTCTGAACCGCATTGCCGATTTTTATCTCAAAATTGCGGAGGGCCTCTATCCGGTCATTGAAATTTCCGCAGGCAAAACTGTGGATGTGATTGTGTCGAAGGGCACCTACCTTGAAGCTGTTTCTCCGGGTCAGTCAAAGATGAAGAATACGGCGGAGACAGCAGGCAGATACAGTGCTGAAGCGGCCGGCGCCGGAGCGTCGGACAGAAGATCCCGGGATGAACTTATGGGCAGGGAAGGTGGCAGAAATGCGGGTTTTCATCGCTGATCAAAAATTATCCTCTGCTGTTTTGTCTGTTTTCTGCCGATGCATGCGGGATTCAGTAAGTCTGAAAAAGCTGAAGTGATGTGAGCAGCGTTTTGGCGGGACGTTTCTTTTTTTGTGTGATTTTTTGACTCAGGTGCAGATCAGATTTATTCAGGGTTGGTTTTATATGAGTGTGAAGAAGCTGATAACAGCATCATCCGGGTGTGCTCTTTCGTTCTGCCTGCTCAGTCTCCATGGCTGCAGCTTTCTGAATATCGGGGAAAACGAATACCAGTGTCCAGGCGGAGCGGAGGGAATGCCATGTACTTCAGCCAGAAGCGTCTACGATGCCACCGGCGTAGCCATGGAGCATTTTGTCAGATCCGGGAAAAAAAACGGCGGTGCGAATGCAGATGGAAATGCCGGTGCCGGCATCCCGGATAACGGAGGTGCAGGAGAAAGTTCTTCTTCCGGCGTCAGAAATGAGGTTCTTCAGTCCGGCAGTCGGACGGAGGGGGCTATGTCCGGATCTTCCGTCGGCACCAGCGCAGCCTCCGGAAGAAATCTGATTTCAGCGGGAGATGGCGCCGGCACGATGCCGGAGAATGAACAGCCGGATCCTTTTACCCTGGAGAAGAGAAAAATTATCGGGGAAGCATACATAGTACCCAGTCTGCCCGACCGGCCTGTTCCTGTAAGAACGCCTGCGGGAGTTATGAGGATCTGGGTTGCAGGATGGGAGGATGATCTTGGTGATCTGAATGCACCTTCTCATATTTTTGTCGAGGTGGAGCCGCGGCGCTGGGTGGTGGGCGAGCCTGAGCATCATGAGCAGCGATTTTTTGCTCCTCTGGAAAAGTAAGGATGTTTGATGGTTTTTCCGGAGAATTTCTTTTTCAGAAAAAAACAGGAATTTTTGATTATGTCTGATCTGCTGCACGTCGTGCTTCATATGTTGAATGAGATCATGCATGGTTTCAGAGCCTTGCCTGAAGAGCATGAATACAGGAGCATGTTTCAGATTTGCTGCAAATAACATTTGTCAGAAATTTATATTTTGTAATTAAATCTTTAGCCATTTTTTTTTATGTGCTTTTCTGAATATGTGCATTTCCAGGAAGCTGCTGAATGACACGGCAGGCCTGAAGTCTGATTTTGGACAAATGTTATTAGAAATGTTCTGACAAAAGATATTTGAAATATTTTTTGTGTTATCTGGACAAAAGTTATTTGTAAATTCAGTTGTGCGGTGAATTTAATGGAATTTATCCGGGTTTCAGCCGGCAGAAGATGATGAGGCACGAGAGCAGAATTATGCACCGGCATGCAGTCTGCAGCTTACGACAGTCCTGGTCGGTCTTTTACGGCACGGAGTCAGATCTGCTTTTGCCGGAACTTTTTTTGTTTGATGTCTTGGATTTTGTTTTTTTTGAAAATTTTTCAGGGAGATAATATAAATGAACCTTAAAAAAAGTCTTTTTTCTTTTGTATCAAGGCACTGCGGCCGTCATGCTGCTCCGCTGAACTCCGACTCGTCCCGGCAGCTGATGGAAACGGATTTTGGACAACGCAGCGCCGGATTTTCTCCGACCCTGACACCGGTACTCTTTGATTTCCTGAGCAGAAACAGCTGTGTATTTTTCTTTGCTGTTATTCTGGCGCTTCTCATGTCTGACTGCGCTTTTGCCGGTGATCAGGGATCAGAGTTTGATGACGTGTGGAATACGCTACTCGGCTGGGCCCAGGGAACTCTGGGAAAGATTATAGCTCTTTCCATGATGCTGGTTGGTATTATTGCCGGTGTGGCAAGACAGAGCATTATGGCCTTTGCCATGGGTATAGCTGCCGGACTCGGTCTCTTCTATGCTCCGGGTGTTATCAACGGTGTTGTATCTGCCGACATATCATCTCTGAAGGATCTTGGTGACAGCGCAGAAATAATGCTTAAGCTTTCCCGGGGTCTTTAGTCACTCTGTATGACAGGCGTTTGAAACGCTCTGTTTCAGATCCGGATAATCTACCAAATGTCACCGCATATCCCCGTTGCTAAAGCAGGGAACTTTACGGTGACATTTTTTATTTTTGATCTTCACATTCAGGATTTCAGCGGTGTTTGCAGCCGCTGCAGATGAAAATTAAGTTTTCAGTGAAAAAATGATATTTTCGGTTTTGCAGGCGCTTATCCTATTCAGCATCTCTTTCGAAGCTTATACGGCAGTCCTTTTCTGAATCGCAGTTGGTTTCAACCTTAACCAGTTGTCCTGAATCTGAAAGAAAGAAATAGAAATCCTCCTGTCTTTCGGATTTCCCCTTTTCTTCGCTGTCTCCATCAGCTGAAAAGTGATAGTCTGTGCATCGGCTTTTTCTTCCGGGATATATCCGCAGCCTGTCAGGATCGTATGAGCCGTCAGTCTCGCACACCGTGAAATCGTCAGATCCCCTGGGCTGTGACTGAATTATGCCTAATGAGCCGTCTTCATTTATGTCAATGCTGACCGTGCGATCCCCTGAACCGGACCAGTTTCCTTCAAAATCCGCCAGCGTTACTGCGTGTGCCGGCAGAGTCAGCGCTGCGAAGGACAGTCCGATTAGACTTTCTGCAATTTTCAATTTCATTACTCTGATCTCCCTGGTAAGAATCACGGTTGTCATGGTGTTCTGCCGGTCATTTTTTCTGAAGACAGCTTGCAGAGTGTTTTTTATCTGATGCAACACCTGCTGCTGTTGTCAGCGAAGCATCATCCGGAATTTTCCGCTTCCATTAAAAAAGGCCCCGTGGCAGGACCTTAAACAGTGTACTCAGTATGAGTTTTGTAAAAAGGAGCAAAACTATGAACAACACGCATCATTAACAATCAATAATGTGGTTAAATATTATCATCTTTGCTTTTTGTTATAAAATAAACATACTGTTTCAGTGCTGATATTTCTGATCGGGCTATCATTTTGTTGCTTCGTTTTGATGAGTTTGGGGTTAAGGATTACGATTGAGCGGTTCATCCGGAACTGCATGACCTTCCGATGCCGAACTGAAAACCGGGAATACCAGACTGGTACTCGAATTCAAAAGGATTCCGGAGAGCGGAGGAGAGGAGACGGCCATAAAGGATGCAGTCAGCCAGATGCGTACACATCACTACGGGGAAACAACAGAAGACATAAAACTGATAAGAGCAATGATGATAATATGTACCGCAAAGAGAAGCCTCACAGCGTACAGAGTTATGGAGTGAGAAAGGACTGCAGGAGGTAATTAAACAATGGGAAAACCGATTTTAGATGCTTCGGCAATGAAGAGACTGCCATGCGGATATACAAGTTTATCCAAAATCAGAGAAAAGAATGTAATCTATGTGGATAAAACTTCATATGTAAGTTCATTGATCATGAATGAAGCCAGACCAGTATTTCTTTCAAGGCCGCGACGCTTTGGCAAATCACTTCTGGTATCCGTATTTGAATCTTTGTTTTCTAACAGCAGGGAATATTTTAAAGGACTTGCCATAGAAAATGACGATTACTGGAAAGAAGAGAAGACATACAAGGTAGTTCATCTTGATTTTTCTCAATATGCCACGGTGGATGTTGAAACTTTTAAATCGTCACTTACCCGTGATATTCAGTGTGCATTGCTGGGTAAAAAAAGGCAGGAACTTACGGATGCAGAGAAAACATTATTACCTAATGATGTAATAAAAGATTATGCTGATGAAGCAAAACACGGAAGTCTGGTACTTCTGATAGATGAATATGATGCGCCGATAACTCACAGTATGGATAATCCTGAAAAAATAAAACAGATGATGGATTTCATAAGTTCATTTTTTGCAACGATAAAATCCTGTGAGAGAGTTTTCAGATTTGTTTTTATAACAGGTATCACCCGTCTGGCTCATGCAAGTCTTTTTTCCATGTTCAACAATCAGCTGGATATAACGGCGAATGATAAGTACTCGACGTTGCTTGGATTTACAGAGGAAGAACTGCACAAGTACTTTGATGAATACGTAAGAAATGCAGCGTCAGTGCTGGACATGAGTACGGAAGAGGTTTATGCCCGGATGAAATTCTCATACAACGGATTTCAGTTCACCATCAATGCCAGCGAGACTGTATACAACCCGTGGTCAATACTGTCATTCTTAAGAGATCCAAAGAAAGGTTTTGCCAACTACTGGTATTCCACCAGCGGAGGAACACCGACAATACTGGTAGAGTATCTGAAAAAGAATGAGAATCTGGATTTGTTCAACATGCTGAGGTACAGGGACGGTTCTTCAGACGATAAGGATAAGCTTGTAGATAATGATGCGTTACTGTTGAAGTCAGAACCGGACCAGATTCCAATGGATATGCTGCTTTTACAGACTGGATATTACACGTTAAAGCAGGAGGCGAAGGGACTGGGAAGACTGGTAATACCGAATGATGAGATAGGAGAATCACTGATAAATCTGTCCCTTGATATTCAGAATCTGGCGCCGTCAGAAGCGACGCAGGATCAGATTTCTTTACTTGGTGCTCTGCTGGATGATGGAGATATAGAATCAGTGTTCAATCTGTTCAATACGATTCTGTGTGAGTGTGTCAGTTCAAATTCAAAGGCATTCAATGATGAGAATACGATACGGGATATCATATATTCCCAGATCCCGCAGGAAGAAATCAATAAAGCAAAGGAAGTGAT
>JAEEGG010022936.1_pt1 | contig 12242 bp, 15 predicted proteins | sample 9134161 | NCBI WGS metagenome assembly JAEEGG01 (sample SAMN16246543, study PRJNA631951) | gut metagenome | biome: gut microbiome; feature: rumen; material: CR-attached | host: Bos | place: Iran: Karaj | collected 2018-10
GTGAAATTCCGGTACGGCAAGGACGTCGCGGTCTACCTGGAAAAGGCGTTCGAAAACGTGAAAAAGGATTACCGGTGGCTCGAGAAATCGACGATCGCGCAACCGTGGCGCTATTCGATCGAAGAAGTCGACGGCGATCCGGAATTCGTCAGACGGTACCGTGAGGATGATGAGGGAACCGTGCTGGACTGCGATTCCGCGGAGCGGTTCATCGAGACCGTGGAGCACGATTACCAGAACGAAGCGCTCCGTGCGAATCCCGTCGTGGCCCAGTACGCCGTTCCGTTCGGGAGCGTCGAGGTGCACGGATGGTATCTGGAACGGTACGTCTTCGCGAAGCTTGCTACCGGCGACTACAAGGTGAACGTCCAGGCCGGAGACCGGGTGACCGGCGGCTCAAGGGAGTTCTTCATCACACCGGACTGCTTTGAGGCGAAGACGTACGGGGAATTCCTGGACCGGTATCTCGCGATCGTTCCCGGCTATTCCTTCGGGCTGACCAAGGAGGATCTTCTCCCGAACACGGACCTGAAAGCATTTCTCGGATACTGATACACTACCGTCCGTTTATGGGGACGCAGTTCGATCCGAAGTTCGCGGAGATCATGCTCCGGCGGATCGACCTTGACACCGAATACACCATGAAAGAAAACGCCTCCCCAGGCGGGGAGGCTGTTCCGGATCGCGCTGCCGAACCGGTCACTTGATCCAATAAATGTAGTTTTCCTTCCGGGGAGCGGGATCCTTGTAGGCGCCGTTCGGGTAGCCGAGGATCAGATGGCCGATGCCCTCGTAGTTGCCCTCGATGCCGAGATCCTTCAGGATCTGCTTGCCGGGCTCGCTTTCGAATACCTGTTTCGCGCGGTGGATCCAGCAGCTTCCGATGCCGAGGTCGAACGCGGCGTTCATCATGTTGCCGAGGACGAGGCTTCCGTCGTAGACGTACGTCGGCACCGATTTGTCGGCGAGGACGATCAGGACGACGGGGGCGCCGTAGAACGGATCCTTGTCGGAGCCCATCACGGCGGCGTTCAGTTTGGAAAGCCTGTCGCGCATCTCGCGGTTCGTCACGGCGATGATGATCGCGGACTGTCTTCCCATTCCGGAAGCGGCGTACGTTCCGGCCTCAAGGATCGCGTCCAGCTTTTCCGGCTCGATCTTTTTCCGCTTGTAATAGGAGCGGCAGCTGCGTCTCGTTTTGAGTTTGGTCAGGGTTTCGGCCATGGCGGCACCTCCTTTGTTTATTTGAATACTATCGTTTCACGGGATGACCGAAGGCCTTACGCGGCCTTCTTTTCTTCCTCCAGGAACACGGCGGAACGGTCGGCGATAACGGATCGGAAGGGGAATATTCTGTATATTTATACCATCCTTCATTATATCGCATCGCGTCCGTTTGTCAATTTGACGGTGCAAGAAAACGGCGGCCGGAAAGGAGCGTTTCGGTTGATTTATCCGCGCCGGTGGTGGTATAGTAAAACTGTATTGGACAGACAGCGAACGCTGTAAGGAGGCTCACAGAATGAAAACAAAAGTCACGACGGTCAAGAGCAGCGGCGAAGGGATCGGGGAAGCGCTCCGCCAGACCGAACTCGTCGCGAAGTCGTACGAACTCTCGTCGAAGGAAACGCTCCAGCTCCGGCTGCTCGCCGAAGAGATGACGGGGATGCTGAGCGCGATCGCCGGCGACGTGACGGCAGATTACTGGCTGGAGGAGGAAAACGGCCGTTTTTCGCTCCACCTCTCCGCCGATACGAAGATGTATATCGATAAGCGCAACCAGCTCATCGCGCTGTCGACGTCGGGAAAGAACGAGGCGTCGACGGGCTTTATGGGCAAGATCCGCAGCCTGCTCGATACGCTCGCGACGCCGGAATCGGAAGGGCTCCCGTCCTCGCTCGATCTCGGCATGTCGCCCGTGATGGACGGCGGAAACGCGAACTGGATGTGGCACTCCATGGCCACCTGGTCGATGGAGGCGTATAAGGAAGCTCTCGAGAAGCGCAAGGAGACCGAAGAGGAGGCGAAGGAAGCCTGGGACGAACTCGAAAAATCAATCGTCGCGAACCTTGCGGATGAAGTCAAGGTCGCCGTCCGCGGCGACAACGTCGAGCTCGTGATCGACAAATCTTTCTGAGATACTGGAAGGAGAACACCGAAATGCTGAACATCGAAAAGAAACTGGAAGACAAGTGCCTGACCGTCGTGATGGAAGGCCGTCTCGATACGACGACCGCCCCCGACTTCGACGCGGAGCTGAAGAACGCGCTCGAAGGCGCGGATTCGCTCGTACTCGACTGCGAAAAGCTGGAGTACATCTCCTCCGCCGGCCTCCGCGTCCTTCTCTCCGCCCAGAAGATGATGAACACCCGCGGCGGGATGAAGCTGATCCGCGTCAACGACATCGTCAACGAGGTCTTTGAGGTGACCGGATTCGCCAACATCCTGACGATCGAATAACCGCCGGACCTTCCGGTCGGGCGCCCGGTGATGCGGAAACGACAGAACAACCGAAAACGGACAGCGCGGCTATTATTGCTTCTTTTTGCGCTGTCCTTTTTGTTGTCCGGATGCGGGGCGGGGACGGCGACGCCGAACGAGTCGACGTTTTCCGGGTTCGCGATGGACACGGCGCTCGAGATCCGCGCGTACGGCGTGGAAAGAACAACCGTTGTCGGCGAGGCCGCCGACCTTGTCCTGTCGATGGAGAACCGCCTGTCCGTCACGATCGAAACGAGCGACGTCGCGCAGCTGAACGAAGACGGGACTGTGTCCGCCGATCCTGTGACGGCCGAGCTCGTCCGGAGCGCGCTCGCCCTCTGCGATGAGACGGGCGGCGCACTCGACATCACGATCTTCCCGGTCCTACGCGCCTGGGGCTTCACGACGAGTGACTATTCCGTTCCGTCCGAAGCCGCGCTGCGGGATCTCCTTGAGCGCGTCGACTACCGCGCCGTTTCGGTCAGCGGGAGCCGCATCACCGTCCCGGACGGGGCGATGATCGACCTCGGCAGCGTCGCGAAGGGATACGCCTGCGACCGGATGCGCGCGGTCCTGACGGAAGGCGGCGCGACCTCCGCGCTGATCGATTTCGGCGGCAACATCTGCGCGATCGGCGCGAAGCCGGACGGCAGTCCCTGGCGGATCGGCATCCGCTCCCCCGAAGGGAATGGGCTCGCCGGTTCCGTGACCGTGACGGACGGATACGTCGTGACGTCGGGCGGCTACGAGCGCTTCTTTACGGGCGACGACGGAACGGTCTACTGGCATCTCATCGACCCGGAGACGGGGTATCCCGCGAAGAACGGCCTGATCTCCGTGACGATCGTCGGCACGGAGGGAACGCGCTGCGACGCGCTGTCGACGGCGCTCTTCGTGATGGGAACGGAGAAGGCGGTCTCGTTCTGGCGCGAAAAACAAGACTTCGACGCGATCCTGATCACGGACGACGGCCGGATCCTCCTCACGCCGGGCGCCGCGGACCGGTTCACGGCCGACAAGGACTGCCCGTACGCGGTCGAGACGATCGGAGGCGCGAAATGAAGACGAAGACGTGGATCGTTCTCTTCACCGCGCTCGCGCTCCTCAGCGCAGCCGCGATCGTTCTGATGAACGGCGGAGACCGCGCCGTGGCGGAGATCGTCCGGGACGGCGAGGTCGTCAAACGGATCGACCTGAGCCGCGTGACGGGACCCGAAACGTTCACGGTCGAAGACGGCGCCGGCGGGTATAACGTCGTCACCGTCGAGCCGGGGCGGATCCGCGTCGAGGACGCGAACTGCCCGGACCGCGTCTGCGTTCATTACGGCTGGCTCGAACGGAGCCGCATCCCGATCCTCTGCGTTCCGCACAAGCTGATGATCCGCATCGTCGGCGCCGACGGCGGCCCCGACGCGGTGTCGTATTAGGAGGCGCGTATGGCGAAACGGCTCACGACCGACGCGCTGCTCCTGACGGCGGCGCTCATCATCTTCATCGTCGAGGCCCAGATCCCGCCGGTCGTACCGGTCCCGGGCGTGAAGCTCGGCCTCGCGAACATCATCACCGTCTACGCGATCCGGCGCGTCGGGCCGAAGGACGCGTTCCTGATCCTGATCGCGCGCATCATCCTCGGAAGCGTCTTCGCCGGCCAGATGGTCTCGTTCCTGTACTCGCTCGGCGGCGGGCTCCTCTGCTTCGCCGCGATGCTCCTCGTCCGGAGGATCCTGAAGGAGGACCAGCTCTGGGTCGCGAGCGTCATCGGCGCGATCTTCCACAACGTCGGCCAGACGATCGTCGCGATCGCCGTGTTCGGGACCGTGAACGTCGCGTTCTACTTCCCCGTCCTTCTGCTTTCGGGCATCGTGACGGGCGTCTTTACCGGCGTCGCCGCACAGGCGCTCGTCCGGCGCATGAACGGAAAAATCAAGCCGTGACCGCGTTTTCCCGGCGCGGCTTTTGTGCTATACTGAACGAAAAGGAGTGCAAGCTATGAAATACGATTTTGACGAATACGTCGAACGCCGCAACACCGGTTCCGCGAAGTGGGACTGCTGGGTGGACTTCGATAAGCCGGAGGACGTTCTCCCGTTCTGGGTCGCCGATATGGATTTCCGCACGGCCAAGCCGATCATCGACGCGATCAAGAAGCGCGCCGACCACGGCATCTTCGGCTACGCGAAGACGCCGGCGGGCTACCGCGAGGCCGTGATGGCCTGGTACAGGACGTACTTCGGCTGGGAGACGAAGAAGGAATGGATGGTCTATTCCCCCGGCGTCGTCTTCGCCCTCGGCGTCGCGATCCGCGCCTATACGAAGCCCGGCGACGCGGTCCTGATCCAGCGGCCGGTCTATTATCCCTTCTCGAACATGATCCGTGAAAACGACCGCCGGATCGTCAACAACGCGCTGCTCTACGAAAACGGCGCCTACCGGATGGACTTCGCGGATTTCGAGCGCCAGATCGTCGAAAACGGCGTGAAGCTCTTCATTCTCTGCTCGCCCCACAACCCGATCGGGCGCGTGTGGACGCGGGAGGAGCTTGAGACGATCGGCGATATCTGCGTGAAGCACGGCGTGACCGTCGTCGCGGACGAGATCCACAACGACTTCGTCTACAACGGCCACAAACACACCGTTTTCGCCTCGATCAAGCCGGCGTTCGCGGACATCGCGGTGACGTGCACGGCCCCCTCGAAGACGTTCAACCTCGCGGGACTCCAGCTTTCCCACATCTGGATCCCGAACGAGGAACTCCGGAACGCCTATAAGGCCGTCCTCTCCGCCGACGGCTACGACGAGCCGTCCGTCCTCGGCATGGCCGCCGCCCAGGCCGCCTACACAGAAGGCCGCGAGTGGCTCGAGCAGCTTCTCGTCTACATCCGCGCGAACGCCGATTTCGCGATCGGTTACCTCGCGAAGAACTGCCCGGCGATCTACGTCCCCGAGCTCCAGGGAACATATCTTCTCTGGCTTGACTGCTCGAAGCTGCCGTACGGTACGGACGAACGCCAGAAGCGCATCGCGGCCGCGAAGCTCTGGTTCGATCCGGGCTCCATGTTCGGACCCGAGGGCGACCGGTTTGAGCGCATCAACCTCGCCTGCCCGCGCGCGACGCTCGAAGAGGGCCTCCGCCGCCTGTGCGCAGCGCTGAAATAATGGCTGAATTCAAGGTCATCAGCGATTATCAGCCGACCGGGGACCAGCCGCAGGCCATCGACAAGCTTGCGGCCGGTGTTTTCGCGGGCAAAAAGGCCCAGACGCTCCTCGGCGTGACCGGCTCCGGCAAGACGTTCACGATGGCGAAGCTGATCGAGCGCGTCCAACGGCCGACGCTCGTGATCTCCCACAACAAGACGCTCGCCGCCCAGCTCCACGGTGAACTCAAGGCGTTCTTCCCCGAGAACGCCGTCGAATTCTTCGTCTCCTACTACGATTACTACCAGCCCGAGGCGTACGTTCCCTCGACCGACCTCTACATCGAGAAGGACTGCGACATCAACGCGGAGATCGAAAAGCTCCGCCATTCCGCGACGGCGGCCCTGTCCGAACGGCGGGACGTCATCGTCGTCGCGTCGGTGTCGTGCATCTACGGCCTCGGCGCGCCGATCGACTACCTGAACCAGGCGCTGTCGCTCCGCGTCGGCATGGAAAAGCCGCGGAACGAGATCCTCCACCGCCTCGTCGACATCCAGTACACGCGCAACGACATGGACTTCCAGCGGTCGAACTTCCGCGTGCGCGGCGACGTGATCGACATCTACCCGGCCGGAAACGAGAACGCCGTGCGCGTCGAGCTGTTCGGCGACGAGATCGAGTCGATCAAGGAAATGCACCCCCTGACCGGCGAGATCCTCGGCCTCCGGAACCACATCTCGATCTTCCCGGCGTCCCACTACGTGACGTCAAAGGAGAACATGGAGCGGACGATCCGCGACGTCGAGGCCGAGCTCGAGGAGCGCATCCGCTGGTTCCGCGACCGCGGGAAGCTGATCGAGGCGCAGCGCATCGAACAGAGGACGCGCTACGACATCGAGATGCTCCGCGAGGTCGGCACGTGCAAGGGGATCGAAAACTACACGCGCCACATCTCGGGACTCCTCCCGGGCCAGCGGCCGTACACGCTGATCGATTACTTCCCCGACGATTTCCTCACGATCGTCGACGAATCCCACGTGATGCTCCCCCAGCTCCACGCGATGTTCAACGGCAACCTCGCGCGCAAGACGAGCCTCGTCGACTACGGCTTCCGGCTCCCGTCGGCGCTCGACAACCGTCCGCTGAAATTCGAGGAGTGGGAGGGGATGATGAACCAGGTCGTCTACACCTCCGCGACGCCGGGCGCGTACGAGCGCGACCAAAGCGGTCCGGACGGGATCGCGGAACAGATCATCCGCCCGACGGGACTGCTCGATCCGCCGGTCGAGGTGCGGCCGGTGAAGGGCCAGATCGACGACCTGATCGGCGAGATCCGGAAGACCGTCGACGCCGGCGAGCGCGTCTTCGTGACGACGCTGACGAAGAAGATGGCCGAATCGCTGACCGATTTCCTCAAGGGCGCGGGGATCAAGGTGCGCTACCTCCACTCCGACGTCCAGACGCTCGAGCGCATGGAGATCATCCGCGACCTCCGGCTCGGGAAGTTCGACGTGCTCGTCGGGATCAACCTCCTCCGCGAGGGGCTCGACGTGCCCGAGGTGTCGCTCGTCGCGATCCTCGACGCGGACAAGGAAGGCTTCCTCCGCTCGGAGACGCCGCTCATCCAGACGATCGGCCGCGCCGCCCGCAACGCCCACGGCCACGTGATCATGTACGCCGACGCGGTCTCGCCCGCGATGAAGGTCGCGATCGGCGAGACGGACCGTCGCCGCCGGATCCAGCAGGCCTACAACGACGAACACGGCATCACCCCGAAGACGATCGAAAAGGCCGTCCGCGACGTCATCGAGGCGACGAAGGCCGCCGAGCCCGAGATGGCGACGTACAAGGGCAAGACGCCGCTCGAACTCACGCGCCGCGAGCTCGCCGACTACTGCAAGCTCCTCGAGAAGGAGATGAAGGACGCGGCGAAGGACCTCCAGTTCGAAAAGGCGGCGCGCCTCCGCGACACCCTGTTCGAATACCGGACGAGGCTGTCGTAGCGCACGGCGGAAGACGCCTGCTCTTTGCGCGATCGATACCGAAAAAAAGGTTTTCTTTTCGTTTATCTCGTTGTACTATTATGATGTACGGGATGATTCCCGCACATAGTTTGCATTTCATTTGCTATTTTAATAACCAAGGAGGTAACTGCTATGCTTTGGGGTATTCTCTGCTGGATTCTCGTCGGTCTCGCGGCCGGCTACGTCGCCGGTAAGATCATGGGAACGGGAACCGATTCGCTCGGCAAGAACCTTGTGATCGGCCTCGTCGGCTCGTTCGTCGGCGGCATCATCGCGTGGATCCTCGGCCTCGGCGCCCGCTCGCTGATCGGCTCGGTCCTGATCGCCATCGTCGGCGCGTGCGTCGCGATCTGGGCGTATCGCAAATTCCTCGCGAAATAAGGAAACGGAACGGAGGCGCCGCCCGGACGGGCGGCGCCCCCAATACACCCCTTGGAACAGGAGGCCATTATGAACGTGAAAAAGACGGAAGCCAGCTTCCTCGGAAGCGACGGCGTCCATCAGATTTTCTATACCGTTTACGAGCCCGAACAGCCGAAGGCGGTCTTCCAGATCGCCCACGGCATGGCCGATCATTTCGGCCGCTATGAGGACTTCGCGCTCTTCCTCGCGGACCACGGCTTCGTCGTCTGCGGCGACGACCACCTCGGCCACGGCCGCACCGGCGCCGCGGTGAAGGAACTGGGCTACTACGGCGAGGTCAACAAGGCGCCAGGCGCCGCGCGGAACCACATGATCGACGACATGCACCTCCTGACGGGCCTGATGAAGGAGAAATACCCGGGCCTGCCGTACGTGCTGATGGGCCATTCGATGGGCTCGATGCTCGCGCGCATGTACCTCGCCCTCCACGGCAACGAAGTCGACGCGGCGATCGTGATGGGCACCTGCGGAACGGGCGGCGCCTCGAAGATCTCGGGGATCGGCGCGACGCTCTGCGGCGTGATCGGATCGATCAAGGGACGCGACTACATCTCCCCGATGGTCACGAACATGGCGTTCGGAACGTACAACGACCACTTTAAAGAAGAGAACGATCCGCTCTCCTGGCTCTCGAAGAACAGGGAGAACCGCGACCGCTACAAGGCCGACGAGTTCGCCGGCTTCCCGTTCACCGTTTCGGCGTATCGTTCGATGATGGAGCTGATCCAGTACATCACGACCCCCGGCGCGTTTGCCGCGGTCCCCGACGACCTCCCGATCCTCCTGATCGCGGGCGCGGACGACCCGGTCGGCAATTACGGCGCGGGCGTCGACGAAGTGCTCCAGGCCTACCGCAAGGCGGGCAAGAAGAACGTGACGATGAAGCTCTACGAGGGCGACCGCCACGAGATCCTGAACGAGGACGACCGCAAGGACGTCTACGACTACATTCTGAACTGGGTGACGCCTTACGCGCTGAACCGCTGACGCTGAGGAACCATGTCCCGCCACACCGAAGAATTCGACCGCCGTTACGCGAAACAACAGAAAAAGGGGATGAACACCTCGAAGATCTTCCTCGATCCGAAGGATGAGGAGGAGACTTTGAATATCTTCGCGGAGGACGGCTTCTTCGTGGAAAAAGCGTCGTTCTGGGATCTTGTAACGTTTCGCGCGGCCGATCCGATGCTCGTGAAGCACCGCCTCGATTACCGCTGGTTCCGCTCGAAGGAGGACTACGTGCGCTATGTGTCCGAACGGACGCTCGCGGGCTGGTCCCACATCTGGGGGAACCAGTCCACCGGCCGCCAGTACTGGATGTGCGACACGGACCGGTACGGCGAACCGCTCGGCAAGCGCGAGGACGCGCTGTTCCCGCGGAAGGAGATCCTGATCGGGCGGCGGAAACGTCTCCTCTCCCAGATCATCGCGCTGATCGTCATCGTCGCGGCGTGGGTCTCGTTCCTGTTCGCGATCTTCGGCGTGACGTGGCGTGCGTTCTGGCTCTGGGGTGATTCGCCGTCGCTCCTCCAGTTCCCGATCCTCTTCATCAAGACGGGCCCTCTGATCGCGTTTGTCGGATTTCTCGTGTATTACGCGATCCTGTACGTGCGCGCGGGAAAGCTCATCCGGGAGGCGGACGGAAATGTTTGACGCGTTCGCGACGTTCGGCACCTCCGAATGGCTCCGGCTGGCCTTTACGGTCCTGCTCTGCATCCCGCTCCTCGTCATCGGAATGTATATGTTCGGCCTCTTTCCGGACATCATCACCGGCAGGGATACCTCCAAACGAAAGCGCACGCCCGATGAGGCCGCGAAACCTTCCGAACAGAAGAAACAAGAGAAATGAAACACGGACTTTTCATCACATTCGAAGGACCGGACGGCGCCGGCAAGACGACGCAGATCACGGCCGCCAGAAACTACCTCGAGTCGCGCGGATTTGAAGTCGTTCTGACGCGCGAGCCGGGCGGAACGCCGATCGCGGAGCGGATCCGCGGGGTGATCCTCGATCCCTCCAACGAGGGCATGGATCCGATGTGCGAGGCGCTCCTCTACGCGGCCTCGCGCTCCGAACACGTCGCGAAGACGGTCCGTCCCGCGCTCGAAGCCGGAAAGGTCGTGATCTCCGACCGCTTCGTCGATTCGAGCTACGCCTATCAAGGTACGGGGCGCGAACTCGGCGACGCCGTCCGCGCCATCAACGCCTACGCGACGCAGGGGCTGATGCCGGATCTGACCGTGCTTCTGCTCCTCGATCCCGAGGAGGGCCTCAAGCGCATCAACGCGCGGATCGAACGGGGCGAGGAGACCGGAAAGGACCGCATCGAACGCGAACGGATCGATTTTCACAGAAAGGTCTACGAGGGCTACCGCGCCCTCGCGGAAGCGGAGCCGGACCGGATCGCGCTTCTGGACGCCAACGGCGGCGTCGGCGAGATCGCGAACGCGATCCGCGACCGCCTGAACAGACTCATCGCATGGAAAAAAGAGACCTCGCAGAACGACTGATCGACAGTCTGGAAAACGGCGGATCGACGCACGCGCTGATCATCGAAGGGCCGCGGGCCGCAACGGAGCCCGCGGCGCGCCTCTACGCGAAGGCGCTCCTCTGCACGGGCGACGGAAGGAAGCCGTGCGGGCGCTGCGCCTCCTGCAGGAACCTTCTCCGCGGCGTCGAGGAGGACCTGATCCTCGTCGAAGGAACGTCCTCCGGGAAGTCCGGGAACCGCGCGCTCCGCGACGAGCGGATCGCCGCGATGCAGGACGCCCTGAAGAAGAAGCCGCTCGCGTCGGACCGCATCGTCGCGCTGATCCTGGACGCCGATCTTCTGACCGAGCGCGCCCAGAACCGGCTCCTCAAGACGCTTGAGGAGCCGCCCGGGAGGGACTGCCTCATCCTCCTCTCGGAAAACACGCGCCATCTTCTCCCGACGATCCTGTCCCGCTGCCGCGTCGTCAAGGCCGCGGCCGAGACCGGAGAGGAAACGGAATCCGCCCGGATCCGGGAGTTCGCGAAGACGTACTTCCGCCTCGCGGCGGACGGAAGGCCGTACTACGAGTATCTGCCGCTCCTCCGGACGGTATCGGAGGACAAACCGACGGCCGACGCGTTTCTGGACGCGTTCGAGGAGACCGTCATGAAAGCGCTTGAAACGCGCGTCGGCCGGCTGGAGGAGAACCCTCTCACGCCGGAAGCCGCAGCGACGTATGAGAACATGATCTATGCCGCGGAGGAGGCCCGGAAGGACCTCGCGCGCAACGTCAACGTCGGATACGCGCTGAAGGATATGACGCTGCGACTGATATAAAACAACTAAGGAGACTCATATGATTCAGGTAATCGGCGTCCGGTTCAAGAAAGCCGGAAAAGCGTATTATTTCGACCCGAACGGATTCGAGATCGAACCGGGAACGGCCGTGATCGTCGAGACGGCGCGCGGCCTCGAATACGGGATCGCGTCGGACGCGGCGATCGAGGTCGAGGAGAGCGAGATCGTCCAGCCGCTCCGCCAGGTCATCCGCATCGCGACCGAAGAGGACGCGAAGCGGAACGAGGAGAACCTCGCGAAGAAGGAACAGTCGATGAAGCTCTGCCAGGAGAAGATCGAACGGCACGGCCTCGAGATGAAGCTGATCGATTGCGAGCGGACGTTCGACAACGCGAAGATCATCTTCTATTTCTCCGCCGACGGGCGCGTCGACTTCCGCGAGCTCGTCAAGGACCTCGCGAGCGTGTTCCACACGCGCATCGAGCTCCGCCAGATCGGCGTCCGCGACGAGGCGAAGATGCTCGGCGGGATCGGCCCGTGCGGGCGGCCTCTGTGCTGCCACCAGTGGCTTCCGGACTTTGAGCCCGTTTCGATCAAGATGGCGAAGGTCCAGAACCTGTCGCTGAACCCGACGAAGATCTCGGGGATCTGCGGCCGCCTGATGTGCTGCCTGAAGTACGAGAACGATCTCTACGCCGAGCTCCACAAAGGCATGCCCGAGCCGGGCGAGCGCGTGAAAACGATCGACGGACTCGGCGTCGTCTGGGAGACGAACATCCTCGAGAACCGCATCAAGGTCCGCCTCGTTCTCGAAGAACGGACGAAGGACAATCCCGAAAAGCTGTCGAACGACTACTACATCTACGGCAAGGAACAGATCCAGCGCCTCGGCAAGAAGGGCCGCAAC
>JAEEGG010022938.1_pt1 | contig 12241 bp, 7 predicted proteins | sample 9134161 | NCBI WGS metagenome assembly JAEEGG01 (sample SAMN16246543, study PRJNA631951) | gut metagenome | biome: gut microbiome; feature: rumen; material: CR-attached | host: Bos | place: Iran: Karaj | collected 2018-10
CTTACCTGAACCGCCACTGCAGCCGACAACCCATAATAGAGCATGAAGAAGAGTTGGCTGATGGTTATCATAATCTGATGTGCTGCCAAAGCCGTCGCCCCAAGCCAACCGACATAGATGGCACTGAAGCTGAACGAGGCAGTTTCCATTCCAAGCTGCAAAGCCACAGGCCAACCCATGCGATGCAACTCTATCTGGTTTGCCTTGCTTATTCTGCTCTTAGGAAGATCTCGGCGATAAAGGTCGTAACGTTTGGTAAGATGGAACACACATGCCATCAGAATCAACTGCATCAATCGGCTCAACAAGGTGGCAAGTCCTGCTCCAAACAAGCCCATCTCCGGCAAGCCACAATGGCCGAAGATGAGGAGCCAGTTGCCAAAGATATTGAGGATGTTGGCAACGAGGATTATCCACATTGGCATCGCGGTGTCCTGAATGCCGTCGCTGAACTGCTTATAGGCATTGAAGACCATCAAGGGCAACATGCTCAGCAACAACGTCAGCAGATAAGGTCGGACTAATGGCATGAGTTCTCGGGGCAAGCCCAGCCAAGGGAGTATTGCGAAAAGCAGTCCTGCAAGCAGCATCATCAGCAGTCCCACTCCCGAACATGCAAAGAGTCCGTTCTTGAGTTTACCGGCAATGGCATGCACCCTACCCTGTCCCAGCAAGGAACCCACAATAGGTGTAAGTCCATAGGAAAAGCCCATGCCGCCTACAACGAGCAGAGCCAGGATGTTGTTCACGAAGCCAGCGGCGGCAAGCTCTTTCGTTCCATAATGCCCCACCATAAACGTATCGGCGAGCCCCATCACGATGGTGCTCATTTGGCCCATCATGATTGGCACGCCGATGCGTAAAAGGTCCGAATAATGTGATGTCTTTATGCGAACCACTTCACATAACAGAAGTCCTGACGGTGCGGCAGGTTCTCGTTCTTAGGATAGATGCGGTAGCAAACCTTGAAGCTGCCCGCATTGTCTATGCTGTGGGAAGCAGCGAAGGTGTATTTGTTGCCGTCGCGACCTTTCAGCTCGAAGGGCACAACCTGATAGACATGGTCTTCACCCTCCTTATCTGTAACGAGCGTCACAGCTTCCACTCCAATAGCATTGTCCAAGCCGGCCTCGTCAACAACAACCTCGATGTTGTACTTCTTGCCTGCCTCAATATTGCCTGTCATCACATCGTCGCACCTATTGATGCTAACGACTTTGACAGCATCCCAACGCTCGGCAACAGCTTCCTTCCAGAGAGCTATCTCCTTGGCGAGCTGGCAGCCATTGGCCTGCAACCGCTGCGAACGGTCGCGAAGCTTATTGTAGAAGCGGCTGTAGTAGTCGTCGAGCTGACGCTTCATGGTGTAATGCGGAGCAATCTGGGCGATAGAATTCTTGATGACCTTAATCCAGCCTTCCGAAATTCCCTTCTTATTCTTATTATAATATAAAGGAAGTATCTCGTTCTCTAAGAGGGAGTAGATGGTTGCAGCATCAAGGCGGTCTTGATACTCTTGGTTCTCATAGGTACGATGTTCTGTGAGAGCCCATCCTGCACCTTCGCGATAGCCCTCAAGCCACCAGCCATCCTTCACGCTGAGGTTGACAACACCATTCATCTCGGCCTTCTCGCCAGATGTTCCACTGGCTTCCATGGGACGAGTAGGTGTGTTCATCCAGATATCCACTCCGCTGACAAGGCGGCGAGCCAACAGGAAGTCGTAATCCTCCACGAAGATAATCTTTGCCTGGAACTCGGGACGCTGGCTTATCTCGTAAATCTTCTTGATGAGTCCCTGGCCAGCTCCGTCGGCAGGATGTGCCTTGCCGGCAAAGAGGAAGATGACAGGACGCTCGGGATTGTTGACTATCTTGCTGAGACGCTCCAGGTCTGTGAAGAGCAGATGAGCACGCTTGTAAGTAGCAAAGCGACGGCAGAAACCTACAACCAATGCATTGGGGTTGAAGCTTTCAATGAGCTTGACAACTCGCTGCGGGTCGCCTTGGTTCTTCAGCCAGGTTTCCTTGTACTGCTCGCTGACATACTTGAAGAGTTTCTGCTTCAAAGCCTGACGAGTGGCCCATATTTCCTCATCGGGACAATTGTATATACCGTGCCAGATTTCCTCGTTCGACTGATCGCTGAGATGCTTTGCGTCGAAATACTTGGCATAGACCTGACGCCATTCTGTTGCGCACCATGTGGGGAAGTGAACGCCGTTGGTGACATAACCGACATGGCTCTCTTCCGGATAATAGCCAGACCAGATGTTGTTGAACATCTTCTTGCTGACCTCGCCATGCAGCCAGCTCACACCGTTTACCTCCTGACAAGTGTTGCAAGCGAATGTGCTCATGCAGAACTTCTCGCTGTGGTCGTCAGGGTTCGTGCGGCCCATACCGATGAATTCATCCCAACTGATGCCAAGCATCTGAGGATATCCGCTCATGTACTTGCCGAAGAGGTCCTCGGCGAAGTAGTCGTGGCCGGCAGGTACGGGAGTGTGTACGGTATAGAGGGAAGAGGCACGAACGATTTCAAGTGCTTGGTTGAAGGTCAGGCCATCACGGATGTAGTCGCACAGACGCTGCAAGTTGCAGAGCGCAGCATGGCCCTCATTGCAATGATAGACGTCCTTCTTGATGCCAAGCTTCTTGAGCAGCAGCATGCCGCCGATGCCGAGCAGTATCTCCTGCTTCAGGCGATTCTCCCAGTCGCCGCCATAGAGGGCGTGAGTGATGGGCTTGTCGAACTCGGAGTTCATCTCGTTGTCGGTGTCAAGCAAATACAGCTTTACACGACCTACATTGACGCGCCAAACGTATGCATGCACATGATAGTTCATATAAGGAACATCGATGACCAACGGCGTGCCGTCCTCGTTCATCTGTTGTTCGATAGGAAGCGAGCCGAAGTTCTGAGCTTCGTAGTTGGCAATCTGCTGCCCATCCATCGCCAAGCTCTGGGTGAAGTAGCCATAACGATAAAGGAAGCCTACGGCGCACATATCGACGTTGGAGTCGGATGCCTCCTTCACATAGTCGCCGGCCAACATTCCCAGACCGCCGCTATAAATCTTCAGAGCTGAATGTATGCCGTATTCCATGCAGAAATATGCTACAGAGGGACGCTTGTGGTCTGGCTCAACATCCATATACTTACGGAACATTGCATAGACATCACTGATGCGCTTCATCAGCTTCTTGTCCTTTACAATCTCTTCCTTACGGCTGAAGCTCAGACGTTCCAAGAGAGCTACGGGATTATGCTTTACATTGCGATAGAGGTCTGGGTCGAGATCACGGAACAGGTCGCGAGCCTCGTAGTTCCACACCCACCACATATTGTGGGCGAGTTCTACGAGTTTGCCGAGTTCGGCAGGCATGTTGCCTTTGACAATGACAGACTTCCAGCTGGGCTGATTTGCGTTACTTGCTTTAATTTTCATATTATTATAGGTTATTTGATTATTCTTTCTTTTGCCTTTCGCAGAGCGAAGTCGTAGGCATCATAGTAGTATGTAATAAAGTTCTTCCAGAGTGCTTTCTCAGAGAGGCTGGCAGCATTGCGACGCGCTTTATCGACACTTTTCCTGTCGAAGGCGGAATAACGGGCGATGGTTGCACTGAGCTGCTCGGCAACTTCCTGAGCATTGTAGTCGTTTCGGGTGATGACTTCCACGCCATCTTCAAGCTTACTGTCGCGACCAATGCTTGTGCTCGCCCAGACACCAAAGCCGCTGAGGGAGGTGGTGATGCAGGGAACATGGAAAGCGACTGCCTCGAGCGGCGTATAGCCCCAAGGTTCATAGTATGAGGGATAGGCTGCGAGGTCATCGCCGATGAGGAGGTCGTAGTAAGGCATCTGGAAAATGCCGTCGTTACCATCAAGATAACAGGGAACGAAGATGACCTTCACGGGACTTTGCTTGTCATTCTTCATGCCATGAGAACGCAGGAAACCCAGTACGGGGTCGTTCCAAGGTTCGTAGAGGTTGTGGGTGATAACGGGGTCGGGCAATGGCTCGTTGTATGTCCATCCCAGTTTGAGGCGCTCCTGCAGGTCGGTTCGAGGGCTTTCCACCCACGCCGGAACCTGAATGAGCATGAGGACTTGGCGCTGCAAATCGCTGTCGTACAGACTTCTATAGGCTGCTTCGAGGAAGACGTCGATGCCCTTGTTGCGATACTCATAGCGGCCGCTTGTAGCTACGATGAGTGTGTCGTCGGTGAACTCGGCGCCCGTCAGGGCATTGGCCACCTGCAGTATCTTGGCTCTTGCCTCGCGACGATGCTTTGTGAAGGCTGCTCCTTTGGGCACGAAGTCTGCTTCGAAGCCATTAGGAAGGACGATGTCGGGTTGCTTGTCGAGCAGTTCTGCACACTCGCGCCCCGTCACATCGCTGACTGTCGTAAAGCAATCGACATTATGAGCAGCCTGTCGCTCCACACTATGCTTTGCCTCCATATTGAGTTCGGCAGCCATTTGCGTGCCGTTGTAGGCCCAAAGATAATCGTAGAGCGGCTTGTTGTTGCCGGCAATACTGCGGCCGATGCTTGTGGCATGAGTAGTGAAAATGGTTGCTATCTCCGGCACATTCTTGCGGATGTAGAGGGCTCCGAGACAGGTCATCCATTCGTGAGCCTGATAGACGGCCTTCTTCTTTGCGCCGAGGTTGCAGCGATAGAAACTCTCTACCACAAGGGCGGCGGCATAGCTGAACATGCTTGCCTCGTCGTAGTCGCCGTAGGCATGCAGGCTATCCACTCCGAAGTCCTCCCAAGCGGCACCATAAAGCTCGTTCTTCTTCTCGAAATAAGGCTGGAAATCTACAAGCACGACACAAGGCTTGCCTGGGATGTTCCAGCGGCCTGTGCGGATACGAAGGCCTGCTTCTGCAGCCACCTTAACCCACGAACGCCACATTTTGTTGTCTTCCAGAAAGAGAGGATTCTCTTTGTCCTGCCAGAGGTCGGGGCCTATGAACAGAAGTTTGTCGGGGAATTGCTCTTGAAGCGTCTTGGCACGAGTGGAAAGCACCGTATAGATGCCACCCATCTTGTTACAAACCTCCCAACTGCTCTCGAAAATAAAGTCTGGAACCAATCTCTTTTCTCTCATTAACAACGCTTTTTTCCTTATTTTGCGCGCAAAGGTACAACAATTTATGTTAAAAAAGAAACCTTTTGTGCTTTTTATCTATAATAATAATGTGTTTGCGTTACAACATAATACTTTTTTCATTATCTTTGTAGGGGTTTAACGACACAACAGGCCTAAATGCAAAACTACACACGCCTAAATGGCAAACTACACACGCGAAGATTGGCAATAACTGCTGTTATGTTTGCGATCTTCACTGCCGTTTTTGGGCAACAACCCTGGAAGCTCCGGCTGCATTGCCCAGAAGAGAAGATCGACCTTCGACTCGACCTCTACGAGGAGAGCATCGAGGTGCCTGGGCTCGAGGCTTTCGGACCGATGAACGGATACATGGACGGCAACATCTACGGCATCTGGTATGTGGCGACTTTCGAAATCAAGGACGACCAGCACGCTACCATTACCATCGCCAACGACCTGGGCAGCGAGGACCAGAAGCTGACCTTGACGCAAAATGCCGACAGCACCTATCAGCTGAAGTTCCTGGGCTATAATGCCGTGAAGCGTGCACAGGGAAAGAAACTCGTGAAGATTCCGTCGGAGATGAAAATGATACGCAAGCCATGACAACTCGCAAGAAATACCTCCTCACGGCTCTTGGCGGCACGCTGTTCGGCATCGTGCTGGTGCTGGCAGCTCTCTACACAAGCAATGTCACCTCGACAAACGAGTCGTGTGCGGCTTGCCACGTGCATCCCGAGGCTGAGACAAGCTGGAAGCAAAGCAAGCACTACCTGAACAAAAGCGGTGTGCACACGGATTGCGCAGCCTGTCACTTGCCACCGGCCGGCACACCTCAATACTATTGGGCAAAGGCAAAGATTGGCTTGCACGACATCTGGATGTACCTCACTCACGACAAGGAGGACTTCGACTTCGAGTCGAAGCGGACAGAGGAATACGCTCCCAACATCGTCTTCAACAGTTCCTGCAAGAAATGCCACTCGAACCTCTTCCCGCAAGAGATCAGCGACGACGGTGTGGCTGCACATCTCTATTATGAGGAGAACGAGGAGAAGCTGGGCTTGCAATGCGTGTCTTGCCACCTGGATGCAGGCCATTTCATTGCGGGCTACAAGCATGAGAAGATGACGATAGCTCCCGTCGATACCACCGGCCCTGTCTTTACGGAACCTGCCTCCGTGACGAGTTTCTCGAACTTCACAGAGACGATTCCCGGTACCCGTGCCTCCATCAGCATGATTGCTGTGCCTGGCGGCAAGTTCACGATGGGCAGCAAGAAGGGCGACAAGTTCAGCCGGCCCGACGAATACCCTGCTCACGAGGTCACCGTCTCGCCGTTCTTCATGGGAGAAATGGAGGTGACGTGGAACCAATACTGGGCTTTCTATGTGGAGACGATGTCGGAGGGACGCACCAAGCCCGAGGTCATCTATGCCAACAACAACCGTCCCGATGTGGATGCTGTGGCTGGCCCCACCCCACCTTTCGGCATGCCCGACCAGGGCTGGGGCATGGAAAACCGTCCTGCCATTACGATGACGCACTACGCGGCCGAGACTTTCTGCCAATGGCTCAGCCTGAAGACGGGCCGACACTATCGTCTGCCGACGGAGGCCGAGTGGGAATATGCTGCACGAGGCGGCACGGACACGCCCTACTTCTTCGAAGGGAAGCCCTCCTCCTACTCGAGCGAAGGCCTATGGAACAGCATCTTCGGCACAGACACCACAACCATCAATCGCTACGCCATATATGCCCTCAACAGCAAGAACCGCACACAGGAGCCTTCGCGAGTGGCTGCCAATCCCTTCGGACTGCGCAACATGCTGGGCAATGTGATGGAATACTGTCAGGACTGGTATGCTGAGGATGCCTACGAAAAAGCAGGCGCGAATGCGGTTGACCCGAAAGGCCCTGCAACAGGCACTGACTATGTGGTGCGCGGCGGCTGTTATCACGACGATGCCAGCGAGTTGCGTTGTGCGGCCCGCCGTCACAGCGACTACGAGGCTTGGCTCAAGACCGACCCGCAGAACCCGAAGAGCATCTGGTGGCTCAGCGACATGAAAGGCATCGGCTTCAGAGTCGTTTGCGACGATTTCACCAAATAACGATATAACGTAATAACCGTAATAACGACAAAAAAAACAAAATTATGAAAGAACAATCCATGAGCAGGCGCAGTTTCTTGACTGGCGCCGCTACCGTCGGAGCGGCTGCTGTGGCTGCTCCCGCACTCCTTGCCAGCTGCTCTGGCAATGGTAACAAACTCACGCCTCTCAAGAAGGAAGGCGAATATTATGTACCCGAACTCCCTGACAAGGCTATCGACGGACCAGAGCTGAAGGTTGGTCTCGTCGGTTGCGGCGGACGCGGAAGCGGTGCCATCATCAACCTGCTCGATGCTGCCGACAACATCAAGGTCGTGGCTTTGGGCGATGTCTTCGAAGACAGGCTGAACGACGTGCGCAACCGTCTCATCAACGAGCGCCAGCAGGAAGTGCCTCAGGACAAGTGCTTTGTTGGCTTCGACGCCTACAAGCAGGTCATCGACTCGGGTGTCGATATGGTTATCCTCACCACGCCTCCCGTCTTCCGTCCCGAGATGTTCAAGTACGCTACGGAGAAGGGCGTGCACTCTTTCCTCGAGAAGCCCATCGCTGTCGATACCAAGGGCTATCGTTCTGTCATGGCAACTGCCAAGCAGGCTCAGGCAAAGGGTTTAAGCGTTGTGGTCGGCACACAGCGTCACCACGAGCGTCGCTATGTGGAAGCCAACAAGCAGATTCAGGCAGGACTCATCGGCGAGATTACCGGCGGCAACGTTTACTGGAATCAGGGCATGCTGTGGTATCGTCAGCGCGAGGCAGGCTGGACGGATATGGAGTGGAACATCCGCGACTGGGTGAACTGGAAGTGGCTCTCGGGCGACCATATCATCGAGCAGCACGTCCACAACATCGACGTCTTCCTCTGGATGAGCGGCCTGAAGCCCGTCAGCGCAACGGCATTCGGCTCACGCCAGCGCCGCGTCACAGGCGACCAGTATGACTTCTTCAGCACCGACTTCACAATGGAGAACGGCATCCACATGCACTCGATGTGCCGCCAGATTGACGGTTGCAGCAGCAAGGTGAGCGAGTTCATACAGGGCAGCAAGGGCAGCTGGGACAGCGAGACAAACGAGATAAAGGACCTGCAGGGCAACGTTATCTGGAAGTACGACGACGAAAAGGCTATGCAGGAGTTCCAAGTGCACGACCCCTACACGCTGGAGCATGTGGATTGGGTGAACCACATCCGCAAAGGCACAGCCCACGAGGAGGCAACAGACAACGCCATCTCCTGCATGGCTGGCATCATGGGACGCGAAGCTGCCTACACCGGCCAGACCGTCACATGGGATGAGATGACACAGTCGCCGCAGGACTTCCTGCCCGAGAAACTCGAACTCGGCCCGCTCGACCTGGCCTCGATGACAGTGCCAGTGCCTGGCAAGTAAAAAGCCACCTTACAGCTCCCCTCCCCTGGGGAGCACCTTTAATTCAGAACAATCAGAGCACTCAGAACAATCAGAGCACTCAGAAAACCCAGAGAAATCAGAAAAACTATGCAAAGACGTAATTTCATATTAGGTTCTATGGCCGGCGCAGCAGCAGCGCTGGCTCCCACCACGTTGCTGGCTTCCTGCGACCCAAAGCCAAAGGAGAAGAAGAATGCAACCCCGCTCAATCTCTGCTTCCAAGAAGGCATCGCCATCGGCGAGACACTTCAGGAGAAGCTCGACTACTGCGAGAGCCTCGGTGTGACAGGCTTTGAGGTTGGCGGACGCGGCTTGGCCGGCCGTGTGGACGAGATAAACAATGCCCTCAAGGGACGCAATGTCCGCATGGCTGCCATCTGTGCAGGCTTCGACGGCTTTATCCTTGCAGAGGACGGGCAGAAGGACGACTTCGACCGCACGATGCGCGAAATAGTGGAGGCTGCCGGCAAAATCAACTCATGCGGCGTCATCATGGTGCCTGCCTTCAACTGGCAGAATCCCTGCCGTCCGCATACGATGGACACACGCAACTATCTCTGCGAACAACTGCATGAACTCGGCGAGTTCGCGCTGCAATGCGGAACGACAGTCATCCTGGAGCCCCTGAACAGAGGCGAATGCTTCTATATGCGCCTCGTTGCCGATGCAGCAGCCATCGCCCGCGATGCCGACAGCAAGGGCGTGAAGTGCATGGGCGACTTCTGGCACATGCAGGAAGAGACTTCCGACTATGCAGCCTTCATGGCAGCAGGCAAGGAATATCTGCAACATGTTCACATCGCCAGCCGCGGCAGACGCAAGACTCCGGGCGAAGACGGCGAAAAGGACAACTATGTCGACGGATTCCGTGCACTTAAGGAGATTGGCTACGAAGGTTTCGTCAGCTTCGAATGTGGCTGCGAAGGCGACCGTGCCACAGTACTCCCCGCAGCTGTCGAACTGCTTAGAAAACAGTGGGAAGAAGCATAAACTCATACCCCTCCAACGGGGGTTAAAAACGCCGCGTGCGGGGATGACCAACGCCGCACGCGGAAATGGCAAACGCCGCACGCGGAAATCACAATCCCCGCGTGCGGCGTTTTTTCTGTCATTGCGCCAGGGGATTTCAGCCTGCTCTGACTGCTTTGCTACTGAGTAAAGTAAGTTTGCATTTTAAGCCTTCCAGGCTTTATTTCATTGCTGTCCGATAAAATCCGCCTGACTGCTTTGCTACCGGGTAAAGTCAGTTTTGCATTTTTAAGCCTGTAGGGCTTTACTATTAGTAACCGGGGGCGAAGCCCTCGGAATCAGCTGATAACTTGCTTCTCACTGCCTGGAGGGCAGTACTATGAGACTACAGGGTACTGCCCTCCAGGCAGGAGCGGCGAGGTGCTCTCTATGTTCTGTCCAAGGGCTTTGCCCCTGGTTACTCATAGTGAAGCCTTCCAGGCTTTTATCTATTGCTGTCCGGGGAATTCGGCCTGTAGGGCCGTTAAGATGTCAGCCCAGGCGCGTCCCAAGCCCCTACCAACCACACATTGCTATAAATGCCGATGGTTAGGAGGGTGCAGATAATGATGAAAATTTTTATCGGACAGCAATGTTATTTTATTGCTGTCCGATAAAATCATCCTGACTGTTTTGCTACTGAGTAAAGTCAGGTTGCATTTTAAGCCTGTAGGGCATTACTATGAGGACACCAGCTTTGCTGCCTGACCGAAGGGAAGAACCGGGGGCGAAGCCCTCGGAATCAGCGGATAACTCGTCCCTCGCTGCCTGGAGGGTAGTACTATGAGACTACAGTGTACTGCCTTCCAGGCAAGGGCAGCAAGGTGCCTTCTTTGTTCTGTCCGAGGGCTGCGCCCCTGGTTCTTCCCTTCGGTCAGGCAGCAAAGCTGGTGTCCTCATAGTGAAGCCTTCCAGGCTTTTATTTATTGCTGTCCGATAAAATCGTGCTGACTGCTTTGATATTGAGTATAGTCTGGATACATTTTAAGCCTGTAAGGCTTTTATTTATTGGTGTCCGGTACTCCCTGTAAGTCATCTCCGTTTACCAGTAAGCGCTCTTTACTTCATGGGGGATGCGTGGGGCGGACATCTTGCTGCGCTTAGGGGTGTTGCAAGGATACAAAAAAAGCTCCCGGCATTGCCGAGAGCTTAATTGTTAATAGGCTTTTAGTTGATTACTTAACAGCAACCTTCTTGCCATTCTGGATGAAGATGCCCTTCTGAGCCTTGCTTACGCGCTGGCCAGCTACGTTGTAGATAGGAGCATTGCTGTCAGCAGCGTTGATGCTGTGGATACCTGTGCCACCAACGTTGATAACGACTTCACCACCTTCCTTAGTACCAATACTTTGAGGAACAGTGTCGGCATCAGGAGTAGCAGATGAACAAGAGAAGGTACAGGGAACCTTGTATACATTAGCGGCAACACTTTCAGAAACTGTCAAAGGTATAGAGAGGACAGGCCCATCATTGCCCAAGAAGCATACGCTGTGCCAACCACTTTCATCAGTATAACCAGATGTCTTAGAACCATAAATAACTGTTCCATCAGGGAGACATTTAAACTCGAAAAGCTGAGCATAATTCCATTTTGGCTTTTTCTGAGCGAGTCTTGCTGCATCAAGATCCAAACGTGCCTCAACCATTACGAGCGAATATTCATCGATAGAAGCTTCCATTCCTTCGGGGAACTCATCGAACTTGAACTGAATAGCACGAACATTTTCAGTATTCTTCAAGTTAAGAATAATCTCAGTCTCTGTTTCCTCACCAGCAGGTACAGAAACATCAGATGCATAGAGGTAAACCTCTTTGTCCTGTGCCATTGCTGCAACACCGCACAGCAAAGCAACGATTGTCATGTAAAACTTTTTCATTGTTCTAAATTTTTAAATTATTATAGTTGGTTTTATACTTGCTTAGTTGATTGAATAGAACTATTCTCCTGTTCCTCCTTTAGAGATTTGGTTATAAATATAGTCAGCATCAGCCACATCAATTTTTTTATCATTATTGAAGTCTGCTGTTGCATCATATCCGTTAGAGGCAATCAAGTTCAAAACATAGTCCAAGTCTGCAACGTCGATCTTACCGTCAAAGTTGAAGTCACCCATCAAGCCTGTGCTACCTTCTTCGATAGTCCAAGGAGTCTCAGATGCTGCGAGATTAATCATGTGGTCGTTGGGCTCAGTTAACACAACACCATCAACTTTCAGCACTACATTACCAGGAGTAACGGTAGAAGCAATCTCCACCTGGATAGAAGCCACAGCGCCATCAGTGCCATCAATAGCAACGCCTTCAGCACCCTCACAAGTCAGAACAAGGTCACCGTCTGTTGTAACAGTAAGCTGGGCATTGTAGTTACTGGGGTAACGACCAGGAACAACAACTGCACTGCCATCCACATAAGTAACACCTTCGGGAAGGACAATCTTACCTGTCCACTTTGCGATTGGGCGCTCTGTCGTATTCTTCATATTCAATACCAGAGTTGCCTTTTGGCCAACTTTACCTGCTTCGAGATTCTCAGCAAAATACAGTTTGAAGTTGTCGTTCAGAGTTGCCCACATTGCTGTC
>JAEEGG010022939.1_pt1 | contig 12241 bp, 5 predicted proteins | sample 9134161 | NCBI WGS metagenome assembly JAEEGG01 (sample SAMN16246543, study PRJNA631951) | gut metagenome | biome: gut microbiome; feature: rumen; material: CR-attached | host: Bos | place: Iran: Karaj | collected 2018-10
CCGCGCGGCGGCGGGCCGTTCCGCCAAGTCCTTCTCCCGCGCCGCCAGGTCCCAGCGCAGCAGGTCCCAGAGGGGATTTCCCGCCTCCGGCGCGAAGCCGCCGTCGCCGTCCGAAAAGAGGATGATCGGCTCGATCCCGTCGTCCGTGGACGTCACCGCGAACCCCTTGCCCGGGATGCGGACGACGTGCATCGTCGCGCCGGTGTCGGGATCCTCGAACGTCTCGCCGGAAACCTCCGGCGCCCCGGCAAGCGTCCCGAACGCCCCGCCGCGGACCGCCCAGGCGCCCACGGCACGCTCCGCCTGCTCCAAAGTGATTTCGGCTCCCGCCGCGGCCCCCGCCGTCAGCCAAGCCCCCGCGATCCATCCGAACGCCAACAGTTTTTTCGTCAATGTCTTCATGGACGGGAAGCTACCATGCTTCTCCGCCCTTGTCCATCTTCCCCAAGCCCGCGCAACGTTTTCCGGAATCTTCGCATGAGCTCCGTTGAACCGCCTCTCCCCACGGAGCGCCCCCCCGGGAGGGCCGCGCTCCGTCGCGGCCGCGTGCAACGATTGTGTCTGGGGCGTCCCTGTCGAATTCCCCTCCACGGCCCGGACAAAGCCGGGCCCTCCCCCCCGGGGGCCGGCTTCGGACAACCCGCCCCCGGTCAGTCCTCTTCCCCGCCGTCTTCGAAGACGACCAACCGGAAGAACCCCTTCTCCCCGCCGGGCACTTCGATTTCGACCTCGACTTCCCCGTCCGTCTCCGCCACCAGGCGCTCCACGGTCTCCCATTCGGCAGCCATCGACGGCGTCCACTGGATTTCGTATTCCGTCCCCGCGGACAGTTCGAACCGGAGCCGGCAGACGTTCTCCGCCTTTTCCTCTCCGCCGACCGCCCGCGGCGAGGGTCCATCCTCCCCGTCGCCCGCCCCCACGGCAATCGCGGTGATGGCGAACCCCCGACCCGTGGTCCAGTGCGCGTACAGCGTCCGCGTGGCGGACAGCGTCACCGTCGAGTTGGTATACACCCGCTTGCCGCCTTCCGCCGCGTTGTACCACCCTTGGAACACGTGGCCCGACCACTCCACCGACGGGAACGCGCCATACTTCGCATAAATCGTGTTCGTCGTCTTCTGGGTCCCAGGCCTACCCCCGTTGCCCTTGAAGGTCACCACCTGTTGGTCCGTCCAGTGCGCGTACAGCGTCCGCGCCGCAGCCAGCGTCACCGTGGAATTCGTGTACACCCGCTTGCCGCCGTCGGCCGCCGTATACCACCCCTCAAGCACCTGCCCGGACCGCGTCGCAGACGGCAGGGTTCCGTATGCCGCATAGATGGTGTTGGTCGTCTTCTGCGTCGAGGGCGTCCCACCGTTGCCCTTGAACGTCGTCACCTGCTTGTCCGTCCAGTGCGCGTACAGCGTGCGGGCCGTCGCCGCCGTCGCCTTGTCCGCCCCCTTCACCTGGGTTCCCCCTTCTTCCGCCGTGAACCAGCCCTGGAACACATGCCCCGAGCGCTTCGGCTCAGGCAGGGTGCCGTACGCCTTGCCCATCGTGTTCGTGTGCCGCTGGACGTCCGGTGACCCGCCGTTCCCCCTGAACGTGACCACCTGCTTGTCCGTCCACTGCGCCCAAAGCGTCCTCGTGCCGGCCAGCGTGACCGTCGAGTTCGTGTACACCCTCTTGCCGTCCCCCTCGGCGGCGGCCGTGTACCATCCGAGGAACACGTGGTTCGCCCACGACACCGACGGGAACGCCCCGTACTTCGCGTAGATCGTGTTCGTCGTCTTCTGCGCCGAGGGCGTCCCGCCGTTGCCCTTGAACGTCACCACCTGCCGGTCGGTCCAATGCGCGTACAGCGTCCGCTCCGCAGCCAAGGTGACCGTCGAGTCCGTGTACACCTGTTTCCCGCCCTCGGCCGCGTTGAACCAGCCGAGGAATACGTGTCCGGACAGCTGTGCCGTCGGCATGGCCCCGTATGTCGCATAGATGGTGTTCGTGGTCTTCTGCGTCGACGGCGTCCCTCCGTTGCCTTTGAAGGTCGTCACCTGCCGGTCGGTCCAGTGGGCATACAGCGTCCGCGTGGCCACGGCCGTCACCGTGGCACCGGCCGCGACGGCCGATCCCCCGCTCGCCTTCGTGTACCATCCCAGCAGGGCGTATCCCGGCCGGGTTGCCGCCGGCAGCGTCCCGTAGGTTGTCCCGATGGTCCTCTTCCGCTGCGCCTCCGGCGTGGTGCCGCCGTTGGCGTCGAAAACGACCGTCTGTTCCGTGGTCCAGTGCGCGAAGAGCGTCCGCGGCGTCCACTCCGGCACGATGTCCGTCGGCAGCACCTGGGTTCCGCCCACCCGGTGGGTGAACCACCCCAGGAGCGCCTGTCCGGCCAGCGTCGCCGTGGGGAACTTGCCGTAGGCGCCCCCGATGGTGTTGGTCCGGCAGGCCACGGCGGGTTCCCCGCCGACGCCATCGAAGATGACCTTCTGTTTCTTCGTCCAGTGCGCGTAAAGGGTCCGTGACGCCGTGGCGGTCACCGTGTCGCCGGCCTGCACCAGGGTCCCGCCGCTTGCCTTGGTGTACCAGCCGGCGAAGGCATATCCGGTCTTGGAAGGTGTGGGCAGTGCCGGATATGCCCCGCCGATGGTTGCGGTGAGCGAGGCCGTGGAGCAGAAGCCTCCGTTGGCGTTGAAGGTCGCCTTCTGTTCCGTCGTCCAGTGCGCGAAGAGCGTCCGCGGCGTCCAAGGCGGCACGATGTCCGTTGACAACACCTGCGTTCCGCCCACCCGGTGGGTGAACCAACCCAGAAGTGCCTGTCCGGCCAAAGTCGCCGCGGGGAACTTGCCGTAGGTATTCCCGATGGTGTTGGTCCTGCAGGCCACGGCGGGTGTCCCGCCGACACCATCGAAGATGACTTTCTGCTTCGTCGTCCAGTGCGCGTAGAGGGTCCTCGTCGCCGTGGCGGTCACCGTGTCGCCGGACTGCACCAGACTCCCGCCGCCCGCCGTGGTGTACCACCCGGCGAAAGCATACCCGGTCTTGGAAGGTGTCGGCAATGCCGGATATACCCCGCCGATGGTTGCGGTGAGCGAGGCCGTGGAGCAGGAGCCTCCGTTGGCGTTGAAAGCCGCCTTCTGTTCCGTCGTCCAGTGCGCGAAGAGCGTCCGCGGTGTCCAAGGCGGCACGATGTCCGTTTCCAGCACCTGCACCCCTCCTTCCCGGTGGGTGAACCAACCCAGGAGGGCGTGGCCCGCCAAAGTCGCCTTGGGCAAAGAACCGTATGCCTGCCCGACCTTGTACGTGCGCTTTGCCGCGGCCGTGGTCCCGTCACCCCTGTCGAAAGAAACAATCTGCTCCGTCGGCGGCACCACCTCCACCGTCTTCCAAGCCGACTTTCCGCCGAACGTTGCCTGGATGGTCACGTTCCTCTGAACAAACGTCTCGTATGCCTCGAACACGCCGCCATCCGAAGAGATGCTGCCATACGCGCTTCCGGTGTACACCGACCACGACGGCGACACGCGCTTGCTCGTTCCGTCTGAATAATATGCGGTGCAAGCGTAGGTGGCGGTCCTGCCCGGCGCCACGGAGGATGAGCCGGAAATCGCCAGACTGGTTACCGTCGGTACCACCACCTCGAAGGGCGCTGAATAATACGTGTTGTCGTATTCGTCGCTCTCGGCCACCTGTCCTTGGGAATCCAGCGTTACTTTCGCGGTATACGTCCCCGGCGTCTTTATGCTGAACGCGATGTTGGTCCAGCGCCGGTAGTATTGGTTGGTCAACACTCCCATGCTCTTGGTCCAGCTCGCCACCGTCGTCCCGGCGGAATTCACGATGGCAGCCGACACTTGGTGTTTTTTTGCAACAGCCGTTCCGCCATTTTGGTATGCAAGGTTCAGGTAAATCGTGCTGGACACCTTGAATTTCGCCATCGCGTCCGTGCTGCCCTTCGTTCCCGTGACATACACGGCATCGGACCATCCGCGTTCGGACGGAATGTAGGACTCCAAGTCGGGCTGGCCCGCATTCAGCACCAGATCGTTGCCCCAGCTGTTGCCAATCGAGCCGGTGGTGCCCCAGTTCAGTGAACCGTCCGTAGTATTCAACGAACAACCTGCAGTGGAACACATGGAAACCGTGACGTTCTTGGCCGGACTCGAAAGCCCCCCCGAGGTTGCAACCACAGAATACGTTCCCGCACGTGGTGCCCACAGGGCATAAATCCCGCGGACGTCCGTGGTGCCCGTGATGGTCGTACCCCCATTGGTTCCCTTCACCGTCACTCCCTGCCTGGGCCGGTTGGAAGAGTCCAACACGCGGCCCGTGATCAAGGACCCCGTTTTGGTTGGAAAGACATTGTAGACGATGCCTCTGAGAACCGTATATGAATAACTGCCGGCCTCAATTGTTGGAAGGTTGTACCAATACGAGTCGTGCGCAGACCCATCCCATCCTAAATTGATGTGGGTATAGGGCGTTCCCCCGTTGAATCCATATCCATCCCCCACAACAGCATGTGCGGCTGTTTTTCCAGTGGCGATTTTTGTTCCTTTTATGTCAAGCAGAACGGGCATCTTTGCGTCAAGATTGGCAAGCACCGCAAGTTTGACATAGGTTGCCGCGATGTTTTTTCCCTGATTGTGGAAACAAACGGCGCTTGAGTATTTCCAGTCGTTTTTCAGGGAGGCCGCAGCAAGCTCGACCCATGAGCCGGACCCTTCGCTTCCCCAATCCATGTTGACACTGACACCGGCATCGTAACAAAGTTTCCCTATTGCCTGTTGTTGGGTGGAGGTCAACGCCACCCGGGCAGGATTGGTGGGCATGCTTGACCAGCTGTAGGTGCCGCCCCGGGTCGATTTCGTAGTCCTGTTTCCGTCAACCCAGCATGTTCGGGAAAAACTGGAAAGAGAGCTTTGGGGATATTCATGGTAGCGCATGAGCTGGGCCAGGGCCGTGGCGGTACAACCACAGTAGTAATAGTTTGGAGTGTAATAATTGTAGACCTTTTTTGAACCGACCACATCCTGTCCCCAGCTGGTGCGGGTCAGTGCCGGGACTCGCACGTCGCTGATGGAAGAAATTCTGGAGGCCCTCGCAATCTTGGGATGGAGCAACTCATCCCACGCGGACTCGTTTTTTCCAATCGCGTCGCCGGATGCCTCGCCATCATCCACCTCCGCGCCGGTCGCCTTGGCGGAACGGGCTGGGCGCACGGTGGCCCCTCTGGCCTGTACCACGGCCTCCCGGCGTTCCCTCATGTCCGCCCGGAGAATGTCCCAGATGGGGTGCTCCTCCCCCGCATTGACCCCGTCCGAGTCGGAAAACGCGATGATGGGCAGGATGCCGCTCTCCGCCGACGTGATGACGACGGCACCGCTTTCCAGCCGGACAACGTGGTAGAGTTCCGTTCCATCTTCGTCCGTTTTCGTCTCCACGTCCGCAACGCCCATTCCGGCAATGCCCTGCGCCCCCAAGGGTGCGTCATTTCCCCTGACCCAGTTGCCCACGGCGCGCGATGCCTCTTCGCGGGTAATGTCCCGCGCCAAACCGGATGCCGCCCCAAAAAGGAACGCGGCGAGGATAACCAATGCCCCTTTCACCAAGTTTTTCCCGAGGCCGACCGTGATTGCATGCCGTGTTTTCATCTGTTCCCTGTTTCCTGCCCGATTGATATGCAGATGGCATTGTAATGATTTTTTGCGTCGGCGCAAGTCCTGGCTTTTTGCCTTGCATGGGGGGGCATTGGCGGGAATCGTGGGACTGGCGGAATCCGTGATTGCGGGGGGGCGGAAAACGGTAGGATGGCCGGGAAATGAAAGAACAGGGTCTGGCCCGGGTCTGGCCCCTTTTTCAATGGGCCCCTTTTTCAATGAATGGGATGGCCATGCATGGAAGTAAGGGAAACGGCAGGGGCCGCGACGGAGGGAGTACTGCGCTTGGCCGTCGCGGCAAGCGCAACTCCGCACCGGCGACGAACGAATCAAGAATTCTGCGGATGGAGCAAGTGGACGCATGCATCGACGGCCTCCCGCAGTACTCCCCCCGCCGCCCTTTCCATTTGCGACGAAGGCTCAATCCCATTGCCGATCCTTCCACCGGGCGGCACCCCCCTCCCGGAGGGGGTGCAAATGCTTGCGCACACCCCATGCCCTGAATACGGCCCCCATCGCCACAATCCACTAAAATCCCGAAGAACAAAAGTGTTTGGAGTATGTTTTCGGAGCGTGGACACCCCCCGGCAAACTCCACCTCCAAAAACCCTCCGTGTCTCCTTCCTCCGAGCGCTCCGTGTTTTGCGCCGCAGGCAGAGGAGAAAGGAGAGCGGGCGGGCTTGTTCCATGGGTGGGCGGAGCTTATCTGATCAGCCTTCCTATTTTGTTCCTGCCCGCAACTGGCCGTCCGTAGGCATCAACGCGACCTCCATTGACCCGGCCCGGACGGAGCCGGGCCCTCCCGGGCGTTGAGCTCTCCGCGCATGGAATTCCCTTGTTTCGGGCTTGTTGCACTGATATACACACGCCCATTGAGAGATGTTGGCCATGTCTACAAAATTGTACCAAAGTTCATCAATGATTGCCGTTCCTCCCCGGCGGGAGGGGACAATATGAAGACGCTCCTTTCGCTGGGCGGGTCGGCGCAGCAGGTGGTGGCGCTGGAGACGGCGCGGAGGTTGGGGTTGCGGACGGTGCTGTGCGATTATTTGCCGGACAATCCGGGGCAGTTCCACGCGGACAAGTTCCACTGCACCAGCACGACGGACCGGGAGGCCATCCTGGATGTGGCGCGGAAGGAGAAGATCGACGGCATCATCGCCTACGCGTCGGACCCGGCGGCGCCCACGGCGGCCTTCGTGGCGGAGAAGCTGGGGCTGCCGACCAATCCGTGCGGGGCCGTCGAAATCCTCTGCAACAAGGACCGTTTCCGGCGGTTCCTGGCGGAGAACGGGTTCAACACGCCGAAGGCGGCAGGCTTTGCGGACCGGGAGGCGGCGCTCGCCGCCGCGCTGGAGGGGTTTGTTTTCCCGCTCATCGTCAAGCCGGTGGATTCCTCGGGCAGCAAGGGGGTCACGGTCGTGCGGGAGCGGGCGGGGTACCCGGCGGCGGTGGATTTCGCGTTTTCGTTCTCGCGCGGCGGCCGGATCGTGGTGGAGGAGTTCATCGAAAAGCGGCATCCGTACCTGGTCGGCGGCGACATCTTCGTGTCGGACGGCAAGGTCATCCAGTGGGGCCTGATGAACTGCCACCGGGATGCCGCCGTGAACCCTCTGGTGCCCGTCGGCAAGAGCTATCCCGCGCTCCTGGACCCGGCCGACCTGGCGGCCGTGGAGGAGACGCTGCAACGGCTGGTGGACGCCCTCGGCATCCGCTTCGGCCCGATGAACGTGGAGCTGGTCGTGGACAAGTCCGGCCGCGTGTTCCCCATCGACATCGGGCCCCGGAGCGGCGGGAACATGATTCCGGACCTGCTGGGGCTGATTTTCGGGGTGGACGTGGTCGAGATGTCCGTGCGGGCCGCCATGGGCGAAAGCGTGTCGGTGCCGGACCGCGCCCCCACGCCGTACTGCGCGACCCACAACCTCCACGCGGACCGCGACGGCGTCCTCGAACGCATCGAGTTCGACCCGGCGATCGAGCCGTTCATCGTCCGCAAATGCATCTACAAGGAGCCCGACGCGGAGGTCCACCGCTTCACCCACGCGGCCTACGCCCTGGGCATCGTGTTCTTCCGGTTCCCCGGCGCGGACGAAATGGCGGCGGTGCTCCGCGACATCCGCAGGCACATCCGCGTCATCGTGCGGGAGGCCGCGCCGTGAAGGAGATCGGCGGCTACATCGAGCTGGACGCCGGCGACCGCCCCCTGCTGCACGGGGAGGCCCTGGCCCTCAACTGCGGCCGCAACGCCTTGGCCTGGCTCCTCCATGCGCGCGGCATCAAGAAGCTGTGGATTCCCCGCCTGATTTGCGATTCCGTGACGGGCGTATGCGACCGCGAGGGGGTTCCGCGGGCGTTTTACGGCATCGGCCCCGACCTGCGGCCCGCGGAAGAGGTGGCCCTTGGGGAGGGCGAGTGGTTCTACTTCGTCAACTACTACTCCCGGTTCGGCAACGACGAAATCGCCGCCGCCGCGGCGCGCTTCGGCGGGCGCGTCGTCGTGGACAACGCCCAGAGCTACTTCCAGCCTCCCCTCCCCGGACTGGACACGCTCTACACCTGCCGCAAGTACTTCGGCGTCGCCGACGGCGCGTTCCTGTACTCCGACGCCCCCGGCGACCGCGACGCCCTCCCCCTCGACGAGTCCTTCGACCGCATGCGCTTCCTCCTCGGCCGCGTCGAGCGCCCGGCCTCGGAGTTCTACGCCGAATACGTCGCGAACAACGCCCGCTTCGCCGCGGAACCCGTCAAGCGGATGTCCCGGCTGACCCAAACCCTCCTCCGCGGCATCGACTACGTTCGGGTGCGGGAAGTCCGCGAGAGGAACTACGCGCTCCTCCACGCCCGCCTGGGCGGGCTCAACGGCCTCTCCCTCCCCGACGCCCCCGGCACCTTCATGTACCCGTTGCTGCTGGATAACGGCGCCGCCGTCCGCAAGCGCCTCCAGGCCCGGCGCATCTACGTCCCGACCCTCTGGCCCTCCGTCTCCGGCTGGTGCGGAGAGGACGCGGCCGAAAGCCGCCTGGCGCGCGACATCCTGCCGCTGCCCATCGACCAGCGGTACGGGCCGGAGGACATGGAATACTTGGCAGAAGCCGTCCAACTGTGCTACACAGGGGAATCAATTCCCTGAAAAGGAAGGAACCCCTGCGGGCATGAACATACACGGCAAGAAACTGCTTGTCCTCGGCAGCACCCGGTTGATCGGCGGCATCGTCGCGAAGGCCCGGCAACTGGGCGTGCACACCATCGTGACCGACAACCGCCCCCTGGACAAGGCCCCCGCCAAGCTCCTGGCCGACGAGTACCGGGACATCGACTTCTCGGACATCGACGCCATCGTGCGCCTGGTCCGGGAGGAGCGCATCGACGGCGTCCTCACCGGCTTCACCGACTCCTACATGCCCTTCTACCTGCGCATCTGCGAGGAGGCGGGCCTGCCCTGCTACGGCGACGCGCGGTCCATCGCCATCGCCACGGAAAAATCCGTGTTCAAGGAGGCGTGCCTCGCCGCCGGCGTGCCGGTGATTCCCGGCATATCCACGTCGGAGCCGGCCGAAGCCGAAGCCTTCGCCGCGCGCACCGGGTTCCCCCTCATGCTCAAGCCCGTGGACAACAGCGGTTCCCGCGGCGTCATCCGCTGCACCGGCCCGGACGGATTGAAGGCGGCGTTCGACTACGCGATGTCGTTCTCGGCCTGCAAGAAGATCATGGTGGAGAAGTACCTGGACTGCGACAACGTCGCCATCTCCTATTTCGCCGCGGACGGCGACATCCGCCTCTCCACCACGGACGACCGCCTGGTGTACAAGGCGCCGGACTCGGGTTCCTCCGTGTCGGCCTATTCGGAATACCCCTCCAAATACACCCGCCGCTACATCGACGAGGTCGACGCCGCCGTCGTCCGCATGCTCAAGGCCAACGGTTTCCGCAACGGGATGATCGCCCTGCAGGCGTTCGTCGACGACTCCTCCTTCTACTTCTGCGAGATGTGCTACCGCCCCAGCGGCGGCCAGCACTACCAGCTGGTGCAGGACCAGACCGGCGTCGACGAGCTGGCGCTCCTCATCCAGTTCGCCGTGACGGGCGGGTGCGCCCGGGACTGGGACGCGGACCGCGAGACCCCCTGGTTCCGCGAGCACTACGGCATGCTGCGGATCCTCGGGACGCCCGGCGAGCGGATCGCCCGGATGGACGGCTTCGAAGCCCTCTCCAAGGTCCCCCGCGTGCTGCGGGCCAGCGCGGCCCTCTCGCCCGGGACGGTCGTCGGCAAGGCCGGCACCACCGCGCAGGTCATCGGCAGCGTCCTCTACAAGTTTTTGCCCGAGGAAGGCCGCCGCAAGGTCGCCGAAGACATGCTGTCCCACCTGCGCATCGAGAACGAAAAGGGCGAACCGATCGCGTGGATATCGCTCGACTGACGGGAGCTGCCGCCATGAAAACCATTCTGCTGACAAACCGCTATACGGGGGCCCCGCTGGAAATCGTCGAGGGCGAACTCCCCGCCGGCTTCGCCCTGGAGTTCCTGGAGCGGCAGGACCACGACTGCCTTGTCGCGCAGGCGCGGGACGCCGATTACATCCTGGCCGGCGGCCGCATGAAGCTGACCGCGGACGTGCTGGACAACGCGCCGCGCCTGAAGATGATCCAGCGTTCCGGCGTCGGTCTCGATGCGCTGGACCTCGACGCCATCCGAGCGCACGGCATTCCCCTCTACGTCAACCAGGGCGTCAACGCCCAGAGCGGCGCCGAACACACGCTGATGCTCATCCTGGCCTGCCTCCGCAGGCTGACGGTCATCCACGCCAATACCCGGAGCGGCATCTGGAAGAAGCAGGAACAGGGCGTGCAGACCGCCGAACTCCGCGGGAAAACCGTCGGAATCGTCGGCATGGGCAACATCGCCAAGGCCCTGGTCGCGCTCCTCAAACCCTTCGGGGTCTCCATCCTCTACTGCAACCTCGTCCGGGAACCGGCCGCCTTCGAGGAGGAGAACCGCATGGAGTTCGTCCCGCTGGACGACCTGCTGGCCCGCTCCGACATCGTCACCATCCACTGCGCGCTGACCGACGCGACGCGCAACCTGGTCGGCGCGGACGCCATCGCCCGCATGAAGGACGGCTCCATCCTGGTCAACACCGCGCGGGGCCAGATCGTCGACGTCCAGGCCCTGGCCGCCGCCCTGCGCGGCGGGAAGCTCGCCTTCGCGGGCATCGACGCCCACGTGCAGGAGCCGATCCCCGACGACTATCCGCTCAAGGCCCTCGACAACGCCATCCTCACCCCCCACATCGCCGGCGTGACCGGCGACTCCTTCCGCGCGATGATGCACGGCGCCTTCACCAACATCGCCCTTTTCGACGCCGGCAGGACGGACGAAATCGCCCGCTTCCGGTACATCTGAGCGGAGCCGGAAATGCCCAGCGGGAACATGCAGGACGCTTTTGCCGGATATCTGCTGGACAAGGCCCGGCGGATCGGTCCCTCCGTGCTGGCGAAAGCCGCGGACTGCCGTGCTGACTACCTCGCGGTCGCCGCCGCCGGCGCCCGCAAAAACCGCGCCAAATGGCGGGATTTGCTCTCCCGCTGCCCGGACGGCCCCGCCCCGTTGCTGGGGTGCGGACGTTGCACCGACGGCAAAACCGCAGCCCTCGTCAACGCCTTCAACGCCCACAGCCTGGAACTGGACGACGGACAGCGCTTCGCCATGATCCACCTCGGCGCCTGCGTGATTTCCGCCATCGAATCGGTCCGCGCCGAATGCGGGCTCGGGGAGGACGCGGTCCTCAAAGGCATCGTGATGGGCTACGAGGCCGCCTGCCGCCTGGCCATCGCCATCCAGCCGGGGCACAAACTGAAGGGTTTCCACGCCTCCGGCACCTGCGGCACGGTCGGGGCCGCCGTCGGCGGGGCGTTTGCCCTGGGCATGGACGCCGGGAAGCTCAAGCGGGTCATCGCCGTGGCCGCCGGAAGCGCCGCCGGGATGCTCGAAATCCAGGAACAGCAGTCGGAACTCAAGCCCTACAACCTCGGCCGGGCCGCCATGGACGGCGTCGCCGCCACCCTCATGGGCTTCACCGGCTTCGTCCCCCCCGACGACATGCTGGATGGCGACAGGGGCTTTTTCAAAATCTTTTCGGACGGCTTCGATGCCCGAAAACTCACCGGCCCCGCGGACTGGTTCGAAATCGAACGCATCTACGTCAAGCCCTACGCCTCCTGCCGCCACAGCCATTCCGCCGTGGAGGCCGCCATCCGCCTCCATCCGCGCATCGTGCCGGAGCAGGTCGAAAGCGTCCTGGTGGAAACCTACCGCCTGGGCGTGCGCGGGCACGACCACTCCGACATCCGCAGCGCCGCCTCGGCCAAGCTCAGCACACCCTATGCCGTCGCCTGCGCGCTGCAGCACGGGCGGGCCGACCTCTCCCTCTTCGAACCGCCGGACCCCGCCGCCCTGGAACTGGCCACAAAAATCCGCGTCGCCGAAAAACCCGAATTCAGCGCCCTGTGCCCCGCCAAGCGTGTTGCCGCCGTGACGGTCCGCCTCAAGGACGGCACCAGCCTCCGCGAACAGGTCGATTACGCCAAAGGGGAACCCGAAAACCCGA
>JAEEGG010022947.1_pt1 | contig 12238 bp, 12 predicted proteins | sample 9134161 | NCBI WGS metagenome assembly JAEEGG01 (sample SAMN16246543, study PRJNA631951) | gut metagenome | biome: gut microbiome; feature: rumen; material: CR-attached | host: Bos | place: Iran: Karaj | collected 2018-10
AGAGCATTTTGGCGTTGAGATGGAAAAGCCGGAAGTGATTTGCCGGTATTCTTCGCAGAATAATCAGTGTATCGGGAAACGCTGCCCGTTTGCCGGGATAAATCACTGACGCACTCTTTCTTGTTCAAGTTCTGCTGCTGGATACATTATGTTATAGCGAGACAAGCATTGAAAAATTAAATCGTGTTTATGACTTAATTGAAATAAATCAAGTTGTTGGTTCGTTATATATTATGAAAAGGAGAGCTCATAATGAAAGCAAAACATGTAACATGGATACTGTGTTTGTTCATGCTGGTTGTTTCCAGTATAGTATGCGCAGAGCGCCCTGCGTCGTTTCAGAAGGAGTATCGGTTGAAGGAGATGGTGGTGCTCAGCCGCCACAATATCCGGTCGCCTCTTTCCGGGAATGGCTCGGCCCTGAAAAACCTCACTTCTCATGACTGGTTCCGGTGGACATCCGGCCCCAGCGAGCTTTCCCTGCGCGGCGGACAGTTGGAAACGATGATGGGGCAATATTTCCGTCAGTGGCTTGTTGCCGGGAATCTTATGACGGAAAACTATCTGCCCAAAAAGGAAGAGTTCCGCTTCTATGCAAATTCCATGCAGCGCACCATTGCTACGGCGCAGTATTTTTCCAGCGGCATGCTGCCGGTTGCCAATGTGAAAATTGAGCATAAATTTGCTCCCAGCAAGATGGATTCTGTTTTCAATCCGCAGCTTACTTTTGTCAGTGATACGTTCTGCACAGAGGCTATGAAACAAATCAGCGCCATGGGGGGCGACAAGGGACTGCAGGGGATCCATGAGAAGCTGTCCGGGGAATACCGTCTTTTGGAAAAGGTGCTTGACCTAAAAAATTCTCCGGCAGCAAAGAAGGATGGGATGAACCGTTTCCGTTCCGATGACCTTAAAATCCTGCTGAAAGTCAATAAGGAACCGGAACTGCGCGGGTCGTTAAAACTGGCAAGTGCTGCCAGCGATGCTTTGATTTTGCAATATTATGAAGAAGCAGATCCCGTTAAAGCCGGCTTCGGTCATAAGCTTTCCCAAAAGAAATGGGAACAGATCGCCCGCGTCAAGGATGTCTACGTGGATGTGCTCTTTACAGCTCCTGTTGTGGCTGTCAATGTTGCGCGTCCGCTTTTAAAGGTCATGAGCGATGAATTGGCGCTGGGCGGACGCAAGTTCACATTCCTTTGCGGACATGATTCAAATCTTGCCAGCGTCCTCGCCGCCCTTGATGTGGAGGAGTATTCCCTTCCCCGGAGCCTTGAGAAAAAGACGCCCATCGGTTCCAAGCTTGTGATTGAAAAATTTGCAGGCAGGGACGGAAAGGAATATGCCGCGCTGAGTCTCGTATATCAGACAACGGAACAGTTGCGCGACCGTACCGCGCTTACATTAGATAATCCGCCGGCCATTTTTCCGTTGAAACTAAAAGGATTGAAAGAAAACGCGGACGGATTGTATTTGCTGAAGGATCTTCAGCAACGTTTTATCGAAGCGATTTCAGCCTATGATGCGTTGCCGAAAGACGCGCCGGCAGAAAAGGCTGCATGAAAGTATTATTAAATGAAAGTTGCGTTATTGGTGAAAGAATGATGGTAAGGGAGTGAGGGGTTGTTGGATCTCGGAATGTATCTTTCCGGTCTGCCGGCCCATGCAGGACCGATGGCATGCGTCTTTCTGGCGGCGTTGTGGATGACAGGCGTTTACCTGGGTGATGCGGCAGGGGAATTTGTTTATCTGTTGCCGGGGCTTGCCTGTGGAATTGCATTGGGACACAAGGTGTATCCTTTTATGCCTCAGCTGCTGATACGGAACGTAATTATTATTCTGTTATATGCGGTTTGTTTTTATAATATCTGGAAAGCGGTGTGACTGCGATGGCGGAGTGACGGGTGGCGGAGGCGTTGCCGTCGGGCAGGGAACAGAAGTGGCTGAATGTGGTGTTGGGGAAGAAGTAAGTTGTAAAAGAGGTTTTGAAATATATATGCAAGGGAAGTATTAATGCAGTTACAGACTGTTTATAAGACACCTGATTAATTTTTGAGAGAGGTGAACAAGTAATCTGAAACCATGAAGAAAAATGATTGTATGATACGTTTAGAAAAAAAGGAAGATTACAGAGAAGTCGAGAATCTGATCAGGGAGTCATTCTGGAATGTGTATCGTCCGGGGTGCTATGAGCATTATGTAATCCATGTGCTGAGAGACGATCCTGCGTTTATTAAGGAACTGGATTTTGTGATGGAAAAAGACGGCCGGCTGATTGGGCAGAATATGTTCATGAAGACCGTCATCAACGCGGATGACGGAAGGGACGTGGTTGTTCTGACCATGGGACCAATCTGTATTACACCGGAACTGAAACGCAAGGGCTATGGAAAGATTTTGCTGGATTATTCCCTGGAGAAGGCTGCCGAGCTTGGCTTTGGGGCGGTTTTGTTTGAAGGCAATATTGGCTTTTATGGTAAAAGTGGGTTTGACTATTCAAGCAGGTTTAATATCCGATACCATGATCTGCCTGAGGACGCGGATGCCTCTTTCTTTTTATGCCGGGAACTGATTCCCGGTTACCTTGACGGCGTTTCCGGAGTATATCAGACACCGCCGGGCTACTATGTTGAAGACAAGGATGTGGAAGCGTTTGATGAAGACTTTCCGCCTAAGAAAAAACTGAAATCGCCGGGACAGCTGTTTTGAAGGAATCTATTATGACATATTTGGAAAGAAAGGCAGGTCAACTGCAATGAACATAGAACAAGTGTTGGCAATGGACGAATATCAGATTTTTGACAGGAAGAGCATACAGGTTGCGCCAACTTCCCTGGTGAAGGCGTTGACCGTATGTGTCGGGAACTGAATGCGATCGGTCTGCCGGATCCGGTGTTTGATAATAATACTTTTATTTTGAAGACGACAATTTGTAGTGCTGCTTATGAAAAGTTGCCGATTCAGAAGAAAGAAGTTGGCGATTCGGCAAAGAATGTAGCGATTGAGGCGCAAGAAGTTGGTGATTCGGCAAAGAATGTAGCGATTGAAGAGCGAGAAGTTGGCGATTCGGCAAAGAATGTAGCGATTGAAGAGCGAGAAGTTGGCGATTCAGCAAAGAATGTAGCGATTGAAGAGCGAGAAGTTGGCGATTCAGCAAAGAATGTAGCGATTGAAATGATTCCTCTTTCAGAGGTTTTAAGATTATGTGCTATTCAAAATTATAACCAAGCAACTATTAACAACATAAATCGTTTGTATGAAGATATAGAATTGAATCAAATTTTTAACACGGGTTACATCTGTAAATTATTTTCTTGTTCAAGCTCTGGAGCAAGAAAAATTCTTGCCAGATTGCGGATAATCGACGTTGTCGTTCCGGTTAAGGGAAAAGGCAAAGGGCAGTATCGGTTTAAGTACAAATCGGAAATGTAACTAAGGATGTCACTAAGAAGGCTTGTAAATTTGTAAACTGCTTATACAATTAAAATTACGGAAACAGTTGAGGAAAGTCTTGCATTAGTTGAGGATTCGGTTGAGTAAATTGCAAGTTTTGTTGCAAGTCGATGTTGAAAATCCGCATGGTTGACATATTTTCAATATGTTGCAACAATGGATTTAGTTGCAAGTTTGTTGCAAGTTTGTTGCAAGTCGTTCTACAAATAAGGTCACAAGATGATAGTTGTCAGTTTAATAGGTCAACAACGGAAAGGGTTAACTGAAATATATGGAAGATATCAAACAAGCACCTAACAACGTACCCAAACACCATAGAGGTCGTTTTGGAATTCTCGGCGGCACGAACAAGAGTGGTGACTTTAACCGTTACTTGTTTCTTGCCAAAACCCATGATTATGTTCTGTTCTTTACCAATAAAGGGCAGGCTTATATGCTGCGGGGATATCAGATTCCGGAAGCCGGCCGCAAGGCAAAGGGGAGCGCCGTGATTAATCTGCTGCAGCTGGATCCGGACGAAAAGATTACGGCGGTAATAAACTTTCCCGGATTTGAGGATAAGAAATATCTGTTTATGGCGACCAACAGAGGAACGGTAAAACGCTGTAAGCTAACGGATTTTTCTTCTGTAAGGAAGAACGGACTGAAGGCCATGGTATTGCATGATGGCGAAGAACTGATCAGCGTAAAAATAACGGACGGAAGCAACTCCATTCTGTTGGCAACCCACGATGGCATGGCGATTCATTTTGACGAGCAGGATGTTCGCTGCATGAGCCGGGCCACTCATGGGGTAAAGGGCATCAGTCTGCATGACGGCGATTATGTCGTTGCCATGGACGTGGTAAACGATGAATCCCTTGATGTGCTGTCGGTAACGGAAAACGGCATCGGCAAGCGGACGAAGATTTCCGAATACAAAAAGCAAAGCCGGGGTGGGAAGGGACGGATCAGTTACAGGCTGTCCCCGAAAACCGGTTCTGTTGCGGGTATGTGCATTGTGCATCCTGACGATAAACTGTTCCTGTTTACCGCAAAAGGCTATGTTCTCTGCGTGGATGTGGATGAACTGAGAAAGTTACATCGTACGGCCCGGGGTGTAATTATGATGAGATTGCATGAGGGCGATAAAGTTACATCGATTTGCAGTAGAAAAAATAGAAAGGGGTATTAATCATGAAAGTATTTATCGTAAATTGTAACTATAACACTTCCGGAACTTTAATTGACTGCGCGTTTAAAAACGAAGCGGATGCAACAGCATACGCCGATGCGTTGAACAATGACAAATCCAAAGCCATTGCCCGCAGCAAAGAGCTGATTATTCTGCGTGAAGGCGAAGCAATGGTAAAGTTTTTAGATGAGAAGAGCATTGAGTTTGCTGTTTTGGATGCGGAGTTGAAGTGAAAACTGTCCCGGACGGATTACGTTAACCGTCCGGGTGTTGTTGTTCCGGAATAAAATAGTTTACTGTTGCGGCTTGCTGAAAACGTAAGCCGTTTTTTATAAAATAATTGTGTTCATAACAAACTTCTGATATAATACTAATCAGATACTGATTGTAAAATTTGTATGCGGAAAGTTTGAACTCATGAAGAAAAGTGAAATTGCAAAAACAGTCATAAAAAATATTGGAGGCATTGCGAGAACCGCAGATTTTCTTGCAGCGGGCCTGTCGAAACCACACATCGGTGAACTCTGCAACAAAGGAGTGCTTATACGGATTCGGCAAGGCTTTTATCAGCTTGCGAACGATACAACAATAACAGAGGCGCAGTATATTTCTGCGCTGCTTCCGGACGGAATCGTCTGTGTGGAGTCTGCGCTGTTTTATTACGGGTATAGTGATTTTGCGCCGCGAGTATGGACGATAGCGGTGCCGCGTTCCATTTCCCTGACAAGATTAAAATTTGATGTAGTTCCGGTAAAAGCATATTTCGTGCAGAAAGATATTTTTGAAATCGGAAAAACTCAAGGCTCTTTTGATGGAACAACGCTTTTTATTTATGATCGCGAACGGACGATTTGCGATTGCTTTAAGTATCGGACAAAACTGGACAACGAAACATTTAACAAAGCAGTTAACGCGTACGTGGCAGATGACAAGAAAAACCTGAGCAATCTTTCACGTTATGCAAAAGAGATTGGTATTTATAAACGGGTCATGGATCTGATGGAGGTAATGCTGAATGGCTGACATTGCGGCCTCTGTATTAGCAAAACTGAGAAATAAAGCAAAAGAAAGCGGCAGAAGTTATCAGCTTTGTTTGCAGCTTTTTTGCCAGGAAGAATTCTTGCGGCGTGTGGAAAAATCCAAATATGCAAATAACCTTGTGCTGAAAGGCGGGTTGTTTCTATACACACTCACGAATTTTGACAGCCGCGTAACGGTAGATGTTGATTTTTTATTGCGGAGACTTCCTAATACACCTGAACAACTGCGTTCCGTTTTAGAAGAAATCATTGCGACTGATACGGGAAACAGCTTTGTATTATTTGAAATTAAAAGTGTCGAACCGATAGCTATTGCAAAGAAATATGCGGGAATCGGCGCTTCGCTTATAGCACGGATTAAAAACACCCGTACTCCTTTCAGTATTGATTTTGGCGTTGGTGACGTAATCGTTCCACATCAGGAAAAAAGAAAAATTCCCGTACAGCTTCCCGAATTTGAAGCGCCGGTCATCAACACATATTCCCTTGAAACCGTTATTGCGGAAAAGCTGGATGCGATTTTAAGTCTTATGGAATTTTCCAGCCGGATGAAGGATTATTACGATCTTTATTATCTGGCAAACAAATTTGAATTTGATGAAGAGACATTGATTAAAGCAATGCAAAAAACATTTGCAAATCGCGATCATCATTTTACTGTGGAGCAGTTTAACCAGGTGATGACTTTTGCCGCTGACGACGGAATGCAGAAAAAGTGGAAAGCATTTACGAAAAAAATCAATACTGAGACAGATGATTTTGAAATTGTGTTGAGTGTAATTAAAAACTTTTTGGAAAAACCTTTTTTGGCAGCGGTGGGAAAAGTTTGAATTTACTACCGTAATATTATTGCTATCAAAGCCTCAAATAAGGTTCTACTTTTAAAAACATAAGAGTATAGTTAACCTACATCAAAACTTTATGATTTGATTAAAGTTAATTAGGTTTTTATTCTAAAGAACTAAGATGTTCTGAAAGAGTGGTTAGAAATCTCATGGCTATACTTTGTGTGATAACTGAAGTCGTAGCCGTTGCAGGAAAAGGCAAAGGGCAGTATAGATTTAAGTACAAAACTGAAATGTAAGGGTAATCGATTTTATTTGCAATTTGAGCTCAAAAACGTTATTATCCATTCTGAATTTACTGCGATATTAGTTATTTTTGAGGAGGTATAATTTGGAATTTGATAATGGACAGTATTTTGTTTTCGTTAAAGATATAACATTACCATCTAACAAAATAATAAAAGTATATGAACTTGTCAAGGATCTTCAAGATGATCATGTTTTAAACTTATGGGCTAAAAGCCTGAGAAATTATTACATTGAGGAAAATTTGATAGATGATCTCTATACTGGCACTGGATTATCAAAAAGCGAATATTTGCAAAAGAATATATTTCCAAATCCAGCTAACAAATTAGGCGCTGCAACTATGTCAGGTGAATTTGGAGAGATATTAGTTTATGATTTTATTCATTATACACAAAATTACTATGTGACCAAATTAAGATATTTAGAAAAAACCAATCCAGATGTTCCCGTTTCTGGCAGTGATGTCATTGGTTATGCAATCAAAAATGTTTTAAAGCCCAGTATTGAAGATAAACTATTAATTGCTGAAGTCAAAACTCGTTCTTCTGTAGGACGAAGATTGACGATTCAAGATAACCCTCTTACGAAAGCTATAGCAGATTCACCAAAGGATAGAAATAGAATAGCTGAATCACTTAATGCAGAGAAAAGAAGATTATTAATGAGAAATCGGTTAACTGAAGCTAAAATTGTTGAAAGATTTCAAAATAGGACAGATAATCCTTATCAGATAGAGTTTTCTGCAGTAGCTGTTTTGAGTAAAGAAATCTATACAGAAGAATTTATTAGGGAAGTAATAGATTCGATAAATATAGATGACATTATATCGAATATATTAATTATTTATTCTGATAAATTATTAGCCTTTATTCGGGATTTGTATAGGAGAGCATGCACATGTTAATCGGGAAACGATCTGAATACTTTTTAAAAAGTATACGTGCAAAGGCAAAAATGTTTGAATATGATATCCCAGAAGAATTGCATTTAAAAATTAATCCTCTATCAAATGATTTAGTACTTTTGGCTATAGCAATTATTGGTGATATATCTGAAGAAATATGGGATTTAAAAGAAAAGCCAATTATAATACCTAAAGAAAAGCAGTTGCAACTTTATTTTTCTTCTAGATTTTTTGATTCATTTTTTCAATCCTTTTTAGATGAAAGTTCCAATCCATATTATATAATCCTAGGTGCAGTATCTTATTATTATTGTGATATGATTGGCAACTCCAGAGTTATGCTTAAAATGCTTTCAAGTTTTAATTTTGATTTTCATGCATCTGGTTTGGAAAAAGCTATTATTTGGCTCTTAAACAATGAATTCGAGTTAGATATTTCTTGTATTGATAATAAATTTAGGATTTACATTGAAGAAATAAAAAATGCATATTTAGATTTTTTTACAGGAAAAGAAATAAATTTAGTAGAATTTAATAAATTCAAATCATTTGTCTATAAAATTGGAAATCCTAGAGAAATATTATTTGCAGATATTATTTTAGCAATATTTAAAAAGAAGATTAGTAATTCTTGCCTTGGTCTGATGCCACACTATTCTGGTATTCAGTTGAGTGAATGGATCGAAACGTTTGAAAATAATAATAGAATAAAAGAAATGTGGCCAGCTCAAATTTTACTAGGAGAAAATCGAATTTTTAATGGTCAATCTGGTGTAATTCAGATGCCCACTAGTTCTGGTAAAACAACATCAATTGCTTTAGCAATCCAATCTAGTTTTTTATCTGGCAGAACAACAACAGCAGTTATCGTCGCTCCGTTTAAAGCGTTATGCAAAGAAATAGTTTATGATTTAGAGAACTTTTTTAAATTTGATAGCAAACATATTGAAATTAGTGAATTTTCGGATATTCCAGAATCTAGTGAGTTTATAGAATCGTTATTACCAGATAGTAATAAAAAAATAATTGTATTAACTCCTGAAAAATTATTGTACATAATTAAACAAAATCAAACATTTACTAATGATATTAAACTCATTATATTTGATGAAGCTCATCTGTTTGACGATGATAGCAGAGGAACTGACTATGAAATGTTGCTTTCTATCATTAACTATTTTTTTAAAAGTAATGTTCAAAAATTATTAGTTTCCGCTGTATTACCTAATGCCGAAAAATTAAATGAATGGGTAAATAATAACGGTGTTGTTGTCCAGAATAAAACAATTAAAACAACAGAAAAGAATGTAGCATTTAATAGTTCAAACTTGTATGGTGTACACTACTTATATTTTTTAGATCCACTAAAAAATTTAGAGGAAGAATTTTATGTTCCTCGAGTTATTAAATCTTTGGAGATAAAAAGACTAGGACGTGAAACTAAACAAAGATTTTTTCCTGATTTAAAAGAAAAACATGATATAGGCATATATTATTCAATAAAATTAATTACTAAAGGAAGTGTAGCGATTTACTGTCCTAGGAAAATTAATGTTAATTCAATAATAGAAAGGTTCATAGACCTTGAGAGAAGAGATATTTCACTTGATGTATTTGCAGACAGATGCGTCAACAATGAACATTTAAAAATTGCATCATTAATTTTTGAGCACTATGGAGATAATAGTATTTCTTTATATCAAGCTGCCTTAAGAGGAATTCTTGGACATTATTCTAGCATACCTAATGGAATAAAAGTTTCAATGGAGTATGCCTTAAAAAATGGGCTGGTAAATTGTGTTATTTGTACTTCAACATTGGCTCAAGGAGTAAATTTGCCAATAAAATATTTAATTATATCTAATATTTATCAGTCAAACCAAATGATCAAAGTTCGTGATTTTCACAATCTAATTGGAAGAACAGGACGTGCAGGGCAACAAACAGAAGGCACTATAATATTGACAGAGAATGTATATCATAACAAAAGTATATCTGCTGAAAGAAGGTTTAATCAATATAGATACTTATTTAACCCAGAAAATTCAGAAGATTGCGGGAGTAATTTATTGGATCTAGTTAATCCTATTGTTCTTAGCAATAATCGGGAGATAAAGAATGATAAACTATTGAGCTTAATTAAAGAGCGATATACTAATACAGATGAGTATAATCATTTAAAACATAAACTTAAATCAATAAGTGAGACAAATGATGAAAATGGAGTAGGTAAAGAAATATTGAGAAAAATAGAACAAATTGAGAATATCCTAATTTCTTTAGAAAACTATATTATGTTTTTTGCTGATTCAAATAATTATGACGATGATATTATTAAAAGCACATATGGCTATTTTTTAGCTAATGATGAACAACGAAATAAATTAGAATTCATTTTTAGGTTGATTAAAGATAATTTAAATCAGATAGAAACTCATGAAAAGGCTTTTTATAGTAAATCAATGCTTGGAATTATTAAAATTCGAGAATTAGAAAAATCTGTACTTGATAAGATAGATGATATTAACAATAGCGATTTGGACAAAAGATTATCTTTTTTATGTTGTCTACTATTAAAATTTGGAGATTGCAAAATAGCTAATAAAATTCAAGGCACGGAAAACATTTTGCAAATGTTAAAATTTTGGATAGATGGTGCACGATATTCAAGAATATTTAATTTTGCAATATTAAATGATGTAACAATTGTTAAAAGAAATAGAACGAGGGTGCTAAATATTGAAGATATTATAGAATTATGCAATAGCGATTTTAGTTATGTCATGTTATCATTAATCCAATCAACGATTGAAGCACTAAGATTACTACAGGGTGAAGAAATTGTAATTGAGTGGTTTGAATTAATAATTAAACGCATAAGGTATGGACTGCCGAGAATTAGAGATATTTATATTTATGAGCTGGGTTTTTCGGATCGTATTATAGCTCAAGAAATATCTGCGGTTTTACCTGTAACTACCTTAGATAATAAGAAAGCCATTAAAAATGCTCTAAAGATTAATAAAACTCAAATTAAGGAAATCTTGATAAAATATCCTTCATATTTCTTACAAAGATTAGAAGCACTATAATATAAATAAAGCATTATTGTTTTTTCTTAAAGTTTCAAATCAGGAGTCTAGTTAGAGAAGCCATGAGGATAAAATGTAAAGATGCACCTGAATTTGGTTAAGAGGACAAATTAGTTAATTATAACCGTCCAAGAATAGCTTACAACCATAGTTGTTTTAAACGCGGTGGAGATTTTCAGTCGATACCAAAGTCACTTAATTATGAAAGATTTGATAAAAAAGATTAATGCTTTTTAGGCTACTGCCGGTTAAGAAAAGATGTTATTGTTTTCAAGGTAGAAAAGGTTAAGGGTATATATAAAAGAGTATGGCTGAATTAAAAACGATTTCAGGTCGTGAACATAATCAAAACTTTATCAAACAAGACTTGCATAGTCAAAAAATTTTACAAAAATTAAAAGAGATTGAATTGTTTTTAAACGAATTTGGTTGCTTGTCGGTTGACCGGCCGTTTATTATATGTCGTAATAATCATATTTTGTCATTGCAAATGGTGTTGTTGTCTTTAGAATTCACAGCTGGTAGTATTATTTCATGTTGTGAATTTGGCTGTTTGGCAGACGCTAATACATTGTTGCGAAAATATAGAGATGATATATTTTTTTATCTATATATCGTTATTTATGATAGAAATAAATTTGAAGAATCTGTGGCTGACAAGATAGTTGAAATGGAAAACAATATTGAAAGTTGGATAAACAATAACTTAATTGATTTACATATAGGCGATGTCTTAAAGACAATAGCATTTTTTCCTGAAATGCATAGTGTTATTAAAAAATATAGATTAAAGTCTTTTATTGACAGGGTTGGTAATCGGCTTAATAATTTTGTTCATAGTAACGGTGTTGCTTATTATAACCGCGGTATCATTGGCTATAAAAGTGGTGAGTTACAAAGAGAAATGAGAATGATATTAGATGATATGAGTTTAATTACTGTTTCATTTTTGTTTTTACTAACACTGTGTTCACCGATAACTATAATGTCAACAGATTATGTGGACTGCCTTGATTTAAGTATTGAACCGCCTGAAGGTTCGCAGTATTGGGTTGCACCCTTTATTGTAGATTTTTATAAAAAAAACTTGGACTTGATTGACAAGAGTTGTATTGATTATTTGCGTGAAAATACGCCTATGGAGTTCTGATGATTAATCTTCACTTTCAATCAAATTCAATCTACACAAGTCAACTGAATACAGATGACTTCGCCCGCATGCTGTAGGATCAGTCACAGTGCTACAAGTTTTACTAGCTGGAATTGATCCTCACGTTAATGGAAACCACAGACGTGGATTTGAGTTTCGCTGGCAGGCTATACGCTAACAAGGACATTGCTGGCAAAAGAAAAAGCGACTCTTTCCGGCACCCGCTGCGAGGTAAGAGTCATGTAATACAAATAAGGAGAGAATCATTATGCCGATCAACAAAAATGAACTCACGATGGAACGGGTGAGGAAGGCATTGTCCGGCTTTTCC
>JAEEGG010022948.1_pt1 | contig 12238 bp, 3 predicted proteins | sample 9134161 | NCBI WGS metagenome assembly JAEEGG01 (sample SAMN16246543, study PRJNA631951) | gut metagenome | biome: gut microbiome; feature: rumen; material: CR-attached | host: Bos | place: Iran: Karaj | collected 2018-10
TGCAATCTGGCTGTTGATAGTCGTAATGTTATTCTTGACTATTTCAAGGTTTCCGTTGATGGTAGCTATCTCTTCCCACGTAAGGGCAAGGACGTTCTGGATACCCTTCACGTCATTCTCAAGGGTCTCCATCTTGCCCTCAAGGTCTGTCTTCAGGGCATTCAGGTCTTCCATGATGAGCTTATACACCAACGTAAGCTTATCTTTGATCTGCTGCTTGACGGAACCTTCAACCGTCTCATCGCCATTCAGCATGTTTACGAGCCCGGTCAGATATTCAACCTGGCCGGCCAGTATGGCATCGTACGCCTTCAGCTCTTCTATGCTTTCATTGATACCCTGGATGCTAGTGTCCGTACTCCTCTTCCATACGCTGTGCTCCTTAAGGAAGGCGCCAAAGACTTCTTTGTCCAGTTTCTTGTTTTCGAGAGCCGGTAAATTGCCTTCCAGGCCTGCAATGGAGGCCTTGAGTTCCTCGATGACCTTCTCAATGCCGGGGATGGTCTCCTCGTTGAGCTTCTTGATGGCAGCCTCATTGGCGGCAATCCGCTCTTCAAGGGCGTCCAGGGTAGCCTTCACGGAGGCTTCCAGGGCGTCGGTGTAGGCCAGCGAAGCGGCCAGGTTGGCATCCACCTTTTCTTTCAGGTCCTCGATGTTCCCCTCCATCTCTTCCAGGGCGGTGGCCAGTTCCTCCACCGATTCTCCCAAGGCGTTCACGGCCGCATCCACCGCCTCCTTGCCAGTCTCAAACTGGGAGACAAGGGCTTCCAGGGCCACATCCTGGGTATCGTCTACCTCGGCCTGGTCTTCCTGGGCCTTCTTGAGGGCGGCCTCAAAACCGGCAACGGCGTCCGACACCAGCTTCTTATACTCGGTAATGGCAGCCTGGATATCCTTTTTATTGGCGGCAATGTCATCAGCGTTCTTGGAGATGGCGGCCATCAGGACGCTCTGGGCGCTCTTAAGGGCCTTGCTCAGGGCCTCATCCGCGGCAGAAAGGCTGGCATAGTCTTTCTTGAGCTGGGCGTCCAGAGCAACCAGCTGGGGATTAACTTCTTCTTTGTAAGACTGGATAAGATACTGCAGGGTACCTAACTGTGCATTGACGTCTGCTTCATTGGCGGCCACCTTGTCCTTCAAGGCAGCGAGTTCGTTCTGGATGCTGTCCATCTCTTCCCGGTTGGAAACGCAGGAGACAACGGCCAATGAAACGGCAAGCGCCACTGACACTATGGGGGAGAAAAATCTTTTCATAAAAAGCTTCGTATTGGTATTCATTAGTTTCTGGCTATAATTAGCCCTATACAAAAATAGCACATAGGTTGTTTTCCTATGTGCTAAAACTCAAATTGCCACGATTCAAAAAACAAAAAGAGCCTTGAAAACTTGACAATAAGTAAAAAAATGGTACCCGCACCATCACGGCGCAGGTACCAACGCTAAGGGATCAATATCAACACAAAGTTGTTTTTTACTGAACGTTAACCTTTACGGTATAGAAGTAATCCTTCCATGCAGTCTTGGCCTTAATCACAACCGTGTAAGGACCGGAAGCAACACCAAGGGTCACCAACTGGACCTGAGTGGGGGTATCACTGATGCCAAACGCATTGGCGCCATTAATACTCCAACCAGTGGTAGAAGTGCTTTCGTTAACGGAATACACGGAGAAATAGACGTGTCCGAAGATGTCAAGAATATTTGCATAGTAAGGAGGCATAGGAGTAGTACCACCATTTTGAGCATAGCCATCAGCATAGATGCTATTTCCCAAAACATCCTTCATCGTAAGCTGGACAAGCGCAGGAACGGTAGGAGCTGTAACGACAGTGGTTGCAGTAGGATCTACCTGAGTTGCAGCAATAGGATTGGACTGCTTGACAGTGACGCTCGTGATAGGAGTTTCTCCCACATACATCTTATCACTGCCGGGCACATAGAACTCCGTGTCACCGGACTTGATATACAGGGCACTCGTAACACCAACACTGGCAGCCTGACCATAGTACTCTACATTGGAAAGGCAAGGGAGCTCAGAAGTGCCGGTATTAGCCACCTTAATGTCCGTAGGAGTGCCTACCAGGCTGAATCTCGGAACAATCATGAACGTAGCCTGACCGTATTCAGTCGAAGGCTTATAGACATATTCGGAGGTACCCTCCTTGTACATTACCTTAACGTTGTTGAGGTTGTAATTGATCAAATCCAACTCCGTCTGAGCTTTGGTAATATGATCTGTAGCAGTATTCCACTTAATCGGAACCAGGAAGGAGTTGTCAGACGTGTTAAGACCGTACGTGACAAAACGATAGTCATACAAAGGCGTAACTCCGATAGGCCAGGTGATGATGATATTCTGACCTACATAGGTCTGGACGGTCAAGGTCCAAGGCTTTGCTTCACAGTCAGAACCGGTAGCCACCTGATGCAGAACAGCCGACTTCAGAAGGTTGTCCTTGGAGGTCATCTTGAAGGTAGGAGCTTCAGGCGTTGTAATGTCACGCTCAAAATTAAACTTGGTATCTAACCCGGAAGTAGACCACTTTGCTGTAGCTTGACCGAATTCACCAGCATCAGCAAAAGCAGCTGTCTTCTGAGCGGCAGAGGCATCCGCGAAGATATTCTGATTAACATAGGCCGTCATTAAGGCATCCGAGAAATCGTCAGACTTAATGGTATAATAATCGTCGGTCGAATTGAACTCGGGGGTCTTGAGCAGCTTCACCAACTTAGCCGGAGCCGTAATCTTGATGTCCTCGGTCTTGCGGTCCTTGGAAGTAATGGAAACCTTAGCAGTTACACCTTTAGTAGAATAACTGTTCTGATTATAGGTTCCAGTGTAAACATAAGATTTGCCCAATCTTTCGCCAGCAACCTCAAACTTAGTGAGGGAAAGCGTATGAGCGTCAGTACCGTCAATAGCATTAACCACGTTAAAGCTAACATTTGTAGGTAACGGGGTTTCAGCAGAAGCAGCGAAGGTCTTAGCAGCAAAGTCACTAGCCGTCAGACCATATACCTTGTTAGATCCATCCAATACGAGGTTCTCGTTGCCAACGGTTAAAGTAGGAGTGACAACAAATTTATCCAATTCAGGGGTTGCACTACCAGCACGTTCGTATGCACTTGCCCAACCACCAATATTATCATGATCCACCTTTGCATCCAGATCGTAAGTCCAGTTCATCGCGAAAGGAAGATTAATCTGGAAAGCGCCCTCGTGTCTTTTAAGAGCTACCAAGATTTCTGCATCAATCTGGGTTGTGCCATCAGAATAGGTATATCGATAGGCCTGTACTTTATCAGCAACATAAACAATAGGCGTATCAACAATATCTTTCTTAGCGTTTACCATATTATCCTTGTCACCGTCCTTAATCTTCACAGAGAACGTAACAGGATTCGCTTTAAGATCTGCAACGATATTCTTAGTTCCAGTCGCATAGTGTTTGACTGTTGTTTTGACAGTAGGCATGTCATAGCCCAAAGCCTTGAACTGGGAGCTGGTGCGAATTACACCCTTTTCATCCTTATAGGCCATCTCATATCCGTCAAAATAGGTGTAGGGCTTACTATCGGTGTACTCAATAGCAAGTCTACCTTCAACGGCCTCGGACGTGTTGTCAATATGAATTTTTGTTTCATAATCCACCTCTCCCGTGGTCACATTAGGCTTGTAGAGATAATCCGTAACAGCGGTAATGCTGGAGATTGCATGAAGCTTAGCCTGCACAAATTCAGAAGCCACGTGAACCTTAAAATCGTCGTTGTCGGCTCTGAGGGAGATGGCATACTCATCAAGTTCCTTATCAGCAATAGCCTTAGGCTTAAAGTTCTGGTGATCAAGGAAAAGAGTAATCTTACCAGTTGCTTCGTCACCGATAGCATTCTTGATGATGAGCTTGGGATCAGTAGCGGTGGCACGGGTCTGAAGACCGGATTCGATATCAAAGGTGAAAACAGGAGCAACACCTTCTTTAATGGCTTCATTGACAGCATCTGCCAGAGGCTTGGCCAGTTCTACAGGAGACACCTTATATACAATAGGGAAGCCCTGAGGAGAATTGTAAGCCTTATAAACGCCAGCAATGCTGGTGAAAGGAATACCAAACTTAAGGTCGGTATACTGAGGGACAAACACCAGGGACTGGATACGCTGCTGGAGCTTGCCAATCTCTTCCTGGAGTTTGGCGATATCCTCAGCATTCTTGTTCACCTTACCGGCCAGTTCGTCAATCTCGGTCTGGATGGAAGCACGGAGCTGCTCTACGGCATAAGCGATGGAGCCTTCGGTTTCCTTGTCACCGTTAATGGTGTCAATCTGATCCTTAAGGCCAGCGGTCAGTTCCTCAACAGCCTTCATCCGGCTTTCAAGGGCAGCCTCCAAAGCCTTGAGATCGTCCTCAAGTTTGGTTTTGGCATCCTGGAGGTCCTTAATGTCACCCTGGGCGGCAGCAATCTTAGCGTTGATATCCGTAAGTTCTTTCTTGACTTTGTCAAGATTTCCGTGGATGATATCAATTTCTGCATTGGCAAGATCAAGGGAACCCTTGAGACTCTTCACGTCAGTCTGAAGGGTCTCAATCTTGCCCTCAATGTCCGTCTTCAAAGCCTCCAAATCCTTGGTAATGCTTTCATACACGGCGGCGATAGCATCTTTGATCTGCTGCTTAACGGAACCGGGAACTACCTCGGAGCCATTGAGTCTGTTAACAAGATCCGTCAGTTGTTCAACCGAACTGCCAATAATACCATCATAGATCTTGAGCAGTTCAATGCTGCCATTGATGCTCTTGATGCTATTATCAATGGTGGCCTTCCATTCGGTGTGCTCCTTAAGGAATGCTTCAAAGACAGACTTATCCAGTTTCTTCTCTTCAAGGGCGGCTACATTGCCTTCCAGACCCACAATGGAGGTCTGGAGAGCCAAAATGGCCTCCTCAATTTCGGGGATGGTCTCCTCATTGAGCTTCTTGATAGCGGCCTCATTGGCGGCAATACGCTCTTCCAGGACACCAAGGGCGGCATCAACGGTAACGGCCAGGGCGTCGGTGTAAGCGTAAGAAGCGGCCAGGTTGTCATCCACCTGCTGCTGCAGGTCTTCGATGTCATCTCCCATCCCCTCCACGGCGGCGGCCAGTTCATCCACAGACTCGCCAAGGTTGCTGATGGCCTCATCAACAGCCTCCTTAAAAGTCTCAAACTGAGCAGAAAGGGCTTCGATGGCCATATTCTGAGCGCCATCAACCAGGGCCTGATCTTCCTTGGCCTTGGCCATAGCCAGTTCAAAGCCTTCAATGGCATCTGCTACCAGCTTCTTGTACTCGGCAATGGCAGCCTGGATTTCCTTCTTGTTGGCGGCGATATCGTCGGCATTCTTGGCGATAGCGGCCTGAAGAACGGTCTGGGCATCTTTAATAGCCTTGCTCAGGTCTGCATCCGCGGCGGAAAGATCTGCATAATCTTTCTTGAGCTGGGCATCCAAAGCAACCAGTTTGGGGTTAACTTCGTCTTTGTACGACTGTAAGAGATACTGTAGGGTACCAATCTGCGCCTTGACGTCAACTTCATTGGCTGCCACCTTGTCTTTCAGGGCAGCAATGTCGTTCTTGATGCCGTCAATTTCGGCTCGATTGTCCTGCGTACAAGAGACGACTGCCAGAGAACCGGCAAGGATCGCTAGTACGACGGGTTTAAAAATTTTTTTCATAATCAATAATGGTTATTAGTGGATAATAATTTTTTAGCTAGTAAGCGTTGTACAAAGTTAACACACAGGTTGTGTACCCGTGTGTTATTTTTAAAATTGCTTTGATTCAAAAAAGATAAAGAGCCTTTAAAACTTGACAATAAGTAAAAAAGGCTCTCAAAACTTGACAATAAGTAAAAATGGTGTCAAAAGGCTCAAAAATGAACGTTTTGTCTGTCTTTTGACAACTGATCCTTAAGCGCCTCCAACGAAGGGAATTTTCGCTCGTCTCGGATGCGGCGAAGGAAGCGAATTTGAAGAGGAAGACCGTAAATATCTTCGTCAAAATTCAGGATGTGCGTCTCAATGGTGCGCACCTTTCCATCCACGGTGGGGCGCATCCCAATGTTGCACATACCTCTATATTTATGGCCCAGCACTTCCACGTCTACAGCGTAAACACCGTTCTTAGGGACGAGCTTGAGCGGCTCGTAGAGTTGCATATTGGCTGTGGGGAATCCAATGGTCCTTCCCAGCCGGTTTCCGGACACTACCACGCCATACAGCCCGTACTCATAGCCCAGCATTCCGTTGGCGCGCTCCACGTCTCCCTCCTCCAGCGCTTTGCGGATCTGCGTGCTGGAAACGGCCCCGCCGTGTGCAAAATCGGGCAGTTCTGCACACGAGAGCACAGAAAAGTCCATCCGGTGTGCAAATTCGGGCAGTTTTGCACACGCAGACGCGGTCAGGTGATCGGAACCTATTCTGTTATCATAGCCCATAACCACCAGGGTGGCGCCGTAGCGGGTACGCAGGAGGCGGAGGTAGTCTTCGGCCTTCATAGCGGCAAACTCCTTGGTGAACGGGAGGACTTCTACCCGGTCGATGCCGTTGGCTTCCAGAAGCATCTTTTTCTCTTCAAGCGAGCTCAGGATCCTGAAATCGCGGGCATCTTGCTGGAGAACCGTTCTGGGATGGGGCCAGAATGTGACAACGATGGCCTCCTCTCCCCTTTCACGGGCAGAGGAGACCACGGTCTCCAATACGTGACGGTGGCCCAGATGGACCCCGTCAAAAAATCCTGTAGTTACTACAGCCACTTGACACACTCAAAGCTCTGACGGTGAGGCAGGAGTGCGTTCTTGGCAAAGACGCGGGCACCCACGTTGTAGGCACCGGTCTTTTCCGGAAGCACGTCCACGCTGTACTTGGCAACACCGTCTTTGAAGCTGTCCACTTTGCACTCCTGCACGTCTACGATGTGCAGTTTTCCGTGAACATCGGCCTGGGCAAATACGGCCTCAACGCCTACCTCGTCCGGGGACAGGGAGCCCAGCTGGAGCTCTACCTCGGCGTGGTACGGCTGAGACTGCGTGATATCGTACGTGGTGGCAGGCTGGGTACGGGATACCTGAATCACATTCTCCCATTCGCGGCGCACGTGGTTCTTCCAGGAAGCCAGTTCGCGGGCCTGCTTGTAGTCGTCGGCCACCATTGCGGCGGCAGCCTTGGACTGGGGCTCGTAGTACTGGTTGATGTAGTCCGTGAGCATACGGTTGGTGGTGAAGTTGCAGGCCACCTGGGCAATGGTGTTCTTGATATAGCCAATCCATTCGGAGCTTCGGCCCGTGGTGCGGTCTACATTATAATAGGCCGGGGCAATGTCGCTCTCCAGGATCTGGTAGATGGTGGCAGCATCCAGCTCGTTCTGGAAGTTGTCGTCTTCGTAGGCCTGCTCAATGGGAAGGGCCCAGCCGGCACCCGGCTTGTAACCCTCTACCCACCAGCCGTCCAGCACGGAGAAGTGCATAGTTCCGTTCATAGCGGCCTTTTCGCCGGAAGTACCGGAGGCTTCCTGGGGACGGGTGGGGTTGTTCATCCACACGTCCACGCCCTGGACCATACGCTTGGCCAGGGTAATGTCGTAACCGGGCACAAACACAATCTTGCCAATGAAGCGGGGATCCTTGGAGATGTCCACAATCTGCTTGATGAGGTCCTGACCGGCTTTGTCGGCGGGATGGGCCTTACCGGCAAAGAGGAACTGCACGGGCTGGGTGGGATTGTTCACAATCTTGTCCAGGCGGTTGAGGTCACGGAACAGCAGCGTAGCACGCTTGTACGTGGCAAAACGACGGGCAAAACCAATGGTGAGGACGTCGTCTCTCAGGTTTTCCAGAATGGTCACAATCTGGGAAGGGCTGTAGTGGTCGGATAGGGTCTTGTCCTGCAGGCGCTCGCGGATGAAGTCAATGAGCTTGACCTTGAGCTCCTTCTTGACGGACCAGACTTCCTTGTCCGGAACCTCATAGATGCCCTCGAAGCATCTCTTGTCGTAATGGTGGGTGGCAAACTCAGGGCCGAACACCTTGGCGTGTACCGGCTTCCACTCGGGGGCGCACCAGGTGGGATAATGCACACCGTTGGTGACGTAGCTCACAAAGAGTTCCTCCGGGAGGTAGCCCGGATACATATGGGAGAAGATGTCCTGCGACACCTTTCCGTGCAGCATAGAAACACCGTTCACATTCTGGGAGATGTTGGCGGCCAGGTTGCTCATAGAGAACTTCTCGTCGGGGTTGAGCGGGTTGTCCTTACCCAGCGACATCAGGGTTTCCCAGTCCACTTTGAGGCGGGCGGGATAATGGCCGATGTACTGGCGCAGCATAGCCTCTTCAAAGGCATCGTGACCGGCGGGAACGGGCGTATGGGTGGTGAACAGAGAGCTGGCTTTAACCACTTCCAGGGCCTCGGAGAAGTCCAGGTTGTCGTGCTCAATGTACTCGCGGAGACGCTCCAGGCCGATGAAAGCGGCGTGACCCTCGTTGCAATGATACACCTGAGGGTTCAGACCCAGCTTGCGGAGGGCGCGGATACCGCCCACGCCCAGCAGGAGTTCCTGCTTGAGGCGGTTCTCCCAGCTGCCGCCGTAGAGGTGATAGGTTACCTCGCGGTCTTCGGGGGTATTGGCCTCATAGTCGGTGTCCATCAGATAGAGGTCCGTTCGGCCCACTTCCACCTTCCAGAGGCGGGCGGTGAGGTTGCGGCCCGGGAAGGCCACGGACGTGGTGACCCAGGTACCGTCCTTGTCCAGAACGGGAACGGCCGGAATCTTGGTGAAATCCTGGGCGTCGTAATTGGCTACCTGATAACCCTGGGCGCTGATAACCTGGGTGAAATAGCCGTAGCGGTACAGCAGACCCACGGCCACCAGGTTGGTGTTCATATCGGAGGTCTCCTTGAGGTAGTCGCCGGCCAGGATACCCAGACCGCCGCTGTAAATCTTGAGCGACGTGTCCAGACCGTACTCCATGCAGAAATAAGCGATGGAAGGGTCTTTGCGCTGGGCCTTGGCGGCCATATAGGTATCGAACTCGTCCAGCACGGCCTTCATGCGGGCGAGGAAGTCTTCGTCTTCGGAGAGCTGCTGGAAACGCTTGATACTTACGGTATCCAGCACCACCAGCGGGTTGTGTCCACTGCGGTGCCACACTTCGGGATCGATGGACCGGAAGAGGTCCTTGGCGCTCTCGTTCCAGCACCACCAGAGGTTCTTGGAAAGCTTCTCCAGACGGGAAAGCTTTTCAGGGAGATGTCGGGTTACCAGAATGCTCCTCCAGTTGGGGCTGGTAACGTCGGCTTTAAAATACTGCATAGTTTTCTTTTGGGATTTGTAGGAGTCCAGCTGCGCCTTCACTTTTTCTAGGGCAATGGAATAGGCCTCCTGATAATACTTGATTTGGTTGTCCCAGAGGGCAATCTGGGCCACTTCCCGGGCATTCTCCCGGTACTTGCCGCGCTCCGGAAGCTCCAGGGCGGCAATCTCTTCCACGCGCTTTTCTACGCCGTCCACTACCTGGTCGTAGTTGTTGTCGTCTCGGTCCAGGACCGTGATGCCGGGATGTTTGCCCTTGTAGTGGGAACGCACCCACAGGCCAAAGCCGGCCAGGGTGGTGGTAAGGGTGGGGATGCGGAAGGCCAGGGCCTCCAGCGGGGTATAGCCCCAAGGTTCGTAGTACGACGGGAACATGGCCAGGTCCAGGCCGCAGAGGATGTCGTAATACCGCATGTTGAACACGCCATCGTCTCCGTTCAGGTAGGAAGGAATAAAGTAAACCTTCACCTTGTCCCCTATGGCATTGGTAAGTCCCCTCTCCCGCAGGTAGTGGGTTACCGTGTCGTATTCGGCGTTCATCAGGTAGTGCGAAACCTGGGTCTGGTACTGGGGATTGCCCTCACCGGACAGTTTGGCCACCAGTTCTTTGTCCGGGCCGTGATGGCCAGACGGGATCATGATGAAAGCCTGGATGCTTCTGCCGTCATAGCCGGACTTGTTGAGCTTACTCAGGGCGTCAATAAACACATCGATACCCTTGTTGCGGAACTCGTAGCGGCCGCCTATGCCAATGAAAACGGAGTTGGAGGGTACTTCCTCTGCGCACATGGCCGAAGCCACCTTGGCCAGGCGGTCGCGGGCAGCGTCGTGCAGGCGCACATACTCCTCGTCCGAGGCGGGCGTGAAGCTGTTCTCAAAGCCGTTGGGCGTTACCACGTCCACGGGACGCTCCAGGAACTGGGCGCACTCCTTGGCGGTGATATCGCTCACGGTGGTGAAGACATCGGCGTTCTGGGCCGATTTCTTCTCCAGGGAATAGATGGCCATCACGTTGAAGCGGCGGGCCATCTCGTCTCCGTTATACTGAGTAAGGTTGTTGTAAAGGGGCAGGTTGTTGCCGGCCAGGCATCGGCCCATCATGGTGGCGTGCGTAGTGAACGCAGTGGCCACGGGAACGTCGGACTTCTTGAGGTACAGCACACCGGCACCGGTCTGCCACTCGTGGAACTGGGCCACTACCTTCTCCCCTCCCTTGAGGTTGTAATGGTAGAAGCTCTCCACCACGCGGCCGGCCAGATAACCGAACACGGCCGATTCCTTGTAATCCCAGTTGCCGGAGAGGGAATCCACTCCATAATCCTGCCAGAGCGCGCCCAGGATCTCATCGGCCATGGGAAGATGCTGCTTGTAGTCTACCAGGATGGCCACCGGGCTGCCGGGGATATTCCAGCGGCCCACGCGGAACACCAGACCTTCGCTGCGGGCCTGTTCCTTCCAGGAGCGGTACAGATGCGTATCTTCCAGGAAGTCCGGGTTGCCGGTGCGGTGCATCCACACGTCGGGGCCAATGAAAATATGACGGCGTCCCATCTGGGACTGTAAATGGAGGGCCTTGGTGGCAATCACGGTATAGATACCACCCACCTTGTTACACACCTCCCAACTGACTTCAAATAGATAGTCCGGCTGTAAAAATGCTTTCTTTTGTGTCATTGAGCCTTATTTCTTCTTCACCACTTTCTTCCGCACAGCAGGCTTGGGGGCCTTCTTAAGCTCCTTTTGAGCGGTTTCCTTCACATCCAGGGCCGCACGCTTCTCGTCCAGGCGGATCTGGAAGTCGGAAATCACATTCATATAGTTGATGAATGCCTCGTACGGGGTATCGTACGGGTTAAAGTATTTGTGTACCTCTCCGTCGGAGAAGAACTTGGTGCACATATAATAGAAATGGTCGCTTTCCTGGAGGTGGCCCCAGTCTGCGTACAGGTCTTCGTCGTTCACGATGGCCAGTTTCTCCGTCATGGCATAGACCTTCTTGAAGGCCTCGCTCTGGAGTTCATTGCCCAGCCAGGCGGTAACATCGCGCTCTTCATCGGCCCAGGAGATGGGATCATCCACGGCAATGTCGGAGACGGGTTTGTACTTCTTGGCTACCTCGGAAGGCGTGGCAAAGCCAAAGGTACCGTCCTTGAGAACGGCGGCCGGCAGGGCCTTCATAAACTCGAAGATGCCGGTATCCACGCTCTGGTGCTCTCCAAAGGTCTCGTAATCCATAAACAGGTTCACAATGTCTCCTTCCTTGGCGCTTTCCTTCATCCAGCCAACATACTGGTCTGCCGTTACCTTGTTCTGGTTAAAGCGGAAAGCTATATCGTCAGAGAGGGTGTAGTTGCGGAGCAGGAGCTTGAGCTTGGGCTGGGTCTCTCCGGTGTATACGTAGTTGGGGCTCTGCCAACCCATAATGTGGCGGGCGCCCTCGGTGAGCATAGTCTTGTAGCCCATATCGTATACCATTTCACCAATGCCGTTGGAGTAGATGAGCTCCGTGTTGCGGAAGGTGACGGGCTTGACGCCAAACAGCTCTTCAATAAGGGCCGAATGCTTCTCTACCTGGTGACGGAACTCCGACTCGGAGGCCAGGGAAGCCAGGGAGTGATAGTACGTTTCGGCCAGGAATTCCACCTTACCGGTGGCGGCGAGGGCCTTGAAGCTATCGATGACCTCCGGAGCAAAGCGCTGGAACTGCTCCAGGGCGCTGCCGGAGATGGAATAGGCAATCTTGAATTTACCCTTGTTCTTGGCGATGAGCTCCAGCATAAGCTGGTTCATCGGAAGGTAGCACTTCTGGGCTACGCGGCGCAGGATGGTCCGGTTGGCAAAGTCGTCGTAGTAGTGCGAATCTTTACCGATATCGAAGAATCTGTACAGGCGCA
>JAEEGG010022949.1_pt1 | contig 12238 bp, 13 predicted proteins | sample 9134161 | NCBI WGS metagenome assembly JAEEGG01 (sample SAMN16246543, study PRJNA631951) | gut metagenome | biome: gut microbiome; feature: rumen; material: CR-attached | host: Bos | place: Iran: Karaj | collected 2018-10
ATCCAAAGCACTATGGCAAAAGACCTGTGGTACTTTGCAAGAGCTGCGATGACAGCGGAGTAACACTTCAGGCTCTGGTTGAGACAGAGGACTTCAGAGACAACCCAAGAACCTGCTCTGAGTGCCTTGTGGAGATAATGAAGAGATTCAAGGAAGAAGGAATCGAGATTCCTTACAACAAACTTGTTCTTTTACAGGGAGAGGAATAATTCTCTCTTTACAAAAAGCAGTTTATCTGTTTATACTATTTTGTTTGATTAAAACTGTGATTATCTGGGAGGTGACATTACCGTATGGTTGCAGTTGGTAACTAATAATGCATTAATGGAGGAAACCAACAATGAGCAAAACAACCAACAAAACACTTTACATCGTGCATGCGGCAATTATCGCAGCCCTTTACGTTGTACTTACTGCTCTCGCAGCAGGATTCGATCTGGCAAGCGGTGCTATTCAGGTCAGATTTTCGGAATGTCTTACAATCCTTCCGTATTTCACTCCCGCAGCTGTACCGGGTGTTGCAATCGGATGCCTTATTTCAAACATCTTCTTCGGTGGAGCACTTCCTGATATTATCTTCGGAACACTTGCTACACTTATCGGAGCAGTAGGAACATATATGGTAAGAAAGAACAGATTCCTTTGCTCAGTTCCACCGGTAGTTTCAAATGCTGTCATCATTCCTTTCGTACTTAAGTATGCATACGGAATTCCCGGTGCTCTTTGGTACTTTGCACTGACAGTAGGAGCAGGAGAGATCATTACCTGCGTATTCTTCGGACAGATCCTTATTTCAGCACTCAGCCCTTTCAGAGACAGAATCTTCGGAAACGGTGCAGAGTCTGTTAGGAAAAAGAAATAATAAAATTATAAGGGGTATGGTATGGGAAAGCTATATTTCAGGTATGGGGCTATGGGGAGCTCCAAGACCGCAAACGCTCTGATGGTCAGGTACAACTATATTGAGAAGGGACAGAACTGTATTCTTCTTAAGCCCGGCATCGAGAACAGGGACGGAGAGAAGAAGGTTAAGTCCAGAATGGGACTTGAGGCTGAATGTACCTTTGTTGAAGACTTCCTTGACGAGGTTGTAAACGAATGGTTTACCAAAAAGTCCGATGCCTGGAAGAAGCTGGACTGTGTCCTTGTGGATGAAGCTCAGTTCCTTACCGAGGAACAGGTTGATCTGCTGGCAGAGGTTGTGGACAGATATGATCTTCCGGTTATCTGCTATGGTCTTAGAACAGATTTTACAAGCCACTTATTTACCGGCTCCAAGCGTCTTATGGAAATCGCCAATTACATCGAGGAAGTTCCGACTGTATGCTGGTGCGGACGAAGAGCACACTTCAACGCAAGAGTATGCAATGGAAAGATTGTAAGAGACGGCGAGCAGATCATGATGGGAGGCAATGAATCCTATGTATCTGTCTGCAGAAGACATTTCCTTAGCGGAGAAGTTGACGGAGTTCGTGAAAGAGATATACAGGAATAAAAACAAGGACTATGAGCATGGAGCCCATAGTCCTATATTTTTGCCCTTAAAGCGCAGCCATATCAAGCTGCTGAACAAGACCAACGCCTCCGCTTTCTCTGAGGAAGATTCCGGAGGACCTCATCATGGCTGCTGTAAGGAAGTTGGAATTGTGATGAGTGAATTCCGTTTCCGCATTGCCAAGATAAATTGCTCCAACATCCGATTCTTTTAAACTAAGAAGACTGTCTGTTCCATCTTCGTTTCTGATCCAGATGCTGAGCTTTTCGTAGATCTCATCATTTTCATCGATCCATCCGTTGCCGTCTTTGTCGTAGGCTGCAAGGTCAGCAAAGCCATTTCCGCTCTTTGTTCCAAATAGCTCGGACCCGTTACCAATCTTGCCATCGCCGTTCTTGTCATAGGCCAAGAAACCTGAGCCTTTTCCAAGATTGGATATCTTTTCCTCCCGTCCGTCACAGTCAAGATCAAAGTAGAAGGACTGGTCACTGATGTGAGTCACATCACTTCCAACGTTGATGACAAGAGGATCAATAAGACTTACGGCGCTTGCTACGCTCATGCCGGCATATTCGGTAAGACGCCTGGACATTGAAAAGCTAACTCCGAAATCAATTGACCTTCCGTCCTCGGTCAGGGCTGTGCCTGTTCCGCTAAAGGTGGTCTCCTCCTGCTCTACGTGAGTCATGGAGACGGTTGTGACTTTGACGAAGGAATTCTCTGTCAGCATATTTGCAGTGTTTGACAGAGTCTGTTTGTAGCCCTTTGACTGACTATCACCTCCGAACACCTGAAGAAGGCGAAGTATCCTGTCAAGAAGAGATGCCCGAAGCTCAGATATCTGCTCCTCGAGGCTGCTCTCAAAGCTGCTAAGATACTCAGTCTTAGAAGGCTTAAAGGAAGTGTACGTCTCACTTCCAAGTGCAGTGGAGTCTGTACTTCCAACTGCATCGCCGCTCAGTTCAAGGCTGTCGAGTTTCTTTTCCTGATTCTGCAGACTTTCAAGAAAAGACCCTCTTGTCATGGTGCCACTTTGAACCGAGATGCTGTTCTCCTCAAAATACTTATTCGAGGAGACAAGGTGCACATTACTTTGCGCAATTTTCATGGTACCTCCTTTGGGATATGAAGGCGCCATTTTCCTGGCCGGTGTCACATCTTAAGGCGCAGGATTCTTATACCCTGTACGCACAGTCTGCGCTGATGCAGTCACTTTTTGGCCGCAAAAAAGGACCTTCATATCGATGAAGTTGTAACTCATCCATGAAGATCCATGCTTTCCATAGCTGTCATTTTATATATCGGTGGCTGGCACAGCAAACCTTATAGGGGAGTCAGAAGACTAAATATTCTGACAATATTTTTTGAATACTATAAAGAAATAACCCCCTAGGGGGCTTAAAATATTAGCCTGCCTGTACTAAACTCATATGTGCGGCTTGAAATCCGCAGATAGGAGAGGATGTTATGAAAAAGAGATTTTTAGCTATTTTGCTTACAGCTCTTATGACTGTAAGTGTTGTGGGCTGTGGTGATACAGGCGCAAATAACACAGCAGACAACGCAGGAAGTGAGCAGGTTCAGGAAGCAGCTCCTTCAAATGATTCACAGAGTGATTCTGTTGCAGGGACTGATTCAGGAGAACCCAAGATCCTTAAGACTGCGGCTTCATTTGCTTACCCAAGCCTTGATGTTCATAAGGAATACTACGGCTGGTACACATCGATTTACGGTGTTTCAGAGGCTCTTTTCAAAATGGATGAGAATATGAGCGCTGTTCCATGCCTTGCAGAGGATGCAGTAGCTGATGGAAGCGTATGGACCATCACACTTAAGGATGGCGTTGCATTTTCAAACGGAACACCACTTACTTCAGAAATGGTAATAAAGAACCTTCAGAGACTTGCTGAGGTTAACGAGAGATTTGCATATCTCGCAGACTTTGATATGGCAGTTGTAGATGATAAGACATTTACCATCGATACAAAAGAGGTTTATCCCACACTCAAAAATGACCTTGCAAGTCCTGAGTTTGGAATGGTCGATCTTGATGCAACAACTGATCCGGACAACAACCCGATCTGCACAGGACCCTTTGTTATTTCAAAGTTCCAGCCCGAAGGCGATGTTGAAGTTGTTAAGAACGAGAACTACTGGGGCGGAGATGTAAAACTTGACGGAGCAATCTTCTACTACATGCAGGAGGATGATCCAAAACTCCTTGCTATGCAGAGTGGCGAGATCGACTGCTACAACTCCGTTTCATCTGCAGCACTTGCTGTATATAATCAGGAACCGGACAAATACAATGTGGTTTCAATTCCCGGTGCAAGGCTTCAGTTTTACATCCTTAACGAGAACAATCTGGACGATTCAGTTCGTGAAGCTATAAACCTTACTGTTGATAAAGATAAGATCGCAAGCTATCTTGATGGAACCGTTTCAGCAGCAGTAGGACCTTTTAATCCAAGTGCTGCATACGGAAAGGTTAAAGTTCCTGCTGTTGACACAGCTAAGGCAAAAGAGCTTTTGGAAGCTGACGGATATACCCTTGGAAGCGACGGAATCTATGAGAAAGACGGTAAGAAGCTGTCAATAAACATAAAGTACTATGCTGCAAGATCACTTGATACCCTTGCTCTTCTTATTCAGGAGCAGCTGAGGGAGATCGGCGTTGATTCTGTTCTTGGTGTTGAGGAAGATCCCGATGCCACATATATTGCAACCGGAGACTTTGACCTTGCTCTTTACTGCATGATCGCTGATAAGGCAGGTGATCCGCTCTACTTCATCGAGTCAACCTTAAAAGACGGTTCATACTATGACTGCGGCGGATTTGACGATGCTCACTGTGAGGAGCTTATTTCACAGCTTACTTATGAGACAGACACAGCAAAGAGGGCAGAGCTTGCCAATGAGATAGTCCAGATCGCAATCGATGACAACGCATTTGGTTATGTAGGGCTTTTCAATAACACAACAGTACTTCGTAAAGGAGTATCAGGCTTTGCTGAGTTTATTCCTTTTGATTTTTACGGAATAGATGCGGAGACAACTATTGAATGATAAAAAAAGTCTTTAAGAAGCTATTTGGCTTAATTATCATACTGATCATTCTCAGCTTCTTTGTGTTTGCGCTTTTATATATAGCTCCGGGAGATCCGGCTGAAAAGAGGCTATCCTCTCAGGGAGTAGCAATAACCAAGGAAGTTCTGGATGCAGAACGTGAAAGACTGGGACTTTTAGAGCCATTCCTCGTTAGATACGGGGAATGGCTTGGTCACGTTATTCGGGGGGATTTTGGAATCTCCTTTAAGGATGATATGCCGGTGGCGCCAAAGCTTGCCCAGGGTCTTAAAAACACGGTTGTCCTTGCTTCGATAAGTCTTTTGCTTTCAATTATTCTTTCTTTTCCGCTTGCAATCATATCAGCCATAAAAAAGGACGGAATAGTAGATAACATAGTAAAGATATTTTCATTTGTGGGAAATTCACTTCCGAATTTCCTTATCTCAGTGCTTCTTATGTATTTTTTGTGCATTAAGCTAAATCTCTTTCCTGTAATAGCAAGTGGTAATATTCAGGGGCTTGTAATGCCTGTGTTATCTTTGGCAATCCCTATGACGGGACGATTTATCAGGCAGATAAGGGCAGAATTCTTGAACGAGATGAAAGAGGATTATTTCATTGGCATGAGGGGCAGAGGCGTCAGTCCCACATATGTTGTGCTTAATATGATCCACAACTGTCTTGGACATGTCTTTACCATAGTTGCACTCCAGATAGGAACACTAATGGGCGGAAGCGTTGTCATTGAGACGATATTCAGATGGCCGGGAATCGGCAAGCTGGTGATGGATTCCATAACAGCCAGGGATTATCCCGTAATAATGGGATTTGTAATTATCATGGGAACTATCTATGTTGTGATCAATCAGTTGGCGGACATGCTGTGTCATTATCTGGATCCGAGGACAAAAATTTGAAAAAGAAACAGAAGATAAAAGTAAAGATCATAATTGTCTCAATCGTAGCACTGCTGCTCGTTCTTGCTGCAGTTTTTGCGGATGTTCTGGCACCCAATGATCCGTTTACCACCAGTGCAAGCAGCATAAGACTCGCGCCCTGCAGGGACTATCCTATGGGCACAGACAACCTTGGAAGGTGCGTATTTTCAAGAATCCTTTTTGGAGGAAGGGTAACAATTGCGGCAACATTTCTGCTGGTGTTTATCTCTTTTGCCATAGGAGTACTTGTGGGCATGATAAGCGGGTATTACGGAGGAATTGCTGATAAACTGCTCATGCGTATTGCGGACATTGTACTTGCTTTTCCTCAGATGGTTGTTGCGATAGTTGTTGCCGGGATCTTAAACGGCGGAATCGGCGGAGCAATGATAGCACTTGGAATAACCATGTGGGTCAGCTTTGCGAGACTCTCCAGAAGCCATACATGCTCGATCAAGAATCAGGAATTTATTCAGGCTGCGATCTTTGCAGGGAAAAGTGATCTTTATATCATGGTCAAACATATTTTCCCTAACATACTTGCACCTGTTCTCACCAATGCTCTTACACAGATCGGAACCACAATGATAGGACTGTCGGGACTTTCATTTCTGGGTCTTGGTGTTGTGCCTCCTGCGGCAGAATGGGGATCAATGATAAGTGAGGCAAGAGCTTATATTCAGATAGCGCCATGGGCGGTGCTCTATCCTTCCGTTGCCACAGTGCTTACCATCATTGTATTTAATTATCTCGGCGATATTGTCATGGATTACAGAGAGGCATGAGCATGGAAGAAAAGATATTAGAGATAAAAAACTTAAGTGCCTTATATGACGAGGATCCGGTGATAAAAGATGTAAACCTTGATGTCTGCAAAGGCGAGGTGTTCTGTCTTGTGGGAGAGTCCGGGTCAGGTAAGTCTACTCTGATAAAGACCGTGTGCGGGGACAGACAGATAAAAATAGATCAGGGAATAATTTTTTACAAAGGACAGTGCATCTGCGATCGCAAAAAGTCAGACAGTCGTAAATACCTTGGTGATGAGATCGGATTTATCCAGCAAAACCCGGAAGGGGCATTTAATCCCTTAAGAAAGCTCGGAGTTCAGTTTGAGGAAACGCTAAAGAGCCATGGAAAGAGCCTTGATATAGAAAGGCTTGGAAAGATATTTGATACTTTAAATCTAAAAGACATGGACAGAATATTAAAGAGCCGTCCCTATGAGCTCAGCGGCGGAATGAATCAGAGGATTGCAATAGCAGCGTCTTTTATCCTGGATCCAAAGCTTCTTTTGTGTGATGAGATCACCAGTGCTTTGGACGTAACAACTGCCATCGCAGTTACCGATCAGCTTCTGAAGTTAAAGAATGAGATGGATACATCGATAGTTCTTGTTACTCATAACCTTGGTATAGCGTCCAATATTGCGGACAGGATCGGAATCATGTACAATGGGCAGATTGTGGAGTGCGGAGATACTAAGACCGTTCTTGACAACCCCCAGCATGAATACACAAAAAGGCTCCTTAGGGATGTACCGAAATTAAAGGCGATTTAAGATATGGTTTTACTTGAAGGAAATCATCTGTCAAAAAAGTTTATAGGCAAAGGGAAAGAAACGGATGCCCTTAAGGATGTGAGTTTTACCCTAAAAGAGGGTGAAGTTCTGGGAATTGTCGGAGAGAGCGGATCGGGAAAGAGTACGCTTCTTAAGGTGATATCAGGTATTATACCTTCCGATGGGGGAAAGCTCTTTTACAGAGGGAATGAGTATACAGGAAAGACGCCGAGGCAGACCGGCGAGTTTCTTCAGTATATTTTTCAAAATCCCGCAGGCTCCTTTGACCCAAAGCTCTCCATGGAAAAGTCAGTGCTTGAGAGCGGAAGAGGGGCTAAGGACAAGGAGAAGATCCTTGAAATCATGGATGAAGTCGGGCTTGAGAGAGAACTTTTGAAGAGGCGCCCGGCAGAACTATCCGGTGGTCAATGCCAGAGAATGTCCATTGCAAGAGCCCTTTATTCAAAGGCCGGGATCCTGTTGTGCGATGAAATAACAAGCGCACTGGATGTATCAACCCAGGCCCAGATAACAGCTCTTTTGCAAAAGTTAAAGAACGTGCAGGCTCTTTCTCTCATCTTTGTATCCCATGACATAGCTCTGGTGCGCATGCTCTGCGACAGAGTCATGGTAATGAAGGACGGAATGTGTGTTGAGCAGGGAGATACTCTGGAAGTGATCAGAAATCCCAAAGAGGGCTACACAAAGTTATTGATAGAAAGTGCAATGAAACAGAGCATATAGGTGATAAATGATAGCAAGACAACAGATAGAAAACAGTAATTATGAATACTGGTTAAAAAGAGCCGTGAGCTATTCCGAGGTCAATAAGGAAGAGCTGGTGGGAATCCAGAGACAGACCTGGAAGGGGCTTTTAGATAAAGAGATCCTGGAGCATTTTAATACCTCGCCAGAAAAGAGAGGTAAGATCCGCATTCTCGATATAGGTGCCGGGCCCGGGTTTTTATCGATCATTCTGGCAGAGCTTGGATACTGCGTTACGGCAGCAGACTTTGCCGAGACCATGCTGATAGAAGCCCACAATAACGCAGGACGTTTGGCGGATGGCATTACCTTCAGAAGAGAGAATGCTATGGATCTTAGTATGGAGGATGATTCTTTTGATGTGGTCATTTCAAGGAATCTTACCTGGAATCTTCCGGACCCGGGGGCAGCTTACAAAGAGTGGCTCAGGGTTTTAAAAAAGAACGGCCTTATGATGGTCTTTGATGCCAACTGGTATGCGTATCTTAAGGATGATTCCAAGATGGAAGAGTACTTAAAAGACAGAGCGGCAGTAAAAGAAAAGGGACTGGATGATTACAACATCGGAGAAAACTTTGATGTTATGGAAGATATCGCGCAGACTCTGCCTCTGACAGGAGTGATAAGACCTGCCTGGGACAAAGAGTTTTTAGGGCTTTTGAATGTCAGAGAAGTGATATGCTCAGAGAATATCGGAGAAGAGGTTTATTCGGAAAAAGAGAAGGTGAACTACGCCTCCACTCCAATGTTTATGATAAAGGTGAAAAAGTAAAATGGGTGAGATAAAATACATTCCTTTTGAGGAAGAATCTTTAGATATAAAAGAGCGGGTTGAGGAATACTGGACTGAGAGGGCAGACAGTTTTTTTGCCCAGAAAAAACATGAGCTTGAAAGTGAAAAGTCAGGTAAATGGATCAGGGAGATCCTTGCAAAAATAGATGCAGCATTTCCGGGACGAGGCAGGTCGGATATAAATATTCTTGATGTGGGCTGCGGCGCAGGATTTTTCACGGTGCTGCTTGGCAGAGAAGGCTTTAATGTCACAGGAATCGATCTGACAGAGGAGATGATCTCAAAGGCGGAGACGCTTATCGGGCTGGAAGGCCCCTATGACGGAACAGTTACTGCTGTTACAATGGATGCCGAAAACCTTGATCTTGCAGATGATAGCTTTGATGTTATCGTTACCAGAAATCTTACATGGACATTGCCACATCCCGTTGATGCCTACAAAGAGTGGGCCAGGGTTCTGAAAAAGGGCGGAGTTTTGCTCAATTTCGATGCAGAATATGCCAAGGGCGCTCACAACCTGAATAATCAGGATAATCCGGCACATAAAGATGTCAGCAAGCATTTAAAGGACGAGTGCCATGAGATTTATCATATGCTGACCATAAGCTCTTTGGACAGACCGTCCTGGGATAAAGAGATACTTAAGAGGGTGGGCTTTTCTGCCGTTGAAACCGACACTGCATTCTATAGCAGAATTTATGATAAAAAGGACGAATTCTACATTCCGGACAAAATGTTCATGATAGCGGCAAACAAGTAAATGCCAAAGAGAGTATATCTGCACGCTTGATTTTGCAAGGAGCAGTCCGTATAATTGACAGTGATTTGCACGGAAACTGATAACTTTATTAGTGTGAAAAAGTGGAGCAGATATGAGTTGGGAAGAGTACGTTAGAAAGGTTGTGCCATACACACCCGGCGAGCAGCCTAAGATTAAGAACATAATAAAACTTAATACAAATGAAAATCCATATCCGCCATCACCTCTGGTGTATAAGGCCTATGAGGAGACTGAGCTTTCTGATTTCAGGAAATATCCTGATCCTACCTGCTCGGTACTGGTGGATTCCATTGCATCTTTTTATAATGTGAAAAAAGAGAATGTCTTTGTGGGAGTCGGTTCTGATGACGTGTTGTCCATGGCTTTCCTCACATTCTTTAATTCCGATAAACCGATTCTTTTCCCGGATATAACCTATTCGTTTTATGACGTGTGGGCAGATCTGTACAGGATTCCCTACAAACAGATGCCACTGAAGGACGATTTCACGATCGATCCTGCGGACTACTACGGTGAGAACGGCGGAGTGGTGATCGCCAATCCAAACGCGCCCACAGGAGTTAAGCTCCCGCTTGATGCCATAGAGGATATCATCAGCCATAACAGGGACGTGGTTGTCATAGTCGATGAAGCATACGTTGACTTTGGCGCAGAGAGTGCACTTCCTCTTATAGATAAGTATGATAACCTTCTTGTTGTAAGAACTTATTCCAAATCAAGGTCACTGGCAGGGCTTCGTATAGGCTACGCCTTCGGATGTGAGAAGCTCATCAAATACCTTCTGGATGCCAAGTTCTCTTTTAACTCTTACACCATGAATATGCCATCCCTATTACTTGGGGCAGCAGCCATGAATGACAGAGAGTACTTCGAAGAGACAACAGGCAAGGTCATTGCCACCAGGGAGCGCACCAAGGTTTTGTTAAAAGAGCTTGGATTTGAATTCGGGGATTCGGCTACAAACTTCATTTTTGCCCGTCACCCGGGGAAACCAGGTAAGGACATATTTGATTATCTGCGTTCACATGATATAATAGTGCGTCGCTTTGATAAGCCGAGCAGGATAAGTGAGTATCTTAGAATCTCCATCGGAACAGATGAGGAGATGGACAGGCTCATAGAGGTTTTAAAAGAGTATCTCGGCAAATAATTATATGAGGAGTTATTATGTTAGCATTTTTTAAAGAGTCACTGATCGGACAGTATATTACAGTGTTCATCGTTTCAATGGTGCCACTTATCGAGCTCAGGGGAGCTATTCCCATTGCTCATGGTTTTAATTTAACTGATACAGGATTCAACCTGGTTCTTGGATATATTCTCATTGCGATCGGAAACATGATTCCTGTACCTCTTATCTATTTCTTCGCAAGAAAGGTCCTTGAGTGGGGAAAAGACAAGCCGGTTATCGGCAAGTTCTTCACCTTCTGCCTTGAAAAGGGAGAAAAGGGCGGACAGAAGCTCCAGGCAAAAGCAGGACAGGGATTGTTTGTAGCGCTTATGCTTTTTGTAGGAATCCCTCTTCCGGGAACCGGAGCATGGACAGGTACACTTGCAGCCAGCATCCTGGATATGGACTTTAAGAAGACAGTAACTGCGGTTATCTGCGGAATTGCACTGGCAGCTGTGATCGTAAGTGTTGTTTCAGCACTTGGATTTGGAGCATATGTAGGAATTACAGGCTGATCACTGTAGCTTATGAGAGGGCAAGGCCCTTACAGGAGAATATAAATGGAAGCATATACAGATTTTGCAGCAGTATATGACACCTTTATGGATGAGACCCCATACGCAGTATGGGGTACTTTTGTTGCAGGACTTATTGAGAAATACGGTATTTCGAAGCCGGTTAGGTCAGGCGCCGTTCAGGGAAAAGAGCTCTCGGAAGAATATGATACTGCTGAGGATTCCGAGCAGGCGCTTAATGAAGAGAAGAACCTGATAGTAGAGCTTGGCTGCGGAACAGGCTCTTTTACCCAGGAGCTCTATAAACTTGGCTATGACATAATGGGAATCGATTTATCGCTGGATATGCTAAATCTTGCCAGGATGAAGAGTGCCGAGGCTGGTTACAACATCATGTATCTGGAGCAGGACATGAGGGAGCTTGATCTGTACTGCACGGCAGGAACCATAGTAAGTGTCTGCGACAGTATAAATTATGTACTTGAGGATCAGGAGGTCATAGATACCTTTAAGCTGGTGAATAACTTCCTGTATCCGGGCGGAGTATTTATCTTTGATTTCAACACGCTTCACAAGTACCGGGACGTGATCGGCAATACAACAATAGCCGAGAACAGAGAGGATTGCAGCTTTATCTGGGACAACTACTACCACGAGGAAGAACATGTAAATGAGTATGACCTGACAATCTTTGCAAGGTGCGATGAGAAGGATGAGGTCTTCAGACGATCGGTTGAGACGCATTTCCAGAGGGGGTACACCTTAGAGGAAATGAAGCAATTCGTGGAAAAAGCGGGGCTTTCGTTCATTGAGGCGATTGATGCAGATACCCACAAAGGGCCTGATGACAACAGTGAAAGAATCTATATAATAGCTAGAGAAAACGGAAAACGGATTTAAGGCAATTGCCTTGAATCCGTTCAGACTGTAGACAGGCTTAAAAACCTGTCTTTTTCTGCGTTTATCAAAAAATATTATTATCAGATCTCAATTGTTCCTTCAAATACAGTAGTTCCGGGGCCTTCCATGATCACAGGACTGCTTCCGTCTCCGTTCCAGGAGCAGGTAACTGTTCCACCAAGGACATGTACATTTACCGTACTGTCTGTAAGTCCGTTTAAGATACAGGCAACGGTTGTTGCACAGCATCCTG
>JAEEGG010022951.1_pt1 | contig 12237 bp, 9 predicted proteins | sample 9134161 | NCBI WGS metagenome assembly JAEEGG01 (sample SAMN16246543, study PRJNA631951) | gut metagenome | biome: gut microbiome; feature: rumen; material: CR-attached | host: Bos | place: Iran: Karaj | collected 2018-10
GGAGAGACCTTCCTGGAAAGCATTGCGCATCCTGAAGGTCGCTTTGCAGTAACATCGTACACCAGTCAGGACGAGCCAGTGTACTCCAACCTGCATTATGTGACCGACCGGGTCGGCAGTACGGTGGCGATCGTGGACGCCGACGCGGACGCGTACTCGGACGTGGAGGGGACTGTCCTCGAAGGAAACGGCTACACGCCCTTCGGAGAGCGCTTCGACCTCGGAGGCCTCTCGAGCAATCGTTATAACCGTTTCCGTTTTAACGGCAAGGAAGACATGTCCCGCTTCCAGCTCCCCTACATCGACTACGGCGCCCGCTACTACGACCTGACCGTCGCCCGCTGGCACCGTCCCGACCCTATGGCCGACAAGTATCCCGACACCTCCCCCTATGCCTTCTGCGCCAATGATCCGGTGAATTTCGTGGATCTTAATGGACAAGATATTTGGGAAATTGATTCTTATGGCTTTATTACATGGAAAGAAACCTCAGAGAATCATATAGTATATTTTGTCGACAAAAATGGGGAAAGAACAGAAAAGAGTGTTTCTCTCGAATCCGATGCATTGTTATCAAATTATTTTGATAAAAGAGTAGACCACCATGGTTACACAAGGCATTATTCTTCATGGACCAGTAATAATCGAGATGATGTTTTCAACTTTTTCGCTTTTGTTACTGAAAATACATGTGTTGAATGGGCGATTCATCGGGTTGCCGATCAATATACTGTTGCCACGATTCATTCTTTGGATAGTGCTGGGGCATGGCAGGATTATGGTATTGAGCAGTTCCCCGACTTCTCAATGCATTCTCATCCAAACACGCCGATTCGAGAGGAACTGCATTCTATGGGTTACGGTCCCGGGGTCCTATGCAACACGTCAGATAAAAAAAAGATGGATGCTGGTTTTGCCCCTGTATTGAATTACGTTTATTTTCCTAAATCAAGACATGTATATCTATTACGCAAAGGGAAGACCCCCCAAAGAATCCGCCCGTCAAGTATTCATTCTGCATTATGAAACGTTTCAGTTATTCTATTCTGCTTCTTCTTGCCTTATTGATTTCCTGCAATAATCCGGCGAAAGAAGTGACTCCGTCAAGCGGGGATTTGGATGAGTGTATCTTTTATAACCCTCAGTGGGAAGAGTTAATGGTACAACGAATCAACGAGAGGAATGACTTCTTTTATGTTCCAGATTCGCCGCCGCCAAACCATTATTTACTGATTGACAAATACGATAAAGCTAAGAATCCTGAAATACGCTTGTATTTACACTCTTCCACCGGGCCATTATTGATTGATGAAATGTTATCCTGGACATTTCGGGGAGAAGGGTTCATTCAGGGGAACAGGGTATATGTGCTTAATAACGAAAATGTTGACACTTCTCAATATGTCAACGATCGGAACCTGCGACCGTGTCCTTTGGGAAATGTCTTTACAACTCTTCATAATTTTCAAGTAGCATATAGAGTATTCCCTCCGAAAGCATATAGAATTCTTGATAACGGTTTGCTTGAAATTGTTAAAGAAGAAGACTAACCTCATTAGTGTCTATTTAATCATAATAGCTAGGAACTATCGCGAAACAGTCGAAACTTTATAACAAATTGATTGCTAATGTGTTAGAAATTTTGTATCTTTGATATGAGGAATAAAAATTCCCCCGAACACCGTAGGAAAGTGCATTTCGGAGGAATCGAACATAAAGTTACGATGTCGAAGATACGGATTTTTGCTGAGATTACTCCAAATCTCCCGTTCTCGGAGTTCAATTTTTATGAACTTTACCGGGCGACGTTTGAAAACAGTGAACTGGGCAGGATGAAGAAGATCCTCCCTCTGCATGAGATAGCAGAGAGCCTCGGTCTGGTGAGCAAGAGCATGATGCCCAAGCGTGGACGGAAGTCCTACTTCACCCCTGAGGGGAAAGTGGCGCTGATGTTCCTGAAGATGAAGACGCAGATGAGCTTTCCTAAACTCATGGAGGAGTTAAACGGGAACATTCACTACCAGCTGTTCTGTGACATCCTGATTGATCCGACGCATCCATTGACGAACTACAAATTGTTGGATGACATTGCTGCGGAACTGTCCGGAAACCTGAAGATCCAGGAATTGCAGAACCTGCTGGCGGAGGCGTGGAAGCCTTACATGAAGAATCTGGACACGATGTTCACGGATGCGACCTGCTACGAGAGCGAGATGCGATATCCTACCGACCAGAAACTGCTCTGGGAGTGCGTGGAGAAAGGATATGGGCTGATGTGCGAAGCTAGTCTGAAGTTGGGGATCCACCGTCCGAGGACGAAGTTCCTGGATGTCGAGAAGGCTAACCTGACGTACCGCAAGCAGCGGAAGCACAGCAAGGCCCAGACCAGGAAGATTACCCGTCGCCTGCTGGACCTGTTAGGCAAGATACTGAGGGAGACGCGTAAGATGGAACGTGAGCATGAAGGAGTTGAGTTGTTTACGGACAGAGAGAGGCGGACGATTGACATCATCACAAAGGTGTACCACCAGCAGCACAACCACTTCCAGAGCGGAGATGCCCGTGAAAGCATTCCGGACAGGATAGTGAGCATAGCCAAGCCCTATGTGAGGCCCATCGTGCGGGGCAAGGAAGTGAAGAGTGTTGAGTTTGGAGCCAAGTGCAACAACATCCTTGTGGACGGGATATCGTTCATTGAGAAGTTGTCCTTCAACGCCTTCAACGAGGGGACAAGGCTGACACACTGCATCAAGATGCACAAGCGTCTTTTCGGGGTGGATGCGAAAAAGGTTGGCGGGGACACGAGCTATGTCGGCACGGCAAACCGAGACCTCTGCAAGGAGCTGAAAATCCAAAACTCCTTCGTGAAGAGGGGGAAGCCCTTCAAAGAGATGAACGAGAAAGACTTTGTGAGACAAGAACTTGCGAGAGTGAGAGCGACGGCGATGGAAGGATCATTCGGGACGCAGAAGGAGCATTACTCGATGCGTCGGATCAAAGCCAGAAGGAAGGAAACGGAAATCCTGTACATCTTCTTCGGCATCCACACTGCGAATGCGGTGCTACTGGCGGAGCGGCTGATGGAGCAGCAACTGGCGGAAGCCGCATAGTTTGAAAGCTCAAACGGTTCCCAAATGGAGTCCTCGAAAGAGAACTCCTGGATGGTGTTAGAAAAACGACGCGAAATCCGGGCGATGAAGCCCGGACCAAGCGCAAAAATGATATAAAACGACGAGTTGGATGCAGTAGCAAACAAGGGATAGCTCCAGACCGGCTCAAATTGAAAACATTAAACGACAATCCCTAGTATAACAAAACAAGTTGATAAATGAAAAGATTATTTCCGGTAATTTGTATTTTGGCTTTCACCATTGTTTTCTTATCCTGCAATGGTCCTAAGCGGAGCTTTGCAAAGACCTTTAATCGAGGGGAGAGTGAGGTTGATTCTTCCAAGTACTACCTAGAAAAAGGAACAAGCCTGATCAATAAGACAACGCCCTTGTCCCAAGATGCTATAGAAAAGATGGATGCTGATCTTCATGAAGCTTTTCGTCTGTTTCAGAAAGTCGACCCTGAAGACCTGACGCCTCAAGCGTTCCTTTATTTGCTTGAAGGTTATTACTATTCTGGCGATTTTGAAAGGGGAAGAGAGTTGTTAAATAAAACGGCGGATCCTAAAAGAGAGGAATTACGTATCATTTATTCGGCTCTTTTCAACCTGGTTGAATATGCCAGACAAGACAGACAGCAGGAATTTGATGCCCTGGCCCGGGATACAATAGATACCCTTTATTCACGGTATCAACAAAAGAAGAATGACTCCATTCTTTATTTGATACATTATTTCCTAAATAATCTGGAAGAACCCCTTTCACCGATGAATGAGCGCATAGCGGAAAGTCTCGCTCAGAAAAACTTCACGGAAACAGGGGCCGTCTTGGAACTTTATCGGGGATACTCTTTTTCGATGCAGGGTTTTATGGAACAGTATTCTGCGGAGCAAGAAGGGTATTATGGCGGCGCGCTGGCGGATTGACAACAACAGTCGGCGTGAAATGGAAATAACTGATACATAGCGAAATGCAGAAAATATCATACTGTGTAATAGTAAGTTCCATTTCACGCCAAAATGTGCAAAATGTCTGTCCAGGGTATGAAAGGGCGGCAGACGAAGGGTGGCGGCGGATATTAAGGGGAACGGTTACAGAGGAGCCCGGGGGAAGGGGTGTTCCGTCAGGACGGCCGGCGTGTGTTTGAGCGCGGGGTGCTCCGTCGACCCGCGCGAGTTAGCCGGACGAACCCCTTTCCCCGACCGCGACCGCCGTTCCCCGCCATGGAGCCGCCACCCTTCGTCTGCCGCCCTTCGCCTGCCACGCGGGATGCGAAAAATGTCACCCCGTCGAATGGAAATTTTTGATTAGTAGCGAATTACACAATTAGCCCTGTTGGGGTAATTGATTATCTATAAAGCATTGTGTAATAGTAAGTTCCATTTCACGCCAAATGTCAACTTGACTTTTGGGTCCTCTTCTTTTCCGGGTGCGGAAGCACTTTTTTTCAATGGATTCTTGCACAGTTCGGCGGGAATCCTTAATTTTGTGACGGTTATAAACCCGAAATACGCAAAGAATGCCTCCATTCTTGTCCATTGAAGCTGAAAACAGGGCATTTTAACAGATCATAAGTAGACAGGAAGGTAGGAATGGCGCACTTCATAACAGAAGTGTGGGCCATTCCTATCTGTCTTCTTTTGGATTTGCCGATCCATCAACTTCAGTAGGCTCATGGTTCATCACTTCTGTTTTTTTATACAGATGAACCACGTAATCAGAATAGGAATCCTGTCCCTCCTTTTCCTGACAGGATGTACCTCCACAGACCGTCGGCTCGCGCTGGCTGAGAAACAGTTGACTATGGATCCCGGAGAGGCCCTGTCCACATTGGAGGGCATTCCGACAGAAGGGATGGGCGCCCGGAAAAGGGCGCGCCATGCGCTCCTGACCTCCCTCGCACTGGATAAATGTTATATCGACACCCCGGACGACTCACTGGTCCGGATTGCCGCCCGCTATTATGATGCCCACGGCTCCGTCCGGGACCGGATGCTGGCCGCCTACAGCCTCGGCCGCGTGCGGAACAACGCCGGCAGGGATGTCGAGGCCATCCTCGCTTTCCAGCGGGCGGAGATGCTTTCCCGGGAGTGCGGGGACCTCCATTACCTGGGCCTGTCTTTCCGGAACGAGGGGGAGATTTACGGGCATTCCCACAACTACCTCACGCAGGAGCAATGCTATGAGAAGTCCCTTGCAGCCTTCCGGGCGGCTGGAGATACGCTGTACGCCGCCTATGCCTGCCTCTCCCTGGCGCGGACGCTGGGCATCCTGGGGAAGACGGCCGGAAGCGACAGGCTGCTTCGGGACATCCTCCGGGGCCCGGCCGTTCCCGACCTGCAGGCCGAGGTCTGGCGCTCCCTGGCCGCCAACCATGCCGCCGCTTCCGAGCCCGATCCTGACAGCATCCTGTATTACTACGGTCTTTGTCTCGGGCGGGGCGGAAGCGCCCTGACGGCCGCCGAGGAGACGGAACGGGCGCTGGCCTACGCCCTCCGGGACCGCCGCGACTCCGCGGAGGCCATCCTGGCCCGGGCGCAGCGGCTCTCTTCTCCCGAAGAACGGATTGTCGTCGATTACAACCGGGCGAGGATCCACTCCCGGGACGGAATGGACACGGAAGGGGAATTCCTGAAAATGAACCGGGCATGGAACGACCTCTTTTACAGGGACATCTGCGCTTCCGTGTCTGCATTCACCGGGGAGTATTACCGGATGGAAGCGATGCAACAGCACTATCGTTCCTCTGCCGGACGCCTCCGGACCGCCTTCGCTGTGTTCCTGCTGGTGCTGACCGTGGTGGCCGGCTTCCTCTGGACGCGCAGCAGGCGGAAGATCTGGGATGCCACCTTCACCACCGTGTCCCTGCTCTTCCGGCAGCAGGACCAGGTGCTCACGCAGCTCATTCCCGAACGGATCCAACTCCTGAACCGCCTGGCGGAAATGTACAACGACCTCGATGAATCGGACAGCGGGCTGCTGAGCCGGAAAGACAAGGACCGCAGCCAGGTCATCCTTTCCTTCAAGGAGGAACTGAACCGACTGAGGGAGGATGATGCCCTGTGGAAAAAACTGGAAACGGTCCTGGACCGGGAGAAGGACGGCGTCCCGACCCTGCTGAGGACCCATTTCCCGAAACTGAAGGAGGACGAATACCACCGTCTGCTGCTCCTGTATGCCGGCGTCACGGCGGAAACGGCCGGCATCATCACGAACCGGAACGTTCCCGGCACGGTCCGGCAGCAGAAACACCGCTTCCTCGAACGGGTCAGGGGCGCGTCCCTTCCCGACAGGGACCGGAAGGCGCTCCTCGATAACATGCCGTAAAAGCTGTTATCATTTTTTGCATTTGTTATACAAATCCCTTAGCTTTGCAGAAAAGATGGGAAAATGAGGACCAGCACGCAAACTGCATTCCGGCTGCCGACCGACCTGTTGGGCCGGCTCAAGCGGAATGCACGGGAGAAAAACCTGTCCCTGAACGCCTATGTGACGGAAATCCTGCAACGCGAAACGGCGGTACCGTTTCCGAAACTGCCCCCGGAGGAAGAGGACGATCCGCTGCAGCTGTTCTGCTGCACGGGGATGCCCAGCCGGGAAACCATCGATGCAGACCCGAAACTGGCCCATCTCCTCCGCGTATGAAAGTATTCCTCGACACCAATGTCCTGCTGGACATCCTGATTCCCGGCAGGCCGCAAGGCCCCGCATCCGGCACGGTTTTCAGCCAAATCCGGAAAGGGCGGCTGGAGGCGGAACTATCCACGCAAAGCATCATCGACGCTTCGTATGTCTGCTCCCGCTGTGAAGGATTCGAGCCGGAACAGTTCAGGAAGAGCATGCTGGGCCTGCTCGGAAGCATCAATATCAGCGGAATCGATTATTTCGAATTGCGCGAGGCGCTGCTGTCCGGCAGAAAGGATCTCGGAGATGCCGCCCAGGCCGCACATGCCTGGCGGGCAAATTGTGATATCGTCATTTCCGGAGACAAATCCTTTCACATGCCCGGCGGGGAAACGGACATCCCCGTTATGACGCCCACGGAATTCGTGAAGAAAATGAAGGCGTAAATCCCTACCCCACAGCCCCTTCCAAGGAGACCTGCAGGAGCTTGCGGGCCTCGACCGCGAACTCCATCGGGAGGCGGGAGAGGACCTCGCGGGCATAGCCGCCGACGATGAGGCCGACCGCGTCTTCGGGGTCGATGCCGCGCTGGTTGCAATAGAAAAGCTGGTCCTCCGAGATCTTGGAGGTGGTCGCCTCGTGTTCGACGACGGCCGTCGGGTTGGCGCTGCGGATGACCGGGAACGTGTGGGCGCCGCAGCGGGAGCCGATCAGGAGGGAGTCGCACTGGGAATGGTTGCGCGCGTTCCCGGCACCGGGATTGATGCGCACGAGACCGCGGTAACTGTTCTGGCTGCGGCCGGCGGAAATGCCCTTGGAGACGATCCGGCTGCGGGTGTTGCGCCCGATATGGACCATTTTCGTGCCCGTGTCGGCCTGCTGGAAATTGTTGGTCACGGCGACGGAATAGAACTCCGACGAGGAGTTGTCGCCGCGGAGGACCGTCGAGGGATATTTCCACGTAATGGCGGAGCCGGTCTCGACCTGGGTCCAACTCAGATGGCTGTTCTCCCCCCGGCAGAGTCCGCGCTTGGTCACGAGGTTCAGGATGCCGCCCTTCCCGTTCTCGTCGCCGGGATACCAGTTCTGGACGGTGGAATACTTGACGTCGGCATCCTTTTCGACGATGATCTCGACGACGGCGGCATGGAGCTGCTGCTCGTCACGCATCGGCGCGGTACAGCCCTCCATATAACTGACATAGGAGCCCTCGTCCGCCACGATGAGCGTCCGCTCGAACTGGCCGGTGCCGCGCGCATTGATACGGAAATAGCTGGAAAGCTCCATCGGGCAGCGCACCCCCTTGGGAATGTAGCAGAAGGACCCGTCGGAGAACACCGCGCTGTTGAGCGCCGCGAAATAATTGTCGGAGACGGGCACGACGCTGGCGAGGTATTTCCGCACCAGGTCGGGATGCTCCCGCACCGCCTCGGAGAAGGAGCAGAAGATGATGCCCTTCTCGGCGAGGGTCTTCCGGAAGGTTGTGGTCACGGACACGGAGTCGAAAACGGCGTCCACGGCGACCACCCCGGCCAGGGCCTCCCGCTCACGGAGCGGAATGCCGAGTTTCTCGAAGGTCTCGGCCAGTTTCGGATCGATTTCCTTCGGACGGTCGGCATCCTTTTTCGGCGCCGCATAATAGATAATATCCTGGAAATCAATCTTCGGAAGGTCGAGATGGGCCCAGGAGGGCATCTCCATCGCCTGCCACTTCCGGAAGGCGTCGAGCCGGAATTCGAGCAGCCACTCCGGCTCCTCCTTCCGTGCCGAAATCATCCGGATGATCTCCTCCGAAAGCCCTTTCGGCACATATTCCTGCTCCACGTCGGTGACGAATCCTTCCTTGTATTCGCCCGACGTGACCTCTGCGATGAGTCTGTTTTCTTCCTTCTTGTCCATATCAGAGCGCAAAGGTACGATTTTTTACACAATCGCCGCGACCTTTTCCAGCCAGAAGGCGTCGGTCGCGTCGAAGGTGGCGAGGTCCTTCGAATCGATGTCGAGGACCGCCGTGACCGCGCCGTCCCGCAGGAGCGGGACCACGATCTCCGAACGGGAGAGGCTGCTGCAGGCGATGTGGCCGGGGAACTGCTCCACGTCGGGGACGACGAGGGTCTCCGCCCGCTGCCAGGCAGCGCCGCAGACGCCCTTCCCGAAGGGGATGCGCAGGCAGGCGACCGGACCCTGGAAGGGGCCGAGGACGAGCACATCCCCGCGGACGCGGTAGAAGCCCGTCCAGAAGAAGCCCATCCGTTCCTGCAGGAGCGCCGCCGTCTCCGCCATCCGGGCGACCGGGTCGTCCTCCCCTTCCAGCAAATGCAGAAGGTCTTGATACAAGCGGAGATAGGCAAAGGCCTTCAAGGAGACATGGCAGTAGCCGTCCGGCTTTTTATCCAGATACTTCTGGTGGTACTCCTCGGCCGGATAGAAGCACTCGAGCGGCAAGAGTTCCACCTTCAGCGGCTTTCCCAGCCGTCCGGCCGCCGCACGGAAGACGTCGGCGACGACGGTCCTGTCGGTGAAATCCGTGTAGTACACGCCTGTCCGGTAGCGCGTGCCCACATCCTCCCCCTGCCGGTTGACGCTGAGCGGATCGATGAGCGACAGGAGACATTCCGTCAGGAAGCGTAGGGACACCCGCGCGGAGTCATAGACGATGCGCACGGTCTCCGCATGGCCGGTCGTGTCGGTATAGACCTCCTCGTAGGACGGTGCCGGGACATGCCCGTTGGCATATCCCGACACAGCCTCGACGACGCCTTCGACCCCGCTGAAGAAATGTTCCGTTCCCCAGAAGCAGCCGCCGGCGAAATAAATCTCCTTCAGCATGTTACAAGTTCACGGTCTCCTCGGCGAGCACCTTTTCCGCGTCGGAGGCGAGCTGGACCTTGTACGTCCCGGCATCGACCTTCCAGCCGTGGGAGGCGACGTCATAGTAGGCGAAAGCGTCCTTCGGCAGATGGACCGTGACGGTCTTCGCCTCGCCCTTTTCCAGCCGGACCTTCTCGAAGCCCTTCAATTCGCGGAGCGGGCGGGGGACCTTCGGGGAAATCGGGGCGACATAGACCTGGACGACGTCGGAACCGGCGACGGCGCCGGTATTCCGGAGGGTAACGGTCACGTCGAAGCCGTCACCGACCGGTGCGACGGCGAAGCCCTCGTAGGAGAAGTTCGTGTAGGACAGGCCATAGCCGAACGGGAACAGCGGCTTGATGCCGAAATGCCCCGCACCGCGGTAACCGACGAAGATGCCCTCTGCATATTCGGTGTAGGAATACCGGGAGAAACGGCCCACATGGCTCTTCCGCTTGGGATCGGCATTCTTGAGGGCCGTCATGGTCGGCTCATAGTGGGCCGCGCAGGGATTCTTCTCCAGGGAGCCCCAGAAAGTCATCGGGAGGCGGCCGGAAGGATTGACCTTGCCGGCGGCGATCTCCGCGACGGCCGTTCCGAGATCCTGCCCGTCATACCAGGCGACGAGGACGGCAGCCACCCGGTCGAGCCAGGGGGCCATGTCCACCTCACCGCCGGAAACGATGACCACGACCACGTTCGGATTGTGCGCCAGGGCGAAGTCGATGAGCGCATCCTGGCCCTCCGGGAGGGCGAAGGTGCGGTCGGAATTCTCCTTTTCGAGTTTCTTGTCATAGCCGACGGCGACGACCACGGTCTTCGCCTCCTCGATGGCCTTCACGTCGGCCTCCGGATCGGCGACATACTGGAAGGGGAACTTCTTGCCAAGGGCCTCGAAGCCCATTTTCATGGTGATGGAGCGCTCCTCGAAGGGATGGACCTCGCCGGAACCGCCGCCGCAGGGCATGACGTCCGCCATCGGGCCGATGAGGACGGTCTTGTTCTTCTTGCCGGGCTTCAGCGGGAGGACGCCGTTGTTCTTCAGGAGGACGGGCGCTTCGACGGCGAGCTTGTAGGAAGCCGCGCGGGAAAGCTCGTTGTCCGCCGGGACGGACTCGTCCTTGAGCGGGCGGTCGAACAGGCCGAATGCGATGCAGGTCTGGAGGATATGCTGGACCTTCTCGTCAATCAGCGACTCCGCAACGACCCCATTGTCAATCATTTCCTTGATAAGGTCGTAATGATAGACATAGTTCTTCGGCATCTCGAGGTCCAGGCCGCCCAGGATGCAGCCGAGGGTCGAATAGGTCGATGTCCAGTCGGACATCACGAGGCCTTCGAACCCCCACTGGTCCCGGAGGGTCTCCCGGATCAGCCAGGGATTCTCGGGCGCATGCTGGCCGTTGATCATGTTGTAGCTGGTCATGATCGCGCCGACGCCGGCTTCCTGCACCGCGCGGCGGAAGGTCGGGAAGTAGATTTCCTGGGCCGTGCGCTCATCGACGACGACGCCCGTCCCGTGCCGGTCGTATTCCTGGTTGTTCATGGCGAAGTGCTTGATGGTCGCCATGACGCCTTCCGCCTGCATGCCCTTGATATACTGGACCGCGGTCTCGGAGGCCAGGAACGGGTCCTCGCCGAAATACTCGAAGTTGCGGCCGTTCACCGGGGAGCGGTAGATGTTGACGCCCGGGCCGAGCATGATGCCGACGCCTCGGGACCTGGCGTCCAGGCCGATGCCCTGGCCCATGCCGCGCATCGCCTCCCGGTTCCAGGATGCCGCCGCCGCGACACCGCAGGGATACAGGGTCGATATCGTCTTGTTGCGGACGCCCTGGGGGCCGTCGCACATGTAGATGGACGGGATGCCGAGACGCGGGATGCCCGCCGTGTGGAAACCGTCCTCGGTACCGGCAATGAGCAGGACCTTCTCTTCGAGGGTCATCTGCTTGACGAGACCGGCCGCACGGTCTTTCGCAGCCTGGGGAATGTTCTGGGCGCCGGCCGCAAGGACAGCGGCGAACAAAGCCAGGGAGGCAAGTACTTTTTTCATCATGGTATTGCTGTTTGATTGATAATGATTGATTTTCATGCAATGTCCAGCAGGTCCGCCAGGGTGATGGCCGCCATCGCCTCGACGATGACGGGCGCACGGAGGGCGAAGCAGGTGTCGTGGCGGCCGGGGACCGAGAGCTCCGTCAGGCCTGGAGCCGATGCACCGCCGCCATCCGCTGCGACAGGAACTTCCAGGGAGGCGGTCCGCTGCGGCTTCCGGATGCTGGAGGTCGGCTTGAAGGCCACACGGAATACGATCGGGTTGCCGTTCGTGATGCCGCCGTTGATGCCGCCGGCGTGATTCGACGCGGAGGGCGTCAGACGCAGGCCGTGATGAGTTTCGGCGAGGTCGAAGGGGTCGTTGTGGGCGCTGCCTTTCATCCGGGCGGCGGCGAACCCGTCGCCGAATTCGACGCCGCGGACGCCCGGGATGGCGAACATCGCGTGGGCGAGCAGCGACTCGACGCTGTCCCAGAAGGGCTCGCCGAGACCGGCGGGAAGGCCGTCGGCGATGCATTCGACGACAGCGCCGAGCGAGTCGCCCTCCGCAGCCGCGGAGGAGAGCTCCGGCGCCCAGAGCGCAGCGTCGGCCTCC
>JAEEGG010022952.1_pt1 | contig 12237 bp, 7 predicted proteins | sample 9134161 | NCBI WGS metagenome assembly JAEEGG01 (sample SAMN16246543, study PRJNA631951) | gut metagenome | biome: gut microbiome; feature: rumen; material: CR-attached | host: Bos | place: Iran: Karaj | collected 2018-10
AGACCTGACCCGTCAGGATCAGGTGGAGAAGTTTTTTGCCGAGGAGAAGCCGGAGTACGTATTCCTTGCAGCGGCAAAGGTCGGAGGAATCATGGGCAACGCGACCGCGAAGGCGGACTTTATGTACGACAACATGATCCTCGAAATGAACGTAATCCATTCCGCATGGAAGAATGGCTGCAAGAAGCTGGAGTTCCTTGGTTCTTCCTGCATCTATCCCCGCATGGCGCCGCAGCCCATGCCGGAGAGCTGTCTTTTGACTTCTTCCCTGGAGCAGACGAACGAGGCTTACGCGCTGGCGAAGATCAGCGGACTGAAGTACTGTGAATACTTGAACGGTCAGTACGGCACGGACTATATCTCCGTCATGCCGACGAACCTTTACGGACCGAATGACAACTATCATCCGGAGCACAGCCACGTGCTGCCCGCGCTGATCAGACGATTCCATGAGGCGAAGCTTGCCGGGGCAAAGTCTGTTACCTGCTGGGGCGACGGATCGCCACTTCGTGAGTTCCTGTACGTGGACGACCTTGCGAACCTTTGCGTATTTCTGATGAACAACTACAGCGGGAACGAGACCGTGAACGCCGGTACTGGGAAAGAACTGACCATCAAGGAGCTGACCGAACTGGTGGCAAAGGTCATCGGCTACGAGGGCGAGATTCTCTGGGATCCTTCGAAGCCCAACGGAACGCCAAGAAAGCTGCTTGACGTCAGCAAGGCGACGAAGCTTGGCTGGACCTACAAGACGGAGCTGGAGGACGGCATTAAGCTGGCGTATGAGGACTTTTTGAACAATCCGATGCGGGCTGAAAGGTGATGACCATATGAAATGATGCCATGCGAGGAAGCATGGATTTTGAAATGCAGTGGTAGGTTTTGTAAGTTCGATAAGAGATTGCCTGGCATCGCGGAGGGAGACGGATTTCATGAATATCGTGCTATTATCGGGAGGCTCAGGCAAGCGCCTGTGGCCCCTTTCTAATGACATAAGAAGCAAGCAGTTTATCAAGATTTTTAAGAAGCAGGGACATGACATTCCCATGGGGACGGATGCGTCGGAGCATTATGAATCCATGGTGCAGCGCGTCTATCGTCAGATCAAGACGGTTGACCGTGATGCGATCGTGACGATTGCAACCAGTAAGAGTCAGGTGTCCGCGATCCATAATCAGCTTGGGACGGACGTCGGGATTTCCGTGGAACCCTGCAGAAGGGACACCTTTCCGGCCATTGCGCTGGCAACGGCATACCTGCATGACGTGATGGGCGTCAGTGAGGATGAGGCGCTTGTAGTCTGTCCCGTGGATCCTTACGTCAATGACGATTACTTTGAGGCAATTAAGAAGCTCTGGGAGCTGGCACAGGCAGGAACCGCGAACCTGACCCTCATGGGCATTGACCCGACCTATCCTTCCGAAAAGTACGGATATATCATTCCAACGAGCAAGGATCCGGTGGCGAAGGTGTCAACCTTCAAGGAGAAGCCTGACGCCGCGACTGCACGGAAGTACATTGACATGGGCGGCCTCTGGAACGGCGGCGTGTTTGCATACAAGCTGTCCTATGTGCTTGACAGGGCGCATGAGCTGATTGATTTTACGGACTATCAGGATTTGTACGCAAAGTATGATTCGCTGACGAAGATTAGCTTTGACTACGCCGTCGTGGAGCACGAAAAGGACATCGCGGTGATGCGATTTGCGGGTCAGTGGAAGGATCTTGGAACCTGGAATACCTTGACGGAGGCCATGGAGGAACAGGCCGTGGGCGATGCGAGGTTTAATGAGAAGTGCGAAAACGTGCACGTGATCAACGAGCTGGGCGTACCGATCCTCGTGATGGGATGTAAGGACATGGTGGTGTCCGCCTCGCCTGAGGGCATTCTTGTCTCCGACAAGGAGCAGAGTAGCTACATCAAACCCTTCGTGGACGCGATTGATCAGCAGATCATGTTTGCCGAGAAGAGCTGGGGAAGCTATCGCGTGCTTGACGTAGGCGCGGACAGCATGACGGTCAAGGTGACGCTGAATGCAGGGCACAAGATGAATTACCACAGCCATGAGAAGCGCGATGAGATTTGGAACGTGATTCACGGAAGCGGCAGGACCATCGTGGACGGCAAGGAGCAGGCAGTAAAGCCCGGCGACGTCATCACGATGGCGGCAGGGTGCAAGCACACGGTCATTGCGGACACGGAGCTTCAGCTGATTGAGGTACAGCTAGGCAAGGAAATTAATGTGTCTGATAAGAAGAAATACGAATTGAAGTAAGCTAATGGGGAGTAAGGGGCTCGGCAATCGCCGGGCTCTTTTTTCCATCTTTTTTCAGTTGAAAAATTCTTCAGAATCAGTATAATATATAATTAGCTTTATTATGCGGAAAAACTGAAACGATATCCGATGAAATTTGGAAGAATTACTGCGGAGAAAAACTCTATGAGACATAAAGTACGTTGGAAATTATTCTTAATCGATTCTATCATTTATTTGCTGATCTATGCCTTCCTGCTGAGTTTGTTTCCGGATGGGTATGGGGCGTTGGGACTGCGCCGATGTCTGATCATCGGGCTCATTTGCTTTGGATGCCTTTGCCTTGAAAGAGGGATTTTTAAGATTTATCAGCAGATTTGGAGATATGCGAATCCGTCCGATTACCTTTGGTTTTGCGTGGCGGACGGGAGCGCATGTCTGGAAGCCGTGATTTTGACGCGTTTTTTAAGGCCGAACACGCTTCCCTTCATCTGCGTCGTGATGATTCACGTTTCGGTGCTGATCTGTAGCATGGCCATCAGACTCCTGTATCAGACGGTGTATCAAAGGCGTGCCAGCGAAAGCAGGCTGGAGAAGGCACTGCTTTGGATGCTTCGCTATACTACGGGAGTGACGTTTGCCGACGAAAAGGTTGAGAACAATCAGATCCGCATCGCCATCATTGGCGCGGGCAGCGTTGGCGTGTCCCTGGCGGAGGAGCTGATGCAGAATCCGCGTGCGACCTACAAGCCCGTCTGCTTTGTCGACGTGGACACGCAGAAGGCGGGGCGCATCGTCACGGGCATTCCGGTATTGGATCCCAGTGAAAGCAAGCGCCTGGGCGAACTGAAGGTGCAGGAGGTCGTTTTTGCCATTTCCAACGCATCGATGGAGCGCAAGAACGAAATTTTCGAGATTTATGACAAGCTGGGATATAAGATTAAGACCTATGATTATCCCGTGCTGGGCAACGGGGAAAGCGGAAAAAGGCTCATTCACGACTTCGACATCGAGGACCTTTTGTTCCGCTCGGCCAACCGCTTTTTGACTGAGGAGACCATGGCGTGGTACCGGGGGAAGAACGTGCTGATCACGGGAGGCGGCGGATCCATTGGATCGGAGCTTGCCCGCCAGATCGCATCATGCGGCCCGAAGAGGCTGGTCATTCTTGACGTATATGAGAACGGTGCCTATGACGTGCAACAGGAGCTGCGGATCAAGTACGGCGATGCCCTGAACCTGCGCGTGGAAATCGCGAGCGTGTGCGACAGGGAGAAGATTGAGAAGATCTTCCGCGAGCATACGCCTGACATAGTGCTTCACGCGGCTGCGCACAAGCACGTTCCGCTGATGGAGAGGAACGTTTGCGAGGCCGTTTCGAACAATGTGTTTGGAACGCTGAACGTCGTTGAAACCTGTGAGAAGTACGGCGTAAAGCGCTTCATCATGGTCAGCACGGACAAGGCGGTCAACCCGACCAACGTCATGGGTGCGACCAAGCGCATGTGTGAGATGATCGTACAGAGCAGGACGGGAGAGAAGACAAGCTTTAGCGCAACGCGCTTTGGCAACGTGCTTGGCTCCAACGGTTCCGTGATCCCGCTGTTTAAGCGTCAGATCGCGAACGGCGGCCCCATTACGATTACGGACATGCGGATCATCCGTTATTTCATGACGATTCCCGAGGCTTCGCAGCTTGTCATGACCAGCGGCGCCATGGCAAGGAACGGCGAACTGTACGTGCTCGACATGGGCAAGCCGGTTAAAATTTTGACCCTGGCGGAGAACATGGTAAAGCTGTCCGGCCTCGAACCCTATAAGGACATCCAGATCATTGAGACGGGCCTGCGCCCCGGCGAGAAGCTGTATGAGGAGCTGCTCATTAAGACGGAGGAGCTTGACAAGACGGAAAATGACATGATCTTCGTTGAGAGGGATAAGCCCCTGACGCAGGAGGAGATTGCGGAAAAGCTTGAGATCCTTAAGAAGGCCTTAGAGACGCAGAGCAATCGGATCGTGAAGAGCGCCCTGATGCAGGTCGTACCGACGTATCACACGCCGGAGGAGGTCAATGAGAAGGCCGTGGATGCGGAGGAGATCAGAATGGCAGCAGGGGTGTAGAAAGGATGGAATTTTACATGAAGTGTGAGGAGAGGTTTTTACAGGTCTATGGCAGGGATGCGCAGGGCGTGACGTTTTCCCCGTATCGCATTTGTCCGATTGGCGCGCACAGTGACCATAATTTGGGAAAGATTACAGGTTTTGCAATTGATCAGGGAATTCACGTTGCCTATAGCCCGAAGCATAATGGTGTCATTGAGATGAGCAGCCTTCAGTTTGCAAAGCGTGCGCAGTGGCACATCAAGGAGATTGGCGGTAAGACGGGCGACTGGGCAGATTATTTGCGCGGAGCGACATGGGCGCTGGCAAAGCGGTATCCTTTGACGGTAGGGCTTTGCGGCGTAATCGAAGGATCGCTTCCGATTGGCGGCCTAAGCTCTTCGGCGGCCGTGATTTTGGCCTTTTTGGATGCTCTTACCAAGGTCAATGGCATCAAGGTGATGGATCAGGAGCTGATCGACATCGCGTTTGATGCGGAGAAGAATTACGTTGGAATCAACGTGGGTACGCTGGATCAGTCCTGCGAGGTATTGAGCCGTAAGGATCATCTGCTGTATCTGGATTGTAAGGACAATCATTATGAGCTGATTCCGACGAATCCTGCCATGAAGCCTTATAAGATTGCCATTTTCTTTAGCGGTTTGGAGCATAGTCTTGCGGGCAGTAAGTATAACATGCGCGTGGATGAGCTTCGCGCAGGCGTATATGCGCTGCAGGCCTTCAGCGGCATGGAATATGGAAAATTCCAGCAGGCAAATGCGAGGGACGTCAGCTTTGAAATCTATCAGGAATACAAGGAGAAGCTTCCCGTTTCCTGGGCAAAGCGCTGCGAGCATTGGTATACGGAGTTTCAGCGCGTTGAGGCTGGCGCGGAGGCTTGGAGAAGGGGAGACCTTGAGGCGTATGGAAAGCTCTCCTTTGAGTCTGGCTGGAGCAGCATTCACAACTGGGAGAGCGGTGCGCCGGAGCAGATTAAGCTTTACGAGATCATGACGGAGACACCTGGCATTTACGGCGGACGGTTCTCGGGTGCCGGATTTAAGGGCTGCTGCATGGCACTCATTGATCCTGCAAAGGCGGGAGAGGTTGAGGAGCGCGTGGAGCGTGAGTATTTGACGGCATTCCCTGAAATGAAGGGAAAATATAGTTTCCATTTATGTGAGTCGGCGGACGGTATTGGCGTCAGACTATAAAGCGTTTTAGAGTTACCTAACCGAAAGTTTTGGAAGCCTGGGGAATTCGCCGCGAAGCGTGGCGGGAATCGCGTCAGGCAGAATGGAGCAAAAATGAAATGTGTAATTTTGGCGGCTGGATACGCCACAAGATTGTATCCCTTGACGGAGAATTTTCCTAAACCCTTGTTAAAGGTGCAGGACAAGACGATTTTGGACTGGCTCTTGGAAGACATTGATCAGAGCGGATGTGTTGACGGATATGTCGTGATCAGTAATCACAAGTTCGCAAAGCATTTTCAGGAGTGGGCGGATGGACATAAGCTTCCGATCACGGTCTTGGATGATGGAACGGAGAGTAATGAGACGCGTCTGGGCGCCGTAAAGGATATTCAGTTTGCAATTGATACGTTGCAGTTGCAGGAAGATCTTCTTGTGATCGCCGGAGATAATCTGCTGAATTTCTCCTTGGTGGATTTTATCGAATATCAGAAGAAAAAGAGCAGTACCTGCGTGATGCGGTATTATGAGCCTGATATCAACAAGCTTCGCAAGACGGGCGTGGCAGCGGTTGATGCGGAGGATCGAATCATCAGCATGGTGGAGAAGCCTGCGGAGCCAAAGAGTCATTGGTGTACGCCGCCGTTCTATATTTACAAGGCATCGGACGTGCCGCTGGTAAAGAAGGGCATCGAGAGTGGATGCGGCGTGGACGCGCCGGGAAGCTTTATCGCATGGCTTGCAACGCAGACGAACGTTTATGCTTATGAGATGCCGGGAAGAAGGTTCGACATCGGAAATCTTGAGAGCTATCAGGAAGTACAGAAGACCTACAAGGGAATCGAGAAGTAAGGGGCAAGCAGTTTCTCTCTTTTTACGCTTGCCGGAATTCCTCTTTTAGCGCTTGCCGGAATTTCTCTTTTAGCGCTTGCCGGAATTCATCTCTTAGCGCTTGCCGGAATTCCTCTTTTAGCGCTCAGACAGTCGGAATTGTAATTAAAAAACTGTCCCGTTTTTAAAATTTCATTTCAAACAGTTAATCTTGGCGGAAATTTACTGCCTGAATGGTGAAAAATCAATATAGCCAGTCACAAAACACTGTCTGTAAGCTCAAGCTTAAATACAGACAGTGTTTTTTCTTATTTTTTCACTGTCTGAACGCCAAATTTGAAAACGGGACAGTAAGGCTTGTTTTGTTGTGTTTGGTAAAAGCCGGCTAGTAAAGAAAATGAATTTGTGCTTTTTTCTGTTGACAAATGGAACATTAAGCGTTAAAATCTAGCAAGAGAAAAAGATTTAACCAACATAAATGTTGCTAATGACAACAAATCAAACATTGAGTAGGGACGAAACCAAAGACAACAACAGGGACGAACCAAAGACAAAAACAGGGACGAACCAAAGACAACAACAGGGACGAAACCAAAGACAACAACAGGGACGAAACCAAAGACAAAAACAGGGACGAAACCAAAGACAAAAACAGGGACGAAACTAGAGATATAGGTTGATGGAAAAGTCGGGACAAAGTTTATAAAAACATAAGTACATAAATAGAACAGGTATAGAAGAATAAGTAGGGAAAAAGGAGAAGAGGTATGAAGCACTTGTCATTAAAGTTGCTTTCCGAGATGGTGAGCAGTAAGAGAAAAGCATTGAAGATGTCACAGGCAGTACTTTCCGAGAAGACGAAGATGAATCGTTCGGTTCTTTCGAAGCTGGAATCTGCTGAATTTGCGCCCAGCGTGGATCAGCTGCTTGCGCTTTCTGCGGAGCTTGGATTTCAGGTTTCTGAGGTGCTTGAGGAGGATGCAGAACCTGCGAAAGAGGTGGCGCGCAAGAAGATTGCGGTTGCAGGAACGGGTTACGTTGGTCTGTCCCTGGCAGTGCTTTTATCTCAGCATAATGACGTTACGGCCGTAGACATCATTCCTGAGAAGGTGGAGAAGATTAACAACTGGCAGTCTCCGATTCAGGATGATTATATCGAGAAGTTCCTTGCAGAGCATGAGGAGAGAAAGCTGAGCCTGAAGGCAACGGTGGATGGTCCTGCGGCTTATGCGGATGCCGATTTCATTATTGTGGCGGCTCCGACAAACTATGATCCGAAGACGAATTTCTTTGATTGTTCCGCAGTGGAAGCTGTTTTGAAGCTGATCAAGGAGACCACGGCGAAGAAGAAAAAGCAGCCTACGATTGTCATCAAGTCCACGATTCCCGTTGGCTATACCGCAGAGGTTCGCGAGAAGCTTTCGATGAAGAATATCATTTTCAGCCCCGAGTTCTTGCGTGAGAGCAAGGCTCTTTACGACAATCTGTATCCGAGCCGTATCATTGTCGGCGCGGATGAGGCGAATGCTGAGGCGGCAAAGACCTTCGCGGCACTGTTGCAGCAGGGTGCAATCAAGACGGACATTCCCGTGCTGTTTGTTGCAACGACGGAGGCCGAGGCAACAAAGCTGTTTGTAAATACCTATCTGGCTCTGCGCGTAAGCTATTTCAATGAATTGGATACCTATGCGGAGGTAAAGGGATTAAACACGGCGGCAATTATTAAGGGCGTCTGCTTAGATCCCCGCGTTGGCGATTATTATAACAATCCTTCCTTTGGTTACGGCGGATATTGTCTGCCGAAGGACACGAAGCAGCTGCTTGCGAACTATGCGCAGGTGCCGCAGAACATGATGACGGCGATTGTTGAGAGTAACCGCACGAGAAAGGATTTCATCGCAGATCGTGTCCTTGAGATTGCGGGAACCTATGGCAACAGCGAATCCTACTCGAAGGCGAAGGAGAGCAAGGCACAGGAGGTTGTCGTTGGCGTTTATCGTCTGACCATGAAGTCTAACAGTGACAACTTCCGTCAGAGCAGTATTCAGGGCGTGATGAAGCGCATCAAGGCGAAGGGCGCAACGGTTGTGATTTATGAGCCCACGCTGGAAAATGGAAGCACGTTCTTTGGCTCCCTTGTTGTTAATGACTTAAAGAAGTTTAAGAAGATGTGCGGTTGTATTGTGGCGAACCGTTATGATTCCGTTTTGGATGACGTGGAAGAGAAGGTTTATACGAGAGACCTGTTTAGGAGGGATTAATTCATGCATAAGATTGACTTAAATGGCAAGACGATTTTAGTGACGGGTTCTCCCGGATTTATCGGCGCAAATCTTGTTCTGCGTCTCTTAAAGGAGCTAAAGAGCGGTACGATTGTCAGTCTCGACAACATGAATTCGTATTATGATCCGAAGCTTAAGGAGTATCGCCTTGGTCTGATTGAGGAGGCGGCAAAAACCTCCGCGGCAAAGCACGTGTTTGTAGAGGGCTCCATTGGTGACAAGGCGCTGGTTGATGAGCTGTTTGAAAAGTATCATTTTGATGTCGTGGTAAATCTGGCTGCGCAGGCAGGCGTCCGTTACAGCATTGACCATCCGGACGTGTATATCGAGAGCAATATCATTGGATTTTATAACATTCTCGAGGCTTGCCGCCATAACCCCGTGGAGCATTTGGTTTATGCATCGAGCTCTTCCGTGTATGGCGGAAACAAGAAGGTTCCGTTTAGCACGGAGGATAAGGTGGATAACCCCGTAAGCCTTTATGCGGCAACGAAGAAATCAAATGAGCTGCTGGCACATTCCTATTCCAAGCTCTATAACATTCCTTCGACGGGACTTCGTTTCTTTACGGTTTATGGCCCTGCAGGGCGGCCGGACATGTTCTATTTCTCCGCGACGAAGACCTTGTCCGCTAACGGTACGATCAAGATTTTCAATTATGGAAATTGTAAGCGTGACTTTACTTACGTGGACGACATCGTTGAAGGCGTATATCGCGTGATGCAGGGCGCTCCGGAGAAGAAAAACGGAGAGGACGGACTGCCCGTACCTCCTTATGCAGTTTACAACATCGGCGGCGGTCAGCCTGAGAACCTTCTGGAGTATATTGAGGTTTTGCAGGAGGAGCTGGTTCGCGCCGGCGTGCTTCCCGCGGATTATGATTTTGCGGCGCACAGGGAGCTCGTTCCCATGCAGCCCGGCGACGTCCCCGTGACCTATGCGGACAGCGCGGCACTGGAGCGTGATTATGGCTTTACGCCGAGCATCGGCATCCGCGAGGGACTCAGAAAGTTCGCAGAGTGGTACGCAAAATATTATTGTTAACCAAGGGATTCGCAGAACCAGATGGGGAGCGCATTCAGAAAAAATGATTCTAAAGCATAAATTGGGAGGCCGTAATCATGCTGCAGGGCGTGGTTACGGTTCTTTTTTTGATTTTCCCTATCATTATGGAGTTTGCCCTTGCCCTTCTTTCATTCTTTTGATACAATGATATGATAAGCAGGAGGAAGTAATCATGGCTGACTGGATTGTTGTCGTGGATGATGATGCCACGAATTTAAAAATAGCAGGTCATATTCTCAGCAAGCATAATAAAAGAGTGACGGCGATGAAGTCGGGACACGCCCTTTTGGAGTATCTTCGGGAGAATACGCCTGACATTATTTTGCTAGATATCAAAATGCCTGAAATGGATGGGTTTGAGACGCTGCAGGGCCTTAGAGAATTGGAAAGGCAGCAGTTGGTGAAAAAGATCCCCGTGATTTTCCTGACGGCAGATGAGGACGAGAGCTCTCGGACAAAAGGATTTGAGATGGGTGTGGCGGATTATATTCGCAAGCCCTTTCAGCCGGAGGATTTAGTCAAGAGGGTTGACCATATTTTGGAGCAGGAACGCAACCGGGCCTTTGACCAGGAGACGGCTCATGGAGCGGAGCCAAAGGCGGAGAAGGCCGGATCGGACGCAGAAGCGGAGAAGACGGGGACAAGGTCAGAGGCCGGAACAACGAAAGAGTCTGGCGACGGATACCAGCATTTAAATGACATTAGCCGTGTTTTGTCGGAGAAGAACATTCCAGACTGTGCCTTGCAGCTGGATCGGGATGACTTTATCAATGTTTATCGATATGTCATGCGTTACGTTTCGCGTTATCACAAAAAGACCTGTAAGCTGCTTTTTACGTTATCTGCGCTCGGCGAACAAACGAAGGCGGAGTTTGAAGGAAATTGTGACAGGTTCTGCGATTGCATCAGGGATATGCTTAGAAAAAGTGACCTGATCATGCAATATCAAAAAAATCAGGTATTTATCTTTCTTACGGACATCAAGGAGGATGCCATCTCGCAGGTGATCAGCAATATGATCATGACCTGGAATCAGAAGCATCCCGAAACGCTTTCCATCACCTACGAAGTAGATTCCGTGAAATCTGAAATTGAAATAACCGAACATTTTGACGGGCAGCCGTGGGTAGTTGTCGTCGATGATGACGTCACGAATCTGAAGCTTGCAGGACACGTCCTTGGAAAGAGTGGAATGCACGTTACGGCACTAAAATCTGGCTCGGCACTGTTAGACCTTCTGAGGGAGCATCGTCCAAATCTGATTTTGCTTGACGTTAGAATGCCTGAGATGGACGGGTTTGAAACGAAGGAGCGGCTGATGGCCATGGAGGAGGAAATCGCGGACATTCCCGTTATTTTCCTGACAGCCAATGATGACATTGAATCCGAGAAGAAGGGTCTTGCGCTGGGAGCCATCGATTTCATTCGAAAGCCCTTCGTGCCTGAGGTTCTTGTCATGAGAGTTAGCCGCATTCTCGACATGGTTCGTCTGCAGAGAAATCTTGCGGATGAGGTTGAGAAAAAGACGAGAGAGAATAAGTCCCTGTTCCTACATGTCGTTCAATCCCTCGCGGACGCGATTGACGCAAAGGATTCCTATACGAATGGTCACTCGGGCAGAGTCGCAGAGTATTCGAAGGAGATTGCAAAGCGTGCCGGGTATGACAGTAAGGGGCAGTCGAACATTTACATGATGGGTCTTCTGCATGACGTTGGTAAGATCGGTGTGCCTGATGAGGTGATTAACAAGCCTGCCAGACTGACGCCGGAGGAGTATGAGATCATTAAAAAGCACCCCGTCATCGGTTCGCAGATTTTGGAAAACATCGAGGAGATGCCGGAGCTGGCGACAGGTGCCCGTTGGCATCATGAGCGGTATGACGGTACAGGTTATCCTGACGGGCTTGCAGGCCAGAACATTCCCGAGGCGGCAAGGATTATTGCCGTGGCGGATGCGTATGACGCGATGACGAGCTATCGAAGCTATCGTGACGTGATTCCGCAGGATGTTGTACGGCATGAGATTGAGCGTTGCAGCGGCACGCAGTTTGATCCGAAATTTGCGGAAATCATGATCAAAATGATTGACGAGGATAGGAATTATCAAATGAAGGAAAAGAGGCACGACAGAGCATAAGGTATAAGGAAAATTATTTCAAGGAGGAATTTGTATGAAGGTATTGTTTTATGAAGCGAAGACCTATGACAAAAAGTCCTTTGGAAACGCACTTGCAGGTTTCCCGGAGATTACGGTGGATTACGTAGAGTATGAGCTGGAGCCTCGAACGGCGGTTTTGGCGAAGGGCTATGATGCCATCTGTGCCTTTGTCAGTGCTAACGTGGGCGCGGAGACGCTTACGGTCTTAAAGGAGTGCGGCGTCAATATCGTACTCATGCGCTGCGCTGGCTATAACAACGTTGACATAGAAAAGGCAAAGGAGCTTGGAATCATCGTAAAGCGTGTTCCGGGATATTCGCCGGAATCCGTTGCAGAGCTGGCGATGGCACTTG
>JAEEGG010022953.1_pt1 | contig 12237 bp, 9 predicted proteins | sample 9134161 | NCBI WGS metagenome assembly JAEEGG01 (sample SAMN16246543, study PRJNA631951) | gut metagenome | biome: gut microbiome; feature: rumen; material: CR-attached | host: Bos | place: Iran: Karaj | collected 2018-10
CGCCACGGGCCAGCTGGAGGCCCCGCCGGAAACCTGGGGCTTCATCGGCGAGCTGAGCTTGGGCGGCGAGGTGCGGCCCATCTGCGGCGCCCTGCCCATGGCCCTGGCCGCGAGGGAGGCGGGACTCACCCGGCTCTTTGTCCCCGCCGCCAACGCCGCCGAAGCCGCCTTTGCCAGCGGCGTGGAGATCATCCCGGTACCGGATACCGCCGCCCTGATCCGGGGTCTGCGGGGGGAGGAGGAATTCGTCCCCGCCGTCCCGACGTCCCCGGCGGATGAGGCTGTCGGCCCGGACTTTATGGAGGTAAAGGGCCAGGAGGAGGCCAAGCGGGCCCTGGAGATCGCCGTGGCGGGCTCCCACAACATCCTCATGTCCGGGCCGCCCGGCTCCGGCAAGAGCATGCTGGCCCGGCGGCTGCCCTCCATCTTTCCCGCCATGACCCGGGAGGAGAGCCTGGAGACCACCATGGTCTGGTCCGTGGCGGGCCTCACGGACCGGCAGCATCCGGTGATCACCGCCCGGCCCTACCGTTCGCCCCACCATACGGTCTCCCCCGTCGGTCTGGTGGGCGGCGGCACAGAGCTGCGGCCGGGAGAGATCAGCCTTGCCCACAACGGGGTCCTGTTTCTGGACGAGCTGCCGGAATTCCCCCGCAGCACCCTGGAGGTCCTGCGCCAGCCCCTGGAGGACGGGGAAGTGACCATCTCCCGGGTGAGCGGCACCGTGGCCTACCCCAGCCGCTTCATGCTGGTGGCCGCCATGAACCCCTGCCGCTGCGGCTGGTACGGGGACCCCTCCGGCCGCTGCCGCTGCGGGGAGAGCGCCGTCTATGCCTATCAGCAGCGCATATCCGGTCCGCTTCTGGACCGCATCGACATATTCGTCACCCTCCGGGGCCTGGAATATGAGGAGCTGCACCGGCGGGAGCCCGGGGAGAGCAGCGCCGTCATCCGGGCCAGGGTGGAGGCCGCCCGGGAGCTGCAGCGCCGCCGATACGCCGGCACCGGGATCCTGGACAACGCCCGGCTCAGCGGTCCCCTGCTTCTGGAGAGCTGCCGTCTGGACGCCCGGGGCGAGGGCCTGCTGAAGGCCGCCTTCCAGCGCATGGGTCTCACCGCCCGGAGCCACGACAAGGTCCTGCGGGTGGCCCGCACCATTGCGGACCTGGCGGGGTCCCCGGACATCCTGGCCGACCATCTTGCGGAGGCCCTGCAGTTCCGCTCCCGCCTGGGTATCCTGTAAGCCGCCGTTCACGGACGGATCGGATAACTTCTGCCAAGCAAGCCAAATATAAGGAGAGATCGATATGAAAAAAGCCTCCTGTCTGTTCCTCGCCCTCCTGCTGCTCCTGCAGCTGGCCGCCTGCACCGGCACGACGCCGGTGGTGGTGCCGGATACTACCCCCGTGCCCACCGCGTCCCCGGTCCCCACGGTGACCATGCCCCTTTCCGCGGAGGAATTCGAGAGCTTTACCTGCCTGGAGGCGGAAAAGAAGCTCCGCATCCTGGGGTTTGAGCAGATCACCCTCCAGGAATACGCGGACCTCACCTCCGGCGAGGCCGACCGGGCGGATACCGTCCGCAGCATCTCCATCGGGGGCAGGAGCCGGTTCGCCACCGGGGACAGCTTTTCCGCCGACGCCCAGGTGGTGCTCCAGTACCACACCGTCCGCACGGCGGTCATCCCCGCCTCCCCCGCCGAGCTGGCGGGCAAGGACGCGGAGGCCATCGGGAAGGTCTTTACGGACGCGGGATTCGTGAACGTGCGCACCGAGGTCCTGGAGGATCTGGACCCGGAGGCTGAACCCGTATCGGAAGCCTCCGTGGACGGCAGGACCGGCTTCAGCCGGGACGAGGAGCTGCCCTTCGACACGGAGGTGGTCATCCTCACCCATATCCCCCGCAGCGCCTACGCGGGCCTTACGGAGCTGACGGCGGAGCAGATCTATGCCCGCTGCGCCCCCGCAGTGTTCTATGTGGAGATCTATGACGAATACGGCTGGTGCACCAAGACGGGCAGCGGCTTCTTCCTGACCCCCGACGGTCTGGCCGTGACCAACTACCACGTGATCTCCGGCGCGGACTCCGCCGCCATCACGGTTTCGGATACGGGCGAAGTGTATGACGTCCTGGGCGTATACGATTACAGCGTGGACGAGGACTGGGCCGTCATCCAGATCGGCGGGGAGGGCTTCCAGACCCTGGCGGTGGGCAGTCAGGACTATGACGTGGGCGGCGCCACGGTGTACGCCATCGGCAGCCCCCTGGGCCTGCAGAACACCATCTCCGCGGGCATCATCTCCAACCCCGCCCGGCTGGACGACGGCATGAAGTACATCCAGATGAGCGCTGCCATCTCCCCGGGCAGCAGCGGCGGCGCCCTGCTGAACAAGTACGGCCAGGTCATCGGCATCACCTCCGCCACCTATACGGAGGGCCAGAACCTGAACCTGGCCATCCCCATGACCTACCTGGAAAACGCGAACACGGAGGACTGGAGTCCCCTGCACGAGACCACCGGCATCGGTCCCAGCGGCGTTCTGACCCTGTCGGATTCCGTCGTGCGGGTGGGCATCGGCAAGAGCTTCGACGTGGTCTGCACCGCCATTGAATCCAACTGCGAGGATTCCGTTTCCGTGCGCTACAACATCGGCGCGGAGGACCTGGTCTCCTGCGAATGGCTCGGCTGGGTGGGAGACGACGACACCCTGCGCATCACCGGCCTCAGCGTGGGCAGCACGGACGTGACGGTATACTTCCTCATCTCCGGCACGGATACGGTCCTGGACTCCAAGACCATCCAGGTCACCGTCTCCCCGGACGGCGACAGCTCCGGGGAGGACGACGTGGAGCTGTCCCTGGACCATGACCACCTGGCCATGAGCCTGTTCGCCTCCGGCGAGCTCTGGATCTACGCCTATTATCCCCCGGACAACGGCAGCACCTACGTGAGCTGGTATCTGGAGGACAGCTCCTTCCTGAACTGCACCCTGGGCGAATGGGAGGGGGACAACATCTGCCTGTCCCTGGAGCCCATCAACTCCGGCACCACGGAGCTCACCATCATGTACTGCCATGACGACGGGCGGCTCCTGGCGGAAAAGACCATCCCGGTGACCGTGTTCTATGCTTCGCTGGAGGTATCCGAGGAGGAGATCGGGCTGGAGCCGGAGGGCTCCCAGGAGGTCCTGATCACCATCCGCTCCGATAACCCCGGCCTTCACACCCTGCGCTACTCCATCTATGGGGAGGACGTGGTCTCCTGCAGCTGGGGCGACTGGCTGGAGGACGGCATCACCTGTCCCCTTGTCATCACCGCCGTGGGGGAGGGCGACGCGGACGTGGAGATCCGGCTGCTGGATAAGGACACCCAGCAATTCCTGTACAGCGTCAGCATACCCGTATTCGTAGGCTGACGAACGGAGGGAACGGCATGAAGATCATCGTTGCGGGCTGCGGCAAGGTCGGCCGGGAGCTCACCCAGCGGCTGAGCCAGGAGGGCCACGCCGTCACCGCCATCGACATCGACCCCAAGCGCATCCAGGAGATCGGCGATCAGTACGACGTGATGGGGGTGAACGGGAGCTGCGTCACGCTGTCCGTACAGCTGGAAGCCCAGGCGGACAAGGCGGACCTGCTCATCGCCACCACCGAATCGGATGAGCTGAACCTGCTGGCCTGCCTGGTGGCCAAAAAGCTGGGGGCCAAGCACACCATCGCCCGGGTCCGGGATCCCCAGTACACCCGCCGGCAGGACAAGACCGGCTCTCTCATCGATTTTCTCAGCGAGGAGCTGGGCCTGAGCATGTACCTGAACCCGGAATTTGCCGCCGCATCGGAAATATCCCGTCTGCTGCGCTTCCCCAACGCCCACACCGTGGACGTGTTTGCCGGGGGCCGCGCGGAGATCGTGGAGGTCACGGCGGACAAGAGCTCCTCCCTGCCGGGGCTGACGCTCCAGGAGCTGAACCGGGGCTTTGCCCGGGTGCTCGTCTGCGCCGTGCAGCGAAGCGAGGACGTGTTCATCCCCACCGGCGACTTCCGTCTCCAGGAGGGGGACCGGATCAGCATCACCGGAGAGCCCTCGGAGATCTCCCGTCTGTTCCGCCGCCTGGGCCTTCTGAAGAAGAAGGCGGACCGGGTCCTCATCGTGGGGGGCGGCAGGATCGCCTATTATCTGGCGGTGAGCCTGGCGGGAGCCGGGACCCGGGTCACCATAATGGAGCAGGATGAGGAGCGGTGCAAGACCCTGTGCGAGCTGCTGCCGGACGCCAACATCATGCTGGGGGACGGCACGGATCACGAGCTCCTGGGGGAGGTGGGCGCCGGGGAGATGGACGGCATCGCGGCCCTCACGGGCTCCGACGAGGTGAACATCATCCTGGGGCTCTATGCCGCCTCCCTGGGGGCGGGCAAGACCGTGGTGAAGGTGAACAACGGCAACCTCATCGGCCTGGGGGAACAGGCCGGCCTGGGGAGCGTGATTTCCCCCAAGCACACCACCGCCAACATGATCCTCAGCTATGTGCGGGGCATGTCCGCCACCATGGACAGCAACGTGGAGGCCCTGCACAGCCTGTGCGGCGGCAAGGTGGAGGCCCTGGAATTCTCCGTGGGCCGAGAGGTGGAGGGCGTCTGCGGCGTCCCCCTGAAGGATCTGAACACAAGGCCCGGGCTGCTGCTGGCCTGCATCATCCGGGACGGCCGCACCCTGATCCCCGGCGGCACGGACAGTATCCGCCGCGGCGACCACGTGATCGTGGTCACCACCGAGCGGGGCCTGGACGATATCGGGGACATACTGGCCTGACAGCCTCAACGCGGACCCGCTTCGCTGGGCTCCGCGTTGAAAAGGATGCGCTCCGCGCCCCGCACTCGCGCTGCGCGCTCGCACAGTCCGCTCCGCGAGAGGTATTTTGGGGCGGAAATGAATTCCGCCCCAAAATGATCAGACTTTATTCGCGCCTGCGGGCGCGAACTCTGCTGAGAGCTTTTGATCGTTTTAAGGAGTCTGTATGAATACAAGTACTAGTTTTGGATTTCACCCCGGCGGACCGGAGCTGACCCGGGAAGCCGCCAAGGCCGCCGGCTGGAAGGCCGGGGACCGGGTGCTGGACGTGGGCTGCGGAGACGGGACGAGCATGCGCCTTCTGCGGGATGAGTACGGGGTAAAGCCCGTGGGCTGCGACCGGGACAAGGCCATCCTTGCCCGGGCCAAGGAGCTGGACGGCACCCTGCAGCTCCGGCAGACGGACGGCATGAGCCTGGATTTTCCCTCCCTGTACTTCGACGGGGCCCTGCTGGAGTGTTCCTTTTCCCTGATGAACCGGCACGACGAGCTGCTGCACGAGCTGTACTGCGTACTCAAGCCCGGCGCAAGCCTCGCCATTGCGGACCTGTACTATATCAACCCCGACCGGGACAAGGCGGACGAGACCTACTATGAGGCCAAGCGGATCCTGAACACCCCGAAGCAGGAGAACGACTGCAAAACGGCGGACAGCATCCCCTCCCCCTACCTGGTCGACGGCATGTTCATCATCGACAATCTGATCTACGCCATCCGGGATTCCGGCTTCGAGCTCACCCTGTTCCGGGACCGGACAAAGGCGCTGCAGGACTATTACGCCCAGCTCCTGTTCGACCACGGCAGCCTGGAGGAATACTGGAAGAACGTGCTGCCGGAGGGCTGCCGGCCCTTCTGCCGCACAAAGCCCACGAAGCACACCGGGTATTTTCTGCTGACCGCCCGGAAGGAATCGAAGTGACCGGCGCTCTGGTCCTGGCCGCAGGGCTCAGCAGCCGCATGGGGGCCTTCAAGCCCCTGCTGGAGCTCCGGGGCGTCCCCGCCCTGGCCCGGGCCATCCGGTCCCTGCGGGACTTTGCGGATCAGACCGCGGTAGTTACGGGACACCGGCGGGAGGAGCTGGCTCCCCTGATCGCCGCGGAGGGTGCCGTGGAGCTGTATAACCCGGACTACCGGGAGGGGATGTTCACCTCCGTCCGCGCCGGGATCCGGCACTTTGCGGCCTGCGGCGCGGAGGGGGTCCTGCTTCTGCCGGGGGACTGTCCCTGCGTGCCCCGGGAGGCGGTGAAGGAGCTGCTGGTGAACGCCGGAGACGGCTTCGCCGTGCCAGGATACGGCGGCAGACGGGGCCACCCCATGTGGATCCCCGCCCGGCTCTATGCCCCCATCCTGGAGCACGACGGGCATGACGGCCTCAAGCCCGTGCTGCAGCGCTATGGCCGGCAGGTGCTGGACATGCCCTTCCCCGGCACGGTGCTGGACATGGACGTGCCGGAGGATCACGCGGCCCTGGAGGCCCTGCTCAGTCTGCCCTCCCTGCGGGACCTCGCCGCCGGCAGGCGCTTTTTTCTGGTGCGCCACGGGGCCACGGAGCTCCACAGCGGAAAGATCGTGATGGGCCGTTATGACGCCCCCCTCTCCGCTGTCGGGAGGGCGCAGATGGAGGCGGCAGCGGAGGCCCTGGCCCGGGAAAAGCTCCGCTGCGCCGGGATCTATGCCAGCCCGCTGAGCCGGGCCCGGGACAGCGCGGAGATCCTGAGCCGCCGCCTGGGGCTGGAGCTCCGGGAGCTGGAGGGACTGCAGGAGCTGTCCCTGGGGACCTGGGACGGCCTGCTCATCGAAGAGGTGCGCCGCCGCTGGCCGGAAAGCTACGAAAAGCGGGGCCGGGAGCTGATGGCCTACCGCTTTGACGAGACCTGCGAGAGCTTTTACGATCTGCAGCAGCGCGCCGGGGACTGCCTCCGGGCCATCCTCGCGGCGGACGGCAGCCCGGATATCCTGCTGGTGAGCCACGCCGGGGTGCTGAAATGCCTGTACGGCCTTCTGCTGGGCGAGAGCATCGACTGGGCCTTCCCCCGCTTCCGCCCGGAAAAGGGGGAAATGACGGTGCTGCAGCCGTGACGGCTGCCGGGATACAGTGGGGCGAAAATACGGCGCGGGACAGAAAACTGCCCTGCGCGTCCGCGTTTATGGATCGCTGACTGACCCCGGCGATCTCCGTCGACGCCCGCCGGGGTATTCCCTTCACCTGCCCCTGCGGCAGGGATAAGCCCGTCGCCTGATCCTCCCCGCGGGAACAAAACCGCCCCTCTGCCGAACGGCTGTCGGCAGAGGGGCGGTATGACAGGATCGACGGTGTCAATCGGTTTTCGCCGTGAAGGGAAAAAGGAAACTATCCGCTCTGTTATCCCTGTTTGTTTTCCGGTTTCTTTTTCGGATTGACGCGGTAAAACCGCTTTGCCTGCTCCGGGGTCGTTTCCGGACAATCCTCGTCAAACTCTATGGGCCGTTTTGCAGCGTCCTCGATCATACGGATCTGCTCCGGCGTCATCTGCATTTCCGGTTTCAGGTTATAGGAGATCAGCATAATAAAGCCCCCTCTCATAGCTCGTGGCGATTCTGGCAGATATGATGCGGGTATACTCACGCCGCTCCGTATACACGACAAACAGCACGTTGTGTGCCATACCTATCGTATTGTATCTGTCTTCTTCCTCGCTATGTGCCTCGTCATAAAACTCTATGCGGTTTGGATCCCGGAACACAAGCGCTGCAGTCTGGAAGTCGATTCCATGCTTTCTGATATTGACTATCTCTTTCTGATAATCCCACTCAAAATGCATATCATCCATACGGCAGCACCTCCACCCGATCACCGGCATTATATCAGATCCTCGGGACGCCTGCAAGAAAAACCCACCGGGAACAAAATCCCCCCTCTGCCGTCTATTGGGCAGAGGGGTTTCAGTTTTCCGAAGGAGGTATACCCATGAGACGAACAGTGACGGTCCTGCTGCTCCTGGCCCTGGTGCTGGGACTTGCGGCATGCGGCGGCATTCAGGAGACGCCCGGACAGCAGGGAGAGAAACAGGAGGATACCGTGGCAGAGACAAAGCAGCCTTCCCAGACGGCAAAGCCCGGGGCGGAGACCACGTCCAAGCCCACGGCTGAGCCGGATCCGGAGCCCGTCTCCGGGGCCTCGGCGGTGCTGGCCCGGGCGGTATATCCGGAGATGGCCCAGTATCCGGATCCGATGGGAGACCTGTCGTCGAAGGACAGCGACGCATACGAAAAGGCGTGGAAAGCCTGGCGGGAGAGTCTGAACAGGCAGAGGAGCCAGCCGGAGGGGTATGCCGACGGGCTGGAGCCCTATCTCCGGGCGGTGATGCAGGAATTCCTGACCGCGCCGGACCGGCAAAACAAGGTCCTGGCCCCCATGAACGTCTACATGGCCCTGGCCATGCTGGCGGAGCTCACGGACGGCCAGAGCCGCGCCCAGGTCCTCTCCCTTCTGGGGGTAAGCGATCTGAAGGCCCTGCGGACGAAATTCGGGGCCCTGTGGAACGCCAGCTACCGGGACGACGGCCTGGTGAGCTGCCTTCTGGGCTCCAGCCTGTGGCTGAACGAGCAGGTGGGTTTTGTGCAGGAGACCATGGACCGGCTGGCGGAGGAGTACTATGCCTCCAGCTTTCAGGGAAAGATGGGCTCCGCGGAATTCGACAAGGCCCTGCAGGATTGGCTGAACGAGCAGACGGGCGGCCTGCTGGAAAACCAGGTCTCCGGCCTGCACATGGACGCCCGGACGGTGCTGGCCCTGGCCACCACCATCTACTTCAAGGCCCCCTGGAGCTCCGAGTTCAGCAAGAGCGCCACCTCTCCCCAGGTCTTTCACGCTCCCTCCGGGGACCGGGAGACGGACTTCCTGCACAAGGGCAGCGCCGGGACCTATTATTGGGGCGAGCATTTTTCCGCCGTGTGCCTGGGCCTGGAGAATCAGGGCGGCATGTGGTTCCTGCTGCCGGACGAGGGCGTGACCCCGGAGGAGCTGCTGCAGGACGAGGAAGCGCTGAAGCTGCTGCTGGACCGGGACAGATACGGCTGGAAAAACCAGAAGCACCTGGTGATCCGCATGGCGATACCCGCCTTTGACGTGGACTCGGACATGGACCTGAGCGACGGGCTGATGGACCTGGGGGTCCGGGACGTGTTCAATTCCGCCGTTTCCGATTTTACCCCCATGACCACGGATGAGGACGAGATCTTTCTCTCCCAGGCCAGGCACGCCGCCCGGGTCATGATCGACGAGGAGGGCTGCACCGGCGCGGCCTATACGGTGATGATGATGGCGGCGGGATCCGCCATGCCCCCGGAGGAGAGCGTGGACTTCGTGGCGGACCGCCCCTTCCTCTTCCTGGTCACCGGAGCCGACGGCCTTCCCCTGTTCACCGGCGTGGTGAACGAGCCGTAAACCGGGATTTGGGCTCGGGGCTGCCATACAGGCGGCTCCGAGCTTTCCTATTGCCAAGCGGCGGGATCTGTGGCATACTATAGTATAGCGATTTTATCACGTGAGGACATGGATATGAAACGAATCGGCATACTGCTGCTCTCTGTCCTGCTGCTCCTGGCCCTGCTGCCGGGGGTGGACCTCCCCGCCGCTGCGGACGAGGCGGACATCTGCGCCTACCTGCTGACCTCATATGACGTGGATAACTACATGGAGTTCTCCATCGCGGCCGATACCGTCACCGTCAGCGGGAAGCTGCAGCTGGACGATCTTGAGGGGCTGATGGTCCGCTGCGGGGAGAACCGGGAATTCATCGAGACCGCCAGCGGCAGGCCCTTCACCGTGGAGCTGCCCCTGACCCACGGGGACCTGGCCCCCCTGGACGTGTATACCCGCATTTCCACCAAGGAAAGCTACTGGTCCGTGGTGTGGAACAGGGTGTATGTGCAGAAGACCGACCGGGGCTACTGCTTCCCCGAATCCCCGGTGCTGAAGCAGAACCTGGCCATGGAGCGGGCATATCTGGACCCCGCCCGGTATATGGACGACAGCGGCGTGCCCGAGGCGGTGCGGGATCTTTCCGATAAGATCGTGGGGCTGGAGCAGACCGACTACGGCAAGCTCTTTCTTCTGCACAAGTGGACGGCGGAGAATCTCTACTATGACTACGACGCCTATTACAACGGCACCGACACCTGCCTGGCCCCGGAGGAGATCCTGGAAAGCCGCCGCAGCATCTGCGCGGGCTACTCCTCCTTCCTGAAGGACCTGATCCTGGCCCAGGGCATTCCCTGCATGGAATCCACCACCTACGCCCTGGGGGTCAGCACCAACGGCGGCTCCTTTGTGGTCAAGCCGGAGTTCACCGTCTCCGCAGCCTCCAACCACGAGCATGTGGAGGCCTGGGCGGACGGACGCTGGATCATTATGGACGCCACCTGGGATTCCCGCAACAAGTACCTTGACGGGGAATACCTGCAGGATGCCCCCAACGGCTATTATTACTTCGATATTGCCCCGGAGCTGTTCGCCTACGACCACATGTACATCACCCGGGGCGACCTGCGCCTGACCCTGCAGGACGGTTACGTGACGGGCGCGGACGACCCCCCGCTGTACGACGCCCTCCCCACGGGCCACCGGATCCTGCTGAACGGCACGGAGCGGGAATTCAACGCCTACGTCATCAACGACAACAACTATTTCAAGCTCCGGGACCTGGCCGCCGCCCTCTCCGGCACGGAAAAGCAGTTTGAGGTCACCTGGGACGGTCAGCGCCGGGCCATCGGCCTTCTCTCCGGCAGGGGATACACCCCGGTGGGCGGCGAGTTGGCCCCCAAAGGGGACGCGAGGAGATCCGCCCTGAGCAGCACGGCTATGGTGTTTCTGGACGGAAAATACACCCCGCTGAAGGCCTACAATATCGACGACAACAACTATTTTATGCTCCGGGACCTGGCCGCCGCGCTGGACTTCAGCGTCGTCTGGGATGAGGAGACCCGCACCGTGGTCATTGACACCTCCGCCGGGTACGTGCCGGAATGAGCTTCCGGAACGGCAAAAAGGCCCTCCGCGCCGCCATCGGGCGGCGCGGAGGGTCTTTTTTGCTCAGTCCGCAGGCTTGGGTATCCTGACGAACCAGTGCTCCCCGTCCTCCCCCACGATCCTGCCGCCGTTATGCTGCATGACCCGGAGGGAGGGGGTGTTGTACTTGTACAGCCGGAGATAGAATTCCTCCTCGGGGATCACGTCCTTCCCCCGCTCCAGGGTCAGACGGAGTCCTTCGGTGCCCCAGCCCCGGCCCCGGCATTCCTTTTTGATGAAATAACCGATATGCCCCGCTCCGCTGCGCAGGGTATCGTTGAGATAATGCCGCAGCTTGAACAGGCCCACGATCTCCCCGTCCGCCCAGAGGAAATAGGAGGTGCTGGGCACGTAGCCCTCCGGCAGATCCTGTCCTCCGGACAGGGCGATGCTCCTGGGCAGGGCGGTCTCCCGGTAGGTCTGCCAATCGCACCCGTGCCACCGGTTCTCCACCCCGTTCTCATTCTCCGGCATATCCCGGATGAAGGCCCATTGCGCCTCCGCGTCGTCCAGGTTGGCTTCCTTGAGGTACAGCATGTTTATTCCTCCTTTGATAAATGATAAAAAAACGCGCCCCCCGCCTTCCGGCGGGGGGCGCTGCCGTAAGGTTCAGATCAGATCACAGGGAATGCTCCGCGCGGGAGATGACGTCGTTCTGCATGGCTTCGGTCATATCCACGAAGTAGGCGGAGTAACCGGCGATGCGCACCACCAGGTTGTGGTACTCTTCGGGATGCTCCTGGGCCGCCCGCAGAGTCGCGGCGTCCACCACGTTGTACTGGACCTCCATGCCGCCGTCCTCGAAATAGGTCCGGGTGAGGTCCTGGAGCTTGTCGATGCCCGCGTCCGTATTCAGGGCGGTGGGATGGATCTTCAGGTTCACCGCCATGCCGTCCATATACCGGGAGTGGTCGAAGCAGCAGGAGGAGACGAACACGCTGGTGGGGCCGTTCTCGTCCCGGCCCTGCACGGGGCTCATGGCGTCCGCAATGGGGGTGCCGGCCTTCCGGCCGTCCGGCGTGGCCCAGGTGATCTCGCCCTGGGGCACATGGTCCGCCGCGCCGAACATGCCGCACTTATAGACCTTGCAGCGCTCGTTGTGGAAGCCCCGGGAGGAGTTGTAGTACAGATCCATCACGTACTTCTGCTCCATATCCGCATAGGGATCCGCGTTGCCGTAATGGGGCACCTCGTTGATGATCCGCTGGCGCAGGGGCTCATAGCCCTCCCAGTTGGCCAGGATGGCGTCCAGCATCTCCTTGCCGGAGACGATCTTCTTGTCAAACACCATGTACTTCAGGGCGGTGAGGCTGTCGCCCACGGTGGCGAGGCCGGTGGC
>JAEEGG010022957.1_pt1 | contig 12235 bp, 13 predicted proteins | sample 9134161 | NCBI WGS metagenome assembly JAEEGG01 (sample SAMN16246543, study PRJNA631951) | gut metagenome | biome: gut microbiome; feature: rumen; material: CR-attached | host: Bos | place: Iran: Karaj | collected 2018-10
CTATCTTAAGGAAACATCTTCCAAGTCATTAGACCAAAAAGTTGAGAATAAGACAGTTAAGACTGAGAATAAGGCTGAAACAAAGTTTGCTAATACTGAGAAAGCTCAGACTAGCAAGAGTTCAGAAGTTGAAATCGACGATGCCGAGATAGCTGAAGCTGTAAAAGATGTAGTTGCTGCTTTTTGCGAAGTGTTCAATATCACTCCCGAAGAACTCTCAGAGTTCCTCACAGATAATGATATTGCAGTTACAGAACTTCTTGATACTACCAATGTTCAAGATATCGTAATGCAGTTTAACGGTATTGATAACACAGCGGATATTCTTACCAATGATGTAGTATTCGATGCTATCAAGAATCTCGAAGATAAGGTAGCTGAGATTACTAACGGTATGGAAGATGTTCTTAACATCGACAACGATACAGTAATCAAGACATTTGAAGAACTCAACTTTATCAATAATGATTCATACGATGTAATTGATGATTATGATAGAGAAGAACTCAATCCTGTAAAAGTCGAGATATCTGAAGAATCAATCGTCGAAGCAAAAGATGATATCACCAAGTCAGCAGTCAATATGGCTTCCGACACAAAGAAGGAAGAAAAGAATGACTCAAGACAGGAATCTGACAATCATCTTACACAGAATGTCAACAACTACCAGACAGTTAGTCATAACGATACAGTCGTTAACACAGAACAAAACCAGGTATTTTCATCGAGAGCTCAGGAAATCTACAATCAGATAGGAGAGTATATCAGAAATCTTTCATCTGAAAACATTCAGGAGATTGAAATGAGACTTCAGCCTGAAACACTCGGAACACTTCATGTGAAGATTACTCAGAGCGAAGGCGTTATGAAGGCAGAATTCATTACTCAGAATGAAAATGTCAGAGCAGCCGTTGAAAGTCAGCTTATTCAGTTAAAAGAAGATTTTGACAGATCAGGCATCAGAGTAGACGAAGTTGAAGTAAGAGTTTCAACCAACGAATTCAACGAGGCAACTCAGCAGGATTCAAGGGATGAAGAAAACGAAGCAGCTAGTAGAAATACAGCTACAAGAAGAATCAATCTTACAGACGGCATCGCACTCGAAGATATCGATGAATACGAAGAAGAAGAGAAGATTGCTGTTGAAATGATGACAGCTAATGGTAACTCTCTTGATTACAAAGCATAGGAGATAAGATATGGCACTTACAGCACAATTTGTTGATGGTAAACTTTTAACACAGTCACAACAGAATGCGCAGAAAACCGCAGAAACCGGTAAAAACGGAAAAGTTGCTGAAAAAGGCAGCGGCGGAGAGATGGATAAAGATGCTTTCTTACAGCTTTTAGTAGCTCAGATGAAGTATCAGGATCCCTTAGAGCCCACATCTAATACAGAATATGTATCACAGTATGCTACATTCTCAGAACTTGAGCAGATGCAGAACATGTCATCAAGCCTTAACTTATCAAGAGCTTCCGAGACAGTTGGTAAGGAAGTAATCGTTGAGAGCAAGACAGATGGCGGTGAGACAAAGACAGTTCAAGGTTATGTAGAAAAAGTTGTATACAACGGCTCTAAAGCATATCTTTCAATTGACGGCGCACTTTATTCAATCGATGACCTCAAGCAGGTTATTGACTCAGAATATCTTGCAGGTTCCAACTCAGTAGAAAAGATTCAGGAAATCCTTGAAAAGCTTCCCAAAGTAGAAGTTTTATCAATGAATGAAGTTGGTGATGTAGTTGAAGCATATAACTTATATGGCAACTTAACTGAGTATCAGTTATCACTTCTTTCTAAGGACACTGAAGAGACTCTTAAGCAGTATGTATCCAAGGCTAACGAGCTTATGGCAGCTGCACTTACACAGGATGAATCAGAAAATACTAACCAGACAGAAAACACAGAAAATACTGATGAATTAATTCCTGCAGATGAGCCTACTGAAGAACTTTAAAATTTGCGCTTATGTTTGACTGAATACAACCGATATATATTTTGGTTGGTAACAATTTAATATGATTTATGATTTCAGGGAGGAATTCCGATATGAACATTAATAACTCTCAATTCCTTTCTAACCTGCAACTTCAGGAAGCTCTTTTTTCTAAGAATAAGGACTCCGGAAGAACTAACGTATCCGTACAGAGTGATACAAGATCTTTTAAAGATATCCTTAACAACAAGTTAGAAGACAATCGTGTAAGTGATATGAAATTCTCAAAACACGCGATTAACAGACTTGAAAGCAGAAACATATCATTAACGGATCTTCAGATGAATCGTCTATCAGACGGAACTAGAAGAGCAGGCGAAAAGGGAATCAAAGAATCGTTGGTACTTGTTGATGAACTCGCATTCATAGTTAATACCGAAAATAATACAGTAGTAACTGCGATGAATCAGACTAACAACGATGAAAACATTTTTACAAATATTGACGGAGCGGTAATCGCTTAGCCGGACCTTCGGGAAGCTAATTGTAAGAGGCAGAAGTTCTCTTACATCCGTCCAAAATAATGATTATGGAGGACAAATATTATGATGAGAGCACTTTACTCTGGTGTATCAGGTCTTAAGACTCACCAGACCAAGATGGACGTTATAGGTAACAACATTGCCAATGTTAACACAACAGCCTATAAGTCACAGTCAGTAACTTTCTCGGAGTTAATGTATCAGACCACTCAGACAGCATCAGGTCCTAACGCAGCTACCGGTACAGCCGGTAAGAACGCTAAGCAGATAGGTCTTGGTTCTGTATCAGGTGCTATTTCTACAGCAATCACAACTCCCGGTTCTTCACAGACAACAGGTAATCCTTTTGATCTCAAGATTACAGGAGATTCTTTCTTTATAGTCAACAACGGCAAAGATAATTATTTCACAAGAGACGGTTCATTCTACGTTGACGCTGCAGGTAACCTCGCTACAACATCAACAGGTTACAATGTAATGGGTTGGGGCGTTGAAGAAGCTACAGGTACTATTAAGCAGGACGTAGTTCAGCCTCTTAGAATCATGAGCCCTGAGAACATGACATATCCCCCCGAAGCTACTTCTAAGGCATATGTTTCAGGTATTCTTGATAAGAATGATACCAATGCCGCATCCAGCGCAGGTAAGACAATATCTGTATCCATCTTTGATGGCTTAGGATATGCTTACACAGCAAAATTCGCTATTAAAAACACAGAAGCAGAAGGTGTATATACAGTTGAGATGACAGATATTCTTAATGCTAAGAATGAGTCACTTAAGAGTGTGTACAAAGTTGGTTCTATCAACGATATCGCTACATTTGGTCAGGACCAGGTAGTTACAACAACTACACTTTACAGCTTACTTGATGGTGTAACATATCGCGAAGCAACTGCTACAGATCCTGAAGCTTACTTCAAGAAGACAGGCTTTTCAGAGACATTTAGTGATTATGATACTAAGAAGGTAGCCGGTATTAAGTACGAAGTTCCTAATCCTTCATCTACAGTTGTAGAGTATCATCCCGGAGAAACAATTACTCTTAGAGGTTCAGGAACTCTTTCCAAATCAGATCTCGAAGAAGCGTTCCAGTTCATCTACGTAAAAGATCAGACTAATGGTGATTACTATTACTATGATGATGGTAATGGCAAAACATATACTCTTCGCGGTGTTGATTCCACTATGACAGCAGCACAGCAGCAGCAGGTTTTCCAGGATTGGCAGAAGGCACTTGGAAAAACAGGTCTTGCAAATTTTACAGTATCAATGGACCCCGATGCTAATGTAACATTCTCATTTGATCAGGATTTCACATTTGACGGTGAGACACAGCTCGAGTCAGGTACATTTACAAAGCAGATTTCACAGGGCGAGGCATATGGCCTTGATACAAACAATTCAAATATCCAGTATTCATTCATGGTAGCTCCTGATGGACAGGCTCAGGTTACATCAACCGAGACTATCTCTGGTAACACACTTATCTTTGATACAGGCACAGGTGAATTCAAGTCTATCAACGGCGCTGATTCCGCAGTATTAGACTTCGCAGCTATGACAACCAACCTTGTTGGTGAGAACGTTGATTTATCTCACTTCTCAGATGTTGATATCGACTTCTCCAAGGCTTCTATGTTCAACAATAACGGAACATCAACAATCGCAATGGTTTCCGGCGATGATAAGGGACTTGGTTCAGGACGTAAGCTTGGTGAATTATCAGGCGTATCAATCCAGAACAACGGTATGATTTATGCATCATATGATAACGGCCAGACAAGACTTCTTGGACAGATTGCAGTAGCAAGCTTTGCTAACGCATCAGGTCTTCAAAAGGAAGGTGACAACCTCTATTCAGCAACACTTAACTCCGGCGAATTCGACGGCATCGGTGTTGATGTAACAGCAGGTGGCGGATATATCTCTACAGGCGTTCTCGAAATGTCCAACGTAGACCTTTCTGCAGAGTTTACTGAGATGATTACAACTCAGCGTGGTTTCCAGGCTAACAGTCGTATCATCACAGTATCCGATACACTTCTTGAGGAACTAGTTAACCTTAAGAGATAATTAGTTTAATAATTTGACACATCAGTGTCTAAGGCGGTGCCAGGTACTATACGGTATCTGGCACCATTATATATTTATAAAATTATTGTTTTTATTCTAAATCGAATGCAGGTAAATACAGTGTGCGCAAGCAGGTATTTTCGAGCCGTCGGTACTTAATGAGCCGAGTTTTACGAAGGCGAATTTAGTTATCCGCTACGGCGAGAACATAGCGAGAGCGTGCCTGCGGTGCACCTGTATTTGACTGCATGATCTAATGACAGTATATGGAGGGTATAATTCATGATCGAAGTAACGAAATTAAACGGTGTAAAAATCCTTCTAAATGAGGATTATATCGAGACTGTAGAAGAAACTCCGGATACTGTCATAATCCTGTCCACCGGGCGCAAGTTAATTGTAAAAGAAGGTAGACAAGAGATTAAAAATTTAGTAAAATCGTAGGGTAAGGGTTTTTATGTTCAAAACCCATAACATGTGTATAAAGAAGGGCTAAAAAAGTGGATTTGGCTTCGATTATCGGTCTTGGCGTCTGCGTGGCCATGATGCTTATCGGTATCATGACTGGTGACGATGGTGTAGCCGGTATCAAATATTTCTTTGATTTCAAATCACTGCTTATCACTTATGGTGGTGCATTCTTCGCTGTTTTGGCTTCCATGAATCTCAAGGATTACATTGGAGGTCTTAAGAGCTTTCTTTTGATATTTAAGTCTCCGAGTCAGGACGTTCCGGGAATGATCACCAAGATTATCGAACTCTCCAATGTTGCTCGTAAGGAAGGTTTACTTGCTCTTGAAGAGGTTTCAGGCGAACTTGATGATGCTTTCATGAAAAAGGGCATTTTACTTATAGTCGATGGTACCGATCCTGAATTGGTTAGCGCCATTCTTGAGACAGAACTTGTATCAACTGAGGAGAGACATAAGAAGAACATTAACTTCTGGTCAGACCTTGGTGCGATGGGTCCTGCTTGGGGTATGATTGGTACTCTTATCGGTCTGGTACTTATGCTTCAGAACTTGTCTGATGCAGCTAAGATCGGACCTTCCATGGCCGTAGCGTTGATTACTACATTCTACGGTTCACTTCTTGCTAACTGGATTTGTACTCCTACATCCAATAAGCTCAAAGCTAACAATGCTACTGAGATTATGTGTAAGGAGATTATGATAGAGGGCCTTCTCTCAATTCAGGCCGGTGAAAACCCCAGAGTAATTGAAGAGAAGCTTAAGTCATTCTTAGCACCTGCTGATAGAAGCGCAGCATCAAGCGAAGAGGGAGGTGAAGAGAATGGCTAAAAAGAAACCCGAAGATCCGCCGCAGGGATCGCCGGCATGGATGGCCACATTCTCTGACCTGATGAACTTACTTCTTTGCTTCTTCGTGTTGCTTTTCTCTATGTCGACCGTTGATGCTCAGAAGTTTGAACTTGTAGCAGCTTCATTTGCCGATACATTCTCGATATTTACAGCAGGCGGTAAGTCAATTGGTGAAGGTATACTTATCAGCAACGGTGTAAGCCAGCTTAGCAATCTTGATAAGTACGTTACTTCCATGGGTAAGTCCGCAGAAGATGACAAGAAAGAGGATGCAGATCCTCTTAAGGAATATAACGATCAGGCTCTTGCAGCAAGCGAAGAACTTGCAGAGCTTATTGAAGAGGCTCTTGAGGAATCAGACCTTGGCGAAGAGATAGGTGTTGAGTTTAACTCTCAATACGTATTGCTTACTATGAATGGTGCATTACTTTTCGATTCAGGTGATGCTAAGCTCAAGCAGGAATCAATGCCTATGATGGCACAGATTGCCAAGATTCTTGAGAGATACGCAGATGGTATCATCGAAGTTGAAGGCCATACTGATAACGTCCCTATGAACGGCGCTAAGTATTCCAACAATGATGAGCTTTCAAGCGCGAGAGCAATCAGCGTATTTAAGTATTTGATTGATAATACAACAATCGATCCTTCGAGAATCAAGCATTCGGGACGCGGGGAGTATTGTCCTGTAGCTGATAACTCAACAGCAGAAGGCAGAGCACTTAACAGAAGAGTAGAGATTAAGATATATAATTACTACAGCAGTTATACTCAATAACTGAACAAAAGGGGATTCTTATGAAAAAGAATTTATTATCTATTTTGATTTTAGGTCTTACATTCATTAACATCATAATCTCAGGTATTACGATGTTTATGGTTGTAACAACCAATCAGAAGACAGCTAAGGTAGTTACCGATGTAGCCAATGCGATCAGCATTGACTTAGGAACGGGCTCTTCAGAGGGCGGTGCGGTAACAACTGTTCCTATCGAAGATATCCAGACATATTCGATACCTGACAAGATGACAATAGCATTAAAGCCCACACCCGGCGATGATGACGGACATTTCTGTATGGTATCGGTATTCTTCTCAATCAATACCAAGCACAAAGATTACAAGAAATACTCAGCTACAATCGCTGAAAAAGAAAATCTTTTCAGAAGTATTGTAAACGACGTATTTTCTAAATACACAGTCGATGAGGCGAGAGTCTCACAGGACGAAATCAAGAAAGAGATATTAAAGCAGGTTCAGGACAAGTATTCAGGTTCTGATTTTATATTTGAAGTATCATTCAGCGATATAGTTTTCCAATAATATCACTTTCAATTCTAAGGAAAGGAGGGTGACTTTGTGAGCGAGGTTTTATCGCAAAATGAAATAGACAATCTACTAAAAGCGTTAAACAGCGGCGAACTTGACGTTGATGTCATGAAAGACACCAACGATACTTCAGTCAAGAATTATGACTTCAAGAGACCTGCAAAATTCTCCAAAGAACACCTTCGTACGCTTGAATTGATTTTTGACCACTATGGAAGACTCTTATCGACCAACTTGCCGGTTTATTTAAGAAAGAACGTGCAAGTCAATGTGGCTTATTCCGAGACGGTTACTTTCTCTGAATTCTCCAATTCGCTCGGTAACCCTTCGGTATTATCGATTATTAAGTTTAACCCTTTAGCTGGAGATATCATTATCAACCTTACATCAAACTTAGGCTTTGCAATGGTTGACAGAATGCTCGGCGGTCAGGGTAAAACTTTTGATAAAAGCAGAGATTTTTCCGAGATAGAGATTCGTATCCTTGAGAAGTTACTTGTTATCTGTATGCAGCTTCTTAGAGAGCCTTGGAAGAATGTTATTGAGATTAATCCCGTACTTGATCGTATCGAGACTAATCCCCAGTTCGCACAAATCATTGCTCCTAATGAAATGATTGCGATCGTTACACTGAATATTAAAATCGGAGATGTAGAAGGTTTCATGAACGTAGCACTTCCTTACATCACGATTGAATCAGTTATAGACAACTTGAATACTAAGTTCTGGTTCTCAAATATGACTCAGTTCTCAGAAGAAGTATTCAACGATTACATCGAAGGTATGCTTAAGAGAGTTGATGTTCCTCTTAAGTGCTTACTTGGCAAGTCTTCGGTTACAGTATCTGATTTTACCAATCTTTCCGTTGGCGATATCATAAGACTCGATACCAATGTCGAATCGGCTCTTGAGGTATACGTCGGAAATATCAAGAAATTTACCGCAGTTGCCGGCGCAAGCAATGACAAGTATGCGGTTAAAGTTACATCTGTTTTAAGAGAGGAGGAATAGACCTTTGGATGGTGGTATTTTATCCCAAGATGAAATCAATGCCCTTTTAAGTGGTATGGATTTATCAGGCGATGATCCTTCATCTGATAGCTCTGCTCCTGCAGGAGATTCTGATCAGGAATTATTATCTGATATTGAAAAAGACGCTATCGGGGAAGTAGCCAATATATCGATGGGTACCTCGGCTACCACATTGTATTCGCTGGTTAATAAGAGAGTTGATATTACAACTCCTACAGTTAAGATACTTAAGTGGGAAGAACTTCTTGGTGCATATGACAAGCCTTGTGTATTCATAAATATCAATTATACCGTAGGTCTTGACGGTTCGAACATCTTAATCCTTAAGGAAGATGACGTTAAGATAATTACCGATCTTATGATGGGTGGTGACGGTACAAATATTGAAGGAGACCTTGGAGAGATTCATCTTTCAGCTATTTCGGAAGCTATGAACCAGATGATGGGTTCATCTGCTACGAGCCTTTCTTCCATGCTTGGCAAGATGATTGATATCTCGCCGCCTAAGGCTTCACTTATCGATATCAATGATTTAAATCCCGAGACGGATATGGACAATTTCCTTTCTGGAACATTTGTAAGTATCTCGTTTAGGATGCAGATAGGCGATTTGATTGATTCATCTATTCTTCAGCTATATCCTCTTGATTTTGCAAGAGAGTTATATCAGATATTCATGAACAATCAGATGGGAGGCGATGGAGCGGCAGATAGTGCACCTGCACCTGAAGCACCTAAGGTAGAAGAACAGCCACAGACACCTCCTCCCGCACCCGCACCTCAGCCGGCTCCTATGCCTGACGCTAATTATGGTATGCCGCCTCAAGGCTATGGTATGCCACCTCAGGGTTACGGTATGCCACCTCAAGGATATGGAATGCCTCCACAGGGCTACGGAATGCCTCCGCAGGGATATGGCAATGTGAACGTGTCTCCCGCACAGTTCCAGTCATTTTCACAACCTTCGGTTATGGCTAACTCACCTGAGAACATCAATCTTATCATGGATGTGCCTCTGGAAGTTACCGTTGAACTCGGACGTACCAAGAAGTCAATTGCTGATATTCTTGATTTTGCTCCGGGAACCATTATTGAACTTGACAAGATTGCCGGTGAGCCTATTGATGTGCTTGTAAACGGTAAGTTTGTTGCCAAGGGAGAAGTTGTTGTTATTGAAGAAAGCTTCGGTATTAGAGTAACCGAAATAATTAACTAGACAGGAGAGATTGATTATGGGAAAGAACATTCTAGTTGTTGATGATGCCGCATTCATGAGAATGATGATCAAGGACATTTTATCCAAGAACGGCTACACTGTAGCAGGTGAAGCTGAAAACGGCGCAAAGGCTGTAGAAAAATATAACGAGCTTAAGCCCGATCTTGTACTTATGGATATCACAATGCCCGATAAGGATGGCATCCAGGCACTTAAGGAGATTAAGTCAGCAGATCCCGGTGCTAAGGTAATTATGTGTTCTGCTATGGGTCAGCAGGCAATGGTTATCGAGTCTATTCAGGCAGGCGCTAAGGACTTCATCGTTAAGCCTTTCCAGCCCGATCGTGTATTAGAGGCGGTTAAGAAAGTAGTCGGTTAATTAAATATGATTCTAGCACTTAATAATTCATCTGCCGGATCGTTCGTACAGTTCTTTACGGTTTTTGTTTTATTTGTTTTTGTGCTTGCAATCTGTGCCCTTACTACAAGATTTGTTGCCGGATATCAGAAAAATAAGATGATGTCAGGTAACATTCATGTGCTCGAGACTTATAAAATTGCCACTAATAAGTATATCCAGATTGTTAAAATCGGAGATAAAATTTTTGCTCTCGGCATTGGCAAAGATGCGGTCACTATGCTCGGTGAACTTAATGAGGATTCCATTAGTATTAATGAGTCCGATACTACATTCCAGAATGTAGATTTTAAGAGCATGCTTGAAAAAGCAAAAAACTTTAAATTCAAGAAATAGGCGATAGGTATGAAGAATCGAAGCTTATTATTTAATATTGGTCTCAGCTTATGCCTGCTTTTTACAGCAGGCATATTGTTGTATTTAATGCCCTTAAAAGTACAAGCTTCCGGGGCTGACAATCTCATTAACGATATATCCGATTCTATTACTAACACTACAGCGGATCAGATTGAAGACGAACTTAATCCCGATTATACACCTTCCACATTTAATGTAACTTTTGACGCGGGTAACGGTGAATTAAACGGGTCGCTTCGTATACTCTTAATTCTGACCGCTATTTCTTTTATTCCTGCAATGCTTGTAATGCTTACAAGCTTTACAAGAATTATTATTGTTCTTCATTTTACGAGAACAGCTCTCGGTACTCAGACAGCTCCTCCTAATCAGGTACTTATCGGACTGTCTATTTTCCTAACATTTTTCATAATGGCACCTGTATTCACAAGGATTAATGAGGAAGCTTTAAAGCCTTTTGATCAGGGAGAGATAACATTCAAAGAAGCGATAGATACAGGTATGGTACCTCTTCGTGAATTTATGTATGGACAGACTCAGGCGAGAGACGTAGCTACTTTTATGGAGATAGCTAATCTTGAATGGGACGGCGAAGATCCTGAAGCAGTACCTTCAACAGTACTTATTCCTTCATTCATTCTGTCCGAACTTAGAACATCGTTTATTATCGGATTTATGATATACATTCCGTTTATAGTTATAGACATGGTGGTATCCAGCGTGCTCATGTCAATGGGTATGATGATGCTGCCGCCTACCACGATATCCATGCCTTTTAAGATCCTGCTGTTTGTGCTGGCTGACGGATGGAACCTTGTGATAGGCAGTCTTGTTAGGACGTTTTACTGAAAAGATATAAGTATTTTACGAAAGACACCGCATAGGGCCGGAGAGGCTTAAAGACCGGAGGAGACAGGGATCATGATCACTGACGGACAGATACTGGATATATCGAGAGAAGCGTATTACACCATTATAATGACGGCTCTGCCGCCGCTTTTGGTATCCCTTATCATAGGTCTTACGGTCAGTATTTTTCAGACCGTGACTTCGATCCAGGAGCAGACATTAACTTTTGTTCCGAAGATCATTGGCGTTTTCTTATGCCTTATGTTGCTCGGTTCATGGATGCTGGGCAATATGTCCGATTTTATGACAAACCTGTGGCAGGATTTCAGCCTGTATGTTTAAGCTGTCAATGATGATCCGGAGTGAGGAATGCTGGAATTTACCTATTCGCTGGTTAATTTTGAATATTTTCTCCTGATACTGGCAAGGGTCGCATCATTTTTTGCGGTTGCACCGTTTTTCAGACTTCAGGGTGTTCCGACCCGTACCAAAGCAGGGTTGTCGGCGATCATAGCGTTATTCGTATATGAGCAGATCCCGAAGATGGGACTTGTTTACGGCGGAGTTATGGAATATGCGGTTCTGGTTGGAAAAGAGGTCCTGACAGGGCTTTGCATGGGCTTTGCGCTCTATGTTTGCGATGCCATTATAACTTTTGCGGGACATCTCATAGATCTTTACATGGGTTTTTCCATGGCGCAGGAGTATAACCCCATGACTCAGTCGGAAAACTCGGTTACCGGTACGATGTATGACAACCTCATCATGCTGATGTTACTGGTGGGCGGAATGTATCAATACATAGTGCGCGCCATTATAGATGTGTTTGAACTTATTCCGGTGGCTGGGACTACATTTTATTGGGACGGCCTCATGAAATCCTTTGTGACTTTCATGACAAATCTTTTCATACTTGCATTTCGCATAAGCCTTCCGATCTTTGCATGCATGCTGGTTCTGAACTCTGTTTTGGGAATAATGGCAAAGGTTGCCCCGCAGATGAACATGTTTGCGGTAGGTATGCAGATAAAACTTACAGTGGGATTATCTGTCATAATGCTGACCGTATTCCTGTTGCCAAAGGTGGCGGAAATACTGTCCGGAGAGATGAAAGAACTGCTCGTTTCCGTGATAAAGGCGATGCTGCCTGTCGG
>JAEEGG010022958.1_pt1 | contig 12234 bp, 10 predicted proteins | sample 9134161 | NCBI WGS metagenome assembly JAEEGG01 (sample SAMN16246543, study PRJNA631951) | gut metagenome | biome: gut microbiome; feature: rumen; material: CR-attached | host: Bos | place: Iran: Karaj | collected 2018-10
CGGCGTGGGTATCGGCGGCATGACCACCTACGAAGAGGAAGTGAGCAACTATGCCCGAACGGGTGAGACCCTCGGGCCCAAGTTCAATCCCTTCTTCGTGCCCAAGATGATTTCCGACATCTGTGCCGGTCACGTCAGCATCAAGTACGGCTTCCACGGTCCCAACTACATCACCTCTTCGGCTTGTGCCAGCTCGACCAACGCCTTGGCCGACGCCTTCAACCTGATTCGTCTGGGCAAGGCTGACGTCATCGTGAGCGGCGGCGCTGAGGCAGCCATCACCTGTGCCGGTGTGGGCGGTTTCTGTTCGATGCACGCCCTCTCCACCCGCAACGACGATCCCGAGGGCGCTTCGCGTCCTTTCAGCGCTTCGCGCGACGGTTTTGTGATGGGTGAAGGCGCAGTGTCGCTCGTTCTGGAGGAGTTGGAGCACGCTAAAGCGCGCGGTGCCAAGATTTACGCCGAGATGGCCGGTGCCGGCATGAGTGCCGACGCACACCACATCACGGCCTCCCATCCCGAGGGTCTCGGTGCCAAGCTCGTGATGCTCAACGCTCTGGAAGACGCAGAGATGAAGCCCGAGGACATTGACTACATCAACGTTCACGGCACGTCCACCCACGTGGGCGACATCTCCGAGGTGAAAGCCATCAAGGAAGTGTTCGGCGACTACGCCTACAGCCTGAATATCTCCAGCACGAAGTCCATGACGGGCCACCTGCTGGGAGCTGCCGGAGCCATTGAGGCGATGGTGAGTGTGCTGTCGGTTCAGAACGACATCGTGCCCCCGACCATCAACCACGAGGCCGGTGACGAGGACGAAGAGATCGACTACAAGCTCAACTTCACCTTCGGCCAGGCTCAGAAGCGCACGGTGCGTGCCGCCCTTTCCAACACTTTCGGTTTCGGTGGACATAACGCATGTGCTATCTTCAAGAAATACTGAAGCTTCGCCGTATTCTCGGCTATTGGCCGCGAAAGATATCCCTCTATCGCCAGGCGCTCACTCACGTGAAGAATGAGCGCCTGGAGTTTTTGGGGGATGCGGTGCTCGACGCCGTGGTGGGCGACATGGTCTTCCGCCATTTCCCCCGCAGGCGTGAGGGCTTCCTGACCAACACCCGCTCCAAGCTTGTCAAGCGCGAGATGCTCGGACGTCTGGCCGACGAGATGGGCATCACGGAGATGGTTGAAGCGCCCCGCATCAGCGGTCCGCACCGTCCGCACAACAGCTTTATGGGCGGCAACACCTTCGAGGCGCTCGTCGGAGCGCTTTATCTCGACCGGGGCTACGACGCCTGTCGCGGTTTCTGGGAGAAACGGGTGATGAACCACATCAATCTGGACAAGCTCGCCTTCGAGGAGATGAACTTCAAGTCGAAGTTGCTGGAATGGAGCCAGAAACACCGCGTGGAGATCGACTTCCCCGTGGACGAGATTCGGGAGGAGGGTCAGGTCTCTCCGCTCTTCATTGCCAAAGCGCTGGTCGACGGCGAAGTGATGGGAGAGGGCAGAGGCTACAGCAAGAAAGAAAGTCAGCAGAACGCCGCCAAGATGGCGCTGAAGACCATAAGACAACGCAACTATGAGCATCACCAGTCTACTAAGGCCGCTGTTTGAGCCGCGCCAGCGTCAGTTGGAGCGTTACGCCACCGATGCAGAGAGGCTGCAGACGGGCGTGATGCGCCGTCTTCTCTCCGGGGCGGCGTCCACGGAGTGGGGTGTGGCACACGGCTTTGCAGGCATCCGTTCGTATGAGGATTTTGCCGCATCTTCGCCGCTCAACAGCTACGACGACCTCAAGCCGTTCATCGTCCGCATGATGCACGGAGAGAAGGATGTGCTCTGGCGCGGACGTGTAAGTCATTTCGCCAAATCCAGCGGCACGACCTCCGATCGCAGCAAGTTTTTGCCCGTTTCATCGGATGCTCTGCGCGACACGCATTATCGCGGCGGACAGGACTGTGTGGCCGCTTATTTGAAAAACAATCCCTCGAGCCGCATCTTCGACGGCCGTGCCCTCATCCTGGGCGGCAGCCGCAGCGAGGCCGACAGCACCCCCGAGTCGATGGTGGGCGATCTCTCGGCCATTCTCATTCAGAACATCAATCCGCTGGTCAATCTCATCCGGGTGCCTGCCAAGCAGACGGCGCTTTTGCCCGATTTCGAGGTGAAGCGCGACCGCATCGCCCGCGAGGCCATGAAGAAGAACGTGACGAATCTCAGCGGTGTGCCTTCGTGGATGCTCTCGGTGATGAACCGTGTGCTCGAGCTCTCCGGCGCGTCCAATCTGCTGGAGGTGTGGCCCCAACTGGAGATGTTCTTCCACGGCGGCGTGGCTTTCACGCCTTACCGTGAACTCTACCGCAAGCTGATTCCCTCCGAGGGGATGCATTATATGGAGACCTACAACGCCTCCGAGGGTTTCTTCGGCGTGCAGACCGATCCGGCCGACGCTGCCATGTCGCTGATGGTGGACTACGGCATCTTCTATGAGTTCGTGCCCATGGAGGAGCTGGAGAAGGAGTCGCCCGAGGTGTTGCCTCTTTGGGCGGTGGAACCGAATAAAAACTACGCCGTGGTCATCTCCACTTCGAGCGGACTCTGGCGCTACCTCATCGGTGACACCGTGCGCTTCACGAGCTGCAATCCCTACAAGTTCGTCATCACGGGCCGTACGAAGAGTTTCATCAACGCCTTTGGCGAGGAAGTCATTGTGGACAATGCCGAGAAGGCGCTTCACGAAGCCTGTCGCCAAACGGGCGCTCAGGTGTTGGAATATACGGCGGCGCCCATCTATATGGACGCTTCGGGCCGCTGCCGTCATCAGTGGCTCGTCGAGTTCGCCCGCGAGCCGGAGGATTTGCCGCAGTTCGCCCGTCTGCTCGACGAGGCGCTCAGGGGCATCAACAGCGACTACGACGCCAAGCGCCACAAAGACATCACGCTGCAGCCTCTGGAGGTCGTCAAGGCGCGTGAGGGACTTTTCCATGACTGGCTTGAGAGCAAAGGCAAGCTGGGCGGACAGCACAAGGTGCCCCGCCTCTCCAACAGCCGTCAGCATATTGAAGAACTGTTGAAGATGAACGTATGAACATGCACGAGGACAGACACCGTACGCCGCAGCGCCTCCGGCTTCGTGAGGTGCTTATGGGCGCTTTCGGGCTCCTGCTCGCCGCCTGTGCCAGCATCGGCACGCCCGACGGCGGACGCTACGACGAGGAGCCGCCTTACGTGGTGAAGAGTCGTCCGCAGGATCGTGCCACAGGTGTGCTGACGAAGAAGATACGCATCGATTTCAACGAATACATCAAGCTGGAGAACGCCAACGAGAAAATCATCATTTCTCCCGCACAGCTCGAGCCGGCCAACGTGCGCGCCGAAGGCAAGCAGATTCGCGTGGACCTCTACGACTCGCTCAAAGCCAACACCACCTACACCATCGACTTCTCCGACGCTGTGGAGGACAACAACGAGGGCAACCCGATGGGCAACTACACCTTCTCCTTCTCCACCGGCGACGTCATCGACACGATGGAGGTGTCGGGCCACGTGCTCGCGGCAGCCGATCTGGAGCCGGTCAAAGGCATCCTCGTGGGTCTGATTCCCTGCGACAGCCTTTGGGACGACAGCCTCTTCCGCAAGACGCCGCTCCTGCGTTTGGGGCGCACCAACGGCAGCGGCCATTTCACCATCAAGGGTGTCAAGGAGGGGCGCTATCGCTGCTTTGCCCTCAAGGACGGCGACGGCAATTTCTGCTTCTCCCAGAAGTCCGAGATGATCGCCTTCGACACCGCCGTCGTCGTGCCTACGGTCTGGACCGAGAACCACGCCGATACCATTTGGCGCGACTCCCTCCATTTGGACACCGTGCTCTACACGCCGCGCCCCAAATACGGCCCCGATAACCTCATCCTGCGCGCTTTCCTCGAAGAGGGGCAGGAGCGCCACTTCCTCAAGAGCGAACGGCCCTTGCCCGACTGGTTCCGTCTCTATTTTACGGCGCCGCTGGATTCTCTGCCCCGTGTGCGCGGCCTCAATTTCAACGACAGTTGTCTGGCCGTGACGCACAGCCTGACCAACGATACCGTCACTTATTGGATCACCGACACCGCCTTCATCCACACGCAGGACACTGTGCGCTTCGAGCTGACTTATATGGAGAGCGACACTCTGGGCGGTTTCTCCCCGAAGACCGACACCCTGGAGCTAGTGCCCCGCAAGGTGTGGAGCAAGATCCGCAAGGAGCAGCAGAAGAAGCTGGAGGACTGGCAGAAGCGCCAGGAGAAGCGTGTGAAGCAGGGCAAGCTGCGCGATCCGGAGCGCACGCGTCCGGACATCGTTCACCTGAAATTTAAGGTGGAGCCTTCTACGATGCTCGACCCCAACCGCAACATGCGCATCAGCGTGGACGAGCCGCTGGAGTATTTCCGGGAGGATATGTTGCATTTCGACCGCTTCAACCAGAAGGACAGCGTCTGGGTTTCGGAGCCTTACGAGCTGGAGCAGGACCCTAACGACCCGATGGCCTGGACGCTTTACGCCAGCTGGGTGCCGCGTGAGGAGTATCGCCTGAAGATCGACACGCTGGCCGCCCGCAGCGTGATGGGCCACAATTCCGACCCCGTCAATGCCGAGCTCCGCGTGCGCAGCTTCGACGACTACGGCACGCTCTTCCTGCACATCATGGACAAGGATACCGGCTTCGTGGTGCAGCTGCTCGACAAGGGCGACAAGGTGCAATACACCGCCCGCAGCAACGCCAAGGGTCAGGTGGATTTCTACTACCTGCGTCCGGGCACTTACTACATGCGCTGCTTCCTTGACCCCAACGGCAACAACCGCTGGGATACGGGCGCTTACGACGAGGGGCTCCAGCCCGAGCAGATGTTCTACTTCCCCCAGCCGATGAACGTGCGCGCCATGTGGGATGTGGAGCAGGATTGGGAGCCGCGCGGCATTCCCCTGCTTCGTCAGAAGCCCGAGGAGCTCACCAAGCAGAAGGCCGACAAGGAGAAGACGATTCAGCACCGCAACGCCGAGCGCGAGCAGAACAAGAAGAACAAATGACGCCCTCATAGAGGGCACTTTTGGGGCGGGGAAGGGCTTTCTCTGTCCGAAAAGTGCTAAAATGTGATAAATATTTTCCCCGTTTGGGGCTTATGTCGCAACTTTTTCCTACTTTTGTAGGCGCAATAATGTATTAACCCTATAAAAGTGTTTAAAACAATGGCAAAATTGGATTTAACCCAGTATGGCATCACGGGCTCTACCGTGATTGCCCACAATCCCTCTTATGAGGAGCTCTACAAGGCTGAGATCAACCCCGCTCTGACCGGCTACGAGAAGGGCCAGGAGACCGAGCTCGGTGCAGTGAACGTGATGACCGGTATCTTCACCGGCCGCAGCCCCAAGGATAAGTACATCGTCGATGACGCTCAGAGCCACGACAAGGTGTGGTGGACCACTGAGGGCTACAAGAACGACAACCACCCCATGAGCGAGGCCGTTTGGGCCCAGGTGAAGGAGATCGCCAAGAAGGAGCTCTCCAACAAGGAGCTCTACGTGGTGGACGCTTTCTGCGGTGCCAACAAGGCTACCCGTCTGGCCGTCCGCTTCATCGTGGAGGTGGCCTGGCAGGCTCACTTTGTAGAGAACATGTTCATCCAGCCCACCAAGGAAGAGTTGGAGAACTTCGAGCCCAACTTCGTCATCTACAACGCCTCCAAGGCTAAGGTGGAGAACTACAAGGAGCTCGGTCTGAACAGCGAGACCTGTGTGGCCTTCAACACCACCAGCCGCGAGCAGGTGATCATCAACACCTGGTACGGCGGTGAGATGAAGAAGGGTATGTTCTCTATGCAGAACTACTACCTGCCTCTTCAGGGCATCGCTTCCATGCACTGCTCTGCCAACACCGACATGCAGGGTAAGAACACCGCCATCTTCTTCGGTCTCTCCGGCACCGGCAAGACCACTCTCTCCACCGACCCCAAGCGTCTGCTGATCGGTGACGACGAGCACGGATGGGACGACGAGGGTGTGTTCAACCTCGAGGGCGGCTGCTACGCCAAGGTCATCAACCTCTCCAAGGAGAACGAGCCCGACATCTACGGCGCCATCAAGCGCGACGCCCTGCTGGAGAACGTCACCGTTGACGCTCAGGGCAAGATTGACTTCAACGACAAGAGCGTGACCGAGAACACCCGCGTCAGCTACCCCATCGACCACATCACCAACATCGTGAAGAAGGTCAACGGCAAGAGCGCAGGTCCCGAGGCCAAGAACGTCATCTTCCTCTCTGCCGACGCATTCGGCGTGCTGCCTCCCGTCAGCATCCTGACGCCCGAGCAGTGCCAGTACTACTTCCTCTCCGGCTTCACCGCCAAGTTGGCCGGCACCGAGCGCGGCATCACCGAGCCCACGCCCACCTTCTCTGCCTGCTTCGGCCAGGCCTTCCTCGAGTTGCACCCCACCAAGTATGCTGAGGAGCTCGTGAAGAAGATGAAGAAGAGCGGCGCCAAGGCTTATCTGGTGAACACCGGTTGGAACGGCACCGGCAAGCGTATCTCCATCCCCGACACGCGCGGCATCATCGACGCCATCCTCGACGGCAGCATCCTGAAGGCCGAGACGAAGAAGATCCCCATGTTCGACTTCGAGGTGCCCACTGCTCTGCCCAACGTGAACCCCGCCATCCTGGATCCCCGCGACACCTACGCCGATCCCGCTCAGTGGGAGGAGAAGGCCAAGGATCTGGCTGCCCGCTTCATCAAGAACTTTGCTAAGTACACGACCAACGAAGCCGGTAAGGCTCTCGTTGCTGCCGGTCCGAAGCTCTAATAACCCTCATCAGGAACGGTTGGCGGCCACTGACGGCTGCCGACCGTTCTTTTTTTTATCATGTTTACCACACTCGCTAACGACATCTTCCTGCGCGCCATCGAGGACTATCACGTCACCGACGATGTGGACGCGCCGATACAGAACCCCTTCGAAGAGGGTTCCATTGAGCACGACCTCTACCTGAAGAACTGGATTGACACCGTGCAGTGGCATCTGGAGGACATCATCCGCGATCCCCACATCGATCCCGTGGAGGCTTTGGCCCTCAAGCGCCGCATCGATGCCAGCAATCAGGAGCGCACCGATCTGGTCGAGGCCATCGACTCTTATTTCCGTTCGCTCTACGGCGACGTTGCCGTGCAGCCCGGCGCCACCATCAACACCGAGTCGCCCGCCTGGGCCGTGGACCGTCTGTCCATCTTGGCCCTCAAGATCTACCACATGAAGGAGCAGGTGGTGCGCAAGGACGCCACCCCCGAGCATCATGCGCTCTGTCAGGGCAAGCTCGACATCCTGCTGCAGCAGCAGGTGGATCTCTCCCAGGCCATCGACCAGTTGCTCGCCGACATCCGCGAAGGCCGCAAGTATATGAAGGTCTACCGCCAGATGAAGATGTACAACGACCCCAGCACGAATCCCGTGCTCTATGGCCAGAAATAAGCGACTTCTTCTTCTTCGCTTCAGTGCTTTGGGCGATGTGTTGATGACGGTTCCCGTCGTCAGCGCTTTGGCCCGTCAGTATCCCGACACCGACATCACGGTGGTCTCCCGTCCCTATGTGGAGAGCGTTTTCCGCCTTTGTCCCGACAATGTGGACTTCATCGGTGTCAATCTCAAAGAATACCGGGGTGTGCCCGGCCTGGTCCGTCTGGTGGGCGAGCTCTGCGAGCGCGTCCGTCCGACCTGCGTCTGCGACCTGCACGACGTCTTGCGCACCAAGCTCATGCGCCCCATGTTTCGGCTGCATGGCGTGCCCACGGCGCACATCTGGAAGGACCGCAAGGCCCGCCGCGACTTTGTCTCCAGGCGTCCGCTCACGCAGCAGCAGACCTCCTTCGAGCGCTACGCCGAGGCCCTCGCGCGCATCGGCTTCCCCGTGAGATTGGACCCCTCGGAGCCCGTCTTTTCCTGGCCGCAGCGCCCCGAGCGCGCCGCCTCCGAGCCTCTGCGCATCGGCATTGCGCCCTTTGCGGCCCACACCACCAAGATCTATCCTCTGGAGCGCATGGAGCAGGTGGTGGCCCGCCTCAGTCAGCGCGGCGCCCGTGTTTACCTCTTCGGCGCCGGCAGTCAGGAGCGCGAGCTCATGCTCCGGTGGGAGGCCCGCTACGAGGGCGTTGAGAGCGTCGTCGGCACTCTGCCCGATATGGCTGCCGAGATGAAGCTCATGGCTTCGCTCGACGTCATGCTCGCGATGGACTCCAGCAACATGCACCTGGCGGCGCTGACGCCCGTCCGGCTGCTCACTCTTTGGGGCGCCACCCATCCTCTGGGCGGCTTCCTGCCCTGGGGGCGCGACGCGGGCATCTGCCTCCAGCGCGACCTGCCCTGCCGCCCGTGCAGCATCTACGGCAGCAAGCCCTGTCGTCTGGGCGACCTGCGCTGCATGGATATTTCTCCCGACGAAATAGTTCAAAGATTATGCGAATAGGATTCGACGCCAAGCGCTACTTCCACAACCACACGGGGCTCGGCAACTACAGCCGCACCCTCGTCACCGACCTCAAGCGTCAGTTCCCCGACGTGGACGCCGTGCTCTACGACGAGAAGTCCTTCACGCGCACCTTCCGTCTCGGACGCAAGGCTGCCGCCGACGGCTGCCAGATCTTCCACGGGCTCTCCAACGAGTTGCCCTACGACCTCAGACGGGGTGCTGCCGGTCTGCCCCTCAGCGTGGTGACGATCCACGACACCGCCTGGCGCACCTTCCCGGCGATGTATCACCCCATCGACCGCCGCATCTACGACGTGAAATACGGCCATGCCGCCCGTCATGCCGACTGCGTGGTGGCCATCTCCGAATCCACCCGTCGCGACGTGATGCGCTTCTACGACGTGCCCGCCGAGCGTGTGCGCGTCATCTACCAGCCCGTGCAGCGCATGTTCTATCAGCCTCTGGAGGGCCCGCTGCCCGACGAGGCGCCCTATCTGCTCTCCGTGGGCAGCATCAACGAGCGCAAGAACCTTTGGGGCACCATCAAGGCCTACGCCCGCCTCTCGGCCGAAAACCGCCCGCGTCTCTTGGTGGTGGGGCAGGGCGGCGACTATGCGCGGCGCTGCCGCCGTCTGGTCTCTGAGCTGGGGCTGGAGCGCGACGTCACCTTCCTGGGCAGCGTCAACACCACGGAGCGCCTTCATGCGCTCTACTGCGGTGCGGTGGCGATGCTTTATCCCAGTTACTACGAGGGCTTCGGCCTTCCTGTGGTGGAGGCTCTGCTCTCGGGCTGTCCGGTGCTCACCTCCACCGTGAGCTCTTTGCCCGAGGCTGCCGGCCCGGGTGCGCTCTACTGTGCGCCCGACAGCGTGGACGAGATGGCCGCTCAGATGCAGCGTCTGGTGGACGATGAGGCGCTGCGCGAGCGTCTGGCCCGCGAGGGCGGCGACTACTGCCGCGCCAAGTTTGCCCCCGAGCTCCTCACGCGACAGATGTACGAACTCTATACCTCTTTATTATAATGTTGCAGCAGATTTCCCGTTTCTTTTCCAACTACACCAGCCTGATCATCATCCTCACGGCCGTGGCGGCCTTCTTTCTGCCCGAGCTCTTCGGCTGGGTGCAGCAGGGCCAGCGTGCCTCCGTCATCCTCGGTCTCATCATGCTGACGATGGGTCTCACGCTCTCGCTGGAGGACTTCCGCATACTCTTCTCGCGTCCGATGGACATCTTCATCGGCGCTGTGGCGCAATACACCATCATGCCTCTGGTGGCTTTCGCCCTCTCCAATCTGTTCCACCTCAACCCCTTCATGGCGGCGGGTCTCATCCTGGTGGGCTGCTGCCCGGGTGGTGTGTCGAGCAACATCATGAGCTTCCTCTGCCGCGGCGATGTGGCCTATTCGGTCGGCATGACGACGGTCTCCACCGTCCTCTCGCCCTTCGTCACCCCGCTGCTGGTGCTCCAGCTCTCGGGCGCCGAGATTGCGGTGGACGCCAAGGGCATGTTTCTCAACATCCTGCTGGTGACGCTGCTGCCGGTGACCTTGGGCGTCGTGGTCAACTTCCTGCTCTCGCGCACGGAGCGCCTGGAGCGCTGGAATCGCGAGACGCTGCGCCCGCTGCTTCCCGTGCTCAGTGTGATCTGCCTGGCCTTCATTGTCGGAGGTGTTGTTTTCACGATGAAACCGCTGCTTTTGGAGCAGGGCTGGGCGCTCATCGGTCTCACGCTGGCGGTGGTCACCTGCCACAACTTTGCCGGCTATCTCCTGGGCTACGGCGTCGGCATGCTCTACCGCTTCCCCGTGGCCAAGAAGCGCACGCTGTCCATCGAGGTGGGTATGCAGAACGCGGGCATGGCAACGGTGCTCTCGCGCAACTTCTTCGCCAACCCGGCCGTCCTGGCGCTGAATCCAATGGCGGCTATGGCGGTGATTCCCTGCGCCCTTTCGTGCGCCTACCACAGCATTTCCGGCACGCTGGTGGCCGCCTGGTTCCTGTGGCGCGACAGTGTTAATTCCAAAAACGACATAGCCTCATGACCCAAGCGCTTATCCTGACCTCCTTTGCGGTCTACCTGCTCATCATGCTCTATGTGGGCTACTACTACAGCCGGCAGAAGACCGCCAATTCCGACGAGTTTTATCTGGGCGGACGCCAGCTGGGCTCCTTCGTGGCCGCCATGAGTGCCGAGGCCTCCGACATGAGCTCGTGGCTGCTGATGGGCATCCCCGGCCTGGCTTACATCACGGGTCTGGCCGATCCCTTCTGGACGGTCTTGGGTCTGGGCATCGGCACCTATATGAACTGGCTGCTGGTCACGCGCCGTCTGCGCCGCTACACCATCCGCGTGGGGGCGGTGACGATTCCCGAGTTCTACTCCAAGCGTTTCCGCGACAGCCGCAACATCCTCATGTGCATCTCGGCCGTCATCATCCTCATCTTCTTCGTGCCCTACACGGCGAGCGGCTTCAAGGCCGTGGGCACGCTGCTCCACAGCCTCTTCGGCTTCCCTTATCATGAGAGCATGCTCGTCGGCGCGTTCATCATTGTGGCCTACACGGTGATGGGCGGCTTCATGGCCGTCTCGATGACGGACCTCATCCAGAGCATCGTCATGACGCTGGCGCTCATCTTCATCGTGGTCTTTGCCCTGGATATCGCCGGCGGCATCGACATGGTGATCTACAATGCTGAGCAGCTGCCGGGCTACCTCTCGCTGACGCAGACGCACGCCGGCGGCAACGCCGCCCCCTACGGCTGGCTCTCTATCGTCTCCATGATGGCTTGGGGCTTGGGCTATTTCGGCATGCCGCACATCCTGCTGCGTTTCATGGCCATTAAGGACGAGCGCCATATTGCCATGTCGCGCCGCATCGCCACCGTGTGGGTTATTTTCTCCATGTTGGTGGCAATTTTACTCGGTTTCATCGGATAGTCGGCAGCTTGTTTGGAAGCCATTCCTCTGTTCGAGAGCACCAGCGCAGCCGAGAGCACCATCATCGAACTCTCGCGCGTCATGGCCTCTCACGGTGCCTTCGCGGCCCTCGTGGCCGGTGTTGTGCTGGCCGGCATCCTGGCCTGCACGATGTCCACTGCCGACTCCCAGCTGCTCACGGCGGCGTCGAGCTTCTCCGACAACATCCTTCAGGACGTTCTCCACGTCAAGGTCTCTGCGCGCACATCAATGACGGTGGCGCGCCTCACCATCGTCGCCGTCGCTCTGGTCGCTCTGGTGCTGGCCTGGAATCCTGACAGTTCCATCTTCAACGTGGTGGCTTTTGCCTGGGCGGGCTTCGGTGCGGCTTTCGGTCCGGTGACTTTGTGCAGCCTCTTCTGGCGCCGCACGACGCTGTGGGGCGCCCTTGCGGGCATGGTTTCCGGTGGTGTGATGGTCTTCGTGTGGAAATACGGCGTGCGCCCTCTGGGCGGCGTGTGGGATATGTATGAACTGCTCCCGGCCTTCCTCGTCTCGACGCTGTGCATCGTGGTGGTGTCGCTCTGCGACCGCAAGCCCGAGCGTGCCGTCCTCGACGACTTCGACTCCGCCACAGCTTCCCTTTCTTAGGAAAAGACACCCTAATCCTCAAAGTTCATGCGGTCATTTTGGTCAAGGTCAAATTGGTCAAATTGAAAATCGGATGTCGTTTTCGGCTCACAATAATAATAAAATATATTTTATTATATATTGTGGCACTTTTTGACTTGCGAAAATGAGTTTGACCAAAATGACCA
>JAEEGG010022960.1_pt1 | contig 12234 bp, 8 predicted proteins | sample 9134161 | NCBI WGS metagenome assembly JAEEGG01 (sample SAMN16246543, study PRJNA631951) | gut metagenome | biome: gut microbiome; feature: rumen; material: CR-attached | host: Bos | place: Iran: Karaj | collected 2018-10
ATCAACATGCGTCTCTCGCTTGTTAAGTACATCAATGAGCTGAAGCATAATACAGCCATGAAGGCGGCTATCGAGAGTGAGCTTAAGGTGGCAAGCGATATCCAGATGGGTATGATACCAAGAGTGTTCCCTCCATTCCCCAATCGTCAGGATATCGATCTCTATGCATCGATGACTCCTGCCAGAGAGGTTGGTGGCGACTTGTACGACTACTTTATACAGGACGAGCGACTGTATTTCTGCATAGGCGATGTGTCAGGTAAGGGTATTCCTGCCTCGATGTTCATGGCTGTCACCACCGATTTGTTCCGTATCTTTGCCAAGCAGAATCGTGCCCCATGGGATATTGCCACACAGATGAACTCATTCCTTGTAAAGGACAACGAGCAGAGCATGTTTGTAACCATGTTTATAGGTTTGATCGACCTGCGCAAAGGCCAGATGGAATTCTGCAACTGCGGTCATAATGCACCAGTGCTCGACGGCCAGTTTCTTGAGGCCAACGACACCAACCAGCCACTTGGCCTATGGGATGGCATTGAATTCAATGGCGAGGTTATCGACGACATCCGCGACAAGCAGCTGTTGCTATACACAGACGGTCTGAACGAAGCCGAGAACCAGCAGCAAGACCGCCTAGGCGACGATCGTATATTGGAACTGATGTCCGATACCGCCAACTTAACCTCAGAGGAAATCATCAACAAACTCAAGGAGGCCGTAGCCACCCACCGCTCCGGCGCCGAGCCAAACGATGACCTCACCCTCCTCTGCCTTAAGATCAAGAAGTTATAGTATTATTGGGCTGGGCACTTTAATCGATAGTTTTTATTGTATTTCTTGCTGGTATCGGCAAAATGGTGCATATTTGAGGCGTTAATTGGCGAAAAAACTTGCCGATAGACAGGAAATATGGAGTATATATCAGTTAGAAAGTTTGCGGAAAAGTATGGTATTTCTGAGCGTACGGCTCGAAATTCTTTACAGGAACCTTCTTTTAAACCAAAGCCCAAAAACTGGGTCTGTAAGATATAACTGTCGCATTTCTGAAAATATAAGATCGCGTTCGACCAAAGCATCACGTAAGCGGACTAAATTCGATGGGCTTCCTAAGTCGAACATAGAACGTACACGTTTTTCGTTATAACCAGAATGGATACCAGAGACGATAGCCTTTAACAGGTTCATCTGGTAGGCCGACAGAGGTTCTACCTGCTGCATATACAACGCTTCGTTAGTACTAACTAGTTCTGTAATAGCTGTCGACATCATGTCGGCAGTAACAGTACCTCCTTCAGGTAAATGGTTTAATAGTATAGATGATAGATGCTGAACATACGAGGGATAATTATCTACAACTTCGCAAATGCGTTCAACGATTTGTTCAGAAACATGCTTTCCTGCTGCCTCAAAATGATTAATGATATAATCAGTCCAATCGCTGGTAGGAATCTTCTGGAGTAGCAAAAGATCACCAAACTGATAGAATGGCATACTGCGATCAAGAAATATCTTACTCATCATGTGGCGCTTACTACCATAAAGACAATAAGAGGTATAGTGGTGGTGTTGCCATGCGGAACGTAATCTTGCCTGTACTTGCTTGGTGTTTTCGAACTCTCCCACTTGCTGGAATTCATCAATACACACCACAATATGTCGGTTTTTGCGTTTGGCAATAACCTCTACCATATTGAGAACCTCTTCAGGCGAATGCGTCTCTGGTGTTATCCCAAGCGAGACGCTTATTTCAGATACAGGGTCGAGGGGAATGCCTATTTTGGGAGTCAAGCGGACTAAGAAGTCACGCGCCTCATCCATCCATAATTGTATCTTCGTGGCCGTCTGCTTTAAAACAGCCACTGCCAGAGCGTTATAAAACTCGTATTCCGTCTTACAACCAAAAATGTCAAGTTTGACTATGATGATTTCGTCATTGTCAAGATTGCGACATACATGATCAACCAACGAAGTCTTGCCATAGCGACGAGGAGAAATCAAAATAGAGTTGATGCCCGAAGTGAAATTAGCTTTCAATCGCTTGGTTTCTTCCGTCCTACCTGTGAAATTATAGTCGGTAACTGCGATTCCATAAACAAAACTTTTCTCCATAACCATTTGATTTTGAGCGCAAATATAAGCATTAAAACACAATTACACAAGTTTGTGAATCACAAGTTTGTGTAATTTAAGAACTCTTAGTAAATAATGCCTGTGATTTATGTTTTTTAAAAGCAAATTCCCACCTTAGCTAGTTCTATCCTCAATGCCGAATAAGCAGAGATAAATACGTAGATTCGATTGTAAATTGCATTTTATAGATTTGGAACTTTTAGCAGAACAGAAAAACAATGGGGGCGGAGAGAGTACTACTACATTATTAATCGATAGTTTTTATTGTATTTCTTGCCGGTATCGGCAAAAAGTTGTATATTTGCGGCGTTAATTGGCGAATAAACTTGCCGATAGACAGGAAATATGGAGTATATATCAGTTAGTAAATTTGCAGAAAAGTATGGTATTTCTGAGCGTACGGCAAGAAATTATTGTGCACAAGGGAAGATTGATGGAGCTTTCCTGACAGGAAAGACATGGAATATTCCTGTTGATGCCGTTTTGCCCAAACGTGGTGAGAACAAGAAAAAGGTATCGCCACTTCTTAAGGCATTAAGAGAGCAGAAGGCTTCGAAACTAAAGGGTGGTATTTATCATCGCACTCAGATCGACCTTACTTATAACTCTAATCATATAGAAGGTAGCAAACTGACGCACGATCAGACCAGATATATCTTTGAAACCAATACAATTGGTGTTACTGATAGTGCAGTGAATGTTGACGACATAGTAGAGACAGTAAATCACTTCCGCTGTATCGACTATATTATCGACCATACAGAGGATAAACTGACAGAGAATCTGATAAAACATCTGCATCTGTTGCTAAAATCAGGAACATCTGATAGCAGTAAGGATTGGTTTGCTGTGGGCGATTATAAGCGACTGCCTAACGAAGTAGGTGGTCAGGATACTTGTGCGCCAGAGGATGTGCACAAACAGTTGAAGGCGCTATTGGATGAATATAATCATAAGAGAAAGAAATCATTCGAAGATATTCTCGATTTTCACGTACGTTTTGAACAGATTCATCCATTCCAAGATGGTAATGGTCGAGTAGGTCGCTTGCTGATGTTTAAGGAGTGCCTGGCCAGTGATATCGTACCTTTTATCATCACAGACGATCTGAAGATGCTCTACTATAGAGGTCTGAGAGAATGGGGACACATTCGCTCGAGCTCTGCTCGCTTGCTACCAGAGGGACGCAAGAATGGCTATCTGAAAGATACTTGCCTTACAGCTCAGGATATGTACAAGGAACTGCTGAAATATTTTAGAATAAAACACGAAAACACATAGTCTTTTTATTCCCACGTTGGGAATGAAATATTCCCACGTTGGGGAGAAAATGTTCCCAGCCTTGGGAATAAATAGACACCTTTATTGTTCGTGTTTTGAACATTTGATACTAAATTTGAATGACTTTATTGGCAATTTTTGCAGCGTTTTTAAATTATCTCTCATCCCTCACATAGGGTGGGTGAAACGCCGATAAATAAAGGGTTTTGCAAAAATCATCCCTCACGTGATCCCTCACTTCATCTCTCACGTCATCCCTCACATGGCTTTTAACGCTTACAAATTTTAACAAAATTAAACAAGGGAAAACTTGCAATGCATTTTTTTATTTTGTACCTTTGCATTCGAAAACGCGAAGCTGCTCACGCTCGGCAATTGGTGCAAGCACCATTGCGCTCGCTTAATCGCAGCATTGCACTCGAAAACGCACGCTGTGGAAAGCGCGCCAAAACCTGGCCTAAGGAAAAGGACTTAAGGAACTAGAAACATTCGATTATAAATACTGTATGACAGAAAACTTTATCACTACCAGTGAGGCAGCTAATGCTTCACAGGAGGCAACTCTCGCAGTCGAGATGTTCCTCAATGAGAATTACCGTTTCCGTCGAAATGTACTGAATGGAAAGGTAGAGTATGCAATCTTGCCAAAGGCTGGAAACCCAGCCGATGGCCTCTCGAGCGCCTCTGATGAGGCTGAATTGGAATACCGCGCTCTGACCCAGGCGGCCTTGAACAGCATCGTGATTCGTGCCAAGCGCGAACAGATAATGGAGAAGGGCAGTCCGAAGACGGAGATAACGGAATATGTGGAATCTGAGGAGGTGCCTAAGTATAATCCTGTGCAGGCATTCCTGATGGGGTTGCCCAAATGGGACGGTCAGAACCATATCGCTAAGTTATTTGGACGCATACCTGGTATCACCTCTGAACAGCTGAACTATCTCACCATCTGGCTTCGTTCGGCTGTGGCTCATTGGAAGCTGATGGATATGCTTCATGGCAATGAATGTGTGCCTACGCTTATTGGTGATCAGGGTTGTGGTAAGACCACCTTTGTGCGTCGACTGCTGCCCCTGCAGTTGCGAGAGTTTTATATGGACCATCTGAACCTGAGCAACAAGTTCGACAAGGAGATGGCCCTGACGAATGATCTCCTCGTGAATCTGGATGAGCTGGAGGCCATCAGTGTTAAGCAGCACGCCAAGCTGAAGCAGACGCTGTCGGTAAGTAAGGTGAATGGTCGCCCTATCTTTGGTCGAACTCAGGAGGATCGTCCTCGATTTGCATCGTTTGTGGCAACCACCAACAATCCGCATCCGCTGACTGACCCTACAGGTAGCCGTCGATACATCTGCATACGTATCCCTGACGGACACAATATTAATAATGAGGGCGAAATAGACTACGGTCAGCTGTATGCTCAGGTGGTTTACGAGTTGCAGGAGCAGAAGGCTCCATACTGGTTCTCGAACGACGAGGTGGCCCGTATCCAGCAGCTGAATCAGGAGTTTATGGACCAGAAGGACCTTGGCGAGATGTTTGAGGCTTGCTTCCGTCAGCCTGCTGAGGGCGAGGTGGTAAAGACGATGAACTGCGACGAGATTATCGGCATTATGCAGAAGGATTATCCTACGCTACAGAAGACGATTGGCAACAAGGTGAAGCTGGGCAAGGCCATAACGGCACTTGGCTATAAGCAGAAGAGCCATTCGCACGTGGCTTACTACGAGGTGGTTCCACGCAAGGCTGCATGACCCTGATGTGAGGGATGGGGTGAGAGGTGATGTGAGGGATGACGTGAGGGATGATTTTCGCGAAATCCCTGTATTTACAGGCCTTTCACCCACCCGATGTGAGGGATGAGAGATTTTTTTGAAAACGACTAAAAAACATGAATACAATGGAAGAGAAAGTACTAAAAGCAAGTGATATCCCCATGGGATATGCTATGTGTTTCAACGATGGCTGTGCCGATAAGGATACGTGTATGCACTATCAGGCCATGCTGCTTACATCGGCCGGCCGCTATAGTGGCTCAGCCGTTTTTCCCACGGCTTGGCAGGACGGCAAATGTCGATGCTATTGCGAGAAGAAGCTTGTGACGAAGGCCTGGGGATTTACCAACCTATATAACAACGTTCCTCACCACGAGAGGCCTGTGGCGCGTAGCTATGTAAGGGGAGTATGGGGCAATGGCAACGGTCAGTACTATCGAGCCCACCACGGTGAGATCAAACTTTCGCCCACGCAGCAGGAGAAAATACTGCAGATAGTATCTCAGTACGGCCCCCTCGACGGCATCAAATTTGATCACTATAAAATAGAATGGGACTTCGATTAAGAAGTCCCATTCTGTTTATTTCTCCATTTTCAAGCCCACAACATCCTCCTCAACTATAGCTGGACGGAAATCATCGGCCTCCAGAGATAGTTGTACGTTCTTAAGGGTGATGTTGCGGATGTGGCGGAGGTATAGGCCCCATGATGGTAGTTCGCCAAACATGGTGAACTCTGGGTATTTGTCGATTTGTTCTGGTACATCGCCCTTGCGCCAAAGGGGCACGTAGGCCATGCCTTTAGTGGCGCGACCAGGATAGGTGATGTTGATGTTTTCCAGGTAGATATTCTCGACTGGGTTGTCAGGAATGCCACAGATAGGAGCAGGATGGACATTGTGGAAATAATCAACCTCAGGGCCACGAAGGTCGTAGTTGATGTCAGAACGCTCGAAAGGTATCTTTGCTGTAAGGTTGGTTATGCGAACGTTCTTGATGGCTCCTTTTCTGTTGCCAGAGCGCTGGCCCAATCGGATAAAGAGCGCATTGCCAGTATTCTTGGCGATGATGTCATCGGCAGATACGTCTTCGATAATGGCACCATCTACACTCTCGATAGCTAAGGCCGAACGGAAGGTATCGAATACACGGATGCCACTGATGCTGATATTTCTGAATCCGCCATACGAAGCTGTGCCAAACTTTATGGCCGAGGCACTACTACGAATCTCACAATTGCGGATGTTGATATCCTCATTGCAGCTTTCTGGATTGTATGATTTCAAGCAGATGCCATCATCGGCACTGTTCACACGGCAATTCTCTATCAGCACTTGTTTGCAGTCAGTCAGGTCGATACCATCGTTGTTCCAATAGGCTCGATTATAGATATCTAGCCCACTGAGCATCATATCCACGCACTGATGGAATGACAATCCCCATCCAGCGCTGTTTCGCAGGTGAACACCTTCTATGCGAACATCCTTACAATCCACGAAGTTAAACAGCGTGGGGCGAACCAACTCGTTTGGGCGCTGACGGCGCTTGTTGTAATTGGGGTCGATGCGTTCGCCTATATGGTGCAGACTGTCGATGGTCAATGCCAAAGCCAGACCTTGTCCATCGATAGTTCCACTGCCTGTGATTGCTATATCATGTGCATTGTTGGCGATAATAAGCCCCAACTGCGATTTGTCCTTTCGTTCATCACCAGCCGACTGCTTGGTTTCCACCTTATTATAATCATAAGGCGATGTGCTACCAAGTATTACTGCACCTTCTTCCAGATGCAGCTCTACGCCACTCTTCAGTTCCAGTTGTCCTGTGTGATATTCGCCTTTAGCAAAGACTACCCTTCCGCCTTTATCTATCAGCGCCTGCAAAGCCTTGGTATTCATGTTTGGCTTTGCATAATGAATATTCTGGGCAGCCACAGCAGTGACTGCCCAGATAAATAGAGATGTTATAAATACTTTCAAATTAATAGCCTGCATTCTGCTTCCAGGTGGTGTTCTTGTTGAGTACACTCTGTGGGATTGGGAAAATACGGCACTCCTTGTCGAAGCGAGCTGTTGGGAATCCCTTGCGGTGGAAACCATACTCATCCTCGAAGTGTCCGTAGCGAATCATATCGTTACGACGCCAGTTCTCATCGAACAGCTCACGACCACGCTCATCATATATATCCTCCAGAGTAGGAGTACCACTGAATGTAGGGGCATTTACATAAGTGCGAATCTCGTTGAGCAAGCTCTGTGCTGTCTGGCCATTAGTAGCAGAAGCACCACGTGCAATAGCCTCAGCCTTTGTCAGCAGAATGTCTGCATAACGGAATATAGGCAGGTCGTTTGATTGGTTACGTGTAGAACCGTCAGAATGCTTAAATGAGAAATCATCACGAATAATGAAGTACTTAACCGACTTGTAACCCTGGCTCCAACCCTTAACATCCTTACCTGTGTTCAGCATAGCACAGTCAACAGGATACTGTGTAGGATCTTTGATACCATCTTCGTACTCAATATAATGAGCATCACCTTCAGAATCTGTATACTTCAGGCGGATAGTCTTGTCAAGTGCAATCTCCTGACCTTTATATTTGTAAGGAGTAGAAGTCTTGGCATATGATGTTGCATCGAACATATAAATCTGACCAGCAAGGATGTTCTCCTGGCGATCGTCGCTCTCGAGTTCCATCAACTTATCTGCAAATTCTGGGCAGATTGAGAAGTTACCACCAGTAGAGTTACCGATATCGCTACCAAAGTAACCAGGACCACCTTCTCCGTCGTTACGACCCTGACGCCAAACGCGAGGACGACCATACTGGAATCCTGTTGCAGTAACGGCGTCATATGTCATAGCATAGATGAAATCCTTAATCTGATAACCATTGTTGGGATAGAACTTTGAACGGTAGCCGTTTGCACCTGCAGAGAGGCTGAACTCACCACTATTGATGATGTCGTCGCAAAGGCTTACTACATCATTAAGGTGCTCATTGCTATAGCTGGCTGCATCGTAAGCAGTTACACTGCTAGCTGTATAAACAGGCCAGTTGATGTAAAGCTTAGCAAGCAGAGCTTCAGCAGCATACTTGGTTGGCTTGCCGTATGTGCTAATATCAACATTTGTTGGAAGCAGAGGGATAATAGCAGTCAGTTCACTCTCAATCCAGCGAGCAACGTCAGCACGAGGTGAGCGATCAACCTGCTCGTCATCACTAAATAGTCTGTTCAGAATAGGAGTGTCTCCAAAGCTATCCATCAAAACCCAAGTATAAAATGCACGCATGTAGCGAGCCTGGGCAGTACCATCATTTTCTTCACCACCCATATTCAGAATAACCTTATTAGCTTTTACAATACCAGCAGAAACATCCTCGTACCAGTCGGTACAGGCGCTGGTGGTATTGAAGTTATGGAGTGAACACTGGGCGTAGATACCATTATCAGCATAGTCTCCATCGAAACTGATACCAATCCATTCGTCAGAACTGAGTGCCTGAGCCTCCATATAGCGACGTCCCAGTGTGCCACGCAGATGGAAATAAACATCAGCCATCTGAGCCTCAATAGCTGCATCGCTTGTGGGATATTCTGTAAACTGCGCTTCGGGCTTTACGTCCAAGTCAGTACAGCTGGCTGTCAAAGCCATCAGACCAGCTGCGAAAAATACTTTTATATTAGTTTTCATATCTTATCTGAATTTTAGAAGTTAATCTTAGCACCAATGATAAATGTACGAGTGTGAGGATAGTTTGACTGACGATAGTCAATACCAGGATCCAAACCACCAAGGTTGACTTCTGGGTCAATACCTGAGTACTTTGTAATTGTAAATACATTGTTGCAAGTAGCATAGAGCTGTACGCTCTTAGCCCAATCGGCAAGATTTGTGAAGGTGTAACCCAGTGTCAGAGTAGAGAGACGCAGGTAGCTACCATTCTCGATATACTTGTCTGATGGGATGTGTGCATTAGCATCAGCCTGCCATGTCTTGTCGTTTACAACCTCGGCCAGTACGTTCTTACCACCAGCTACATGTCCCTGGAAGCTATAGTGTGCCTTTGTGGCATTCAGAATCTTGTTGCCCAGAACGCCCTGGAAGAATGCTGTCAGGCTCCAGTTCTTGTAGTTCAGAGTGTTGTTCCAACCGTAAACCAGTTTAGGCTGTGCGTTGCCGCAGTTGGTCTTGTCGCCCCATTTTGGAGAAGAGGTAACCCAATTGCCGTTAGCATCCTGATATGTGTCTGCTTGTATATTACCTTCGGCGTCCTTGTGAGAGTCGAGATCGTGAACTAGGAATACAGAGTTACCATTGGCATCATATCCAGCGTGCTTATAGGTCCAGAATGTACCAAGAGGCTCGCCCTCCATGATACGCTGTGTGTTACCGTTTGAAGAAATACCACCAATGTCTGGATCGCTCCAATCTACATATTCAACACTATAGGTAGAATTTGACAGCTTGTCAACGGTATTCTTGTTGTGAGACAGGTTTACTGTGGTCTGCCACTCAAAGTCCTTAGTCTTAACAGGAGTAGCGTTGATAGTAAACTCGATACCGCTGTTGGTGATGTTACCTACGTTGGCCATAATCCAGTCTACAGGATAGATGCTTGTACGTACAGCGTAGTTCCAGATCAGGTCACTGGTCTTCTTGTTGTAGTACTCAATGCTACCATTGATACGTCCACCAAGGAATGCATAGTCGAGACCGATGTTCAGCATAGCAGTACGCTCCCACTTTAGGTCAGGATTAGCATTGTTGTTGGCTGTGATACCATACATGGTCTGTGTAGTTCCATCTGGCTGTACATATTCGAATGATTTGCTGCTCAATCCATAAGTAACGATAGCGTCGTATGCGCCAAAGCCCATAGCGTTACCGCTGACACCATAACCTACACGAAGCTTCAACTGATCGAACAGATTCTGATTCTTCATGAAGCTCTCCTCAGTGATGTTCCAAGCAGCTGAAACTGATGGGAATGTACCCCACTTGTGGTCAGCACCGAATACTGAAGAACCATCACGACGGATAGTAGCCTGCAGCATATAGCGGCTGTTGAACGAGTAGTTTAAACGGCCATAGAATGAGATGTTGCGAACCTTAGTCTTAGAAGAACCTGTTACGTCTGTAATACCACCTTTAATGTCGTTAGCATAACGCAGGTTCCAGAACCATGTATCGTCGTTGTAGAAGTTGTTGACTGTTACACCGAAACCATCGTTGTCAACACGCTCCTCCCAGCTGTAACCAGCCATCAGACCGAGCTTGTGAACCTTGTTGAATGTAACGTCGTAGTTTCCATAAGTCTCGAATGTCTGGTTGTGACGCATATAAGTGTCGCGATGAGCACGTCCGTCATAACCCTTATCCATCTGAGTCTGCTGAGTCTGATACCAGCTATAGGTATTCTGACCGCTGTCGTATGAGTAGTTAGCGTGCCACATCAGACCGTCGATAATCTTCAGAGAAGCCTTGGCGATGTACTGAATACGGCGCCATTCGTTCTGATTGTTATCTTCATAAATCAGGGACATTGGGTTGTAGTTCTGTGAACCTACATACGACTCGTACCAAGTGCCATCAGCATTGCGAACTGGGTTGGTTGGTGAGTAGTAGTTCATAGCATCGAGTACGCTGGTACCGCTGTTGCCTCTAGGTACACCATTGTACTTGCCCTGCATGGCATTGATACCTACTGACAACTCCAGACGATCCTTCAGTACGTTTGTGGTGAGCAGCATACGAGCATTCATACGATTCATGTCTGTACCCTTAATAACACCCTGACGGTTCATGTAGTTAAGAGAACCCATATACTTGGTCTTGGCGTTGCCACCAGAGATGCTCACATTGTGGTTGTGGCTGAAACCAGTGCGGAGCACTTCCTTCTGCCAATCAGTATCAGCACCACCATCCTGCTCTGCGCCAATCAGGCCAGAAGAACGGAGCTGAGAAGCTGAGGCCATATCAAGAGTCTTAGAAATCTTATCGAATGCAGCGTAGCCATTGTAAGTTACATTGGTCTTACCTTCCTTGCCGCTCTTGGTAGTGATGATGATCACACCATTGGCAGCCTTAGAACCGTAGATGGCTGTAGCTGAAGCGTCACGAAGTACATCGATGCTCTCGATATCATCTGGAGCAACCATCGAAATGTCTACACCAGGAATACCATCGATTACATAGTAAGGAGACATGGCGCCACTACGCAGTGAAGATGCACCACGCAGAGTGATAGTACCACCGCCTGTTGGGTCGCCGTTGGTAGTAACGGTAAGACCGGCTACCTTACCCTGCAGCATAGAAGCTGGGTCGGAGAATACACCCTTATTCAGGTCTTCTGATTTAACTGTGGTGATAGAAGATGTAACGTCCTTGCGGCGCATGGTACCGTAACCTACTACTACAACTTCGTTAAGCACCTTGTTGTCCTCCTCGAGAGTTACCTTCATGCCGTTAGCAGCAGCTACGGTCTGTGTGAGATAACCTACATAAGAGAATGTAAGCTTGGCACCCTGTTTAACTGTAAGTGTAAAGTCACCGTTGAAATCGGTCACTACACCATTGTTGGTTCCTGCCTCCAGAACGCTTACGCCAATCAGAGGCTCACCTGTTGCGTCCAGTACAGTACCTGACACCTTGTTCTGTGCCATCATCACTGCACTGCACAACAAAAAGAACACGAAGAACATTGCCTTCTGAGTTCCGTGCTTGAGATTTAGAATCTTTTGCATAATTATTAATTAAAAGTTAGTATAAAAGAAATTATTTTTTGTTATTGCACGTTTACAGTAGCGTTTTCTGTCACCAGTGGCACCTTCATGGCTTTCATTGCCTTCAGGTCGGCCTGGATAAAGCCCTCGCCCTTGCATGGTCGTTTGTCCATAGCAGGTGTTAGGTGTTGGGTGTTAGGTGTTAGACGTACGCGCACATTATTAAAGAAGATGTCACTAACCTTGCCAGCTACATCGCCGCCAACAAAGCAGCCGTTCTCGCTGGTTGCTGTGATGTTGTTGAAGTAGATACGGCT
>JAEEGG010022964.1_pt1 | contig 12233 bp, 10 predicted proteins | sample 9134161 | NCBI WGS metagenome assembly JAEEGG01 (sample SAMN16246543, study PRJNA631951) | gut metagenome | biome: gut microbiome; feature: rumen; material: CR-attached | host: Bos | place: Iran: Karaj | collected 2018-10
GAAGCCGCGAAGGCCTGCCGCAAGGGCGCCTACATCGTGAGCGACAATACTGCAGCGGGCAAGAACCCGGACCTCACTCTCGTCGCGAACGGTTCCGACGTGCTGCTGGAACACCAGGCCGCCGAACTCCTCCGTGCCGAAGGCAAGGCCGTGCGCGTCGTCTCCATGATTAGCCCGGCCCTCTTCCTCAAGCAAGCGAAGGCTTACCGCGACCAGGTGCTCGTGCCCTGGACTCCGGTGTTCGCTCTCTCCAGCGGCCTTCCGGTCCTCTTCGACCGCGTGGTTGGCGGTTTTGGCAAGGCCTGCGGTCTGGAACGCTTTGGCGCTTCCGCTCCGGCTGGCGTGCTCGAAAAGGAATTCGGTTACGTGCCTGAGGCCGTCGCTGCGAAGGCCAAGGAATACCTCGCCGAGTTTGCCCAGAACGTCGCCGACTTCAAGAAGGTGAACGGCTAAGCGTTTTTTTACGTATCTTGTATAAAACCCCGCCTTGAAGGCGGGGCTTTTTGTGTAAATCGAGATCCATTTGATGGTAGAAGGCATTTTTCGTTGAAAATACATGCTTGATTGGCTTTTGGAACGAAAATAATCTACATTGGGAAGACAAAGACACAAGACAGGGTTTTTAGGAACCCGCAACCTCAAGAGGAAACTATGGCAAACAAGTACGCCGGAACCCAGACTGAAAAGAACCTCCAGGCCGCCTTCGCAGGCGAATCCCAGGCCCGCAACAAGTACACCTACTTCGCCAGTCGCGCCAAGAAGGATGGCTTTGAACAGATTGCTGACCTGTTCCTCAAGACTGCCGACAATGAGAAGGAACACGCCAAGATGTGGTTCAAGGAACTCGAGGGCATCGGTGATACTGCAGAGAACCTGAAGGCCGCCGCCGATGGCGAAAACTACGAATGGACCGATATGTACGAAGATTTCGCGAAGACCGCCGAAGCCGAAGGCTTTGCCGCCCTCGCCAAGAAGTTCCGTATGGTTGCTGCCATTGAAAAGCGTCACGAGGAACGCTATCGTGCCCTCCTCAAGAACGTGGAAACAGCCGCCGTGTTCGAGAAGAGCGAAGTCAAGGTGTGGGAATGCCGCAACTGCGGTCACATTGTCGTAGGGACCAAGGCACCGGCTGCATGCCCGGTGTGCGCGCATCCGCAGTCCTTCTTCGAAGTGACGGCAGAAAACTACTAGAAGACAGTTCTACATTAATTATATCATTTATGGCACCCTGAATTCGTCAGGGTGCTGTTTTTTATCTTACATAGACAATTTGTATATAAAATTTTGTGTAAACTTGTTTAAATTTTTTGTTGTTTTTATTAAATTGCCTTTTTGTCAAATAACATACAAAGTTGTACTAAATTAGACAACGTTGTATGTTATAAAATCATAGGACGAACAATGAAAAAACAACTTCTAACTATGCTGGCCTGTGCATCCATGGGCTTCGCTCATCAGGTGACGGCAAATATCACGGATGAGTATTCTTATATACCAAACCAGGCGGGTTTGCATTTTCATATCAATAACCCGGAGAATCAGACGCGAAAGGTTCGCATGGCCTATCTGTTCTTTGCAGAAGAGGGCCAAAAGTTCATTATTGACCGCACGCTCGGTTGCGTCGATAAGAACATCAAGGGTATTGAAAATGCCATCATAAATCTTAATGATACGGGCAAGGGTCGCTACGTTCTCGATGTTATGTTGGATATGCCTCAGGGATCGAAGGATTTCTGCATTCTTCTGAGGAAGAACAATTTTGGAAACTTCAAGGTTGACAGGGACTTCATCGTTAATTGGGACATGGGCGTCGATGGAGAATCCCTTCACTATACATATACGGAAAGTCCGCTGGATCATGACTTGACTTACAATTACGTCGCGAAGCCGCGTGCTGTTGACCACCAGCTAAAGAAGAACGAACGCTTTGTGGCAAAGACGATGTATGACGAAAAGACAGAGGGCCTCACCGAAGCAGAGAGGTTCAGGAGTTCTTGGAGCGCGACTTTTAGGGATGTGCCCGCCAAGGCTCTTGTCGACCTTAATGTGGAATCTTACGGTGCATACAAGGATACGCGCATGCTGATGGCCTCCTTCGGCTCGCTGATTGATCAGTTCCATTGGAATGAATCTACGTTCGATGGTCACTATCAGTTCTACACGGGCGTCGAAGAACGTGAAATCTTTATTGGCCGCTGCTGGGGCATTGCGGTGTTCAATATGTACAGCTATTTCTTTGGCAACAGGAATACCATAGAAAACGCCATGACCCAGGACGAGATGATTTACAAGGCGAAGGTGGTCTTGGGTGGTGACGACCCGAAAACGGGTGTCTTTAAACCGAATACGGGTGAAGGTGAGGATGACGGAACTTCTGCGAAGCTTATCAACGAAATTATGTATGGTGCAAATGCAGTTGCGCACACCAAAACTAAGGAACCGCTGAGTGGTGAAAAAATCTACAACTTGATTAGGGGTAATGATATCCAGAAGGGTAAACCGCTTTTCATTTCTATTTCCACGCCTGGTGGTGGTCATGCGTTGCTGATCGATGGCCTTGCGCTTACGGTTGATGGAAAGAATGATACCCTGGTCCACCTTGTCAATCTTGATAATTTTGGAAGTGAATCGTACATTTATTGGGATGCTCTCAAGAAAATTCTTTCTGGGTACGTGACCTACAGTACGCCGACCGGATTTGCAACGACCGATGCCCTGCATCCTGTTGATCTCGATAGCGATGGCGATGGCGTCGTGGACTTTGATGAATACTATAGGTTCAAGACTAACGAAAACAAGTATAGCACGGCAGGCGACGGAATTTCGGACTATGACAAGATTTATGCCGAAACGGCGAGCATGGTTATGCATTTCGACGACCCGGGTTGGGTCCATCAGGGATTTCCTGTGGGCGACCCGCAGGACATTCCTGATGACGTGACGCTTTATGCCTTGGATTACCTTTCCATCAACGACAATGTTGCTTGTTTTGACACGCCCAATGAATCATTTACGAAGAAGGATAATATTTCCTTTGGTTGCAAGGTTGCTTCGGAAGGAACTAGAAAGATAAATACGGTCAACGAAGGTTCCCGTGCGTTTGTCAAGGCTATTTATAGCAAGGGCGGAGTCCTTATTCGTGACAAGGCCCAGGTTGGCAATGTCGCTATGTTTGTTTCGGATAGGGATTACTATGGCGTGACCATCCAGGGCAATGCAGCGGACTACCAAAAGCGTATTTTCTACCCGAATCCTGCTTCCTGGCCTTTCAATGTCAAGAAGAATGTCGAGTCTATCAATGGCATGATTGGCTACCAGCAGAAGATTGTCAAGAATGGCGAGACGTTTACCATTTCGGGCGAAGAAGGCCATAACAACTTCGGCTTCCTCAAGGTGGAAGGTGGCGGAAAGCTTGTCATCGGTACCGGTGAAATCTATGTTGGCAATATCCAGCTCGAATCGGGTTCGACCTTTATGTTCGAACATCCTTCTTACGAGACGGTCCTCCACCTGAACGGCAACGTCATCTGGCGTGGTAAGTATGTGGAAAATGAGTCTGTTGAAGTTCGTTTCCAGTCTATGTCCACTGCGGTTGCGCGTGGTTTCAAGCTGATTCAGCATAGCAACAACGAAATGGATATCAGCTCGGTGTGGCATGGTACGATTATCGCTCCTTATAGCAAGGTCGTGCTGGGTCAGCCTTCCGGCGCGAAGAAGATTTTTGGCCAGGTTCTTGCGAAGGAAGTGGTTGTTCACCAGAATAGCTTTGTCTACCATGTTGATTACTCGCCTAACGATCCTGCAAGGCTCCTTGCGAAGAAGCGTGTCGAAGAAATCAAGGCCGAAACGCCTGCCGCATCGCCGGTTGCTTCCAATGTGAAGATCATGAACGTCTCCCGTGACGAGATTGGCTTTGCCGTGACCAAGCCGGGTCGCTACAACGTTTCCGTCATGAAAACGAATGGTTCCGTGGTAGCCTCCTTTGCGGTGGATAGGAGCATGCCGGGTGCCGAGTCGGTGAGGTGGGATGCTGCCGGTATTCCGAATGGAACATACATCCTTGCAATCAAGCACGAAGGAAAGGTCAGCTCGAAACTCTTTGTGCTGAAGTAAAAAAAGACCTTTCTCTTACTCCAATTTCAAACCGGGTTTTGCAAACCCGGTTTTCTTTTTCCTAAATTTATGGGGCTAACAATTCCATAATGAGGATAAACACAAAATGGCAAGAGCTTTGATTATCGGTTGTGGCGCTGTCGCCACGGTTGCTATCAAGAAATGCTGCACGGCAAGCGAAGTGTTCAGCGAAATCTGCATCGCTAGCCGTCACCGCGAAAACTGCGAAAAGCTGGCGCAGGAACTGCGCCCGAATACTAAGACGGTCATTACGACTGCCGCGGTGGATGCCGACAAGGCCGAAAATGTCGTGAAACTCATCAAGGAATACAAGCCCGACCTGGTCATGAACATCGCGCTCCCGTACCAGGATCTCGCCATCATGGACGCCTGCCTTGAATGTGGCGTGAACTACATGGATACGGCGAACTACGAGCCCGAAAACATCGACGATCCGGAATGGCGCAAGGTCTACGACAAGCGCTGCAAGGAACAGGGCTTCAGCGCCTACTTCGACTACAGCTGGCAGTGGGCTTACAAGGAAAAGTTTGAAAAGGCCGGCCTCACGGCGTTGCTCGGTTCCGGCTTTGATCCGGGTGTTTCGCAGGCCTACTGCGCCTACGCCCTCAAGCACCAGTTCGATACCATCGAAGAAATCGACATTCTCGACTGCAACGGTGGCGATCACGGCTACAAGTTTGCAACGAACTTCAACCCCGAAATCAACCTGCGCGAAGTTTCCGCTCCGGGCAGCTACTGGGACACCGACGAAAACGGCAAGGGTCACTGGGTTGAAATCCCGGCCATGAGCATCAAGCGCGAATACGTGTTTGACGAAGTGGGCAAGAAGGACATGTACCTGCTGCACCACGAAGAAATCGAATCGCTGGCCCAGAACATCCCGGGCGTCAAGCGCATCCGCTTCTTTATGACGTTCGGCCAGAGCTACCTCGACCACATGCGCTGCCTCGAAGACGTGGGCATGCTCAGCACGCAGCCCATCAAGTTCCAGGGCCAGGAAATTGTGCCTATCCAGTTCCTCAAGGCTCTCCTTCCGGACCCGGCAAGCCTCGGCCCCCGCACCGTGGGCAAGACGAACATCGGTTGCATCTTCAAGGGTACCAAGGACGGCAAGCCGAAGACCTACTACCTGTACAACGTCTGCGACCACCAGGAATGCTACAAGGAACTCGGCAGCCAGGCTATCGCCTACACCACAGGCGTTCCGGCCATGTGCGGCGCCATGATGGTGCTCACCGGCAAGTGGAACAAGCCGGGCGTGCACACCGTCGAAGAATTTGATCCGGATCCGTTCATGGAAGCCCTCACCAAGTACGGCCTCCCGTGGAAGGAAAACTTTAACCCTGTTCTCGTTGACTAGGTATGAGGTACGAGGTGTGAGGTATGAGGTCGCGACCTACGGTCGCTTTGGGGTATGAGTTTTTTTCTCGCGCCTTTGGCGCCTAACTTGAACCCAAAGGGAGCCCTGAAGCGAAGCATAAGGGCGACCGAGCTCACAGCTCAAAGGGCGAAGCCCGACCTCATAGCTACAATCCGAAGGATTGAACATGAAAAAATGGCGCATTGACGATTCCCGCGACTTGTACAACGTCAAGGGCTGGGGTGTAAACTACTTCGACATCAACGAGAAGGGCCATGCGACGGTACACCCGCTCAAGGACGGTGGCCCGGACATTGACCTCTACGATCTGGTGCAGGAACTCGCGCTCCGCGACGTCTCTACCCCGATGCTGTTGCGTTTCCCGGATATCCTGGACAGCCGCATCGAAAAAATCAACGAGTGCTTCAACAAGGCCCGCAAGGAATACGGTTTCAAGGGGAGCTACTACAGCATCTTCCCCATCAAGGTGAACCAGCAGCGCGCCGTCTTGGAAGAAGTCGTGCGCCACGGCAAGAAATTCAACATCGGACTCGAGGCCGGTTCCAAGCCGGAACTGCACGCCGTCCTCGCCAACATGGACAACCCCGATGCACTGATTATCTGTAACGGCTACAAGGACGAAGACTTCATCGAACTCGCACTCCTTGCACAGAAGATGGGCAAGAAGATTTTCATCGTCGTCGAGAAGATGAACGAGCTCCACCTGGTGGTGAAACTTTCCCGCCGCATCGGCGTGCGCCCGAACATCGGCATCCGCATCAAGCTTGCAAGCTCCGGCAGCGGCAAGTGGGAAGAATCCGGCGGATACCACAGCAAGTTCGGCCTGAACAGTTCTGAACTTTTGGAAGCGCTGGACTACATCAAGGAAGAGAAAATGGAAGACTGCATGAAGCTCATCCATTTCCACCTGGGTAGCCAGATTACGCATATCCGCAATATCAAGAACGGACTCCGCGAAATTTCGCAGTTCTACATCCAAATTCGCAAGATGGGGATGAACTTGGAATTCGTGGACGTGGGCGGCGGCTTGGGCGTTGATTACGACGGCACCCGCAGCACCAACGCAAGTTCCGTGAACTATTCCATCCAGGAATACGCGAACGACGTGGTGTACGCCATCTACGAAGCCTGCGAAGAGGCAAAGCTTTCGCACCCGAACATCATCGCGGAATCGGGCCGTGCGCTTTCGGCGCACCATTCCATCCTAGTGTTCAACATTCTGGAAACTGCAAGTCAGGCCTTCTTCGACGACGAGGAACACGAAATCGGCGACGATGCACCCGATGCACTGAAAGACCTTTACGGGATCTACAAGGGGCTTTCCCCCAAGAACCTGCTGGAAAGCTGGCACGATGCCATGCAGCTGAACGACGACGTTCTGAGCGGATTCAAAGTGGGCGACTACGATTTGCCCACCCGCGCCATGAGCGAACGCCTTTTCTGGAGCATCGCCCGCGAAGTAAACCAGATTGCAAGCGAACTGCGTCACCCGCCTTACGAACTGGCGGAACTCCCCCGCCTCTTGGCCGAAAAGTATTTCGGAAACTTCAGCCTTTTCCAGAGTCTGCCCGACAGCTGGGCCATCGACCAGATTTTCCCGGTCATGCCTATCCAGCGGCTAGACGAAGAACCCACGGTAGAAACCACCATCCAGGATGTCACTTGCGACTCCGACGGAAAGATTGCCCTGTTCATCCGTGGTGGCGACGTGAGCCACACACTCCCGCTGCATAAGCTGAAAAAGAACGAGCCTTACTACATCGCAGTTTATCTCGTGGGTGCCTACCAGGAAATTCTCGGCGACCTGCACAACCTCTTCGGTGACACGAATGCCGTCCATATTGTCTGTGACGAACAGGGTGGCTACGAAATCGAAAAGGTCATCGACGGCGAATCCGTGGAAGACGTGCTCGACTACGTGAGCTTCAGCGACAAGGCCCTGGTGCGCAACATGGAAAACTGGGTGACCCGCTCCGTGAAGGAAGGAAAAATCAGTTTGCAGGAAGGCAAGGAATTCCTGAACATCTACCGCAGCGGTCTGTACGGATACACGTATCTGGAATGATTCGTAGTTGGTGGTTAAGGCAAATTCTATGATTCATGAAATAGCGCCGCACGTATTCAACAACGAATTCAAAATCGCCGATCCGAAGCCCACTGACTTCATTATCCGTTACGACGGAGCGAAGACACTCCTCAAAAAAGTGGATGGCGGTTACGCGATTCCTCGTGTTGGTGAACTCCTTGCGCTCGAAAAAAAATCTCTCGCCGATTTCGAAGGCCATTACCTTTTCAGCATCGACGACACAGCTTTTTTTCTTGATGACAGCATTACCGCGAAGTCGGCCGATACAGCGTCAAGCATTCCCGCTGGCTACGAATACATGGGCAACCGCACCTTCCGTACCATGAACCCCGTGGAGCGCTTGGGTGGAGCAACAGCGACGCACATTGCGCACTGGGAATCGCTGAACAAGTTCTGCGGCCGTTGCGGGAACGTGACCATCCGTGGCGACAAGGAACGTTCCATCATTTGTCCCAAATGCGGGAACGTTGTTTATCCGCGCATTTCGCCGGTCGTGATTGTCGCTGTCCGCAATGGCGACAAGCTTTTGATGGCGCACAATATCGACAACCCGAACCCGCGTCTCTTTTTGATTTCGGGTTTTGTGGAAATCGGCGAAAGCCTTGAACAGGCAGTGCATCGCGAAGTTATGGAAGAAGCAGGCCTTCGCGTGAAGAATGTTCGTTACTTCAGTTCGCAACCGTGGCCGTTCAGCGATTCCCTGATTGCGGGATTCACAGCCGAACTCGACGGGGACGACACCATTCGCATGCAGGCTTCCGAACTTTCCGAAGCCCTGTGGGTGAATCGCGAAGACATTCCCGAGTACGAAACCGACGTGAGCATCAGTTGCTGCCTCATTGAAAATTTCCGCTGCGGATACACTCCCTAGCGCAGCAAAAAAGAGCATAAAAAAAAACACCCGTCAAGGGTGTTTTTTTTCGAGCGGGAAAAGGGTTTCGAACCCTCGACATCGACCTTGGGAAGGTCGCGCTCTACCAACTGAGCTACTCCCGCGAGCATTCCAAATGTAATAAAACCGTAGTGTATTGTAAAGGGATTTTTCTATCATTTGACCCATGAAACGGATTCTCGCTTTATCCATCCCGCTGATTGTCCTGGCCACTGCAATCAATTCTTCGGCCGAAGAAAAATCCATGTGGCAGAAGTTCGTCAACTTCTTTAACCCATCCCCCACGCTGGAGGGAGAAGGGCCGCTGTACGATCAACTCAAGGAACTGGATTCCAAGATCAGCAAGACCGAAGGCCAGTATTCCAGGGAACGCAGGCCCGGCAACAAATCGCGCCTAAAAAAGGAACTCGAGAATCTTCGCGCCGAACGTGAAAGACTTGTTCAGAAAATCAAGGAAGAAGAAAAGAACCCGAAGAGTTCTGCACAGGCAGTACGTTCATCGTCATCGAGCATACAGGCAAAGGAGTCTGTGGCGAAGCCGGTAGCGGGATGCGCCCGGGACACCGTCTACAAGCGCGACACGGTCTTTGTGAAAGACACGGTTGTCGTACACGACACGTTGTACGTCATCGTCGCCGACAAGCCCGCCAATGCGGCACCGGCTGACTCTACCCCGGCACCAAATAAAAATTAGGACGAATGTTAAGGGCGGCCTCGTCGGCGGCCAAATCCGCTTCGGGAACATTCCTGCCAACGACAAGCGCACTGTCGAAGCCGGCGACCCGGGCGCCGTACACGTCCGTACCAATGGTATCTCCGATCATCAGCACGCGAGCCTCAGGCGCAAGCGTTTCGCGAACACGCTCCCAGATCGCCGGGAACGGCTTGCCCAGATACAGAGCCTCGGCCCCCGAGCACAACCTTAACCGCTCAGCCAGCGCGCCGGAAACCGGAGAGCGCGAGCCATCGATATTCGGGGCCCAGGCGTCGGAATTGAGAACCAAGAGGAGCCCGTCTCCGCGAGAAAGGATTCGAGCCGCGCATTCAAACATCTCGGGAGTCGCAGTCGACGAAGAGACGGCGACGACCGGCTCTGCGGGATTTTCCACGGCAGCCATGCCGCAGGCGGCGAGCACGTTCTTCCCAGTCTCGCGGCCAATGTAGAACACCTCGCGCAAGTTGTACTTTCCAGACGCACGGATCTTCGAGGCGGCTGCGGCAAGGAGGCTGCCCGACGATATCGTCTCCGCTGCGGTAAAATCAAAGCCGCGGTCCGCAGCGCCCTGCGCCAGCGCTGCATCCACATCCGAAGCAGCATTCGTCACAAGCCTAAGTTCCTTGCCCGCCTTACGGAGCGCTGCATACCATTCCAATGCACCTGGATAGACAAACTGGCCGCGATTGTACAAAGTTCCATAGCCGTCAAAGCAGAAAGCATCGTACACGTCCAAAATTTCAGACAAAGTAACAACTTGTGGAAGATGCGAATTAATTTGGTCAGACCTCCATCCGAAGTCCAACCCGGTGGCCTCGCCAATCAGCTTCTGATATCGAAGGTAAATTTGTAATTCGAGCCGGTCCATCAGCGACGGAGGACTCCGAACACCTGCGTAGAGATGCCCTCATCATCACTGTAGTAGACAGTCTTGCCATCGTACTTTATCCGCACAGCGACATTAGCCAGATAGGCACCGCTGCCGACACGACGATGATGAGCATCCATCAGGTTCCAGCGAAGGAACAATCTCTTCGCAGATTTTTCAAAACGCTTGTCGTTACCTTTTATCTTGTACTTGGTGTTGGCGACAAACGAGCCAAGATTGGTATAAATTCTCAGGTTGAAGTAGACAACCACCTTAGACGGATCGAATTCTTCCTGAGACCGCATCTTCAAGAACTCGCGGACAGAAGATTCAAAGTCAGAGCCAAGGACATCTACGGCAAAGCCCCACGCTGTATCGTTCGGCACCTTGGTTTCCAGGCTCTCGAAAGACAGGTCGAATATCGGTTCATCGAGATTTTCCGACTCCGAAACTTTCACAATGTTCTGCCTTAACAGTTCGAACGGGAAGAAACCTTCTACAGGATGGAATTTCGTTTGCTTCGTTACAGCATTGCCGCTGGAATCCTTCATGCATGAATACATCAAGCGCACGGAGTCCCTGACAGACAAGCGCTCGGAGCCTGCATTCCCATCGAAAAGGAGAGCGGCATCGTTGTTGAACACGCCCCACTCAATCGAGTTAGGAACAAGTTCCCGAATAATGGAATCCTTGGACGACCAGAACTCCATGTACACGTCGCAGCTCTGAGACGGCTTCACTTTTTCAGAGAAGAGAACCTTCAGCGTATCAGTACCACCAGCGCGGCGGGACTTCAGCTGGCAAGACATTATGGTCGGCGCCATACCGTCTTTCATGTTAAGACGATACACATTACCATCGGAAAGATACAGTTCGGAGGCGCCATAGCTGTACGCAAAAATGTTCGGAGCAGAAAAGGCTGTCAACTGGTAGAATGAACTTTGCCTATCAGACAGGTCAATAGTGATTTTACGGTTGCTTACCGTATCTAGAATAAAATCTTCCTTCGGAACAACTACACGGGTCGGACGGGTCGTAGAATCAATCCAGTTCACGACAAGGCTGTCCATCTTTTCGTCAATATATTCTTGGGAGATGGTTCCGAGGAATCGAATCTGAAGATGGTCCATCCGGCCATCCTCGTCCTCATCCAGGAAATAGTTCTGTTGGGTAGACGGCGGGACAGGAGCCTGGACGAACGCCCAAACCCAGTTCGCAAACACAAGCATTGCGATAGACAATATGTGTACGGACCGAACCATGTTATCCTTCCTCTCTATTAACCTCCCTGTATATAAATCTATACACTTTTTAGGATTCCGTAATCACGTCCTTCCACAGGAATCACCAATTGTAGCCTCGAAAGGGTCTTAATATACTTGTCAAAGACCGTTTTGAAGTCCTCTCCGAGCTCTTCCTCCTGGTCATTGGCCAAATTATAGGCTATATAGCTCCCGTCCGGGAAGATGGAGATGCAGCAGTCCCACGTGATGTCCCCCTCCTGGACCTCCTGGTCGTCGTCCCGATCCTGGCTTTCGAGCATGAGCATCGGGCAAGGTGCGGCGATGGGTTCGGCATGGCCGTTTTCATAGATAAAGTAATTTCTGCTAATCAGTTCGTATTCGAGGGCCATGGTACTCGGGGTCCGTTCGAACTCATTGCGCAGACGGCGAATGTTTCCCAGATCATCCTCGTAAGGGTCCTGGAAATCGTCGGGCAAGACAATCTGGTAGTAATCGAACTGTTTGCCACTTTTCTCGAACGTTTCCACCCACTCTCTGGGCGGCTCCGGACGCATGGTCAGGAAGTCCTCGAAGGAATCAAGGATGTCGAACAACCTTGAAATCCAGGGTTCATTCTTGCGCTGTTGCATCAGCTCGAAAAAATTTTTCAGGCGTTCTTCGCCCGGGACGACAGAAAGATCTTCCCCCGGCACGCCACTCATGTCAAATTCTGTCATTTTCTTATTCCTAATAACAAATCGTCAAACACGGCGCCAAAGACGCTACCACATTTCCACGGTCTTTACAGTCAGGCTCATCGCAATGTCCTTCTCGTAATACGCGGGTTCATTAATAAAGATAGGCCACACGCTCTCGCGACCATCCGCCTCGCCTTCGTAAAGGATATCCTTCCCGTCAAACGTGCGGAACAGTT
>JAEEGG010022966.1_pt1 | contig 12233 bp, 13 predicted proteins | sample 9134161 | NCBI WGS metagenome assembly JAEEGG01 (sample SAMN16246543, study PRJNA631951) | gut metagenome | biome: gut microbiome; feature: rumen; material: CR-attached | host: Bos | place: Iran: Karaj | collected 2018-10
GGATCTGTGAGCGTGATTTTGTGGATCGTGCCGTTACAATTACCAATGCAGACCAGAAAGACGGTTTATTTATGCTTATAGGTATTAAAAGCACGGACAATTATCTGTCTTTCGAGGCCGATGGGTATGAAAAGCTGTCTTTCCCGATTGACCGCGGGACTTATGAGGTTAGGTTGAAACCAATAAAATAGAATGAATATGAGAAAGTATCTTAAGCCGGTTTTATCCGGTCTTTTGCTGATGTTTGCAATGACGGCTATGGCGCAGAGAACAAATGAGTATCTGCAACCTTGTGACAAACCGCTCCCAAAATATACGATGGTATGGAGTGGTAATATGCTTGAAGACCCTGAAGGCTTCCAGAAACAGATGGAGGAAATGATGAAATCTCCCAGAAATTATGACGTGGTATGCTGGAGCACAATAGTTGAACCGTCTTTTGAGGAGAGCTATGAAATCCAATGTGTCTGCAACAGCCAGTCTATGGAGTGTCGTCTGGAACTAAAAGTGCAGAATCAGACAGAGCCTCACGTGCTTGAAATAGATGAGGAACTAGCTTATCAGATGAGGAATCTGATAGATGCTGCGGTTTATTCGGCCAGTAATCTGCCTGATAAACAGTGGATGCAACAGAAACTGGATATCCTTAAGTCCGGAGATGGCGTAATGGTTATGGCTGCCGGTCTTGATGGAACTACCTATCGATTCTTCAACAGACAATACGGCGCAAAATGCTGGTCTCCAAGAAACGGTAATAACGCCGCTCTTGTGGCAATTAACCAGGCTATGTACGATGCCATTGGGAAAAAGGATGTTGAGATAATCAATTCCAAACTTTCTGATATCAAGAGCCTGGCTAAGAAATATGCGTCGTTGCTACAGGATCCTTACCGCGAATATTATTTGCTCAGGATTGACAAGAAACCTGCCAATTGGGTGACTGATTTCTGACACAGAACAATCAGTTTCCTGTGTCACTGTGTCAATAATAAAAACTGGACTAATGAAAAAGAATAATCATCTGCTGAGCCTCTTGCTGATCATGGCCCTGACAAGCCTGAATGCCGGTGCCCAGAATCTGTTTTCACCAATTACCAGGTCTCATTATGATTTTTGGGGCAAGTATATTGACAAATATTACACCCAATCAGCCGACGTAAACCTTATCATGCCTTCTGATATGATTATATCACCATCCATCTTGGAATCATTGGTGATGTATGGGGGTATAATAAAGGTAACTTCGCAACAAGGGAAAGAGTATAGTGTAAAGTGTAGCCCGGAATTGTATAATTCTCTAAAGCTGTTGGCCAAACATACGGTTATGACATCTTCATACGCCAGCCGAAATATGGGTCTGGACGGTCAGATGTATTTCATGTTCTATAAATCTGACGGTGCATGGTGCTGGTCACCATATGGAATGTGCAGTGACATAGTAACGGTATTCAAGGAAGTGATGAATGCTGTCAGAGACAATGACATCAAGCGTATGGAAAAACAGGTTTCTACAGCAGATTCATTGCGCCGTCTGATCAAAACCTTTTACCCCGAACAAGGATGGCCTGTAACAGTGTCCGTTTCAACTCCCTGGACCGAAGACAACAAACTTGCACCCATTAAACACTTAAGTCTATACTCGTCATTTGGCGGCGATATATTCAGTAACAACCTTGATGTGGTTTTTACATTCAGTGACAAGGATTTCAAGGAGGAGTATAGAAAACTGTATCGTGAAAAATATGAAAGCACCATCCGGCAGGTTGCACACAAGATTTATGCCCTGTCTGATTTTGCTGATGATGGTTATTACTTTTCATTCATTGTTGATGAAAGTGTGACCAAGCCTCAGATCAGCAAAGACCAGAAGCAATTTGAAATCAAGCTTAAGGAAAGTGACCTTACTGTAGAAAAGATGTTGTCATTGCTTATTGAAATTCAGGCTCAGAAATAAAGTTTGATTCTGGCCCCGAATTCAATCCGGAGGCTTTCCGTCTGCCCGAAGGAACAACTGTCCAGGATATTATCCTGAAACTCCCCGGAGTAACCATAGACAGTCTCAAGAATGTTTACGTAAACGGCAAGAAAGTGACGCGTTTGTGACACAGAAGTATCGTTTCCCTGTGTCATGTGCTGTCTCATTGCATCTGCTCCAGCAGAGTATTGCATCGGTTGCGGAGGTAGGGAGTCAGCTTGGTGGGATTGCTCTTTAGCGGGTTGGGAAGGCAAATGGCGATGGATATGGCTTGTCTGCGGGTAAGTTTGCCGGCTTGACATTTAAAAAAATGCCGGGCGGCGGCTTCGGCACCATAGATGCCGGGGCCCATCTCAATCACATTGAGGTAGACTTCCACTATGCGGTCCTTGCTCCAGAGTAGTTCTATCAGAACTGTCCAGTAAGCTTCCCATATCTTCCTGGCGCCGGTGCGGGAGCCGAATGTAAATACGTTCTTTGCGGTTTGCTGCGATATGGTGCTGCAACCACGGATTTTGGTCCCTTTGTTCAGGTGGTCATCACGCATCTTACGGATCTCTTCCCAATCAAAACCGTGATGCTGATAGAACTTCTGGTCCTCGGTCAAAACTACGGCCTTGGCAAGTTGAGGCGATATCTTATCCAGGCTAACCCAAGTGTGCTGATTCTTAAATGACTCCACTTTACGGTTCTCGATGGAGCGTTTAAGCATGAGCGGAGTATATTTTATGGGAACGTATCGTAACAGAAGCACCAGGGCAAAGCTGAAGGCAATAAAGAGTAGGGGTAGTCTTACTAACAGCTTGTATGTCCATTTGCGCTTCTTCATAAACGGTTGAGTCCTAATCGGCTGCAGACACAAAAGGATCGCATCCCTGTGTCACTCCAGTGGGATTTCCGGGTGCTGTACGGCTAGGAGGGAGTCTTTCTGCGAGAGGTAGAACATGTATAGGATTACGTCCTTGTCACCATTGTTCTCGCCGTGGTGGATGGTGTTTACCATCTCTACTACTGGCTCGCCCTCATGAACAACCTTGGTCTTACCGTCCAGTCCGATGATTGTCAGCTCGCCTTGCACCAGTATGCCGTAATTCATAACGGGGTGGTGGTGCCAGCCCAGTTTCTTGCCGGCAGGGAAAACATATTTCACAGCCACCAGTTCGGGGCGGCCCTCCAGGTAATCGGGCAGTTCTACTCCATCCCAGCTCTGGCTGGTGCGTATCAGTTCGGTGCTCTGCACCTGCGGTGTGGGGTCTGACTCTTGTGCTTTGGCATCATTGCAGGAGTTCAGTGATAAACATACTGTAGTCAAGCCGCAAACTATGGTAGTGGCAAGCATCCATACATAGATCTTTTTCATAGTCCTTTTTTAGTAATTTTGATTATGCGCAAATGTAATCAAATCTTCACGAATAGCACAAATATTTGTAAGTTTGCAAAGTCTAAACATAAAACATACTTGATGATGAAAAAGATAAAGATAATGCTTATGGTGGCCGCGGTCCTTATGTGCGGCATGTTTCAACTGAGTGCTCAGCCTACCTACACAGATATAGGTTTCAATGATATTGCCGATGTGTTTGCAGAGGTTAAGGCCAATGAGACGGTGGTGTTTCTGGTAAGGCACGGTGAACGCGGCAGGGATTACTCCAAGAACGGACTGCTGACCGAGAATGGTAAGGCTCAGGCCCGGATGGTGGGTGAAAAGATAAAAAGCGGTGAGCAGGCTTTCTACGCTCACTCTGATTATGGCCGAACCATACAGACCTGCGAGAATATTGCCATCGGCCGCGGCGATGAGTTCATTCATGAGGAGTGGGGCATACTCAACGGCGATTGGTACCGCAAGGACATACCGGCTCTTAAGCGCAATGGTTGGGATAACTGGGAGTCATTGTCACAGTGGGCTTATGAAGGTGGCAAGGAAGAGGGTTTCTATAATCTTGAGGAGCGCAGCAAGGAGTGGCTGGACTCACTCAAGGCTCATCTGCCAAGTATGAAGCGTATCAACGTGTTGGTGTCACATGATTATATGGTAACCCCGATGGCAATCTATGCATCGGACAAACAGGTTGACCTGCATTATTGGGTAAACCACAAATGGATCAATTACCTGGCCGGAGTAGCCATAATAATAGATCCGCAAGGTCAGATGCGGTTCAAGACTGTTCGCGGCCTGGACTCCGGTGTTCTGGCCAGATAATACACAAAAGTATCGGTTCCCTGTGTCACCCCTGACACAGGGAACCGATACTTTTGTGCTTTTTTTTTCAATATTGCAAGACGCATTTTGAGTAAATTGCGGTTTATTTAGCGGAAAGGCTTGAAATAGTGATGAGGAAAAGCTTCCTAACAGAGCAGGAACTGGCTTTGGGGTGCGTCCGTAATGATAGGGATGCACAAGGGGAGCTTTATGCCAGATATTCATCAAGACTCTATGCCATATGTCTGAGATACATTGAAGACAGGGAGGAGGCTCGAGACCTGATGCATGACTGTATGATCAAGGCTATGGATAACTTCAAGTCTTTCAGATATGTGAGCGAAGGCTCACTTTATGCATGGCTTAGCAGGATTACCGTCAATATGGCAATTAACCGCCTTAAAGAGAGCTCCAGGTTCAGGCAGATTCCTTTTGAACAGGTAAGCGGGGATGAGTTGGAGAATGCTTTGGAGCCCGATGCCGAATCAGTCAGGAAGATACCTGACGGTGTACTTGATAAACTGATAGCTGAATTGCCTCCGGTAAGGCGTACGGTGTTCAATATGTATTGCATTGACGGATACAGCCATCACGATATTGCCCGGGCATTGGGCATAACGGAGAGAACTTCCACATCGGTTCTGGCCAAGGCCCGCGCCAGCCTTAAGAAGGCATTGATGAACTATATAGACAAGACAGGACTATGAAGGATTGGGAAGACATAATCAAAGAACGTCAGTTGAGCCGAAAGGCAGAGCTGCCGGAGTCTGACTGGAATGATTTCCTTTCCAGGAAGGCCTCTCATGACTTTGCGCTAAAGCGTCGTCGCAGATTCATTACGGCAGCGATATCGATTCCTGCAGCAGCTGCAGTCCTGCTTTTGCTGTTCCTGATGCCTTTCAAGTCCGATCCGCAAGGGGTTATGGATGAAACCGCAGTCCAAGGGGTAGTTGCAAAGGTGCAGGCGGTCAGTGATACCGCAAAGTTTAACTCGGCTGCCTACAGATTGCCGGAGGGCGAATCGGTAGAGGATCTTATCCGTAAATTGCCGGGAGTGCAGATTGACAGTGCCGGAAATATTACCGTAAACGGCAAGAGTGTGAATAGGATCCTTGTTAACGGCAAGGAGTTTGTACCAGGAGACACGACAAAGAGCCTTACCCAACTCACTGCCGAAATGATAGAGAAGGTCAAGGCTTATGAGAAGAATAGTGACCAGTCCCTGCTGGTTGGTATAGATGACGGTAGGGAAGAGACGGTACTTGACCTTGATGCCAGAAAGGTAAGGCGTGGTGACGGCAGGATAAGAAGGCACAGGTATGTGGATATGGGGTTGAGCGTAAAATGGGCGACATGTAACGTGGGGGCCGATAAGCCTGAGGATTTGGGCAACTACTATGCATGGGGTGAGACAGAAACCAAATCTGAGTATCTGCTTTCAAACTACAGATTCAGTAAGTGGTTTATATCCGATGAGACAAATGATTCAACGATGCTTCTGACCAAATACTGCAACAATGCAGGATATGGTTATGATGGCTTGGTGGATAATAAGACTGTTCTGGATCCTGAAGATGATGTGGCCCATGTAAAATGGGGTGGTGATTGGCGGATACCAACCATTGAGGAGTGGAATGAATTGAAAGAGAACTGTACCTGGACCTGGGGCAATATGAATGGCGTTTATGGTTTTTATGTAATCAGCAATATGCCCGGTTATACAGACCACTCCATCTTTCTGCCAGCTGCAGGACTGTCTGCACACAAAGTTACAGGCGTTAGTTTTAGTATAGATTACGTATCATCTTCTCTCAATCCTTATTCGAACCAGTTTGAATGTTACTCAGCAAGTTTTACTAAGACAAGATTCGTGCCATATGGCTGTGTCTTCCGATACTTGGGCTTATCTGTACGTCCCGTCTGCAATTAGTTTATCTCTTTTTTGTAACTTTGGGGCATTATGCTTGAAAACATTGTCTCTAAGGTTAATGATATTGTCTGGAATCCCGGGTTGGTGGGGCTTCTGATTCTGGCGGGTCTCTATTTTTCTTTCAGGACCAGGTTTGTGCAGGTTCGCAAGTTCGGGTCTATGCTGAGGTCGCTTTTCAGCAGGAAGGCTGGCAATAACGGTATATCATCGTTTGAGGCATTCTGTCTGGCTCTTTCGGGCCGGGTTGGAACCGGAAATATCGTAGGAGTGGCTACGGCTATCGCTTTTGGCGGACCGGGCGCCGTGTTCTGGATGTGGGTGGTGGCTTTCTTCGGGGCATCGACCGCCTTTGTTGAATCCACTCTGGCGCAAATCTACAAGTTCTCGCATAGTACCGGATTCAGGGGCGGCCCGGCGTCATTCATTGAGAACGGACTTAAGATGCCCTGGCTGGGCAAGACCTTTGCGGTCATTACACTGGTGGCATGCGGCGTGTTCCTGCCCACGGTTCAGTCAAACGGCGCTTCTACGGCGCTCAGCAACGCATTCTCGGTCTCAACGCTTGCCAGTGGCATAGGAATGGCTGCGTTGTTGGGACTGGTTGTATTTGGCGGAGTCAGGAGGATTGCCCGCGTGGCTGCTATTGTCACTCCGTTCATGGCTTTGGGATATATGATTATGGCCATTGTGGTTATCTGCATCAATATCAATGCTGTTCCGGGGATATTCGCTTCTATCTTTACCAATGCATTCGGAATCAATCCTGTATGCGGCGGTATCATTGGCTCCACTATCGCCATGGGAGTTAAGCGCGGCATATTCTCCAATGAGGCGGGGCAGGGCACAGGCGCTATCGTTTCGGCATCGGCCGATGTGGCTCATCCCGCCCAGCAGGGTCTGGCGCAGGCTTTCTCGGTCTATGTGGATACGCTGCTGGTTTGTACGGCTACGGCTCTGATGATACTCTCATCGGGCATGTACAATATCTTTGATTCTACGGGTGAGATGATTTTTGCAGGCGCTCCGGAGCTAACCAACAATTACGTGAGTTACACCCAGACTGCTGTAGATTCTGTGTTTAAGGGATTCGGCGGGCGGTTTGTCTCCATTGCGATGGTGTTCTTTGTGTTCAGCACGGTTATGGCTTACTATTTCTACTCGGAGTCAAGCATTATCTATCTGTTCAGGAAAAGAAAATCCAAATGGGAGAGCATAGCCATCAATATACTGAGGGTTATCACTATGACTGCGGTTGTATTCGGCGCTGTGCGTGAGACTGATGTGGTCTGGCAGCTTGGTGACATAGGTGTGGGCCTGATGGCGTGGGTGACTGTTATATCGGTGCTGATACTCTGTCCTGCGGCTATCCGCTCCCTCAAGGACTATGAAATGACGCATTCTTAAACGACCCCTTTGCGTCATTTTTCAAAAAAAAGTATTATGTTCGCGATTGAACATTATTACTAACCAAATAATTAAGGAAATGAAAAGGATTGTTCTATCAGTCATGATGCTGGCTGCACTTTCTGTGTCGGCCCAGCAGAGAAACAATGCTCCCGTTCCGTCATTTGCGGACGCAGTTGAGGATTTCAAGCCTTCAGTAATCACAAACCAGCCCGGCCGTCAGTATCCCATGGTGAACTCGCAGGGTGCGGTACGCGTTCAGTTGCGTGCTCCGGGTGCTACATCGGTTCAGTTGGATCTGGGTCGCCGTTATGAGATGACCAAGGATGAGAACGGCGTGTGGACGGGTACATCGGCCCCGCAGGATGTAGGTTTCCACTACTATCAGCTTATTGTAGACGGTACGGCTATGCCCGATCCCGGTACAATATCTTATTTTGGCGCAGGCCGATGGGGAAGCGGTATCGAGATTCCGTCGGACGATATGGATTTCTGGCAGGTCAAGGATGTTCCGCAGGGCTCTATAGTAGAGAAGTACTACTGGTCAAAGGCCACTGAGAGCATGCGTCACTGCTTTGTCTATCTGCCCAACGAGTATGACAAGAACCCTAACAAGAAGTATCCGGTACTGTATCTGCAGCACGGTAACGCCGAGAATGAGTACGGTTGGTCTGTTCAGGGCCACACCGGCCAGATTATGGATAACCTGATTGCAGCCAAGAAGGCTGTTCCGTTCATCATCGTGATGGATTACGGCCAGGGCCAGAACATACATCTTAAAGGCCAGTATGCTCCGGAGCCTCAGCCCCAGCAGCAGGGACAGCAGGGTGGCCGCGGTGCCAGCAACGATGCATTCTCTGTAGTGCTGATGAATGATATCATCCCGTTCATTGAGAAGGAGTTCCGTGTTTATACCGATGCCGCTCACCGCGGTATGGCCGGTTTGTCAATGGGCGGCGGCCAGACACGTCGTATCACATTGGCTAACCCCACCAAGTTCGGATACATAGGTATGTTCAGCGGCGGCACCATCAGCCCGGATGATGTAAACGGCGCAAACGGATTCAAGAATACCGCCAAGCTGGTGTTCATGAGCAGTGGCAGCAAGGAGAATCCCAGAGTGATGGAGGCAGCCGAGGCTCTTAACGGCATGGGTGTAAAGGCTGTAGGTTACATATCGGAAGGCACTGCCCACGAGTGGCATACCTGGCGCCGCAGCCTGTATCAGTTTGCTCAGTTGATATTCAAATAAAACAACTAAAATAAGGAGGCTCCGGCCTCCTTTTTAGTTTAGTTCAGTCTGACGGCGATACCTGAAGCGGTTACCATGAGCATACCGTTATCTGTACCCAGGACTTCATAGTCAATGTCAATGCCTACTACTGCATCAGCACCAAGTTTATGGGCACGATCCTCCATCTCTCTCATGGCCTGGGCGCGGGCACTGATAAGCTCGTCTTCATAAGAACCGCTGCGTCCGCCTACGAAATTGCGGATGCTGGCTGCAAAGTCACGAAGGAAATTCACTCCGGCTACTACTTCGCCGAAAACTACCCCCTTATACTCAATTATTGTACGACCCTCGATGGTCGGTGTGGTTGTAAGAATCATAGATAATAGGACTTTTGGAGTTTTTGCAAAGATACGCAATTGGGAGTTTGAATCTAACATTTTGTCATGGTTTTAGGAAGGGTTTGCATAAAAACTGACAAAATGAAAATGATTGCAATTGATTTATTGCAAAGTGTAACCAATAGTAGGTTTTGACTTTGCAAAATATTTGTATATTGTTCAAAAGTTTATCACTTTTTTCATTGAAAATATTTGTTTTACCCAAATTAAGGGGCTACCTTTGCGCCACGAATCAAAAACTTTAACACATATATTCTGTTATGAAGCATAATTTTTGCGCAGGTCCTGCTGTTCTTCCGCAGGAAGTGATTGAGAAATCAGCTCAGGCTGTCTATGATTTTGCCGGCACAGGCATTTCTATTCTCTCTATCAGCCACCGTTCAAGTGAGTTCAAGCCCGTTGTTGATGAGGCCGAGGCTCTCATCAAGGAGATCCTGGATGTACCCGAGGGCTATTCAGTACTGTTCCTGGCAGGTGGTGCCAGCATGGAGTTCTGCCGCGTTCCCTATAACTTCCTCAACAAGAAGGCTGCTTATCTTAACACCGGTGTGTGGGCCAAGAAGGCCATGAAGGAGGCCAAGGCTTTCGGTGAGGTTGTTGAGGTGGCTTCATCGGCCGAATCAACCTATACCTACATCCCCAAGGATTATGTTATCCCTGCCGATGCAGACTATTTCCATTATACAACAAACAACACCATCTACGGTACTGAGATCCGCAAGGACCTGGACAGCCCGGTTCCATTGATCTCAGATATGTCATCTGATATTTTCTCACGTCCTATCGATGTAAGCAAGTACAACTGCATTTACGGCGGCGCTCAGAAGAATCTGGCTCCCTCAGGTATGGCATTTGTTATCGTTAAGAACGATGCTCTGGGTCATGTTGACCGTTACATCCCCACAATGCTGAACTACCAGACTCATATTGATAACGGTTCAATGTTCAACACTCCTCCCACATTCACTATCTACTCAGCTATGGAGTCACTCCGTTGGCTCAAGGCCCAGGGTGGTGTAAAGGAGATGGCTAAGCGTGCCGAAGCCCGCGCAGCCAAGCTGTACGGTGAGATTGACCGCAACAAGCTGTTCGTAGGTACCGCCAATGAGGAGGACCGTTCATATATGAACATCTGCTGGGTTATGCAGCCCGAGTACAAGGAGCTTGAGGATGAGTTCATGAGCTTTGCCAAGAGCAAGGGTATGGTTGGTATCAAGGGTCACCGTTCAGTAGGCGGTTTCCGCGCATCATGCTACAACGCTCTGCCTATGGAGAGTGTTGACGCTCTGATTGCATGCATGAAGGAGTTTGAGGCCAAGCACTAAAATTGAGAATTGAAAATTGAAAATTGAAAATTAAAAGTTTCGGATATGAAAGTTTTAGTTGCTACATCAAAACCTTTTGCTAAGGTTGCTGTTGATGGAATCCGTGAGGTTATAGAAGGTGCAGGTTATGAGCTTGTACTGCTTGAGAAATATACTGAGAAGGCAGCACTTCTGGCTGCAGTTGCCGATGTTGACGCTATCATCATCCGCAGCGATATCATAGACGCTGAGGTATTTGACGCTGCCAAGCAGCTTAAGATTGTGGTTCGCGCAGGCGCAGGTTATGACAATGTTGACCTGGCATCGGCCACAGCACACGGAGTATGCGTGATGAACACTCCGGGTCAGAACGCCAATGCAGTTGCCGAGCTGGTAGCCGGTCTGATGGTTTACGCCGTACGTAACTTCTACAACGGCACATCAGGTATAGAGCTGCTGGGCAAGAAGCTGGGTATCCACGCTTTCGGTAACGTAGGCCGCAACGTAGCCCGCATAGCCAAGGGATTCGGCATGGAGGTTTATGCTTTCGATGCTTACTGCCCCAAGGAGGTTATCGAGGCTGCCGGCGTTCATGCAGTTGATAACGTGGAGGATATGTACAAAACTTGCCAGTTCATCTCACTGCACTTGCCTGCAACTGATGAGACCAAGAACTCAATCGGCAAGAAACTGGTTAGCCTTATGCCAAAGGGCGCTGTTCTGGTTAACTCAGCCCGTAAGGAGATTATCAATGAGGACGAGCTTATCCAGCTCATGCAGGAGCGTGAGGACATCAAGTTCGTATCAGATATAGCACCTGCCGCAGCTACCAAGTTTGAGGAGTTGTTTGCAGGCCGTTACTTTGCTACTCCCAAGAAGATGGGTGCACAGACTGCCGAGGCCAATATCAACGCCGGTATTGCAGCTGCCAACCAGATTGTGGGATTCATAAAGGATGGTATAACCAAGTTCATGGTTAACAGATAATGGCTATAGTAAAACCATTTCAGGGAATCCGTCCGCCCAAGGAGCTTGTTGAGAAGGTGCAGAGCCGTCCGTATGATGTGCTCAACTCCGAGGAGGCACGCGCCGAGGCTGCCGGTAACGAGATGTCCCTTTACCATATCATCAAGCCTGAGATTGACTTTGATCCCATAGCCGAGGAGACAGACCCCCGCGTTTATGCCAAGGCTGCCGAGAATTTCAAGAAGTTCCAGGACAAGGGCTGGCTCAAGCGTGACAACAAGGAGCAGTACTACATATATGCCCAAACCATGAATGGTAAGACCCAGTACGGTCTTGTGGTTTGCGCATACGTGGAGGATTACCTCAAGGGTAACATCAAGAAACATGAGCTTACCCGTGCTGATAAGGAGGAGGACCGCATGAAGCATGTGCGCGTAAACAACGCCAACATTGAGCCGGTGTTCTTTGCTTATCCCGATGACAAGGTTCTTGACGAGCTTGTAGCCAAGTACGTAAAGGGCGCTCCAGAATATGATTATGTAGCTCAGGGTGATGGTTTCCGTCATCAGCTCTGGATTATAGATAAGGATGAGGATATCAAGACGGTAACCGAGAGGTTTGCCGGTATTCCTTCACTCTACATAGCCGACGGTCACCACCGTTCAGCAGCCGCTGCTCTGGTTGGTGCCGAGAAGGCCCGTCAGAACCCCAACCATCGCGGTGATGAGGAGTACAACTACTTCATGGCAGTCTGCTTCCCGGCTGCACAGCTCACAATCATCGACTACAACCGCGTGGGCAAGGACTTGAACGGCATGA